>Ga0228658_1000402_pt1 | contig 14467 bp, 16 predicted proteins | sample 71DmetaG_FD_183040 | JGI IMG/M metagenome (GOLD analysis project Ga0228658, IMG submission 183040) | Seawater microbial communities from Monterey Bay, California, United States - 71D | ecosystem: Environmental > Aquatic > Marine > Coastal | place: USA: California | collected 2016-10-18 | reverse complement strand
ATTATATTGATGATGTCGGCGATGAACTTTATGATAAAAATTTCCATGGAGGAGCAAATGTTCCTACAGTAAGACAATCATTACAAAGACTTGGATACCAAATTAAACAATAAAAAAATTAAACAATTACACAAATAACTTTGAATTAACGAATTAATTACTTATAATATAATTAATAAATAAAACAAATAATAACAATTAAACAATTAAAGGAAAAAACAATGAGTTTAGATTTAAACGCTATTAGAGCGAAACTTAACCAATTAAACACGACTAACGACAGAAAAAATAATTATTTCAGACCAGAACCTGGTAAGCAAAGAGTAAGAATAGTCCCTTACGTTCACCGCAAAGAAAACCCTTTTTTAGAAATGTATTTTCATTATGATATTGCAAAGCGTAGTATGCTTTCGCCTATCACATTCGGTAATGCAGATCCAGTAGTAGAGTTTGCTGAAAAATTAAAGAAAACTGGAGATAAAGACGATTGGTTAATGGGTAGAAAAATTGAGCCTAAAATGAGAACATATGTTCCTGTTATAGTAAGAGGAAAAGAATCAGAAGGCGTTAAATTTTGGGGATTCGGAAAAACAATTTATTCTGAATTATTATCTATTATAGCAGATCCAGATTATGGAGATATTACCGACTTAATGAATGGTAGAGACATTGACGTTGAATTTACCCCATCAGAAGGTCCAGGACAATATCCAAAGACTGCTATTAGAGTTAAACCAAATACATCTGCAGCTACTGAAGATAAAGCAATTGCAAAATCAATATTAGATCAACCTAAAATAACAGATCTATTTCCAGAGCCAACATATGATGAATTACAGAAAGCATTAGAGGATTGGATGAATCCAGAAAATGCAGACTCAGATACATCATCTACACCAGCAGCAAATTCAAAGCCAGCTGAGACAAAGTCAAATGACAATGCTACTAAAAAGACAGACGTAGCTGAAGCATTTGACGATTTATTTAATAATTAAGAAAGACAGTTATGGCAAAGAAAAAGAGCGAACTGGAAGATTCGTTAGCATCAACTCTAGCAGATAGTATCAATAAACAATTTAAAGGACAAAATTATAAGTCAGCATTTTTTCTAGATGGTGATGATGATGCTCCTACAAATGTTAATGAATGGGTATCTACTGGATGCTCAATGTTAGATTTAGCTATTTCAAATCGTCCTAATGGAGGTTTTCCTGTTGGTAGAATTACCGAAATAACAGGACTTGAGGCTTCAGGTAAATCCTTGTTAGCAGCTCATACCTTAGCAGAGACACAAAAGAAAGGCGGATTAGCAGTATATATTGATACAGAATCAGCTAGTAGTGCAGAATTTTTAACAGCAATTGGCGTAGACTTGAAAACTATGCTTTATGTTCCATTAGAAACAATAGAAGAAATATTTGAAACTATTGAGACTATTGTGGAAAATGTTAGAAAGTCTGATAAAAATCGATTAGTAACTATAGTAGTCGACTCAGTAATGGGTGCATCTACTAAAATAGAAATGGCTATGGAATATGATAAAGATGGATATGCAACATCGAAATCTATTATTTTAAGTAAAGCTATGAGAAAAGTTACTAATTGGATAGCTAGAGAAAGAATATGCTTAATCTTTACTAATCAGTTAAGAACTAAATTAGGCGTATCTTTTGGAGATCCATGGACGACAGCAGGCGGTAAAGCTCTACCATTTCACTCATCAGTTAGACTTCGTTTAAAAAATACTGGAATGATTAAGGCCAGAGTAAATGGAGCTGATCAAGTAGTTGGAAATAAAACCAATGTACATGTTGTAAAAAATAGAATGGGTCCTCCTAATAGAAAAATTGATTATGAAATATATTATGATAGTGGAATTGACAACTATGGTGGTTGGTTAAATATCATGAAGAATTTTAAATTAGTTTCTCAATCAGGAGCTTGGTATTCATTAGACGACGTCGATCCAGATACTGGAGAAGTTCTAGATACTATTAAATTTCAAAGTAAAGACTTTATAGAAAAAGTAATACAAAATAATGAAATGAAAGATAGGTTATATAATAGAATTTGCGAAGCATATATTTTTAAATATCGTGCTGGTATTGATGGAGGCATTGATGATGTCGTTGTTGATGAAGAAGTTATAAATGAAGAAGCGTAATGAATAAATATCAAGAATTATTTAAGCAACTTCAGAAAGACAAAGAAAGTATAAATCAGAGTCCTGATGATCATATTATGATTTTTGACGGACTCAATACTTTTATTAGATCATTTTCAGCAACTCCATCAACTAATGAAGATGGAGAACATATTGGAGGTATTACAGGATTTTTATATAGCATTGGAAAATGTGTAAGAGATTTTAAGCCTTCTAGATGTATCATTGTATTTGATGGAGTTGGTGGATCTAAACGAAGAAAAAAGATTTATAAGGATTATAAAGGTAATCGTGTTAATAAAACAAGATTACGAAGACATGATCATCATATGCCTAGTATCGAGCATGAGCAAGAAGCTATGCGTCATCAATTTAGCAGACTAGTTTCATACTTAGATGCATTACCAGTTACCTTTTTATCAATGGATGGAATTGAAGCAGATGATACTATTGCATATATTACTGAAATGTATGAAGTTAAAAGTAAAAAAATAACAATTGTATCAACCGATAGAGACTTTTATCAATTGATTAATGATAAAATTCAAATTTGGTCTCCTATTAAAAAGAAATTATATGATACAGAAAAATTATTAGATGAGTTTCAGGTACACCCTAAAAACTATGTATTATATAGAGCATTTACCGGTGATAAGTCAGATAATATCCCTGGAGTAATGGGCATTGGTCCAAAAACTTTATTAAAACATGTTCCTGACTTGGATAAAGAACAAGAATATGAATTAGATGATTTATGGGAAACATGTTATAATAATGTAACAGAATCAAAAACATATAATAAAATAATAGATAACAAAAATATTATTTCAGATAATTGGAAACTAATGAATCTAAAACTATTAGATATTCCAGCTCAAACAAAAAGTAATATTAGAAAAATCATGGAATCCCAAGTATCAGAATTAAATAAAGCTGAATTTAGAAGATTATTTATGGAAGATAAAATGTGGTCTGTAATGAAAAATATGCCAGATTGGTTAAATAATACATGGTTATCATTAAGTGCATTTGCACAAAAAACAAAATAATTGGATTTAATAATTATTTTCTATATAATAATATATGACAGATAAGTTAAGTGAGTATGGATGGACATTTCAAGTTAAAGTTTTGGCAGCTATGTTTGTGGATAGAACGTTTCTACAACAAATTGCAGATATTATCCAGTCAGATTATTTCGAATCTGATGCTAATAGTTGGTTGCTAGAAATTTTATTAGAACATTTTCGTGAATATAAAACACCACCATCAAAAGACGTATTAAAAGTAAAAATAACTGAAGTAGAAAATGACGTCTTAAAAACAGCTATTATAGAGCAGTTAAAAGATGTTTTTCGATATATTGAATCAGACGATTTAGAATTTGTAAAAAATGAAATTCTAAAATTTTGTAAAAATCAAGAAATAAAGCGAGCTATTATGGATTCAGTTGGGCTACTTAAATTAGGTAGTTATGATGAAATAAAAAGTAAAATGGATTCTGCAATGAAAGCAGGTGCTGATACTGATATAGGCCATGAATATAAAAAAGATGTAGTTGCAAGATATACAGAATCAGCTAGAAATACTATTAGTACTGGTTGGGATGTAATAGATGATTTAATGGATGGAGGATTAGCTCCAGGAGAATTAGGAGTAGTTATGGCTCCAGCTGGAATTGGTAAATCTTGGATGCTTATCAATATAGGAGCAAATGCTGTAAGAAATGGTAAGACTGTTATACATTATACATTAGAATTAAATGATAATTATGTAGGTCAACGATATGATAGTGTAGTAACTGGTATTGCTGCTCAAAACTTAAAAAATCATACAGATGAAATTGAAGAAAAATTAGATACTTTAAAAGGTGAACTAATTATAAAATATTATCCAACAAAATCTACAGGTGTAATGGGAATAAAAGCTCATATTGAAAAAACAATTATGTTAGGAAATACACCAGACTTAATTGTAGTAGATTATGGTGATTTATTAAAAGTAAACACTAAAAAAGATAAACATGAAGCTTTAGAAGAACTATATGAAGAAATGCGGGGGATGGCTGGCGAATATAATGTTCCAGTTTGGACTGCATCTCAAGCAGGTAGATCAGCTTTAGAAGATGATGTAATTGAAGCAGATAAAATTGCATCTTCATATGGTAAAGTAATGGTAGCAGATTTCTTAATGTCATTGTCAAGAAAAGTAGAAGACAAATTATCTGGAACTGGTAGAGGACATGTTATTAAGAATAGATTTGGGCCAGATGGAATCACATTACCAAGTAAAATAAATACAAATAACGGCCAGTTTAATTTCTTTGAGCCACAAACTACTCAAGGTAGACAAACTACTCAAACAATGAAAACAGGAGAAACATTAATTAAGAAAAATTTAGCACAAAAGTTTAAAGATTTAGGCGGAAGTTTAGGATAGTAATCATATTTATATTAAATTAATTGTAGACCTCAAAGTTGGGGTCTATTTTTGTCTAAAAAGAAAAAAAGGAGTCATATATGAACATTTCAAATAAAATTTTATCAGATATAACAGTGCATATGAAATATGCAAAATATATACCAGAATTTAACAGGAGAGAAACCTGGAAAGAGTTGGTTACTAGAAATAAAAACATGCATATCAAAAGATATCCGTTATTAAAAGATGAAATTGAAAATGTTTATAAAATGGTATATGATAAAAAAATATTACCATCAATGAGATCATTACAATTTGGTGGTAAGCCAATTGAAATATCTCCAAATAGAGTTTACAATTGTGCATATTTGCCCCTAGATCATATTGACTCATTTAGTGAAATAATGTTTTTGTTACTTGGTGGAACAGGAGTTGGATATTCTGTACAAAATCATCATGTAGATAAATTACCACCTGTTAATAAGCCATACGCTAAAAGAAAACGTAGATTTTTAATAGGAGACTCTATAGAAGGTTGGGCTGATGCTATTAAAGTATTAATGAAATCTTATTTAAATGGTAAAAGTTCAAGAATAGAATTTGACTATTCTGATGTTAGACCAAAAGGAGCTCAATTAGTTACATCAGGCGGTAAAGCACCTGGCCCTCAACCACTTAAAGAATGTATAGTAAAAATAACAGGTATTTTAAGTGAAAAAGAAGATGGCGATAAATTATCAACATTAGAAGTACATGATATAGTTTGTCATATTGCAGACGCAGTTTTAGCTGGTGGTATTAGAAGAGCAGCATTAATTAGTTTATTTTCTGCATCTGATGATGAGATGATTGGATCAAAAGCTGGTAATTGGTGGGAAACAGATCCACAAAGAGGTAGAGCTAATAATTCAGCTGTATTAATGAGACACAAAATTACTAAATCATTCTTTATGGATTTATGGAAACGAGTTGAATTATCAGGAGCTGGAGAACCTGGTATATATTTAAATAATGACAAAGATTGGGGAACAAATCCTTGTTGTGAAATAGCCCTTCGTCCATATCAATTTTGTAATTTATGTGAAGTAAATGCATCAGACTTAGAATCACAAGAAGATTTTAACAATAGAGTTAAAGGAGCAGCTTTTATAGGTACATTACAAGCTGGTTACACTGACTTTCATTATTTAAGAGATGTATGGAGAGAAACAACAGAAAAAGATGCGTTAATAGGAGTATCAATGACCGGTATAGGTAGTGGCACTGTATTAGGGTATGATATGACAAAAGCAGCAGACGTTGTAAAGCGTGAAAATACAAGAGTAGCTAAAATAATTGGTATTAATAAAGCAGCTAGATGTACAACCGTGAAGCCTGCAGGGACAACATCGTTAGCATTAGGAACTTCGTCTGGTATTCATGCATGGCATAACGATTTCTATATTAGAAGAGTTAGGGTTGGTAAAAATGAATCAATCTACAAATATCTAGTAGAAAATCATCCTGAACTAGTTGAAGATGAATATTTTAGACCGCATGACACCGCAGTAATTTCAGTACCACAAAAAGCACCAGCTGGAGCTATTATGAGAACAGAGTCGCCATTTCAATTACTAGAAAGAATTAAAAAAGTAGCTATGGAGTGGGTAGCTCCTGGTCACAGAAATGGTAGTAATACACATAATGTATCTGCTACCGTTAGTTTAAAAGACAATGAATGGGAAACAGCAGGTGAGTGGATGTGGGATAATAGAAAACATTACAATGGATTATCAGTATTGAACTATGATGGCGGAAGTTATACCCAAGCTCCATTTGAAGATTGTTCAGAAGAAACATATAATAGATTAATGGAAACATTAAAAGAAGTAGATGTATCCAATATTGTTGAATTAGATGATAATACCGATCTTTCAGGTGAATTAGCTTGTGCAGGCGGTGCGTGTGAGATACAATAATGAGAGCTGACGACTGGATCACCCGATTATATTATAACTTGGATATTTAATTAAATTTCCTTATAATAAAATAAAAAAATGAGTTTTAATTTTCTAAATCCTTCTAATGTAGATAGTAAAATGTTTCATAGATGTGTTTCTATAATATCTGATAAAGATGATTTAGAATTACATATGCTAAATGATGCAGTAATGACTCAATATGAAAAAGATATTGATGATTTTTTATCATACTTAATTAAAGTTGGAGAGCATTTAGAAGAATATGAGAAATGTAGTGAATTAATATTACAACAAAAAAGATATAAAAAATGGCTAACCATTAATCTAGAAACTGCTAGATCGATAGCCAAGTTATTAAAAAGTTTAAAGTTAAAACATGACAACAAAGAAAACGATTGAATTAGTAAAAGAAGGATTTGCTAATGGAGTAGCTCCTGGAGGACCGTTAGATGATAAAGCAAAAGCTGATATGATACAATTAGCAGCTAGACATTTTGGTCATTTTTTAGATGCACTTAAATGTGATTGGAGAAATGATCCAAATTCAGATAATACCCCACATAGAGTAGCAAAAGCATATGTAAATGATTTATGGGCTGGTAGATATGAAGGATCACCAGATATTACAGCATTTCCATCTGATGGCTATGATGGCATGGTATTTGAAGGAGGCATTCCATTAACATCAATGTGTTCACACCATCATCAAACTATAATGGGTAAAGTTCATGTAGCTTATATTCCAGGTAAAGACAGTAAAGTAATAGGATTATCAAAACTAAATAGATTAGTAGAACACTTTGGTAGACGAGGTGCTATACAAGAACAATTAACAGTTGCTATTCATAATTCAATTAATACTATTATTAATGACAATAATGGAGTAGCAGTAATGATAGATGCTACACATAATTGTGTTTCATGTAGAGGAGTTAAACATGGTGGAGCATCAATGAAAACAAGTAAGCTTACTGGAGCATTTAAGGATGATACTTCAACAAGAGCTGAATTTTATGAATTTGTAAAAGGATATTAATGGGAAAATTTCAATCAACAAAATTATTTGACGGATTTAGCACAGTGTTTCGTCAATGGCAAGCAACAGACACACATTGCAAATTTTTGCATGGTTATGCAATAGAATTTAAAGTTACATTCGAAGGAGAATTAGATTATAGAAATTGGGTTTGGGATTTTGGAGGGATGAAGCGATCTAAAACAAAAATTGATGGAATGTCTGCTAAAGAATGGATGGATTATATGTTTGATCATACTACAGTAATAGCAGAAGACGATCCAGAATTAGAAATATTTTCACAAATGCACGATAAAGGCATTATTCAATTAAGAGTATTAGAAGGCCCAGTAGGAGCAGAAAAATTTTCAGAATATATTTTTGATAAATTAAATGACTTTGTTTTAGAAGAAACTAATGGTAGAGTAAAAATAGCTCAAGTAGAATTTTTTGAAAATAAAAAAAATACAGCAATTTATGAAGCGTATTGAAGATTACAATAAAGTACTTCCTGTTTTAGAAGTATACAGATGTGTACAATCAGAAGGTTCTAGATTTGGCAGACCAACTATTGCAGTTAGGACTACAGGATGCACCCATAGATGTTATTTTGGAGAAGGTGGTTGGTGTGATTCTTGGTATACAAGTATACACCCAGAAAAAGGTACATTTACATTTAATGATATTATTAAAATATATGATGATAATCCTCATGTAAAAGAAATGATGCTAACAGGTGGTTCACCCACAATGCATCCTGCTTTAGTAAATGAAATAACTCATTTTGCTAAAGAAAGAGGAATATTAGTTACTATTGAAACTGAAGGTAGTCATTTTTTAGAAACAGATCATCCTTTGGATCTTATTAGTCTTAGTCCTAAATTTAGTAATAGTGTGCCTGTACTTGGTGCTGTTACACCTAATGGGGCTGTTACTGATGAACGAATGATCAAAGTTCATAATAGACTTAGATTAAATAAAGAAGCTATAGGCAAAACAATTTCATATCATAAAGATTATCATTTTAAACCAGTATGGGATGGTACAGAAGAAAATTTAGCAGAAATAGAATCATTTAGAGTTGAAATGGATATTCCAAAAGATAAAACATTTATAATGCCAGCTGGAGATACTAGGGAAACATTAGTTAAAATGTATCCTTTAGTATTTGAATTATGTGCTGAAAAAGGATATAATATGACTGGTAGAGATCATATCATTGCATATGATACAGAACGTGGAGTATAATGGAAGAGGCATTAGAACTGCTAAATGAAATTGAAGAAAATGTAGGTACATGTTGTGCTATAACAATGGATCCTGATGAGGTTCACGAAATGATAGATAAATTACGAAATATATTAGAAAACATAAAATAAAGGAAAGTTATGAAAATGAAACCAATGGGAGATCAAATCCTAATTAAAGAAGAAAAAAAATCTGACAAAACAGATAGTGGAATTATATTAGTAGATGGAGCATATGACGAAGAATTTGTATATGCAGAAGTTATAGCAATAGGACCAGGATTATTTACTCAAACTGGTAATAGACTTCCGATGTCAGTAAAACCAGGTGACACTATATTAATTAGTAAAAACAACTTAGGCGGGCAAAAGAAAATTAAATTTGATGGTGTCGAATATATATTAGTAAGAGAAATGGAAATATCCATGGTTTCAAACTAATATGATAAAAAGAGATAAAAACGTAATAAAGTCACAAATGCCAAAACGGCATGCTATAGTTGTTTCAATTATTTGGTATATTCTTGCAATGTCTTTATATTTTCTTTTTTCGTCATGTAAAAAAATTGATGAAAATGGATTTCGTGATTATGTAATTAAAGAAGGAAAACACTCTTCAAGAACTAGTTATAGAACTACTAAAACAAATTGTTTACAGTTCCAAGCAATATTTGATGAATCTGCTATATATCAAAGTATAGATACAAATAATCAATATGATATTAACAAATTGTATGGGTTGAGCGATTGTAAAGATAATCATACTAAAACATCTATGCGATTAGGCTGGAGATGGTTAAATGATAGCTTAGAAATACATTGGTTTCAACATGTTAATAACAATTTTGTATTTTCTAAAATATCAACTATTAAGTTAAATATCATAGTTAATTTTAGTATAATATTTGATGAAAATTATTATTATGTATCAGTTGATAATGATACAGTAACAATTGACAGACCTTGTAATAGTCAATCTATTCGAAAATATTATTTATACCCATATTTTGGAGGAGATGAAACAGCTCCCCATGATATAAAAATAAAAATAAAAAGTATATAATATGCCAGATAACAAAGATAAGAATCCACCAAAAGGAAATGTTAAGTTTAGTATTACCTTGTCAGATGAACAAAAATTAGCAAAAGCTGAAATATTAAATCATCCTTATAATTTTATTATAGGTAAAGCAGGTAGTGGTAAAACATTATTAGCTGTTCAAGTTGCATTAGATATGTTCTTTAAAAGAACTGTTAATCAAATTATTATTACTAGACCAACTGTATCAAATGAAGATAATGGGTATTTACCTGGCTCATTAAATGAAAAAATGGAGCCATGGTTAGTTCCAATTCGTTCTAATATGAGAAAAGTATATAATAAACCTCAAATATTAGAAAAAATGGAAAATGATGAAAATATTGAATTAGTATCTTTATCACATTTTAGAGGTAGAACGTTTGAAAATGCATGTGTGATTATAGATGAATTTCAAAATTTAACTAAACAACAATTAGGTATGGTATTAGGTAGATTAGGCAAGAATTCAACTATGATATTAACAGGTGATCCACAACAAATTGATTTAAAATTCGGTAATGACTCAGCTATACATGATGTTCCTAAAGTTAAAGATTCTAAATTTGTACATGCTGTTACTTTAAAAGATAATCATAGACATTCAGCATTGAATGAAGTATTAAGATTATTACAATCTTATTCATAAATTTGGATTTTATAAAATTATTTCTTATTATATAATAAAAATATGATTAGATATGGTTATGCTTGTGTCAATCAGACACTGACAAATAGACCCAAGAAACTAGGCGGTAGAGTTACTACTTCTCGTACAGCTAGAAAAGCTTCTTGGTATCCTCATAATTTACAACTTATTAGTGACAAAGCTTTAGATAATGCCAAAGATTTACTTAGTTATCTTAAATGGAATGAAGAGCATGGTATTACGTTATTTCGTGTAGGCTCTGAATTGTTTCCATGGCATGATCATTACGAATTACATGATTTACCTGACTTCGAAGAAATTGCTGATCATCTATATGCAGCCGGCGATTTTGCTAGGCAACATGGTCATAGACTAACTACACATCCTGGTCCATTTCATGTATTAGGTTCTCCTAGACAAGATGTTGTAGAAAAAAGTATTATTGGCTTAGAACGACATTCTGAAATGTTTGACCTTATGGGGTATGAGCCTTCTTTTGAGAACAAGATCAATATCCACGTTGCTGGTGCGTATGGCGATCGTGAAGCAACGGCCAAGCGATGGATCAAGTCTTGGCAACGACTATCTGATGCATGTAAATCTAGATTGGTCTTAGAAAATGACGACAAAGCATCTATGTACAGCGTAAGGCATCTATACGAACTTATACACCAAGAAATTGGTATTCCTATTACATTTGACTATTGGCATCATACCTTTTGTACAGGCGATTTATCTGAACGTGAGGCATTCTTTATGGCAAGGTCTACCTGGGAGAAACATGGTGTTACTCAATGTACTCATTATTCTGAGTCTAGACGACAAGAGCAGAAACTATTGGTAGAACGAATGTTAGAGCGTAATAGTATAGATTTAGAAAATATATCCGAATGGCCGACTATAGAAAAAGAATACAAGAATTTTTGTAAGATCAAAGAGCCTGCCCACGCAGACTATATTGTAAATACTCCTAATACTTATGATGTCGATGATTTAGATATAGTTGTTGAAGCTAAGGCAAAAGAGTTAGCTATCTTACCGGTATTGGAAAAACAAAAAGAATTACTTATATTATAATTATGATAGACTTATTAGGATGGATTAGTACTGGATTAGTATTGTTAGGATATGTTTATAATGCTCGACAATTAACTATGTATGCAATGATTGCTTGGATTATAGGAGATACTGGATGGATAGTATACGATTTCTTTATTGATAATTTTAGTCATTTAGTATTAAGTTTTGTCATTATATCAATTAATATATACGGAATGTATAATATAAAAAAAGCAGAAAACCAATAAATGTATCAAAATATAGCATATCATAAGAAAACCGGTACAATGCATGTATGGGATGACGACTTAGGTCATAAAACTTTTAAGTTTAAGCCATATGGGTATCTTCCAGATACTAATGGAGAATACATATCATTAAATGGAATCAAGTTGTCAAAGACTCCAGGTAACCATAGAGATAATTCTGATGCATATGAATCTGATTTAAATGAAGAAGTTAGAACATTGATAGACTTATATTATGAATCTGATTTAGTATCAAAAGGTCACGCTGATTTCTTTTTCGATATCGAAACAGCAAAAGATGCAGACGGATATTCTACTCCAGAAGATGTTAGAACTGAAATAACATCGATAGCATATTATGATAAAGTTGGCAAGGATAGAAGAGTATTAGTATTAGACAAAGCAAATAGATTATCTGATGATATTATATATGGTGATAACTATACTGTTGAAGTATTTGACAACGAAGCTAACTTATTAATTAAATTTATTAACTATTTTTCAGAAATACAACCTACTGTTATAACTGGTTGGAATACTGATGGATATGATATTCCATATCTTATTAATAGAATTAAAAAAGTATTAGGTCCTAAGTCTGCAAATAAATTATCACCAGCTGGTATTGTAGAATGGAATAAACATCGTGAAAGATATAAAATATTTGGTGTATCAAGTTTAGATTATATTAAATTATATAAAAACTTTACATATACAGAGCTTCCTAATTATAGATTAGATACAGTAGGTAAAACAGAGTTAGGCAAAGGTAAAATTGAATATGATGGTGACTTAGATGATTTATTTGTTTCAGACATTAATAAGTTCATAGAATATAATATGACTGATGTTGATCTTGTATATGAGTTAGATGAAAAATTACAATTAATCAACTTAGCAAGAACTATATGCCATAAAGGTCATGTTCCATATGAAGATGTTTATTACGCATCTAAATACTTAGATGGTGCAGCTATTGTAGATTTAAAAAGAAACGGATTAGTAGCTCCAAATAAACAATTTAGATTTGTTGAAGATGAAGAGCAGAATAAGTTAGCAGGAGCATATGTTATGCCTCCTATTCCAGGATTATATAAATGGATATATGATTTAGATTTAACTTCTCTTTATCCATCAATTATTATGAGTCTTAATATATCTCCAGAAACTAAAATAGGAGTTATTCCACATTGGAAGCAAGAATCGTTATTAAGTAAAGAAGCTGTTAGTGTAACATGTAATGGACAAACAATTCCAAACATTAAACAATGGTTAGTCGACAATAAATTTACTGTTGCAAGTAACGGAGTGGTATATGATACTAGAAGTAAAGGATTCTTACCAAAAATATTAGAGAAATGGTTTGATGAACGTGTTAAATTTAAAAATGAGCGAGATAATCATGAAGTTGGTAGTGATAAGTATAAATTTTATGATGCAATGCAATTAACACAAAAGGTATTATTAAATTCATTTTATGGAGTGTTAGGATTAAAGACATTTAGATTTCACGATCTAGATAATGCAGGTGCTATTACAGCTACAGGTCAAAGCGTTATTAAATTTTCTGCAAAAGTTATTAATGGTTATTATAAAAAAGAAGTTGGCAAAGATTACTTTATTAATGCCAATGGCAATAAAGCAGAATTTTCATTCTATACAGACACAGATTCAACATTTGTATCTAGTTTACCTCTTATAGAAAAACGATATCCTGGATTTGATGAATCTGATGAAAAGTTTATGATTGAAAAAACGAATGAAATAGCTTCTGAAATACAGAATCATGTAAATAAAATGTATGATCAATATGCAGTTCATTTTCATAATACTTCTGATCATAGATGGCAAATTAAACAAGAATATGTTGCTAAGTCTGGTCTGTGGATAGCAAAAAAGAGATATGCTCAATGGGTAATATTTAAAGAAGGTAAACCTACTGATAAAATGGATATAAAAGGTTTAGATGTAGTTAGATCATCTTTCCCTACAGAATTTAAAACTATAATGAAAGAGACATTATGGTATATACTTAAAGAAAAGTCAAAAAATGACACGACTAATTTAATAATGAATTTCAAAGATAAAATACAAGATTCCCCAATACTAGATGTTATGAAAAATACAGGAGTTAAAAATATTACAAAATATACTAAAGGAAGAAAAGTATTATCTGGATATCCATCTGGTACTCCAGTTCATGTTAAATCTTCGATAAATTATAATGATATGCTTAAGCACTTAGGTATAAATAAAAATGCAAAAAACTTTGCAGATATACAAAATGGTGATAAAATAAAATGGGCATATCTTAAAACAAATTCAATGGGATTTGATACAATAGCATTAAGAGGTTATGAAGATCCAAAACAAATAACAGAATTTGTTGAAATGTATATTGATAGAAATAAGATATTTGATAGAGAGATTCGTGGTAAATTAGATGACTTTTATGCATCAATGAATTGGGATAAATTACCTGAAAATAATAACATGAATAAATTCTTTTCATTTGGATAATTCAATTAAATTAATTATAATAAATAAAAAATATGTACGGTAAACATCAATGGAAAGGTAGAGAAGTCGAAGGTCGGTATTCAGATCTTATGACTTTCTTCGTAA
>Ga0228658_1000391_pt1 | contig 14741 bp, 17 predicted proteins | sample 71DmetaG_FD_183040 | JGI IMG/M metagenome (GOLD analysis project Ga0228658, IMG submission 183040) | Seawater microbial communities from Monterey Bay, California, United States - 71D | ecosystem: Environmental > Aquatic > Marine > Coastal | place: USA: California | collected 2016-10-18 | reverse complement strand
AGACAACAACGGCAATGATGATGGGTCTGTAAGTGTTATTCAAAGTGCTACATTTAATGATGCTACTGGTAACATTACATCTACAGTAACAAGAACACTAAAATTATTTAGAGTAAGTTCAGGAGCATGGGGATATGTGCAAGACTTAACTCCAGGCGCTTTGGTATAAATACATATAACACAATTAGGGGTTTATAAATGGCATACGTAATAAATTTAACAAATGGAGGGTCGTTAGTAACGGTTGAAGACGGCACCATTGACCAGAGTACTTCACTTAAATTAGTAGGTAAGAACTATGCTGGATATGGTGAGATTCAAAACGAAAACTTTATCCATTTACTAGAAAACTTTTCTAGTGCAAATCAACCAGCAGGTCCACTATCTGGACAGATTTGGTTTGATAATTCATTAAAAAAATTAAAGTTCTATGACGGAACTAAGTTTAGAACAACAGGTGGAGCTGAAATTTCCACAACACAGCCAGTTGGTTTAACAACAGGTGATTTTTGGTGGGATACTAGCAATAATCAACTATATGCACAGAACTCCGATGGTGGATTTGTCCTAATTGGTCCACAATCTATTGGTGAAACAGTTAGTGCTATGGTTACTGCACAGGTACGTGATAGCAACCAAGTAAACAGAACTATTATTAAAGGTACTGTTGATGATGGTGTTGTGTTTATTGTTAGCAACTCAGAATTTACTATTGATACTACTGATCCAGCAAACGTTATATCTGGTTTTGATGTAGTACGTCAAGGACTTACCCTAAGAAATACAACTAGTTCAGCAAATGGTGTTACTAGCTCGGCACATAGATTCCATGGTACAGCAACTAATGCTGAAGCATTAGGCGGTGTTATAGCGGCAAACTTTGTACAAAATACGCCAGGACAAGAAAGTTCATTTGGTGAAATTGTAAGGTTTGCAGACGCAGGATTTACAGTTGGTGCGGCAAACGATTTAAAAGTTCATATTGATACAGCAGGTGCAGGTAATGAAGGTATTATTGATAACACAGTTGGGCAGAAAATTAGATTTAAAGTTAAGTCAACTGGCGGAGTAACAACAGAAACATTCCATATTCAAGCAACTGGACTTATTCCAACAACTACAGCAACTTTTGACATAGGTGATGCAAACTATAAATGGAGAAACATGTATGCAACTTCATTTAACGGATTAGCAACGCAGGCGATTGCACTACAAGTTGGATCAAATTATAGAACGGGTGATGTAAATGCAACAAACAATACAGTTGCAGTGCGTGACTCAAGTGGTAACATATCAGCAAACGTATTTAACGGTGTATCAACAAGTGCAAGATATGCTGACTTAGCAGAAAAATATACAACAGACCAAGAATATCCAGTAGGCACAGCAATGTGTGTAGGAGGAGAAGCTGAAACTACAGCGGCAAAGACAAGTAGTCATTGCATTGGTGTTATATCTACAGAACCTGCATATTTAATGAACAGTGAAGCAGAAGGTCAAGCAATTGGTCTTAAAGGGCGTGTTCCAGTAAGAGTAAAAGGTATTGTAGCAAAAGGTGATCCAATTTACGCTTGGGAAGATGGAGTATGTTCAACTGTTGCGGCAACAAGTTTAGTTGGTATTGCACTAGAAGCTAGTGACGATGAGTCAGAAAAGCTAATAGAGTGTGTACTTAAAGTATAAGTATTAAAAAGGAAGCATTATGGCAGTAGGCGATACAATTACCGCGGCGCGGTATAACATTATTCAAGCAAGAATAGCGGCAGTTATTGGATTAGGTTCTGGTGACGAAGGCTATGGACAAGCCCGTACAAGTAGTACAGCGGCAGTAGGTGCTACAATTACAGCACAAGACATGGCAAATTTGTTTACTGACATGAACAAGATTAGATTACATCAATCAGGATCAGTTCCTACAGAAATTATAGCACCAAGTGTAGGTGATACAGTTGAAGATTCAAACTCAACTTCAAAAGAAGGTTATGTACAGTACGAAACATTAAGTACAACATGCCAAGCATCAAGATTAACTGCGGCATCAGGCCAACTAGGATTGCAAGCAGGTACAAGTAGTCAAAGAACAGCAAGCTGGTCAACAGATATTAATCATATTTTTACTGTTACTTTTGGTGGATATGCAGTTACTAATGGAGACGGAAGTACTACAACAGTTAGTGGTGCAGATCATATGCGTGTGTTTTTCAATGCAGGCGGCACAATAAATTTAAGTGGTACAATTGGTAGTGGTAGTACAACTATTAACAATGACTGGCGTAACTTAATGACGAGTGTTGGTACAGTTGTATTTGGAAGATCAACTACTTCAAATGGTTCAGTAGGTACTAACTATGGGTATTCAAACTTACCTACAGGTTACACAACACTTTTTAATAAAACTGCAAGTGCGTATAGTGCAAACGATTACTTAATTGAAGGTCAAAAGAACGGTGCAGTTTTAACATTCCGTGTTACATTTAACGAAGATAAAGGTCCAAATCCAAACTATGACGAAGCAGTTACAGCAACTACAACTAGTACTGTACAGTTAAATAGACCTAACAATGCCAGCAGTGTAAATATTGCCGCGCCAACTTTCGCCAATACAAACAACCTATAAGAGTAAATAGTTATACTATAAAGTAGGAGTATAATTATGGACGAAGCACTAGAAAAAGCATTAGATTTTTCTAATTTTACCTCCACTCTAAATGCACAAAAACGTATACTACATGAAAAGTATCTAGGTACTCTTGTAATGTATTCGAATAACGGCAAATTCACAATTACAAAAGAGATATTAAATTTTTGTTTTATGTTAGTATCAACAAATATAAACAAAACTATTTTAATTGACGATAATCGCACTCCTATACAAATTGATGATGTTGAGGCTTTTATGTTACAAGCTACACAACATTTTACTGATGCAAATAACATGTACTTAGATGAGTACAAAACACTTAGTACTAAACGTAGTGTAGAAGGTTTAGTTGATGAATAATGGTGTATTATGTTTTGCACACAATAACGGAAAAGTAGATTATTTAAAGCAAGCAGATTTTCTTGCAAAACGTGTAAAGCAACATTTAAATTTACCAACTACTTTGGTCACGTCAACACCTCAAGATATTATTGAAAATAAAGTATTTGACAATGTAATCAAAATACAGGACGACAATAGTAACGTAAAGCGTTATTATAACGGATCCTTTCATCATCAACAATTATCATTTAAGAATCATGACAGAATAAAAAGTTATGAATTATCTCCATATGACACTACATTAGTACTTGATACAGATTATGTTATTTGTAATGATTCTTTTAAACATGCATTTGATAGTACACACAATTTTCAAATATATAAAGATGGTATTGATTTGTGCAACTGGCGTAATTACAAAGAGTTTGATTATATTAATGATGCCGGAATTCCTTTCTATTGGGCAACTTGTTTTTGTTTTACAAAAACATCAGAAACAAAAATATTTTTTGATTTATTACAACACCTAGTAAATAATTGGAAGCACTACGAACAAGTATACAATTTAGGTAGCAGAAACTTTAGAAATGATCATGTGTTTAGCATTGCTATACATATGATGAACGGATTTACAGATGGTAATTGGGCAAAAACTCTACCAGGTCAAATGTTTTATACACTAGATAAAGATATTGTAAAAACAATTAAAGATAATTCTCTTACGTTTTTGTTAGAAAAAGAAAATTGTACAGGCGAGTATATACTAGCATCTACTAAAGATTGCAATGTGCATGTTATGAATAAGTTTAGTTTAGGAGAACTTATAAATGACTAAAGGATATATTATGGTAGCTATGGGCGACGACTATGTACGCCAAGCATATTTGTGTGCTGTGAGTATTAAGAAAACACAGACAATTAACAACGTGTCAATAGTAACAAGTGATACAGTTCCAGAAGAATATAAAAGTGTGTTTGATAAAATCATTGAAGTACCGTGGCACGACAAAGAGTCAAAGAGTTTTTATAAAACAGAACACCGTTGGAAAGTATTTCATTTAACTCCTTACGAAGAAACAGTTGTATTAGATACTGATATGTTATTTTTAACAGATGTATCGCATTGGTGGAAACATTTTGCACAAAAAAGTATAGGGTTTGTTAACAATGTAATAGATTATCGAGGAAACACTATTACAAATGATTATTATAGAAAATCATTTACAGCAAATAATTTGCCTAACATTTATTGTGCATTTCATTATTTTAAGAAAGATGATACAGCATTAGAATATTACAAAATTCTAAATAGAGTATGTGGAAATTTTGAAAAATATTATGAAATATATACACCTAAGCAAACACCTAAACTAAGTAGTATGGATGTAAATCATGCTATTGCATTACTTGATAGTAATATGAACAATTATACTACAAACTTTGGATCGTTTGTACATATGAAAAGCAAAGTGCAAGGCTGGGCAAATCCAACAGATACTTGGACAGATACTGTTCCTTATTATATAAGCAATGAATTAAAAGTTGGAAACTATACACAGCACGGAGTTTTTCATTATACTGAGAATAGTTTTTGTGAGGAGATGCTATGCAACATGTTAAAGTAGACACTCCACAATATGTTTGTTTTAATCAAAAGTCTGGAGAAATTTTTAGTATAGGACCTAGCATTGAGCCAGGCTATCAGTATTTTAAAGTTACTGAAGAAGAGATTGAGCCTATTAAAACTTTTAAAACAAACATGACTGATTATGTTGTAGCTTACAATCGAGCTGAAAAAGCATTTGTACTTAAAAAAAATATCTATATCGAACATGAAGCACAGTTTACACAGATTATGCCTCTAGATGAGTCTGCAATGTATGATTTGCTTTTAACGGTTGACAATAAGGCTAAAAGATGTTATATTAGTACAGGTATAGAACTATTAGATACAATGAAAACAACTAACGTAGATTTACAAAAAGAAATTACTTTTAGTTTTACAAAGAAAGGTGATCCGCACATATTATACGATATAGCAACATTTAATATTGCAGATCCAAAAGAAGCAAAAATTAACATAAAAGATGTGTATAGCATCTATGCAAGTAGTGATATGGCAACTTGTATGTATAAGGAGTTGTAATGAAATTAAAAATTGCAGAACAAGATATTGTCTACCTAAGTTACGATGAACCTAATGCTGAAGAAAATTATGCCGACTTATTAAGTAAAGTGCCGTGGGCAAAACGTGTACACGGAGTTCATGGTAGTGATGCCGCACATAAAGCCTGTGCCGAGTTATGCGAAACTGATAGGTTTATTACAGTTGACGGAGACAATACTATAGATCAAAAGTTTTTAAATCAAACTATTGATCTTGATGATGGACAAGATTTGACAAAGTGTGTAATTAGTTGGTGTGGCAAAAATATTATTAATGGACTTACGTATGGCAACGGCGGACTTAAATGCTGGCCAAAAGAATATGTATTAAATATGCGTACTCATGAAAACGCAGATTTAACCAACCCACATGCACAAGTAGATTTTTGTTGGGACGCACAATACATTCAAGTAAAAGATGCGTTTAGTACTACACATAACAATGCAACAGCACAACAAGCCTGGAGAGCAGGATTTCGTGAAGGTGTAAAATTAGCACTTGACAGAGGCGAACGTATATCCAAAGAAGATTTTTTTACAAAGAATCATTATAAGAATTTACATATGTTATATGTATGGATGATGGTTGGTAGTGATGTGCCTAACGGTAATTGGGCTATACTAGGTGCTAGAGAAGGACTTAGTATGACAATGCTTAGTGATTGGGATTATATACAAGTACGTGACTTTGAATATCTAAATCAATTATGGGGTGGCAGAGATGAAATGCCTGCAGATGTATTACACGATGAAATTTTTAATTATGGAAGTGATTTAATTAACCAATTAGAAATACCTATTGCTATACAGCCTTTCAACGAAGAGCAAAGCGAATTTTTTAAAACAGTGTATCAAGGACCACAAATAAGATGACATCATTAGAAGATCCTATTATTGTAAAAACTAAGTTAGACAATGTAGGTTGTGGATTCTGCCTGGCTAAATGGACACAGGTAACTATTCATTTAGGATCAGGACTTACACACAGTTGCCATCATGTTAAAGCACATCCAATTGATTTAAATGAGCTTGCAGAAAATCCAGGAGCATTACACAACACTGGATTTAAAAAGAACGTAAGAAAGCAAATGCTTAATAACGAGCGACCAAACGAGTGTGATTACTGTTGGCGCATTGAAGATAACACCGGCATGACAAGTGATAGGGTTTTTAAAAGTAGAGATCCTTTTAGCTGGCCCGATTTTGATGCTATATCTAAGATGACCGGTGATGAAAATTTTTATCCACGTTATGTTGAAGTTAGTTTTAGTAATGTCTGTAATTTTAAGTGTGGGTATTGTGGTCCTGCATTTAGTAGTAAATGGACTGACGAAATTAAAGAACATGGTCCTTATAAATTTAAATATGTTAATTGGAAATATAACCAACCAGATGAATCGCAAAAACAAATACCACAACGAGAAACTAATCCGTACGTTGAAGCATTTTGGAAATGGTTTCCTGAAGCAGTAACACATATGCATACTTTCCGTATTACAGGTGGCGAACCTTTAATGAGTAAGAATACTAATAAGGTAATAGAATACTTAATTAAAAATCCTCAGCCTAATTTAGAGTTTGCAATAAACACAAATGCATGCCCCCCAGGAGAAACACAATGGAAGGAATTTGTAGATAGAATTAAAGTTTTAGAAGACAATAATTGTATTAAACGATTTGTATTGTTTGTAAGTGCTGAAGGTAAAGGTGCTCAACAAGAATATAACAGATATGGTATGGACTGGACAATGTTTACAGATAATGTTAAGTATTATCTAAAACAAACACAAGGTAGATGTGTGTTCATGAGTGCGTTTAATGTATTAAGTATTCCTACATTTTTACCTTTTCTAAAATATGTTTTTAAACTTAAAAGCGGGTATAAAAATGATATTAAAGTAGATATACCTTATGTAAGAAGCCCTGGATTTTTAGATGCTAAAATTGCTACAAAAGATTTAATTAAAGAATACTTACACCCATGTATTTCCTACATGGAAGAAAATAATTTTGATGACAGAGAAAAGTCTCAGATGAAACGTATTGTAAAAGACTTAGATGTAAGACATGCTGATTTAGCTAATTGGGAACAAGAGGCTATTGAAGGACGAAGAATGTTTTATGAATGGATACAACAATACGATAAACGTCGAAATGTTAATTTTTTAGAAGTATTCCCTCAGATGAAAGAGTTTTACGAGGAGTGCAAACAGTGTATGATATAGTGTTTATAAGCTATTACGAACCAAATGCGGAACAAAATTTTGACGATTTGTACAGTAGATTTAATACTATTGGTGTATTTGGTGATAGAGTAAAGCGTGTTTCTAATGTCAAAGGCATACACAATGCACATATCGAAGCGGCTAAACTTGCAAAAACTAGTTACTTTTATGTAGTAGATGGTGATGCAAAGGTCGTACAAGACTTCAAATTTGCTCATACAGCAGAGGAAAGAGATACAGTACACGTTTACCATAGTAAGAATCCTGTTAACGATTTAACATATGGTTACGGCGGTATAAAACTATTGCCTACTACACTTACACATAACATGGATACAACTACTACAGATATGACTACAAGTATTAGTGATAAATTTAAAGTAATAGACGAAGTTAGTAATATTACAGCGTTTGATACAGATGCTTTTAGTACTTGGAAAAGTGCTTTTAGAGAATGTGCAAAATTATCAAGTAAAACAATAAACAGACAAGACGAGGAGGAAACTAATGCAAGACTTAAAACTTGGACTACTTATGCTACTGGAAGTTATAAGCGAGATGCGTTACGAGGTGCTAATGCTGGTATGCAGTTTGGCCTTTCTAACAGCTCTGATCTTAACTTAATAAATGATTTTGATTGGTTGAAAGGACAATTTAATGAGTAGATTATTTGCTTTTGGATGCAGTCATACTTACGGTGAAGGCCAAATAGACTGTCTTAATAGTCAAGGACCAAATGGCATAGTAATGGCAGATAAGCCTAGTCAGTATGCTTGGCCAACATTGCTAGGAAAAATGTTAGATAAAAAAGTTGTGAATTTAGGACGCCCTGGGTGTGGTAACAGATACATATCTCAGCAAATATTAAACACTACTATAGAAAAAGACGACATTATAGTTATATTATGGACAGAGGTCAACAGGTCAACAGTATTTACATCCGAGAGTATAGAACTAGCAAAAGTAGCAACGAATATACACCCTACAAGAAATAACAATGTGTGTAAAAACTATTATAAATGGATTCATGATCCGTATAATAGTTTTCTTGAATCATTAGAAGCTGTAAATTTAGCAAACTATACCCTACAAGAACATCGTCATGTGTATAATTTTAAAGCTAATTTTAATTCAAAGTTAGGCGTTAACAAGACTGATATCGAATATGTATATCCTAAATGGAATAAAGTAAATCTAATTAATCAGTCTTTATATTATGTTGATTTTGCATCTGATAATGATCATCCCGGACCAGAATCGCAAAAGTTAATTGCTAGAGATATGTTAAAATATGTAAAGGAAACAAATTAGCTATGATTAACATTGTTGTAACAAGCAAACCAGTTGACGGCTTATTCTATTACAGTTATGAATACTGTGATATGCTTAACAAAGCTGGTTATTCTGCACAGGTTGTTGTTATAACACATCGAAACTTTACTAAAGAAGATTATCTAGATTCAATTAGCAACAAATATATACATTGTCAAAATATAATTATTGACGATTATGTTCCGGCACTAAATGATATTACACTTATTATGGGCCGTAGTATGATGACACTTAGTTGGCAAAGTTTTAATGATTATACAGATATACAAAAACGTATATTATATCGCTTGTTTGATGGTGATATCATTAGCGTATATTCTGAAAATCATGTAGATGGTTATCCTAAGGCTGTTAAGTTTTATAATCCTAAACAAATAGTAGACCTTTGCGATACCGAAGTTTATCCTAATGGCGCTGGCGCTCATTTCGAAAAAACTATTAATTTTAGTATATACAAACCACACAAAGATAACATACAGTTCAAACACTTGTTTTTAGGCACAAACCCAGAATACTATACTAGTGTTGAAAAAGTTATTGATAATTATCCTGACCATGGGATCTTGACATATGATGAAAAGTATGTTAATATAAAGAATAATAATATATTTGTACCAGTAGAAAATCTTATGAGCTTGTTTGAAACATATGTATACACCAAAGAAACATTCGATCCTGCTCCAAGAATTTTTCAAGAGTGTAAATACTATGGAAAAGATGTAGTGTACCTTAGAGATAAAAATATACAAGACGGTGGTAGTGTATATTGGAGGCGTGATTGTAAAGAACCAGATGTAACACCTATTGTAAAAGTAGTGGAGGAATTAAATGAAAATTAGGCCAAAGTGTTTAGCATTTGGTGAAAGAGATCGAAAAGGAGCCGCTTACACTAGTGACGGCTTTATGTTACCTTGTTGCTGGATGGATGATCCTCCTGTATTAAATCATATTATTAAGGCAGGATTAAAAGACCCAGAACTTGCTTTAGCAAATAATGAAAAATTAGAAGATATCTTTACAAGTGATCAATGGGAAAACTTTTTTCAAAAACTTTACAATGCCCCAGATGAATGTTCGTATATGTGTAAGAAAAAGTGTGGTGTTGAACTTACAGAAGATGAGCATAATATTCGTAAACTAGAAGAAAAATTAGAGAGTGTAAAACAACGTGTCGGAAAGAATTACTAATAATTACGTAGAACAACAGGTATGGTCTAGGCCTAACCTAGACATTTCGCATCGATGTATTTTGAAATGCCCACAGTGTATTCGTCAAAAAATATCTAGTCAAGATCAAATACGTAGATCTTTTGATCTAGAAGAAAAAAACTTTCAAAAAATATTAGATTATTATAAAGGTATTACATTTTGCGGACAAATTTCCGACCCTATATATCATCCTAATTTTTTAAAATTTTTAGAAATGTCTGATGGTAAGCAAGTACGTATTGCTACTAACGGAAGTGGACAATCTTTAGATTGGTGGAAACAAGCATATAGTTACGGTAAGAACACAAACGCTTGGTACTTTGGTGTAGACGGTATTGATAAAAAGAGCGAACTTTATAGAATTGGATCAAACTTTGAAAATGTCTGGGAAATGATGAAACTAGGCAGAGACCTCGGGCATACTATTGTTTGGCAGTATATTATATTTGGTTACAACGAACACGAAGTTGACCGTGCTATAGAAATTGCTAAAGAGGAAAACTTTGCTCTATTATTTGTAAACACAAATAGAGGATTTAATCCTGATAATCCATTGTTAAGAAAGAATGTAGATTTTAAACTTACATCTCCAGATAAAAAACATTTGCAAGATCGGGTTAAGAAAGAATGGATTGGGCATATGTCAAAAGAACTTGAAAACTGGCGTCGGGCACCATGGAGTTAATATTATGATTGAAGATTCTCTTTCACGAAGAGCCCATGTATGGAAATACTGTGAAGATGTAATACCTACAGAAGCTGAAATTTTTGAAATACTGCAAACTGCATATCCTCTTGTTACATCTAAACAAAAAGCATATGCATACAAAGCACATATACTAGGACCTAATAAGGCAAGAAGCAGAAAACTTTGGAATATGTGCGAAGGTAACAAAATTCGAACTGACGAAGAAGAATTTGGCGACAGTGACGAAGCCTATAGATCTAACCCAGGACTTTATCATATATTAAGTGCTCCTTACACTATTATATATACTCCTAGAATAGCACCACCAAACCCTTTTCATAAAGGAAACTTTGAAAGAGAAAAATCAAAATGGCAATTAGAAGATCCAACATTTATTAATACACGTAATAGATCTTCTAACTCCATAGAAGTTGGTATGCTTGCTAAAACAGTAACCGGTGCTGTATTAGACAGAGGATGGGATTCTTCGTATACAGTTTGTCTTCCTAAAAATATGGAGGACTGGAAAGATTTCCCCTACATAGATTTTTACCCTGACCTTATACAAACTATTGGAAAAGCTGAAAAATATAAATGGCAGTTCTATCATCCAGAAAGATTAAAAACAGATACTGATGCTCCATTTGAAGATATTTTTAATTTTGTTGATAATAGTCAAAGGAACACAGCATGACAGCATATGATGCTTGGGATAGAGAATATCAAGAAAACAAACAAGACTATTTAGAAGTGTTTGATCGTTTTATGAGTCAAACAAATTATGAAAATAATGAGGACTTTGAAAGTGGTTTTGCTGAACGTGTTGGGCGTAAACATTGTGTTAGTGTAGCAAGTGCTACAGACGCTCTTCATTTTACACTACTAGCACACAACATTGGTCTAGGCGACGAAGTGCTAGTAACAAATTTTAGTTGGATTTCAAGTTCAGCTTGTGCTAGTATGGTAGGCGCTGTTCCTGTGTTCTGTGACATTGATTTAGATTCATATCACATTAGTTTAGATAGTGTTAAACGTATGTACAGTGATAAAGTAAAAGCAATAATTTATCCACATCTATTTGGTAACATGACTGATACTACAGAGCTACAACAATTTTGTAAAGACAAAGATATATTGTTTATTGAAGATGCCGCACAAAGTTTGGGTAGTAGTTTACATAATATAAAAGCAGGTACTATTGGAGATTGTTCAGTATATAGTTTTAACTCAAATAAAGTTATTGCTGGCATCAATGGTGGCGGAGTTGTATTAACAGATAACGAAGATATTGCTCGTCGCGTAAAAATGATTAGACGCCATGGCAAAGACAAAGACTTTAGTATACTAGGATATAACAGTCGTATGTATGTGATAAATGCAGAAATTATTAATTTAAGATTAAGACATACTGAACGTAATCAAGAACGCAGACAACAAATAGCACAAGAATACAATACAGCATTTAGTAATTTACCTGTGGTAACACAAACAATGTCAAATGGGCTTAACCATAACTACCACAAATATGTAGTCCGTTTCAAAGACAAAGACACAAGGAAACGTGTAAAAACTGCTCTAAGTGCCAGTATACACTACGAAACACCTTTAAGTGCTAATAGTATGTACGATAGTATAGAACACAGGAGAGACGATTGTATGCAATCTAAAACGGCATCTGATACTGTTTTGTCGTTGCCCATTCATGCTTGGCTTACTGAGGATGAAGTAATAAGTATTATTAACAATGTAAAAAATGCTTTATAGATTGAAATTAAGGAATCAACGTGTCAAAAATATACGAACTTTTTAAAAAACGCAGACAAATAAGATGGGCATGGGATCAAGAACGTATTCCTAGTAAGGAACTTATCCACAGTCTTATTGAAACAACTTTTGATGTGGCTCCTTCTAAGCAAAATTTATTTCCATTTAAGATTCATATTATTGGTCCTAAAAATAACAAAGATAATCACATAGTAGGCAAAATTTGTGCTTTATTTAAAAATGGATCAGTAAATCAATGGCAGATGGAAGAAGCGCCTCATCCAAATCACAAAGCACCTTGGGTGCTGATATTTGAATTGCGGAAGTGTGAACCAAATGATTTTATAGTAAAACACGGAACGAAATACAAAGGCGGAGAAAAAAGATTTACACAAATAGATGAACGATTTCGCGGACCTACCAATAGTAAACTTGCCTGTATCGAAGTTGGCATGTTTTTAAAGATACTTGCTGGTCAGTGTTTAGAAAATGACTTACAGATCAGTTATATAAAATCATTCCCAGAATGGAGCTGGAAAGGTATAAGAAATGAATATCATAAAGACACTAACAAAGGTTCTGGTATAGATTGGAGTGCTTTACCTTATATAAAAGAAATGCCTATTATTGTAGCACAGATTGGCTATAAAGCAAACATTGCAGATATGCTTGCTACAAACATTGATAATCCAAACGTGCCTCTTCTTGAAAGAGGAGCAGAAACAAAACCTGCTTTAGAAGATATTATCAAATATCATTTAGAAGAAACTGACGAATAATATGATAACACTTGAAGAATTAAAAGGATCAGAATATAGAACAGTAGACTTTTACTTGTCAAAGTCTTGCAACAAGTCTTGTCATTATTGTACTGCGTGGACTTTAGAAATGCGATACCTACACACAGATATGGATCTAGTTCGTACTATTCTAAAGGGACTTGCTCCTTACAAAACACGTATCTGTTTATTAGGCGGCGAACCCGGACTTATTAAAAACTTAGATGAGATTATAGCAGAAATTAAAAAATATCCTAATCTAATTCCACAAGTATTATCTAATAGTTTAGTACGTAAGTTTTATCCACACATACTTGAAGATCCTGAAGTCATCTATATTGAACACTTAATATTAGACTTTTACGAAGATAAAATTGAAAAACTAGGAAACTATGATTGGTTTAAACCTAACGACTTAAACAACTATAATCTTATTATTGAAACACCTGGTTATTTTGCATATAGAGACAAGCACGATATAAGTCATATTGATCATAAAAATACAGAATTTAAAGAATATAATTCACGTTCGCCTGATTTCTTTAGTGATCACGAACTTGTACAAGCACCTGAATTAGAAAGACGTATTTGTGCTAAGTTTCCTCAAGTACCTGTGTTTGATTTTGAAATACAAAAGATTAGACATTGTAGTAGAAAAGCAATTAACGGATCACGTGAGTTTGATATTACAGTAGAAAATATTACTAAAATGATGGAACATGACTTATTCCAGTTTGAAAAATATTGTACAGTGTGTATGGATATTATTCCGCCTCGACCTAAAGTACGTAGGCAGGCAATACTAGAAAAAATAGCATTAGAGGAAATAAAATGAAACTATTTTCTGTAGCACTTAATATGCACGACCATAATACGTATAACGGAAAGACGCATTTACAAGTTGAAAGACATACTCGTAGAAAGCATAACTTGAACACAGATCCGCATGACGGCAAACCTAGTAGAGAATTCTTTGAACAGTATGTAAAAACAGAAGATGAAACATTATGCTTTACAGTTTCTAATCTTGGACAAGAGTTTGTAATTGATCTTATTGAAGAAAAGTTTGGTACAAAAGAATTTTTAGATTTTAAACCTACTAACTTATGGGACTACCATCAAGGGCAAGACTTTTATTATATTGACCATCATCAAAGTCATGCCGCATACGCTTTTTTAAGTTCTAAGTACGAACAGTCAGACATACTTGCTATTGACGGTAAAGGTTGGAAATTTAATTGCGTGTTTATCGACAAGCACGGACATATACACGACTTATCAGATAAACTATCAATTGGCGGATTGTGGAACAGACTATCACAAGACTTAGGATTTGGTTACTTAGGTGCCGGTAAAGTTATGGGTCTAGCAGGTTACGGTCAGTACGATTATCAAATACATGCTTTAATTGATTATTATATGAACAATGACTTTACACTACCAGAATGGTCAAAGAAAGTTTTAGATAAACATTTAAAAGAAGATGTTGCTTATACACTACAATGGGTAACTGAAGACTTAATCAAAAAATATGTGTATCCTTTAAAAACTTGTGACAACTTATGTGTAGCAGGAGGTGTTGCATATAACGGTTA
>Ga0228658_1000363_pt1 | contig 15459 bp, 11 predicted proteins | sample 71DmetaG_FD_183040 | JGI IMG/M metagenome (GOLD analysis project Ga0228658, IMG submission 183040) | Seawater microbial communities from Monterey Bay, California, United States - 71D | ecosystem: Environmental > Aquatic > Marine > Coastal | place: USA: California | collected 2016-10-18 | reverse complement strand
ACTATCAGATACCATTATTAGTTTGGTAGGGGCAGTTTCCTTATTTGCCATTCCGTTAAGCTTTACAAAAGGAAATTTTATATTGCATTGGAATGACACCAGTAAGCTGGCTTGGGGTATTTTATTGCTGTTTGGAGGAGGTTTAGCCTTAGCCAAAGGAATGGCCACCAGTGGTTTGGTAGCTATGATTACAGAAAGTATTCAAAACGGTGGCTTTAGCCCCTTAATTGTGGTAAGTTTACTTATTGTATTAATGTTGTTTATGACAGAGCTTATGAGCAATGTTGCATTGGTTGCTGTATTGGCTCCTGTGGTTGCTGGTATTGCTATTGGTTTAAACATTCCTATTTTAAATGTATTGATTCCTGTAACCATGGCCTCTAGTTGTGCTTTTATGCTGCCCATGGCCACTCCACCAAATGCTATTGTATTTGCCAGCGGCTATGTAAAAGTGAGTGAAATGGTACGTGCTGGAGTACTTCTAAATCTCTTAGCTGTAGGCTTGCTTATTTTGTATTACATATTTGTAATTCCATTTATTTTTTAAAATTACAAACAAGAATCAATTCCTCAATAAACTAAAATTACCTGATCGCGTTCTTACCTTTCCATTTACATCTACCAATTCGGCATAAAACCAATAATTATTTGATGAAAGTATTTTGCCATTGTAAGTTCCATCCCATCCGATATCATCGATATTGTGTTTGGAAATTAGTTTTCCATATCTATTAAAAATACTAACACTACCACTCTGATAAAAATTTCTACTGATTCCTTTGATTTTCCAATAATCATTTATTCCATCTTCATTAGGGGTGAAAAACTTTGGAAAACTAAGAAGGGATACATCAAAAGAAATAGCACCACAACCATTAATGTCATTAACAACTAGCGAATAAACACCACCTTCTAAATTATCAAAAAAAGGAGTATTTTGATAATCGCTAATAATAGTTGAATTATCATCTAATAATTGAAATTCATAGGCTCCCAATCCTAAATTACTGGTATTGACTTTTATACTGTTATTGTTTGTATCATCAATTACTTCAATGTCATCTATAGTGATTATAGCTTTAGAAGATTCCTCTATAATAATTTCTTTTTCGATAGAGCTACATCCAAAAATTGAAGTAGCAAACACTTTATAAACTCCGCCTCGGCTTATAGTAACATCAGAAAAACTGCTTATGATAGTATTGTTTTCATCTTTCCACGTATAGCTATGATATCCATTTGGATTTTCGATAGCAATAGTTAATTCTGGAGTATTAGTCATACAAATCGTTGCTTTTTCAGCCAAGTCAAAAGTAGGTTTCTCTCTAACTCTAAAATCTATAGTTGTTTCTTCGTAGCAGACGTCATAATTGGGATTCTCCAACCGAACACTAATGGTCTGAGAAGTGGTGTAAAATGGATTAGGCAAAGGACTAGGTAATGCATTATTATTTCCATCATAGTACTTAACAATCAAATCTGTTTGAACACCTAAAATGGTAGTTTCTATAGTTGAGGTATCAAAGCCTACAACACCATCTAAATCATCATCACAAACTTCTTGCACAGGAACTTGATTAGCCAAAGGAACACTATTTACAATAAACTCAATTTGTGTTTCATCATAACATTGACCATCAGGATCTTGAGAATTACTATTGGTAATTCTAGCTGTTATGGTTTGTGATGCAGATGCAAAAGGATTTGGTAAAGGACTTGGTAAGGGGTTCCCACTTTCATCATAATAACTGACCTCTACACCAGTTTGGTTGCCTATAATTGTGTTTTGAATAGTTGAAGAATTAAACATAAATAGTCCATCCCTATCATTATCGCATTCAGGGGCAAAAGTTACTGTATTTGCGATGGGAACTCTATCTACATTCAAGGTAATATGAGGTCCTAAACCCAAACAATCATTATTTACAGCACTATCAACACGTATATATATTGTTTGCTGAGTTGGTGAATTGGTGTTTTGATAATTAGAAATATTTGTGATTTCATTTTCTTCTGCTAAAGCATCTGCTTCACTTTCATAATAATTAATAATGAGTTGCTGGCCGGGAGGAAATAAATCGATTACTTCTTGGGTCACAGAACTAAAATTAAATGTTGCAATACCGTCTGTTGAAAAAAGTCCATCATCACATTCATAGAAAGATTTTTTAAAGCCCAGTGGAATTTCTGTTGTAGAAACTATTAATTGAATTTTACTTATACTAAAACAACCATTAGTATCTTCCACTCTTGCCCAAATAACATCATTACTCACAAGTTCATTTGAGTAGGATGTTGTATTCTGAATAGAATTAAGATCATTATTTTCTGCCAAGGTTCTTTCCTCAAAAAATGTAATGGTATAATTTTCTGGGTTAGCAATTATTTTTGACTTTACTTCCTCCAAATTAAAGAAGCTAAACCCATTGATATCTGAATTATCACATTGTTTTAAGGAAACAGTCTCATTAATTATTGGAGCTTCAAAAATTTCGATCTCTTTGGTTATTGTATAGCTGGTTCCATTGATATGCTTAACATTCGCTGAAACTTGGTATATCCCTGGAGCAGTAAATTGATGGTTAGTATTTATCGTTGTTGAAGCGTTATTTACACCAGAATCAGGATCATCAAAATTCCAAATTACAGTATCAATTTCTGATGGATTAGTGAGACTCAAGTCATTTGAAAAATTAATACAATTATTTGAATTTACAATTTGAAAGGGTAAGATGGATCCAATATCTCCATTAACAGTAATGTAAAAATTAGGAGGTTCTGAAGCTATATCGGCCATAGTTGTATAGTTGTTAGACCCTCCTACACCTCTGTACCAGGAGGAATCGGTAGTTTCCTCTGTTCCAGCTACAAAAGCTAGTGCAGATCCATAATCAATTCCTTTATGCACTTCAACTAAAATCATTGTTACATCTGAAGGAATTACAACAGGGGTTTCAAAATCTAACATGACGATATAGGCAGTATCATCTGTATGAGAAAAATAAGGAACTGGTTTTGATTGACTACTCCCAATTAAGTCACTTTCTGAAAATGAGGCAGGAAAATCTTCATCGATTTCGTAAATATTGAATTGAATGGTTGGAGACCAACCAGACATGCTTATGCCAACTTGCCCTCTATTGATAATCAATTCTTCGTTTTCTCCAATATTAAAATCTTCCAATACAAATTTTCTTGCCCAGTACTGATAACAGCTAGAACAAGAAAACATTATGGTTTTTTTTACATCATCACCCACATTATGCGATAAAAATAAATGATCACTAGAATTGATAATACTCAATTTTTCACCAGTAACATTGATGTAAAAATTAGCATCTAGAACAGGGTTATCTAAATCTTCAGTAGGGGTCCATTGATAAACTCCGTTACACCTTGTTACATATGAAGTGTCGTTGTCTTCCTCGGTTCCTGCAATTATAACTCTATTAAAATCAGGATTATAGATATCCTCCCCTTGATATACTGTAACTAAAATTTTTTCAACACCGGAAGGAACTACAAGGGGTTGAAAAAATTCAATTTCAACAATTTGAGGAGTATCTCCAATTTCAGGAGCTATAGCACCCCCTCCAACACCAACTTTTTGAAGATCCCAATTAGGATATTCTGAATTTACGCTGTAAATATTCATATAAATTCTAGCTCCTTCATAGGAATTACTTATTGCTACTTGTCCAGATCTAATAATAAGTTGTTCAGTAGTAGAGACACCAAATTCAGACAAAGTAAATATTCTTCCCCAAGACTCTTGGTCTTCACAAGGCTCCCAGCCGGTATTTATTGGGGTTGAACCTATATTGTGTGTAAGGGTTATTTGAGCATGGATTAAAAAAGGAAAAATCAAACAAAATAGTAATGAAAGAAATTGTATCCTGAGGGGCTTATTTTTCATAGATTCCAAAAATACTAAAAAATTTAACCCAACCAACCCTCTCTGTCTAAACTTCGGTATTGTATAGCCTCTGCTATGTGAGATGGTATAATGTCTTCTGATGCACCTAAATCTGCAATGGTTCTAGACACTTTTAAAATTCTGTCATAGGCTCTTGCTGAAAGATTTAATTTTTCCATGGCAGTTTTTAATAAAGACAAACTATCTGCAGATAGCTTGCAAAATTCACGGATGTGTTTTACGTTCATTTGTGCATTATAGTGCACATTTTTAAACTCTTTAAAACGCAGTGTTTGCAACTCTCTTGCCGCAGTAACTCGTTTTCTAATGGCTACCGAAGATTCTCCTTTACGTTCCTCTGAGAGTTTCTCAAAAGGAACTGGGGTTACTTCTATATGAATGTCTATTCTATCCAATAACGGACCTGAAATTCTTCCTAAATAACGCTGCATTTCCTGAGGTGAACTTGCCAGAGGGTTGTTTCCATCATTAAAAAAACCAGAAGGGCTTGGATTCATACTGGCCACCAACATAAAACTGCTAGGATAGGTAACCGTAAAACGTGCTCTAGAAATGGTTACCTCTCTATCTTCTAGGGGTTGCCTCATTACTTCTAAAACAGTGCGCTTAAACTCTGGTAGTTCATCTAAAAACAACACGCCATTATGAGATAATGAGATCTCTCCAGGTTGAGGGTATTGCCCGCCACCAACCAGAGCTACATCCGATATGGTGTGATGTGGGGCTCTAAACGGCCGTTCATATAACAAACCATGATTTTTTGTTTTACCCACTACAGAATGAATTTTGGTAGTTTCTAAGGCTTCTTCTAAAGACATGGGCGGTAAAATAGAAGGCAGTCTTTTTGCCAACATGGTTTTACCAGACCCAGGTGGGCCAATGAGAATAATATTATGCCCTCCAGCAGCAGCAATTTCCATACACCGCTTAATAGATTCTTGCCCTTTTACCTCAGAAAAGTCAAACTCAGGGAGCGCTAAATTCTTATAAAACTCAGCTTTGGTATCTACTTTGGTGGGTTCTATCATTTTTTTGCCATTAAAATGCTCAATAACTTCCATAATGTTGTCTACACCCAATACCTCCAAGCCTTCAACAATGGCTGCTTCTCTAGCATTTTTTTGTGGAAGAATAAAGGATGTAAACCCCTCTTCTTTGGCTTTAATAGCAATAGGTAAAGCTCCTTTTATAGGTTGTACATTGCCATCTAAAGACAATTCTCCCATGATCATATACTGTGCTAAATCTGTAAAAGCCATTTGCTTGGAGGCTGCTAAAATACCCATGGCTAAGGTTAAATCATAGGCAGCACCTTCTTTGCGAAGATCTGCAGGCGCCATGTTAATGGTTATTTTCTTTCCGGGTAATTTAAAGTTGTTGTTGTTAAGGGCTGCAGAAATACGGTAACTGCTTTCACGTACTGCATTGTCTGGTAATCCTACCAAATGATAGCCAATTCCTTTGTCTATGTTTACTTCTACAGTTATAGTGGTAGCTTCTATGCCAAAGACGGCAGAGCCATATACTTTTTCTAGCATTTTTTTCTTTAAATGTACTCAATAATTTGAAAAAAAAAAGAATTTAGGAGCTGTTTTCATTGAATAGTCTAAAGCCTCCCTAAAAATTGGGAGGCCTCTATTTTACTATATATAGGGATTGTTTTATATACTTAATTTTCTCAATTTTATGGTCAATTTAAATAGTAAGAAATGATTCATAAAAAGTTATTGGCTATACTAATTACAGCATTACTTTTTGTTTCTTGTGAAAATGAGATAAAAATTGAAGGTAAATGGTATGTTGATAAATCTCAAAAAGAAAAAGGTAAATTCAATAAATCAATCAATAAGTGGATAGAATTTTACTCAAATGGAACATTAATTGGTGGGAAAAAAGAGGAATCTGAATTAAAAAAGGGAATTTGGAAATATGATTCAATAAATAAAAAATTAATTATAGATTCAAAAAAGAGATATGGTGGAGAGGGAGTTTATACTGTAGAAAAATTAAGTGAAAAAGAAATGATTTTGGTTAATGATACCCTAAAAATTTACTTTAAAAAATAAAAGTAGAATGGACTTAAAAAATAAGCAAACAAAAGCAATTCTGATAGGTACTTTAATTGGAGGTTTTGTTTATGCTGGACTCATGACAATATTTGACTATTCTCACAAACAAGATTTCAGTATTGGAAAATTTTCAGCTAACTTTATTTTTTTTGGAATATTCATGGGTTGGTTAACTCATTATAATTTAAAGAAGCAATCAAAAAAATAATGAAACTATTAAATAGGTATTTTAAAAATGTATGGACATTAGAATGGGATAATGAAGTACCTATATTAAAAAGATTACTAATTATGTTCATGCTACTAAGTGCTTTTTATTAGTTATTCTCCATACTATTTATTTATAATGTATTACAAATACCCTAAGCCGAATTCCTACTCGCATTAATATTACCAAACAAAGATCGTGTCACCATTTTTTGGTATACTTCTAGTTCTTTTTTTGAACCTTTTTTACTAGCTAAAATTTCTTGTATCTTTTTTAAGGCATATTGTTGTATGGTAAGCAAAGGCATTACAATATCTTCTCGAATTTCTATAGAAGCTTTACCGTCTGGGTAGTTTTCCATGAGTTCTGTATGATCTGCAATTTTAAGCAGTAAGCGTTTGGTCGTCTTGTATTCTTCATAAATAAGTTTCCAAAATTCACCAAATTCTTCGTCTTCTGCCATGTAGGCGGTGAGTTCAAAAAATGATTTTGTTAAACTCATTACACTATTTTCTAACAGTGTTTTTAGAAAGTCTGAGTTATTATAAAAATCGATAAGTTTATTAAACTCTCCATTGTCTTCATACTTTTTTAAGGCAGTTCCTACTCCATAAAAACCTGGAACATTTTGTTTTAATTGGCTCCAACTCCCCACAAAAGGTATGGCTCTTAAATCTGAAAAATCTAGGGTATCAGATTGTGAACGCTTACTTGGTCTACTTCCAATATTGGTTTTGGCATAATATTGTAGTGTACTCATTTTTTCTAAATAGGGTAAAAACTTCTCATGGTTTTTGAAGGCTACGTATGTTTCATAACTGGTATTTGCAATGTCATTCATAATTACACGATGCGCATCACTTAGTTGATCTTTTTGAAAAACTTCATTTTTAATTCCAGAACTTAACAGCTGTTCTAGATTAAATTGAGAAGAACTTAAGGTTCCAAAATTAGAACTAATGGTTTGCCCTTGTATGGTAAGTTGTATTTCTTTGTCTTCTATGGTAGGCCCTAAAGAGGCATAAAACTGATGTGTTTTCCCTCCTCCTCGCGCTGGTGGTCCACCACGTCCATCAAAGAAAATAACCTCAATACCAAATTCTCTAGAAATTGCAGTGAGTTCTTCTTTGGCTTTAAAAATAGACCAATTAGCCATTAAATATCCTCCATCTTTAGTACCATCTGAGAAACCTAGCATAATGGTTTGTTTGTCTTTACGTTGGCGTATATGTTTTCTGTAGGCTGTATTTGTATATAATGTTCTCATTACTGAGGCAGCATTTTGTAAATCATCTACGGTTTCAAAAAGAGGAATTACATCTACCGGAAGCGTTTCGCCAAAACCAGATAAGTTCAGCATTGCAAAGGTTTGCATTACATTTAAGGCAGTTTGATTATTGCTGATAATGTATCTATTGGCACCACGCTTTCCATTTCTATATTGAATTTCTTTAATGGCTTGTATAGATTGTAGTGTTTTTACCAACATCTCATCTGAAAAAATTGTTGGATCTATATCTCCTTTTATTTCAGAAAGAACGGCTACTTGCTTTTTTTCAGATAATGTTAAGTAATTTTGAGGGAAAGTTGTGTCTTTAGCATCCAATAATTCTTGTACCATATTGGTAAATGCGTTGTGATGAACTCTGCTGTCTTGCCTAATGTCTAGAGTTGCAAAATGAAAGCCAAAAATAGATACCTTGTGAATTAAATCGTCTAACTCCTCCAAAAACAATGATTTGTGTTCTTCAACAAGAATTATTCGTGCTTTATTTAATTCTTCAAGAAGAATTTTCGAAGAAAAGTTGACAACTTTATAACTTTTTGTAATGTGTTTATTTAACCTTTTTTCTACACGAATTAAAATCTCCTCTATTCCTTTAAAGGTAAGCCTTCTTCTTAATTTCCTAATGTCTCTATGGTAATTTTTAAGAATGGTCTGACGTAATCTTTCGGCTACTTTCAGTGTAATTTCTGTAGTAACAAATGGGTTGCCATCTCTATCCCCTCCGGGCCAAAAACCAAGATCTATAATTTCATTGTCTAAAACTTCACCATCATATACATGTTGTTGTACAAAGTTGTAGATAGTACTAACAGAATGGTATAATACATTTTCTAAATACCAGATAAGGCTTACAGCCTCATCGTATGGTGTTGGTTTTTGTTTTTTGAAAAAGGGAGTTTTCCCTAATTGAGCCAACAAGTTTTTAATAAGTAATAAGTCATCATTTTGTATGGCTTTGTCTAAATCTGTAATGATACCTAAAACATTACCAGGGTAAAATTGAGTAGGATGCGCTGTAAGTACAATACGCACTTTAAACTCTTTAAGATATTGCTGTAGTTCTTCCTTTTTATTTTGCGAAAACGCAGCATCTTTAGAACTTCGCAAGGTACCAATACCTTCCATGTTATTTACGTTTTCAAATTCTGCATCTTCAATAGCATCAAACAATACAATTTGTCTTTCTATATACTGTATGAAACGAAATAATAAATGAATTTTTTCTTCTTCAGTAGGGTTTTCTTGGTATTTTTTAAAGAAATAATCTACTATTTGTGTGGGGTTTTCACCAAGTGAGAATCCTTTTTTACACACCTCATGAAATAGCGGTAATAATACCCCAGTATTACTAATAGAATCAAATGGTAAAGTCATAAATATACTGTTGTATATTTTATATTTTGAGACTACATTATCATTAAATTTAGAGAGGTTCAGTGCGCTAGACATAGGTAAATTATTGAAATGTAAAATTACAAAAAAACCCTATTTGGTACTGATTTCACTAGTTTTTTCTACGAAAACGATGTAAAAAAGGATGTTATTTAGGCATCCATTGTTGCATGGAATATCCAAAAAGAAGACCACCCAACAACCAGAAAGGAAATGCAACACCTATTTTTTTCAAAGTGATGACTTCATCATTAAAATACGGAAAAATAAATGTCATTAAGAAAAACATTCCAATACCCCATGGCAGACCAACCTTAAGAATCTGTTTAAGCTTATTTGACATTTTTAAAATTTATGATTCCCTCTTGTAACCAAGCGAGGTAAGTATCTATATCTGTATATTGTTCAGCCCTGTTTAGTATTTGTAATTCTGAAGTTAGTTGCACATAGTAGGGTTGTGAGGCTGTTTTAAAATTGACTGTTTGAAAGGTAGCCCACTTGTCTCCAACAGTTGTGATTTCTTTTAATTGTCCGTTGGCTCGTTTGAAGTTAAATTGGGCTGTTTCAGGTAATTCCTTTCTGTCATCTACATACAATGAAATTAAAATATAGTCTTCTTTTAGTAATTTGTATATGGCAGGGTTACTCCATACATTTTCTTCTACTTTTCTGCAGTTAACACATGCCCAACCTGTAAAATCTAATAATATGGGTTTGTTTGCTGCTTTTGCTGCTGCCAGCCCTACCTCAAAAACTTTATAGCAGTTTAAGCCTAAGGGGCAATCGTTTTCTTGTTCGTATATACTGTAAAATTGAGGAGGAGGAAAACCGCTCAATAAACTTAAATTCCAGCTTGGTGTTTTAAAAGTTCCTGGAATAAGATAGATTACAAATGCAAGAACTAAGATTCCAAAAGAGCCTCTAGAGAATGAGATTTTTTTATCGGTACTGTCGTGTGGGAAGCGTATTTTTTTTAAGATATATAGAGCCAATCCAATAAAAATAACAATCCATATGCCAATAAATACCTCACGTTTTAAAAGGTCCCAATGGGCAACCAGATCGGCATTAGAGAAGAACTTAAAAGCAAAAGCCAATTCTAAAAACCCAAGAATAACTTTGGTAGTATTTAACCAACCTCCTGAGCTTGGTAAAGACTTTAACCAATTTGGGAATAAGGCAAATAAGGTGAAGGGTAGTGCTAAGGCCAATCCAAAACCAGTCATTCCAGCACTTAATTGCATGGCTCCACTATCTGCAGTTAAAGAACCTGCCAATAAAGAACCTAAAATAGGACCTGTACAAGAGAATGAAACTATAGCTAAGGTTAGGGCCATAAAGAAAATACCAATAAGTCCACCAACGTTAGATGCAGTATCCATTTTGTCTCCCCAAGAACTTGGTAAGGTAATTTCATAATATCCAAAGAAAGAAAAAGCAAAGAACACTAAGATGGCAAAAAAGAAACTATTTAACCATACATTGGTTGAAATGGTATTTAAAATTTCTGGATTTATACTATCTAAAAAGTGGAAGGGAAGACTTAACAATAAGTAGATAACAACAATACATATACCGTATAGAATGGCATTACTAATTCCTTTGGCTTTGGCCTGAGATTGTTTAGTAAAGAATGATACCGTTAAGGGAATCATTGGAAATACACAGGGGGTTAAAAGGGCTAATAAACCTCCAACAAAACCTAGTAAGAAAATGGTAAATAAGCCTTCTTTTTGTTGGTTTTCGTCTGTATCTTGTTCTAAAAGCTCCTTGTTTTTTAGTGGAAGTATTAATTGCTTAGAGAGTAGTTTACTTTTTTCATCTAGTTCAACCTCTTTGGTAACTATAGCTTTTCCATCTAAAGAAAAGGTAAAATCTTCTTCAATTTGAATACAAACCTCTTTACATACTTGTGCAAAAAAGGTTAATGTAATACTAGTAATATAGGTATTGTTAAGTTGTATTCGTTGGGTAATAATGGCTTTTTCTTTAAAGAAAATCTCTTCTTTTTCCCATACATTACTGTATTCGTTGTAGGTCTTGCTTTCTACTGCTTTGCCAACTAGCTCAAACCCTGTTTCGTTTTTAGCAGCCGAAATTTCCAGCGGCAGAGAAGCATCTTCTGGATTGTATTGAGAATACAAATGCCATTGGTCTAAGATTTTAACGGTAAAAATTAAATCGTAGGTGTCTTCTGATATTTTTTCAACAGATGTAGAAAAAACAGCAGGATTACTTTCTGTTTGAGCAAAACTATTGAGAGTAAAAAACAATAAAAAAAGGATTCCTAATTTTTTCATGATAAATACGATATTTTCAATCTATTTTTAGTTGTTTTGTTTGCCAGATATCGTCGATCTTGTCTAAGCCCAATTACCCATATAATATGGTCTTTAGCATCTGTAAGTATCCAAGTTTTTTCTTTATCTAGCAAAGATAATTTATTGTCTTTAAAAAGTTGACTTATTTTCTTACTACCTGTCATTCCAGTGGGATACATCGCATCTCCATGATGCCATTTTTTTAAAGCCAACGGATAATTAATCAAATCGTTATCAATAATAATTTGATGCTTATTTTTAGAGGTGTAATCCTCTGTGTTTTGAATGGTAAGCTTAATTGGGTTTGTAATTTCTGATACTTTTTGGTCAATCAGAATGGGGCCTTTTACAGAATGGCTTTTATTGATAGTTGTTAGTATTAGAAAATTTCTATCTTTTAATAAGCGATGTGTGTTAGAAAATACTTGTTTGCCTGGTTGTGCAGAAATTAAATCAACAATGTCATTCCAAGCAGTAAATCCATATCCTTGCAGAAGTTGATACAGATACGCCTTCTTGTTTGAAAGCTTATCGATTTCTTTACAACTTATTTTCAGTAAGTCATTTTCGAAAGAAACAACGTTGGTAGTAATATTTTTTACAGCGTCATTAATAATAGACTGGCTTTCATTTAAATATTCTATGGTGTTTTGAAAACTTTCTAAAACATGTGGATTTAATTCTTTTAAAATAGGAATGACTTTGTGACGTACTTTGTTTCTTACATATTTTACACTAGCATTTGATTTGTCCTCTCTCCAAATAATTTCATTTTTTATAGCAAATAGAGTGATTTCATCTCTAGAAAAAGCTAATAATGGCCTAACAGATTTTTCATTTACAGGAGGAATCCCTGTAAATCCTTCTAGACCAGTACCTCTGGTAAGATTTATTATGAAAGTTTCTAAATTATCATTAGTATTGTGTGCTGTTAACACATAGTCATACCCTTTTGAATCGATGAGTTCATAAAACCAAGTATAGCGTAGATCTCTTGCAGCCACCTGAATGGAAACCTTATTCATTGCGGCATATTTTTCTGTTTCAAAAGAGGTCGTATATACAGGTGTTTTAAGTGTATTTGCCAAAGATTTTACGAAGATTTCATCATCATCACTTTCTTGCCCACGTAAGTTAAAATTACAATGACATAAAGAAAAGTTAAGATTTAATTGACTGCATAAATGAGCAAGTACAACACTGTCTATTCCTCCAGAAATAGCAATAAGAAATTTACTATCCTCTAAAAAGGGAAATTTTTGATGAAGGTGTTGTTTAAATTTATGTAACATTGATGTTGCAAAAATATGGAAATTAAAGTTGAGAACTTATCCAGTTTACAACATCTAAAAGCATTTCCTTCTTACACAAATCATTGTGTAACTCATGATACCCATTTTCATACAATTTCAGAGTTGCTCTATGAGTATTATTAGCAAATTCTTGTGTTCCTCTATAATCGATAATCTTATCACCTGTTCCATGTAATAATATTATTGGGATGGTCAGTTTAGATGCATTATCAATAGCCCATTTTCCAGAATCAATAAAGGTTAAAGAGAAGTTAGGACTAATTTTTGAATGAATTAATGGATCATTTATATATTTATCAACTTCTATTTTTTCTCTAGAGATGTCATTTGGCTTAATCTCATTACCCATCGTTATGGATGGTGCAATTTTTTGCAATAACTTTCCTATTGCTAATTTAAATTTTGGGGGCTCAAAAGCCAATTTCAAAAAGGGGCTTGTGGCAATAATTCCCTGTAAATTACATGTTTTTTTTAGGGCATAATTAATCACAGTATTTCCTCCCATGGAATGACCGTATAAGAAAATAGGGCTGTTTGGGAAAAATTCTTTTGCTTTTTCTATGGTTGCAGCTACGCTTTCTAATACAGCTTCAAAGCTAGGATTATGACCACGTTTTCCAGATGTTTTTCCATGTCCAAAATGATCAAAAGCAACAACAGAAAAATTATATTCATTTAACTTACTGACCACATGCATGTAGCGTCCGGAGTATTCACCCATTCCATGTGCTAAAACAACAACTGCTTTAGTTTTTTTTGCTTCCCAGCATTGACCATAAAATGTGGTTTTGTAAATATGAAAATTAAATTCTTTATGAGCCATTAGTAGTTTTTTCTAACCAAACTCTAATACTTTTTCGAAGCGATTGTTCTGGTCTTGGTAAAGGAATGGTTTTGCCAAACTGTTTACTTCTATTGTATCTTGAGAATGTAATTTTTAGTTGCTTCCAGGCTTCGGGATACATTTTTAAAAATGTATTAAATAGTACTTGTTCTGTAGCTTTTACAGTAAGACTTTTATATACAGCTTCAAATTTATCCTCTTGATTTGGAATCATAATTAATTAGAATTTGTTAAAACAAATTGTATTGCCTTTGCATTTTGAATGCAAAAATCTAAACTGAATTTTGTTGTATTATTAAAAAATAATGATCGAAAATTACTTTCGATCATTATGAATTTATATTTGTAATATGCATTTAAGCGTTTAATGGTTTTCCATCCCAAGCAGCTTTAGCAGCTTCTTTCATGGCTTCAGAATACGTTGGATGACCATGGCAAATTCTTGCCAAGTCTTCTGCAGAAGCTCTGTATTCCATGGCAACTGCTGCTTCCATAATTAAATCTGCTGCTCTTGCACCTACAATATGAACTCCTAAAACTTCATCTGTTTCTTTATCTGCTAGTACTTTTACAAACCCATCTATATCTCCACTAGCTCTTGATCTTCCCAGAGCTCTCATGGAAAATTTCCCAGATTTATATTGAACACCTGATTCTTTTAATTCTTGCTCAGTTTTTCCTACAGCGGCAACCTCTGGCCATGTGTATACAATTCCTGGAATTAAATTATAGTCTATATGTGGTTTTTGTCCCGCAATAAGTTCTGCAACTACAACACCTTCCTCTTCGGCTTTATGAGCTAGCATAGCCCCTTTAACTACATCGCCAATCGCATAAATGTTGGAGACATTAGTTTGAAGATGATCATTAGTTTCTACTTGACCTCTTTCGTTTACCTTCACACCAATATTTTCTAAGCCTAGACCATCTGTGTAGGCTTTTCTTCCAACGGATACTAAACAATAATCACCTTTAAATACGATTTCTTCTCCTTTTTTATTGGTTGCTTTTACGGTAATTTCTTCTCCGGTTCGTTGTACATCATTTACCGCATGTTTGGTAAAGAATTTTACTCCCTGCTTTTTAAGTACCTTTTGAAGCTCTTTGGAAACATCTGCATCCATTCCAGGTACAATCTTATCCATGTATTCAATCACACTCACTTCTGCACCCAAACGCTTGTATACAGAACCTAATTCTAAACCGATTACTCCACCACCAATAACTACTAGATGTTTTGGTATTTCAGGAAGCTTTAACGCTTCTGTAGAAGTAATAATTCTATTTTTATCTAATTCAATAAAAGGTAAAGAAGCGGGTTTAGATCCGGTTGCTATGATAATGTGAGTTCCCTCTATAGTTTCATCAGATCCATTGTTTTTTGTAATTTTTACATGGGTAGCATCTACAAAAGATCCCATTCCTTCAAAAACATCAATATTGTTTTTGTCCATCAAATATTTTATACCACCAGTAGTTTGTTCTACAACAGTAGCCTTGCGGTCAATCATTTTTGTAAAATCAATCTTTGGAGGATCGATTAAAATTCCATGTTCTTCAAAATGCTTCACAGCATCATAATAATGATGAGAAGAATCTAACAGGGCTTTTGAAGGAATACAGCCAACATTTAAACAGGTTCCACCCATGGTAGCATACTTTTCTATAATAGCAGCCTTTAAGCCTAATTGAGAGGCTCTTACTGCAGAGATATACCCTCCAGGACCAGAACCAATAACGATAACATCGTACTTCATTTTAATTGAATTATTTGTACTACAAAAGTACTCATTATTCTTAAAATTATAATGGATTTTTTATCTTTAAACTGCAAATATGAATTCAGTTTAAAATTCCAAAATAAATAAGATTATTTTTGTGAATCATTTGTAAAAAACAACTACTTGAAGCAACATGTTTTTATCATAGGGTCCGTTTGGGTAGAACCAAACTCTTCAGCTGCTGGTAGTAGGATGCTTCAGCTAATCACCTCTTTTTTGTCTAAGGATTGGCGTGTTACTTTTGGAACAGTTTCTCAAAAAAATCTAAATTCTATAGACTTATCTAAACTAGGGGTTCAGGAGGTT
>Ga0228658_1000356_pt1 | contig 15585 bp, 17 predicted proteins | sample 71DmetaG_FD_183040 | JGI IMG/M metagenome (GOLD analysis project Ga0228658, IMG submission 183040) | Seawater microbial communities from Monterey Bay, California, United States - 71D | ecosystem: Environmental > Aquatic > Marine > Coastal | place: USA: California | collected 2016-10-18 | reverse complement strand
GTAAGAAGAGCCATTGCCATACAATTAATTATTAATAAAGAATTGGGATTGACAAAGAATGAAAATCCAATTCAAGGGTCTTTTATTATCGAAGAGTTAACTGATTTAGTTGAAGAAGCAGTATTGATTGAATTTGACAGAATTACAGAAAGAGGTGGTGTTTTAGGGGCTATGGAAACCATGTATCAACGATCCAAAATACAAGAGGAAAGTTTGTATTATGAGACTTTAAAACACAACGGAGATTTTCCAATAATCGGTGTTAACACATTTTTAAGTTCAAAAGGCTCTCCAACAATTCTTCCATCTGAAGTAATTAGAGCAACAGAAGAAGAAAAGCAATTTCAAATAGAAACAAAAGAATTGTTACATAACGCCAATATAGATGAAGCTAGTATTCAATTAAAATCTTTACAGCAAGCAGCCATGCAAAATGAAAATTTATTTGAAAAAATTATGGATACGACCAAAGTGTGCTCACTAGGGCAAATAACAACTGCTCTTTTTGAAGTAGGGGGGCAATATAGACGAAATATGTAATCTTAAAATAAATTTATAAACTAAATGCATAATCATATGAACAAAATTTCAATTATTTTATTACTAATTTTTATAGGTTGTAGACCTAAACAAAATGTAAATAATGCTAGTGAAAAAGCAATCTATAATGATCATATTATTACACCTAAAAAAATTATAATAAATGATAATGTAGAAAGACATCTTTTTGATTATTCTATTTCAGATGAAATTGGTTTAAATAAAATGCATGCTCCTGTAGGCTGGACAGAACCAATTATTAAGGCTAAATTTGAGATAAGAGGTATTGTACTCAGTGGAGTACTTGGACTAGAATTTGAAGAAGGTATAAAAAAAATACCTAGCAGTAATGGATTTTTAATACCTAACAATACTAAAGTTAGGATTTTTAACGCGGGTTTAGAAGAATTAGTTTTAATAGAAGTATTAAGGCCAGGTTATCAAAAAAAATTAGTTACATTTTTTGAAGGATTTAACAACTAGTTTATTAATATTAAAAAACAAGTAATCACTATTTTTTTTATATTTGATTATATAATTATTACTAATAAAATATAATCTTATGAATAACACCAGAGACATTGTAAAAGTTAGACTTCATGATGGTATTGTAGGACTCCTAAATATTGGATCTATTCTACTAGCAAGTGAATTAGGATTTAATTGGATTTATATAGCTGGAGCTGTAGCTGTTCTCCAAATTTTAAGTCCTATCACAAAATTTTGCCCTGTCTATACTATTTTAAATAAATTAATGCCAGATACCACACCCATACAAAATGGAAAATAATTAAAAAAAGATGCATCTTTTTTTAATTATTTGAGTCTATATAATAAAAATTAAAATTAAAAAATATGGTTTATAAAAATCAATGTACGTGTACTTGTGTTGCATGCATAAATAAAGATTGTGGAAGTTGTTCATGTGAGACGTGTTCATGCTCTAATTGTAATTGTTAAAATATTTTATAGAATATACTACAGCAAGTAAATAAAAATTTTAACTATTTCGTATCATCTGAAGTAACTTAGCTATGACAACAAACGAAGTTTGGAATCTATATTCTGGAGATGTACAAAGATTTATCATTAGTAAGGTGAATGAAAAACCAATTGCTGATGATATCCTACAAGACACCTTCATAAAAATCCATACCAAACTCCATACATTGAAAGATACCCGTAAGCTTAAATCTTGGGTATTTACTATTGCTAGAAATTCTATTTTAGATTTTTTCAAAACTTCAAAAACTAGTTATGAGGTTCTAGATTTAGGAGAAGAAGATGATATTGAACAAGACTATCATACCGAAAAAGATTGTTTATTTGGTATTATAAAAAATCTACCTAATAAGTACAGAACTCCTTTGTTCCTATCAGATATTAAAGGAATGAAGCAATCTGATGTGGCCAAACTATTAAATCAAAATTTACCAACCACCAAATCACAAATTCAACGTGCTAGGAAACTGATAACCAAAGGCTTTATGGACTGTTGTGGTTTTATTCTAAATGATAAAGGTCATTTAGTGGGAGAAATACAAGAAAAAGAAAACTGTAAAGTTTGTAAATAATTTTAATTTCCTCCCGATGGTACCGCTATATTATTTCCATAAAACATAGCATTTAAAAATAGTTTGTTTGTACCATACCAAGCACCTCTAAAGTTTGGATTATCAGCAAATAATATAGCTCTTCCTCTTCCAATTGGACTCACTATCAATGAAGCTGACGGTTTTAAATAAGTATTTAAATTAACTGGAGAGATATATCCGTCTATATGAGGATCTGTTGAGTATTTTGCTACTGTAGCATAGGGGTTTTTACTAGGTTTTAAAAAAACAGTATTGTTTTTATAAACGGGTAATTTAACATCCCTAAACCCAAAACCTAATGGATGTGTAAGATCTAATTCAACCTCAAAAATTGAACCACCTAATCTTTCTCTACCAATATTCTCTCTAGCATCTACGTAGGGTAGTCTTTCTACAATTTTATTTGAGTCTTTATTATCCTTAGATTTTTTAGTGAGACTTTCTTTTACTAGTTTTTTAGAAATTAACCATTTTGAGGCACTACCAATAGTAATTAAAGTATTACCACGGCTTGCCCAATCTTTAATTTTATTTCTTTGAATAGAATCTAATTGACTGTAATTCCCCGATACCATGACTAATATATTGTATTTATCTAATGAAATTCTATTCAAATTATGTAGTTGCAACTTCGTAATTGGCATTTCTACTCTTGTATCCAATAAATGCCATACCTCTCCTGCTTCATATGAGGAGACTCCATTTCCAATAAACATAGCTGCCTTAACTTTGTGAATTTTTCTAAAGTTATTACTTCCTAAATCTATCCCTTTTACACTAAATCCAGTATTTGTAACATATACAGGTACCATAAATTTTTGCTGTGCCTCGCTTACAATTTCATAAACAGCAGATGAAGACAATTGTTGTTTACTCACAGGAATCATAACTGTCCCATAATTAAAATCTTTGACCCCTTCAGTTGTATTTGCAGAAAATTTCTTGAAGGCAGCAGCAGCTTTAATTCCTTTTTGTTGGATATAATTTAATGCAGCTGGAGCATTATAATCATCCCAATCCAAAAGGTAAGCGTAATCTGTTTGTGAAATTTTAGTATTATTTAATATGTTCGAAGAAGTTGTTATTTCCTTCCCCATTCTTGCTGACTTTAACCCTTTGGGTTTCATATTATAAAAATTAGAAACACTCCAAGCAGAGGCATCATAAAAAACACTATCTGCATATTTACTGTAGGTTTCAAACATGGTTTGAACCATTCTATGTTGTTTTTGCTTTAACGGTACATAAAATTTAGAACCTTTTTCATATACTTTAATCTTGTGTTTCATCAAGAAATCAACAAAAGCCTTGTTTCTATTTTTATCATAATTATCACCAAATTCATATCCGGAAAAACCTGAAGTAGTTTTTTTTGTAATTGCAGATTTAAAAAAATCTTGTTGATATTTTCTTAATACCTTTTTATTTTCTACAGCTGCTTTTATGGTAGCTATACTTGATCTATATTGGTTTCTTATGGTAAAAGCAAATGAAATTGTTCCATAATCTGTATCTTGTAAATGCCCCCTAGAACTTGCTTGTTCAAACAATAATGCCAGAGCTCCCTGCAGATCTGGATAAGAGGAACCATATCCTGGATACGTTCCATCAAAGGCTTCTTTGGTAAAGTATAAAGATCCAATATCATCCAAAGTTTTTGCAAAATAAGGAGCAAACAAATTATTTAAATCTTCGTAATTTTCTTTCGGCATTATTGGATCCTTAGAACCAATAGCTTTCATAGGTTCAAAAAAGAAATGACTATTAGTACCCATTTCATGGAAATCTGTAACTACATTAGGATACCAATCATGATACCATTTTAATTTCCCCTGACTTTCTGGATGTACAGCCAACAACCAATCTCTATTTAAATCAAACCAATAATGATTGGTTCTACCTCTAGGCCACATTTCATTGTGTTCTGCATCTGCATTATCAGAAACTAAGGAATAAGCCTTGTATTGATTAGCCCACTGGGTATGTCTATCCCTCCCATCCGGATTAATGGTTGGGTCTATAAAAATCACAGAATTGTTGAGATAATTTTTTACTTCTTCACTCTCTGAAGCAACTAGTGTATAAGCAGTTAATAATGCAGCTTCAGAACTAGAAGGTTCATTTCCATGAACATTGTAGGCTAGCTGAACAAAAACTGGGACCTCATCATAATTATCAGGTGTAATATTAGGATCAACGAACTTTAAATGTTGTTTTTTTATCTCATTTAAATCAGCTAAGTTGTCCTCAGATGAAACTCTTAGTATTACCAGTTTCCTTCTTTCGTGAGTATGACCATATACTTCAATTTCTGCCTTATCTGAAATCTCTGCCAATTTATAAAAGTATGATACAATTTGATCATGCCTCGTATGCTGATCTCCAATTGGATAACCTAAAAACTCCTCTGGTGTTGGAATTTTTGAATCAAAAGGATTCTTATCTTTAAAAAAATACTCTTGAGAAAATGAATTAGAAACAGAAAAAAATAAGACTAAAACAATTAGTTTTTTGAAAATATACATGGCAAAGTTTTAAAATATTATTAAAAATACAAATTTATTACATGAAACATAAAAATCTCTATTCAAATAACCGCTTAATTCTTTAGCTCTCCTTTTTTGTTTTGTATTTTTACGATAAGAAATTTAAGAAAATACCCAATTGTAATTTAAATTCGGCTCGTTTTTACAAATTCAATATAAATAAATCAAGCATCTTTAAAAATTAATACATGAAGAGAATCATACTATTTTGTTTACTTTTTTCCGTTCTTTTTTTATACGCTCAAGAAAAAGCAGTTCCTGTATTTAAAAATGGGGAAGCACAAATAATAGATGCATTTAATACCCCTAAAAAATGGATTCGTCATGATCTGTGGGTAGCAACTAATTTTGATACAGATGGAGACGGAAAAATGGATAGAATGCACGTTTCTGTAACAAGACCTGTTCAAACAGAAACTCAAGGTTTAAAATTACCGATTATTTATGTAACTAGTCCTTATTTTGCAGGAGTAGCTCCTGCAACTAAAGGAGCTTTTTGGAATGTAAAGCATGAATTAGGTGAAAAAGTAGATGGAATTGTTCATCCGGAAGTAATACGAAAAGGGAAAAGACCAATAATTTCAAATTCTCATATTAGAAAATGGGTTCCTAGAGGTTATATAGTTGTGCATTCTTCGTCTCCTGGAACTGGACTTTCTCAGGGTGCACCAACAGTTGGTGGTGAAAATGAATCATTGGCACCAAAAGCAGTTATAGATTGGCTATGTGGAAGAACTAAAGGGTACACTGAGCCCTACGGAGACAAGACTATATCAGCCTATTGGTCTACTGGTAAAGTTGGTATGACCGGAACTTCTTATAATGGAACACTCCCTTTAGCTGCAGCCACAACCGGCGTAGAAGGACTCGAAGCCATTATACCCATTGCTCCAAACACCTCTTATTATCATTATTATAGATCTAATGGACTGGTTCGTTCTCCGGGTGGATATCTAGGAGAAGATATTGATGTATTATATGATTTTATTCACAGTGGAGATGAATCTAAACGTGCATTTAACAATAAGACAGTGAGAGATACTGAGATGAAATACGGGATGGATAGAATTACTGGAGATTATAATGATTTCTGGGCAGGAAGAGATTATCTTAATCAAATGAAGCCAATGAAAGCAGCCTTACTCATGGCACACGGTTTTAATGATTGGAATGTGATGCCAGAACACAGCTATCGTATTTCAAAAAGAGCTATAGAAATGGGAATACCTACCCAGATTTACTATCATCAAAATGGGCATGGAGGGCCTCCACCAATGAAGATGATGAATCGATGGTTCACTAGATATTTACACGGTATAGAAAATGGAGTGGAAAATGACTCCAAGGCTTGGATAGTTAGAGAATATGACAAACAACAAAACCCAACACCATATAAGGCATATCCTAATCCTGAAGCTAAACAAGTAATATTTTATTTAAAATCAAATGATACTAAGTATGGAAAGTTGACTCTCGACAAATCTAATGGTATGGGGAAAGAAACTTTTTCAGATAATGCCTCAATCTCGGCAACGGCATTAGCACAAGCTAATTCATCACAACACAGATTATTATATGTATCAGATATCTTAAAAGAAGATATTCATATTTCAGGTTTACCAAGTATCAGTGTAAAAGCTGCTAGTTCAAAAGCTGCAGTAAATTTTTCTGTTTATTTAGTGTCTCTCCCTTGGAATAAAAATAAAGGTGCTAAAATAACTGAAAACATAATTACAAGAGGATGGGCAGATCTTCAAAATCACGCTTCTTTAACTAAAAGTTCTCCACTAGTTCCAGGTAAATTTTATTCAATGAAATTTGACCTACAACCTGATGATCAAATCATAAAAAAAGGACAACAAATAGGCTTAATGTTATTTTCAAGTGATTCTGAATATACGATATCACCCAAACCAGGGACTGAATTAACCATCGACTTAATGGAAACAAAATTAAGTATACCTATAGTTGGAGGTAAAAATGCTTATAAAAAAGCAATTGATTAATTTTTAATAATGAACTCTACAGAAATTGCATTATTACTAAATAATGATTCTGATAAGATTACCAGAATTGGAGAAATTATTGGAAAAAAAATAACAATTAGAGACAACTTTGAAAATTTAAATGAATTTGAAAAAACTTTCATATATATAGATATTTTTGAAAATCATACTACAAATGGTGGGTTTAAAACTTTTTTTTGGGATTCTGCAGGACAATTTTCTCATGAAATTTTAGAAGCTTATGAAAGAATTGGAGCCTATAAAACTGCTTCAATAATTTATGATTCTTTTTTAGTATTTAATGAAATTCCTATTCCAAAAGATACAGACTTAAGAAGAAGTATTTTATCAAATTTAAATCCAGACATTTGGGAGTCTTTAGATCATAAATTTTATAATTGTAGTGATAATATAGTATTTTTGATCATAGAATTTCTCAAAGAGAATAGTAATCATTTTGATTAATTTTATTCATGAACCTTTAAACATCTATAGAAAAAGATTATGAAGTACCTTTTTATGTTGTTTTTTTCAGTGTTATTAATCTCTTGTAATTCAAAAGATAAAAGACCTTTGATTGGTAAAACTACTTATCAACAAAAATTAAATTCTGTTTTTAAAGACGCTTCAAAATCACCTCTTAAAAGTAAAGATTTAAAAAGCTTCAAAGGATTAGATTTTTTTCCTGTTGACTCATCTTACATCATAACAGCTTCAATTAAAAAAACACCAAATACACCCTTCATAGGAATGCCTACCAGCACAGATGAGAAATCTTATTACAGAAAATTTGGAATTTTAACGTTTATTTTGAAAGAAAAAGAAATGCAATTAACATTGTATCAAAGTTTAGAAGAATCAGAGAATCCAATTTTTGAAGACTATTTATTTCTTCCATTTACTGATGAAACTAGTGGTAATTATTCTTATGGAGGTGGACGTTATATGGATGTCTTTAAAAGCAATATAAATACCAATGGAACTATTGAATTAAACTTTAACAATACTTACAATCCATATTGTGCTTACAATGAAGATTACTCATGTCCATTAACTCCAAGAGATAATCATCTCAGTATAGAAATCTTAGCAGGTATTAAAGATTTTAAAAAACACTAACCCGTATATTTTAATGAATTTAATCTGAATTTAGGATAGAATTTTAGACAAGTATATTCCAGCAAAAACAGCTAAGAAAGCTATTATAAAACTTGCAAATGTATACAGGGCAAAAGAGGTAAAATCTCCATTTTTAAAAAACGTGTGATTTTCATAAGCAAATGTTGAAAAAGTTGTAAAACCTCCACAAAAACCAGTAGCTAACAATAAGGTTTGATTTTCTGTTAATGTGTTATTCTTTGCAGCTAACCCAATAATAATTCCAATGAGCAAACTTCCTAAAATATTTACAGTAAATGTACCCAGTGGAAAACTAGACTCAGGATTATTTAAATATTTACCAATAATGTATCTGAGAACACTCCCAAATCCTCCACCAATAAATACAAAAAATAATTGCCTCATCTTGATTATAAATTTATATCATCAATATCATTCCAGTTCCATTTTCCAGTGACGGTACCTTTACTTAGTGTCATAATACCTGGATTAGCTCTAATCATAGTTTTTAATGTCGTTTCGTCACAAAACAAAAAATTAAATGGCAAATCGTAATTGTTTTGGATAAGTATTAAATCATCTTCAAAAGAAGCAGAAACACCATAAACATTGTAACCTTTATTTATAGCTTGATCAGCTATTTTTTTTATTTCAGCAAAACCCTTACGGTAAGATTTTGAAGCATTGTAAACAATAACTAGCAATACTTTATCCATCGCTAAAATTTCTGGTGCTAAATCATTCTGAGTATCTTCCAACATAAAATCATGAACAGGTGGAATACTTCCATCTTCAGGATACTTCATACCTTCTTTAATATTTTTACCTACAGCATAAGCTCTAAAATCTATGATAGGTAGATGGTTTAAAACATGAAATGTAGTGTATGAAAAACTAACTAAAGCAAATAAAATTAAAAAAGAGGTTAGTTTCTTTGGAAAAATTTCTTTAATATTTTGTACTCTTAACAACAATAATAATATGAGCCCAATTAAAACGACATTTTTCCAAAAAGTTTCCCATGGAGTTAATTTTATAGCATCTCCAAAACATCCGCAATCAGTAACTTTGTTGTAATAAGCAGAATACCAAGTTAAAAATAAAAATAAAGAAGTTAATCCTAGTAAACTCAAAACAGTACTCTTAGGTTTATAACCCAGCAGTAGTGCAACTCCTAACATGATTTCTATAATAATTAGCACAATTGAAAAAGGAAGTGCATAAGGAATCAAAAATTCTAAATTCAAGACACTTTCTCCAAAATATTCTTCAAATTTATATTGAGATCCTATAGGATCAACCAATTTTACAAAGCCAGAAAAAATAAACATGGCTCCAACAAATATTCTGGACAGCTGTACTATTAACTTTAAAAACATGAAACTAAATTTTATTTAATCAAATTATTCATTTAAATGAATCATTGCAAAAACAGCATAATTAATCATATCTTGATAATTAGCGTCAATACCTTCAGATACAAGGGTTTTTCCTTCATTATCCTCTATCTGTTTAACACGCAATAACTTTTGAATAATTAAGTCTGTTAATGAACTTACTCTCATATCTCTCCAAGCCTCACCATAATCATGGTTTTTATTTTCCATAAGTGCTTTGGTTATTGTCATGTGTTTATCATATAAATCTGTAGCTTCTTCTGATGACAAATCAGGGTTTTCAACAACACCGAGCTCTAATTGAATTAAAGCCATGATAGAATAATTAATAATCCCTATGAATTCAGATTTTTCTCCTTCATCTACCCTACGAATATCATTTTCTTGAAGCTGACGAATACGCTGTGCTTTAATAAAAATTTGATCTGTTAATGAAGGTAAACGTAAAATTCTCCAAGCAGATCCATAATCACTCATTTTCTTGGTGAACAAATTTCTGCATTGTTCTACTACACTATCGTATTGGTTAGAAGTATTCGGCATAAACAATATTAATTTCCGTAAATTTCGTTCAAATTTTATGAACTAAAAAATCTATCTCATTTTTATGAAAAAAATTGTTGTTTTCTGTGGCTCAAGTCTTGGATTTAATCCAATTTATAAAAATGCTGCCATCGAGCTTGGCAATTATTTTGTTAATAATGATATTACTCTTGTATATGGTGGAGGTAAAATTGGTATGATGGGTGTTTTATCAGAAACAATTTTAAAAAAAGGTGGTAAAGTAATTGGAATCATTCCCTGTTTCTTAAAAAAAGAAGAAGTTGTAAATAAAAATGTATCTGAATTAATTGTGACTAAGACAATGAGTGAAAGAAAGATAATGATGAGCAAACTTGTTGACGGATACATATCTTTACCCGGAGGTTTTGGTACATTAGATGAACTTTTTGAGGGATTAACCTTGGGTCAATTGCATATTGAACAAAAACCAAATGGAATTTTAAATGTAAATGGGTTTTTTGATCATACACTCAAACAATTAGATCATATGGTTAGTGAAGGATATTTAAAACAAGAAAATAAAGAAATGCTATTGGTTGGACATAACGTTAGTGAATTGATGTTAAAAATGGATGCTTACACAGCACCTAAAAAATCAGCTGTAATAAATAAAGTAATTAAACATGACCATTAATTGTAAAGGGAAGCTTATAGATTTTTCCTCACCCAAAGTAATGGGGGTTTTGAATATAACTCCTGATTCTTTTTATGATGGAGGATGCTATACAAACGAGAAGGAAATTCTTTACCAAACTGAAAAAATGCTCAAAGAAGGTGCTACCTTTATTGACGTTGGTGCGTATTCATCTAAACCTGGTGCTATTCATATTTCTGAAGAAGAAGAATTAAAAAGAATAATTCCTGCCATAAAAACAATACTCAAAGAATTTCCACAAACTATAATTTCTGTTGATACCTTTAGAAGTGCAGTAGCTGTTGAAGCTATAGCTCTTGGAGCAGCTTTAATAAATGATATTTCTGGCGGTACATTAGATGATAAAATGTTCGAAACAATTGCTGGATTGCAAGTTCCATACATTTTAATGCATATTAAAGGAACCCCTCAAAACATGCAAAAAAATCCAACTTACGAAAATGTCACCACAGAATTAATCTCTTTTTTTGCCAATCAAATTTTTAAATTACATCAACTACAACTTAAAGATGTAGTCATCGATGTTGGATTTGGATTTGGAAAAACAATAGAACATAATTATCAATTATTAAAAGATTTAGCATTGTTTAAAAATTTAGAGGTTCCCATTTTAGCTGGTATCTCAAGAAAATCAATGCTATATAAACCTTTAGGTCTATCACCAAAAGAAGCGCTTAATGCCACTACAAGCGCCAACACCGTAGCATTACTTAATGGAGCAAACATCCTACGAGTTCATGATGTTAAAGAAGCTGTTGAAGCAATAAACATTGTGAATCTACTTAACTAATTTTGTACATTTACAAAAATACTTAAAGCTATATGTTAGACTTTCTTGACTTTTCTTTTTTAGATGCTCTAGATATTTTGTTAGTAGCCATACTAATTTATTATACCTATAAGTTATTAAAAGGGACTGTAGCCATAAATATATTTTTAGGAATCGCATTTATTTTTCTCATATGGAAAATAACTCAAATCTTAAAAATGGAAATGCTAAGTAATATTTTAGGGTATCTATTGAGTGGTGGAGTAATTGCCTTAATTATTGTTTTTCAGCAAGAAATTAGAAAATTTTTATTAATGATTGGAACTACTAACGTTGCATCTAGAACAAATTTTCTAAAACAACTTAAGTTTTTAAAATCTGAAATTGCACTTGAAACAAATGTAGAAACTCTATTGAATGCTTGTAAAAAAATGTCTACATCTAATACTGGAGCACTTATTGTTCTAGAACGTACAAATAGTTTGGATTTTTTAATAACAACCGGTGATCGAATGAATGCTGAAGTAAATGAAGTTTTATTGGAAAGTATTTTTTATAAAAATAGTCCATTACATGATGGAGCTACTATTATTCGAGATAATTTTGTTGTAGCTACAAGAATAGTATTACCGGTATCAGACAGTATTAACATTCCCTCACGTTTCGGTTTAAGACATAAAGCAGCCTTTGGTATCTCAGAAAAAACTGATGCAGTTTGCTTATTAGTTTCTGAGGAAACAGGAGAGATTTCTTACATTAAGGATGGAAGTTTTATTTTGTATGAGAATTATGATGAGTTGTTAGTTAAATTAAGAAACGATATTCAATAGTATTCGATTTTTAAATTAAGAAACAGGTTCCAAGCTAAATTGCTTATCATAAAGGTTTTTATAGTAGCCCTCTTTTTTATTTAGTAATTCTTTGTGAGTTCCCTCCTCTACTAGAATACCTTTGTCCATAACAATAATTTTATCAGCTTTTTTAATAGTAGCTAACCTATGAGCGATTACTATAGAAGTTCTCCCCTTAGTAATAGTATCTGTGGCATATTGAATCATTTGCTCTGCATGAGAATCTACAGAAGAAGTGGCTTCATCTAAAATTAGTATTCTAGGTCTGCTAACATAAGCTCTCAAAAAAGCGATTAATTGCCTCTGCCCAGAAGATAACATAACACCTCTTTCTTTAACATTATAATGGTAATTACCTGGAAGTGTCATAATAAAATTATGAATTCCTATCTTTTTTGAGGCCTCAATCACTTCCTCTAAACTAATGTTAGGATTCTTTAATGTAATATTATTATAGATAGAGTCTGAAAATAAAAAAACATCTTGTAGAACAACAGCGATTTGATTTCTTAACGATGTTAATTCATAATCTTCTACGGGAATAGTATCTACAGATATTGTACCACTATCTATTTCATAAAAACGATTAATCAAATTTATAATAGTAGATTTTCCAGCACCTGTTGCACCAACTATAGCTACTGTTTGTCCTTTATGAACTTTAAAAGAAATGCCTTTCAAAACTTCCTCACCCTCTAAGTAACTAAATCGCACCTTTTTAAAATTTAAATCTCCTTTGATATTTGATGCATCTACACTTCCTTCTTTACTAATAAAACTTTTTGTATCAATGACCTTGAATACACGTTCTCCCGATACAATACCCATTTGTAACTGATTGAACTTATCTGCAATTTGACGAAGGGGCCTGAATAACATTTGTGACATTTTTATAAAAGCAATAACCGCTCCTAAAGTTGTATAATTCTCCAAGATTTGATATCCACCAGACCAAACAATTAGACCAATAGCTACAGACGAAACAATTTCTGCAATCGGAAAAAATATAGAATAATACCAAACAGTTTTTACATGTGCTTTTTTATGCTTGTTATTTATTTCTTTAAAATTGTTAAATTCTATTTGTTCTCTATTGAATAATTGAAGAATTTTCATTCCTGTAACTCTTTCTTGAACAAATCCATTCAAGTTAGCTACTTCATTTCTGACGTCTTGAAATGTAGCCTTAATGGCTACTTGAAAAATTTTTGTAGCGTATACTAAAATTGGCAATACAGATAAAGCAACTAACGCTAAATACCAATTCATAACAAACATGACTACAATAACAACAAGCATTTTTAATATATCACTTACAATCATAAAAACACCCTGAGTGAAAAAGTTAGCAATAGTTTCAATATCTGATACTACTCTTGTAACTAGACGACCCACTGAAGTAGAATCAAAATATGACATTTTAAAGCGCTGAATATTTCTAAATACTTTTGCTCTTATGTCTCTAATAATGTGTTGCCCTACCCAATTAGCATAATAAATAAATAAAAATTGTAAAATTACTTCTGCAAATACTATGGTTGCTAGGATTTGAATATAAAAGGTTAATTGATTTATATCCTGATGATTTACAAAATCATTCACAGTAATTCCAACTATATAAGGATTTAAAGCAGATACAAATGCTAGCGTAATAGTAGAAATAGCAGCGATAAAAAATCTAAGTTTATAGTTTTTTGCATAACTCATTAATCTTAAAAAGATTTTTATATCAAATGCATTTCCCGATACTTTTTCAGACATCTATATCTATTTTTTAATTTAGTACTGGTGTATTCTAATAATTAACTTCTGTTAAAAACAATCCTTTAGCCGGAACTGAAAGCCCTGCCTCACTCCTCTTTTTACTTTCAATAATATTTCTAAAGTCATCCAAAGATTTTTTTTCTAAACCAACATCAAGTAAAGTTCCAACAATGGCACGTACCATATTTCTAAGGAATCTATTCGCTTTAATATGAAATATTAATTGATTTCCTTCTAACTTCCATTCTGCACTCATAATCGTACAATTAAAAGTTTTTACATCTGTCTTAACTTTTGAAAAACTTTCAAAATCTTTATATTGAAATAAAACTTTAGCAGCTTCATTCATTTTTTCTATCTGTATTTTTTTTTGATGTATTTGCCAAGTAGTATCTAATAAAAAAGGATCTCTACCTATTAAAATCCTATATTCATAACTTCTACTAATAGCATCAAATCTAGCATGTTTATTTTCTGAAACTTCTTTAATTGACTTAATAACTATATCATTCGGTAAGATTGTATTTAACTTATGAATATATTCATTAGTTAACTCTTTTTTGGTATCTAGGTGAGCAAACATTTGGCTTGCATGAACACCTGCATCGGTTCTTCCTGCACCAACAACTTGAGTTTTTTCTTGAAGAATTGTATCAAAGGCCCTTGTAATCTCCTCTTGTACAGTAGTAACATCTGGTTGAATTTGCCAGCCATGATAATTAGTTCCTTTGTATGACAACTCTATGAAATATCTCAAAAAAATATGGTGTTATAAGAGTGTTTAAAATTACGAAATTTATTTTGTTATTTGTACTTTCGTTTGGTGAAGAAAATCTTACTACTCTCAGATACCCACAGTTTTATTGATGATCAAATTTTAAAGTTTGTTAAACAAGCAGATGAAGTTTGGCATGCAGGTGACATCGGAAATTTAGAGGTTACAGATACCATTAATAAGTTAAAACCATTGAGAGCAGTATATGGAAACATAGACGGAAAAGATGCCCGTACTCAATTTCCTCTAGATAATAAGTTTAGAATTGAAGAAACAACCGTTTGGATGACTCACATCGGAGGATATCCAAACAAATACCATCAAAGAGTTCGAGAGGAACTTAAAAAAATAAAACCTAATATTTTTATTAGTGGGCATTCCCATATTTTAAAAGTTCAGTATGATAAAAAACTGAATCTTTTACATTTAAATCCCGGAGCAGCGGGTAAATACGGGTTTCACACTATTCGGACTATGCTTCGTTTTGAACTTAATGAAGGTGAAATTAAAAACTTAGAAATAATAGAATTGGCTAAGAAAAGCTGAGTGATTCTTTCTTAAAAACAGGTAGTTCTATAGTAATGGATGTTCCAGAATTATTTTCTGATTCTATGCTAATTTTTCCTTTCATCATATGAATTCTAGCATCTATTTGATTAATTCCTAACCCATTTTTTTTCATCGCTGATTGTTTATCAAATCCTTTTCCATTATCCTTGATATAAATTTTTATTTTATCATCGTTATCCTCAAGGTATATACTCGTAATTGATGCCTCACTGTGTTTAATTGTATTATTAACAAGCTCCTGAAGAATATTTTTTTAACCGATGTAAAAATTGTGAAAGCGTGATAAAAAAAAACCAGAGTCAAGACTCTGGTTTATCGCATTTAATATAACTAAAGTTATAGGTCTATCGAAGTCTATCAACAGATTTTACGAGATCTTCATCCTTCTTGATTGCTTTATTAGCTAAAAAAGCAAATAAAATAACAACAATAGG
>Ga0228658_1000341_pt1 | contig 15831 bp, 14 predicted proteins | sample 71DmetaG_FD_183040 | JGI IMG/M metagenome (GOLD analysis project Ga0228658, IMG submission 183040) | Seawater microbial communities from Monterey Bay, California, United States - 71D | ecosystem: Environmental > Aquatic > Marine > Coastal | place: USA: California | collected 2016-10-18 | reverse complement strand
AACTGGATATGGTCTAGACAAAGGTGTCGAAATAGGTCCGATGATCAATGAAAATGCGGTAATCAAAGATATAAATCTGATAAAAGATGCGACTAACAAAGGTGCGAAAGTAATCGCTGGTGGAATGCGAAAAAAAGGTTTGTTTATCGAGCCTACGATTTTATGCAACATAGATTCGAATATGGATATTTTTTCATCAGAGATCTTTGGACCTATTGCAGCGATATACAAATTTAACTCTGAATCCGAAGTAATCGAACTGGCTAACAACACAAAATATGGTCTTGCTTCATACTTTTATGGACGTGACTATAAATTAATATGGAGAGTAGCTGAAGCACTAGAGTTCGGAATGGTCGGAATCAATACTGGCCTAATGTCTACCGTCGCGGCTCCATTTGGAGGTATAAAAGAAAGTGGGTTTGGTAGAGAGGGATCTAAATATGGTATAGACGAATATCTAAATATTAAGTATATGTGTTGGGGAGATGTGGAGTGAGAAAAAGGAAAAAGCTGTTGCACGAATAGCCTATTTAAAAACTTCTTAAGAGCTTAACATTTTGAAACCTCAAGACCATATATTCTATAGACATTAGCACCTCAACAGCCTAGTTTGCTTCAATACATTAAATATTTAACATAAAATTATTAGACCAATTAGCTATGACTGAGACTGGTGATGGATATTTTATAGAATTTCTACCTCCTCCTCTATCTATATAATATTTGGTAAAAACTACGACCTAATACCATAGAGTAGATTGACTAAAGAGATGGATAGCATGTCAAAGTAAATGCCATCAGAGCGGCATACCACAGCAAATGATGAAATCTTCGCATCTTTGGTATTCGACACTAGAACTAATTCACCAAAAGAATCAGATACATCTATCACAGCTGAGAACAGATCCGTCTTTTCTCAGCAAATTGGAGGGTATCTAAGAGATCGGAAAGATAGTATTCTCATAACTTTAGTCCGTTAATACCGCATAGTTAATTATTTATAGTGCTATATACACTTGAATGTCAATCGTTTAATTTCAACCCAAAATATTATTACATTTTTTATTACATAGATACTTGCAAGAATAGAAAATGATACTATTTTTGCACAGCTATTAACAGCAACGGTCTGGTAGTTCAGCTGGTTAGAATACCTGCCTGTCACGCAGGGGGTCGCGGGTTCGAGTCCCGTCCAGACCGCAAAAAGAGTTTCTAAGTCAATGATTTAGGGACTCTTTTTCGTTTTTAGGTTTCTTGTTGCCACTATGTGTATAAAATATGATATGAAAAAACCATGATCAATATGCTTTATATTTGACTCCAATGGAATTTCGGATCATGTATTGAGCACAACTCATTAATTATGTCTAATAGTATGAAAAAGAAGATCTAATCATTCACAACTGAACCAATAAAAAAGAAAGCATTAAATAATCAACAACACATTTTTAATAAACAATCAACCATTTAATTATTAAAAACATTAATTACATTTTGCCCTATTTGATATCCTTGTTCTAATCCTAGATCAATTCCTTCCCTAAAATGTATACCCCCATATAATCTTGATTCAGCAGCTTCCTCTGCCATATCAAAAAAAGATGAATATTCTCTTGGTGTACCATCAATATCTGTTCTATTTTCGTGAGTACGGTCAGTAAATGAGTAATTGTCTCCGAATAATGAAGTTAAAATAGATGCTAATGCCCCAGATTGTACTGAATGACCTGATGTATATTCTGGGAATGGTGGAGTTTCCAAAATTGTGTCCCAGGAAGCGTCAATTTGATTCTTGATTACTGTAATTGGTCTCGGGTAATTGGTTGTATATTTTACTTTCCAACAAGAAATAAAAGAATCATTAATCCCAATAGCTAATTTTGCAAATGCTTCTGAAGAACTTAGTAAATCAAAATCATTATCATTAATTAATTGGTTTAAAATTGATATCGAATGACCAGGAGGAGTGGCAGAAGTTTGTGGGTCATCTGACCAAAATTCAGCGATCACTGTTTGTTCAGGCGTTACATTATTAACAACTTCATAGACTTCAAGCGCTCTTGTAAAATAAATAGAATTAACATCAGTACTATAAACTGGCGGGTCAACAGGAATAGAGTTTTCAACATTTAATGAAATAAATGGTCTATTACTTCCCCAATAAGGTTGTAAAGCTCGTTGATCTGGTGCAGTAGGTTTCCAAAATTCAACACCAGGTAATGGTTCGTATTCTGTCGGAAAATTATTAAACTGAGCGGCATAACCACCATCTGTTGTAGACCATAATATAATTTGTTCAGTTAAATCATTTGCAAAAGTAATTGATCGATTAATTACATCGTCAGCTATATCATTTGAATACTGATTGTTAAATTCCGTTTCTAACTCAAGAATCCTAGAATAATTAACAACTGAGGCATTAGAATAAAAGAATTTGGTCATAATTGCCAATGTAGTATTTGCAACTGTTGGCCAATGGTATTCTAAACCTTCCTCGATGGTAGTTTCTAAATTTAAATCATTTATTCTACCTGTTAGGGATAATTTATCAGGCGAACCAACTTGTGTAGACTCATATAAAGCGATACCTGTATAACCAAATGCCCTTGCTGCAACAGGAGGTGTATAGCCTACTGTTTCCGTAGTCAATACTTTAATTAAATTAAACCAACTCACAACAACATCAGAATTGTATTGGGCAGGGCTTACGCTTTCTGGTTGGGTAATATCATTGTCACTATCGGGCGAACAAGAAATTATCAGAAAAATAAAAATAATACTGTAGAGAAAATAATTCTTGTTTATCATAGCATTTAATTAATTCTTGTTATAACAAATATATATAGTATTGAAATTAACATAATTTTCGCTTCTTTGTTTAAAAAATAATTCTCATAAAAGAAAGTATTATTTGACTACATATATATATAGATATATGTAGTCATTATAAGATATAAATTATAAAAATACAGTAGCCATAACCTTATATAATTGTTTGTGAGTAAAAACTACTTTCTAAAAAAAGGAGATTTTCTAATTGATTTTGAACTTGCTAGATTAGATTTATACATAACGCGGCCGATTACAAAAAAAGCTTTGCCAACCACTAAACAATAATAACTTCCTTTAGAGAAATTACATATAAGATGCTGACTGAAAACATATTTAGCAAATACGTAGCTTTTGATATTAGTGAGATTATACTTTAAATAAGTCATTATCTTATCGCTCATTAAAATAAGAACTTAAATGACTTTTAAAAAGGCGATATTAATACTCTAAAGGCATATACAGAAAAAGCACTCCATTTCTGAAGTGCTTCCTCCTATATTCTTATAAAAGTACTGATTACTTTGGCATTACTACTGTTCCAATAACATGAATAACACCATTGCTCCCCATTACATCCGTAGCGATAATCTCACTAAAATCTCCATTTGAGTCTTTCAACCAAATTTTATCATCTTTTTGAGTTACGGTTATTACTTGACCATTTAAGGCCTTCAACTCTACCATTCCGCCGCCTTTCTTTAAAGCCGCAACTACATCAGATGCAGCTAACTTTCCAGAAACTACGTGATAGGTTAGGATATTTGCTAATGCTTCTTTATTGCCAGCTTCCAAAAGCGAGCTTAGAGTTTTTGCATCAATTTTCGCAAAAGCGTCATTTGTAGGAGCAAAAACTGTAAAGGGACCCTCTCCTTGTAAAGCACCTACTAGATCAGCAGCTTTTAAGGCTGTTACTAAAGTTGTAAAATCCTTGTTTCCTACGGCTACATCTACTATAGTTTTTTGCGCACTTAGGCTGCTAGCAAAGGCTACACACAAAATCATTGTTACACTTAAGACTAATTTTTTCATAATTTATATTTTAATTGTGTTTAATCATTCATGTTTTAAACACTAAATATTTGATCTTGTTTAACTTATGGATATCTTTTATTAGACAAACAATTTGTTTATTTTGTAAAATTTGAATTTGGTGTCAGCACTGTTCCGATATTACTCCTCCTTCATATACTTAATATATTCTTGTATTTTCTACTCTATACGTTCATTCAAATAACCATTTTTACCCTTCAATCTTTCACTTTTCAATTTTACTTGTATGGCATATTACTTTAACTTTTCATATGGACAGTATTAGACTAATTTAAGTAAAACATTATAATGAACCTTAGTGCATGACAGCTTTGAAAACAAATATTGATAGAAGGTGGAAAAATGTATTTACTGACCACATTTCTGTTATTTCAATTATACATAACTAATTGATCTTCTTTACATTTACAATTACATCCATAAATAATACTCGATTATAAATTATAACAGACAATGAAAGCCTTACTGCTCACCGAAGCCATGAATGTTGAAGTAACTGATGTCTCCAAACCTACACCTACGAGTGGCGAAGTACTTATAAAAGTAGCTGCGTCAGCTCTTAATCATAGAGAACTGTGGATACAAAAAGGTCTCTATCCTGGAATGACTGTACCCTGTATACTAGGAGCAGATGGCGCCGGTACTGTAGTAGAGATAGGACATAATGTCGACCAGTCTTGGAATAACAAAGAAGTAATCATATATCCTGGCTATTACTGGGGAACAAACGAGGATGCGCCAACTAGAAAGTTCCGAGTATTAGGTATGCCTGATCCCGGGACTATGGCTGAGTACATCAGTGTACCAGTGGATAATCTAGCAGAGAAGCCTAACTATCTATCATGGGCTGAAGCCGCAGCTTTACCTGTAGCAAGCTTGACCGCATGGAGAGCACTCAAGAGGCATGGAAGAATACAAAAAGATGATAAAGTACTGATCACAGGAATCGGAGGTGGTGTAGCACAAGCTGGACTCTCCCTTGCTTTGGCGCTGGGAGCCAAGGTCTATGTCACAAGCTCAAGCTCAGATAAAATAGCTTTTGCTCAATCCATTGGAGCTATAGACGGTGTCAACTATAAAAATAAAGACTGGCACAATCAATTAAAAGAAGTATCTGGAGGTATAGATATCGTACTAGATAGTTCGCCCTCACCAGTCCTTGATAATTACTTCCAGTTTATGAATTATGGTGGTCGTATAGTCACTTATGGATCTACTGGATCACCAAAGACGACCATTAACATAAGCAAATTTTTCCTTCGTCATTTACAATTTATAGGCACAGCAATGGGAAGTCCATCAGAATTTAAAGCGTTACTAATCTTTATGAAAGAGCATGCGATAAAGCCTATCGTACATTCTGAATATACTTTGGATGAAGGCAGAAAAGCTTTTAATTCTTTACGGTCAGGGAATCAAATAGGTAAAATAGTTATCAACCATATTAAATAAGATTATGATTTCTATTTGGCTACAATTAGGATTTGAACATATACTTGATCTCAATGGATATGATCATATCCTTTATTTGATAACTCTCTGTGCGATATATAGCATCAGAGATTGGAAAAAAGTACTGTACTTGGCCACCGCATTTACAATAGGGCACTCAATTACATTGGCCCTTAATGCATTTGACATAGTATCGATCCCATCCGTCTTGATAGAGACTCTTATTCCTGTGACGATTATACTTACAGCTTTGTATAATCTACTGACAGACAGCAAGACCAAGACCAATGAAACTGTTGGTTATTTCTTAGCAATTACTTTTGGTTTGATACATGGTATGGGAATATCAAATTTTCTCAAGGCCCTCATGAGTCCAGGTGACTCATTAATTATGTCACTGCTAGGTTTCAATATAGGTGTCGAACTTGCCCAAATAGTAGTAGTTCTCATTTCTCTCGCAATTAGCTATATCGCTTTGAATATACTCAAAGTCAACAAAAGCAATTGGATCAAAACTATATCTTTGATTTCGATCGTAATCAGTATATATATTCTATCTAAATAGATCCAACAATATGAATCATAAAGAAGAAAACGACGCTGCAAACCTTGAACAAAGTAATTCAGAAATCCAACCAACTTACAATTTCAAATGGATGCTTATTTTGTTACTCGTAGGAATAATAGGAAGTTTTATTTTTGCTAGTGTTATGAAATAATAAGTAATACAATAATGAAAATAGAAGCTAATACAGTTCAAGAATATCTAGACAATATTCCAGAAGAAAGAAAGCCAGCGATAAACAGGCTCAGAGATATTATAAAAGATAATATTCCAGAAGGATTTGAAGAGTGCATTAGTTATGGGATGATTGGATATGTGGTGCCTCATACTATTTATCCTGATGGATACCATTGTAATACTAAGTTACCCTTACCTTTTCTCAATATTGCAAACCAAAAGAATTTTGTAGCGATTTACCATATGGGTCTATATGCCAATCCTGATCTTATGGCATGGTTTATAAAGGAATATCCCAAGCATTGTAAGTATAAAATAGATATAGGTAAGAGTTGTATCAGATTAAAAAAAATAGACCATATCCCCTTTGATTTAATAGAAGAACTCGTTAAAAAAATGACAACAAATGACTGGATTTCTATATATAAAGAGAACGTAAAATCGAAGTAATCTCCAAGGCAATAAAATGATCAATATTTTGGTGCAAATATCATTACTTCGTAATTCCTTATAATATTACCAACTATGACTAAGGACTGACAAAGGACAAAAATTCGATTTTTACCTTTGTATTATTGATGATAGATAACTTCCATATAATCACGCTTACGCATCAGACGATCAATGTAGATCAGATAGGACACTTTGTAGTGAAGCATCAGACTAAGGATGATTTGAAAGACAAATTGACTCAAGTCAAAAATCAATTTGATATAGATGAAATATTATATCTATCTACCTGTAATAGAGTTAGTTATATATTCTATAGAGAAAACGAATTAGAGGAAAATTATCTAAAGCAATTCTTCCACTCCATCAATCCAGAATTGAGTGAAGACAGACTTAATAAACTATCCAATTTCGTTAGGCTCCATTCAGGAATCAAGGCTATCAATCACTTATTTGAATTGAGCGCATCGATAGACAGTCTGGTAGTAGGAGAAAGAGAAATTTTCCGTCAGTACAGAGAATCATATGACCAAAGTGTGCAATGGAGCCTTGCTGGCGACCATCTTCGCATGCTAGATAAGTATACCGTGACTACAGCCAAAGAAATATATGCCAATACCAAAATTGGAGAAAAGCCGCTATCAATAGTATCGTTAGCGATCAAGAGTATGCTCAATATCAATCCGGATCCTAGCCAAAGGGTTTTACTGGTTGGAGCTGGAGAGACTAATAGATTAGTTGGCAAATTTCTCAAAAAGTATAACTTCACAGATATCACCATATTCAACAGATCTCTAGATAATGCTAAAGAACTCTCTAGTACATTAGGAGCTAAAGCATACCACATAAGTGAGTTATTTAATTATGCTGAAGGGTTTGACATATTAGTAGTTTGTACTGGATCTACAGAGGCCATTATATCTACAGATATTTATAGCCAACTAATCAATCGTGATGAAAGTAAGAAAATTGTTATCGATCTATCCGTTCCACACAATGTGGATGAAGATGTTCAGAATGGTTTTGATATGCACTATGTCAATATCGAAGAACTTAGAACGCTCGCTGAACAAAATCTAGAACATCGTAAAAATGAAATCGGCTTAGCCAAAAAGATTATTAAAGGTCGATTATTTGAATTTCAGAAAGTATATCAACAACGTCAGATAGAAAAGGCTTTTGGTAAAATTCCGCAAGAGATGAAAGCCATTAAAGAAAGGGCAGTAAATACTGTTTACTCTAAGCAGATAGAATCGCTAGACGATGATGCAAAAGCACTTGTAATTGAAATGATGAATTACATGGAAAAGAAGTGTGTGAGTGTACCAATGAAGGTAGCAAAAGAGATTTAGGATAAAAGTTATTTAGGTGTTATAAGTGTTAAGCTCCTTAAAAAGCACTTGTAAATCGGCTCTTATTCTCAACAGTTTAATAGCTTTATTCTTCTCCTTAATCAAACAACTCTACAACTAACTGGTCCTTTTCCTCTTTCCTAATTATACAACTGAATAATAAACTCGGCTACACAGGCTGGTCTATCGTCATCTTTTATCTCAGTAGTAATGTGTAATTTAATTCTAGCACCACCATCAATAATTTCATATCCAATAAGATCAACTTTACCTCTAATGTAGCTATCTACAGGGACTGCTTGTGGAAATCTTACGTGATCTAGACCATAATTGAGTCCCATTTCAGCATCTTCGATGTGTAAGATTTCATAGGCAAACTTCGGAATTAGGGCAAGTATTAGAAATCCTTGTACTACCACTGTACCATAGGGTGAATGGTTAGCTGCAGCTACAGGATCAGTATATATCCATTGATGGTCAAGAGTACCCGCTGCAAAAGAGTCAATGTTTTTTTGCTCTATCTGTATCCATTCAGAGATGCCCACAGTCTTTCCAACATACGCAGTTAGTTCCGATACTTTATCTACTTTTGTTTTGAATGCCTTTTCCATGATAGCCTTATCTATGATAACATTTTGTTTGTATTCGATGTCGAATATAAGTTATGTATGATAATAATGGTTGTTTTTACTTATTATTTGCACAGATTTGACACATTGGTGAACGGAATTCACTTTTTGACCTTAGTATTGTAGCGAAACACTAACTCTAAGAGAGAAGATAATGTCACACACAATAATAGTAGGAGCAGGAATAGCTGGACTTACGGCCGCCTATTACCTCCAAAAGGCTAATAAAGACTACACAATATTAGAAGCATCTGACCGAATTGGCGGTAGAATCAAAACAGATGAATCTAATGGTTTTCTTATGGACCGTGGCTTTCAGGTGTTCCTCACCTCTTATCCAGAAGCTCGAAAAATTCTCGATTATAATACATTAGAGCTTAAAGCTTTTGATTCAGGAGCAGTATTACTTAGATCTAATGGAAAGGTCGACTATATCGGGGACCCTCAAAGACAACTTTTAAGTTTGATACCAACACTTACAACCAATGCTGCGAGTTTCGGAGATAAATTCAAGATTATCAAGACAAAAAATGCAATAGTTAAAAAATCTATTCAAGAAATATTTTCGAGCGAAGAGATATCAACAATAAAATTACTGAAAGAAGAGTATCGTTTTAGCAATAAAATAATTACCGAATTTCTTCAACCGTTTTATGCCGGCATATTCTTAGAAAATGAATTATCAACTAGCCGTAGAATGTTCGACTTTGTATTCAAGATGTTCTCTGAAGGGGAAGCTACCGTGCCTGCAAAAGGTATGGAGGAGATACCTAAGCAAATCGCCTCATATCTAGATCCTAGTAAAATACATTGCAACACTAAAGTAATAGACGTTAAAGGGAATGTTGTTCATCTACAAAATAAAGAATCAATAATAGCAGATCATATACTTGTTGCTACTGAAGCCGATGGACTTTGCAGCCAATTTACAGAAACTAAAAAAACATACCGATCTACAACTAATTTGTATTTTTACAGTAACGAGCAACCATATAAACAAAATGCTATTGCACTCAACGGAGACCCAAAAGCCATTGTCAATAATTTTGCTTGCATTAGTAAAAACTCAAGAGACTACAGTCAGAATAAAGAACTGATATCCGTTTCTCTAAAAGAAGGTGTAAGCTATGATGATGCAACTGTATCAGAAAATGTAAAAACCGAATTGTCGAAATGGATACCATCTGCAAAAAAATGGAATCACTTGAAAACCTACAAAATAGGCTATGCACTTCCTGATCAGACTAAAATAACTAACGATAACATAATAGAGGTCAGTAATAAAATGACCATCATCGGAGATCATGTCATGAATGGATCTATTAATGCGGCAATGAAAAGTGGAAGGTTAGGTGCTGAGAGAGTGATTGGAATGAGTTAAGCTTTAAGTTATTTCTATTTCCTTACCTGTACCTATCCAAGCAAGCCTCAAATTGACGAATCAATTTGAGGCTTTAATATTCTGTTTATTAGCTTGTAAGTTAAAACAATCTACGCATCTACTTCAGCAACTCATAAATCCCTGCGATACCCTGACCACCACCAACACATGCTGTAACCATTCCATACTTATTTCCTCTGCGTCTCATCTCATGCATCAGTTGTATAGACAATTTGGCGCCCGTACATCCTAGTGGATGGCCTAAAGCGATCGCTCCACCATTAACATTGGTCTTATCTATATCTATGCCTGCTTGGTCAATTACGGCTAAGGCCTGTGGTGCGAAAGCTTCGTTTAACTCAATCAAATCGATATCATCCATTTTAAGTCCAGCTTGCTTCAGTGCCTTAGGAATAGCCACACATGGCCCTATACCCATATACAATGGTTCTACACCACCTACTGCACAACTCATTAATCTAGCTTCTGGCTCGAGTCCTAATTCATGGATCATCGCTTCACTCATTACAATTAAGAAAGCTGCCCCATCAGAAGTCTGAGAACTATTTCCAGCCGTTACGATCCCTCCATTTTTAAAGGCGGCTCTAAGCCTTCCGAGACCTTCCATACTTGTGCCTCTTCTAAGACCTTCATCCATAGATACAGTATGAGTCATCTCTACCCTCTTGCCATCTTTGACAAATACTTCCTCTACATCTATCGGAACAATTTGATCAGTAAAATATCCATTATCAATAGCCCTTTCCGCATTGGTATGGGATCTTACTGAAAATTCATCTGCCATCTCACGAGTAATATTATACTTCATTGCTACAGCTTCTGCAGTGGCTCCCATACTAACCGAGTAATTAATATTTTCCATTGCAGCTTCGTAACTAGGAGTTAATTTATAGCCTATCATAGGTACATGACTCATACTCTCGGCTCCACCAGCTATATAACAGTGACCCATTCCTGCAGCAATTTTACCAGCCGCTATTGAAATAGTCTCAAGTCCAGATGCACAAAATCTATTGACAGTCATTCCTGCAACATCTTTACCTAATGCTCTTGCAGATATATTTCTAGCCATATTAAGTCCTTGCTCACCTTCTGGCATAGCACATCCTACGATCACATCATCTATCCTACTTGGATCTAGAGAAGGCACAGTTGACATTAGATGTTTGATTACTCTCACAGCTAGATCCTCCGATCGCATATTTTTAAATCCGCCTTTCTTAGCTTTTCCAATAGCTGATCGATACCCTTTTACTATATATGATTTCATTTTTTATTTATTTTGGAAGATTCTTTATAAATTATTTGCTAATCATTGAATCTCATTTTTTCAATTATTTAGAAGCTGAATAATCACACACTCACATAATCTTAATTACGCAGCGGCTTATTATTCATCAACGTATATTGAATTCTTTCTTGCGTCTTCGGATTCTTAAGTAGTGCTAAGAATGCTTCGCGCTCAAGATCTAATAGATATTGCTCACTTACTTTCTGTTCGCCAGTCAAGTCCCCACCACAAAGAATATATGCCACATGTCTAGATACTTCTACATCATATTCTGACATATATTTACCCAAGTAGAATTCGTTAATCGCTGCGTATAAAGTTGATAATCCTGCACGACCTAATACATGTACTTCTCTTGGTACTGGAGGTGTGTACCCTTCAGCTAATTGCAGAACCTTTTTCTTCGCTTCGGATAATACTCTGTCTGTATTTACTTCTACTTGATCTCTGTGCTTGAGTAGTGACCCATTATTGAATCCTTCGAAACCTGAAGTTGCAACATTGGCCGTTGCAATTGATTTAAGTTTTTCTATCAGTGTAGGGATCTTGGTATCGCCTTCGAAGAATGAATCGCTTGCTCTCATAGCAAACTCTTTAGTACCTCCTCCTCCAGGTATGAGACCTACACCTGCTTCCACTAATCCTATGTAAGACTCTGCTGCAACTACTGCTGCATCTGTATGCATCAGCATTTCACAGCCACCGCCAAATACGTATCCTTGTGTCGCAGTGACAATCGGGATTTTACTGTATCTCATTGCCATATTCACCTGTTGGAATCCGTCAACCATCTCGCTGAGCTTATCCATTTCACCTTGCATGGCTAACATCCCTACTGCCATTAAGTTAGCTCCTACAGTAAAGTTCTTAGCATTGTTACCTAGAACGATTCCTTTCCAATCGCCTTCTTCGGCAATCTTCAATGTCTCCACAATTCCTTCTCCGATTCCTTCTCCGATTGCGTTGGCTTTGGATGTAAATTCAAAGCAAAGCACTTCATTTCCAATATCATGAACAGTACACTCACTATTTTTATAGATCGCTTCTTGATCTCGATACATATCAAGGAAGATCATATCTTCTGTGCCAGACACAACTTTATATGACTTGCTTTCGATGTCGTAATATTTACGTTGACGATCTTCCACTTTGTAGAATGATGTCACACCACTAGCTAACATATCATCTACCCAAGATGGTATAGATTCTCCTAATACTCTTGCCGCTTTCACTCCAGCTTCTACACCTACCATATCCCAATATTCGAATGGTCCATGTCCCCAAGCGTATCCAGCCTTCATGGCGTCATCGATACTATATAGGCCATCTGTAATCTCCGGAATACGATTAGCCGCATAAGCAAATAAACCTCCGAAATACTCTTTGTAGAATTTTCCGCCTACCGTATCCATACTGAGCATCTGCTGCATTCGCTTATCCATCAACTCTACTTGCTTCGATACACCTAGAACATCCATACGAATCTTTTCTGTTGGTGCATATTCCAGTGTATTGAGGTTGAGAGCGTGAATGATACTCTTTCCATTAGCGTCTCTTTCTTTTGTCTTTTTATAAAACCCTTGCCCAGTTTTATTCCCTAAGAATTTATTCTCTAAAAGGAAATTTACATAAGCTGGTTCTTTAATATCTTTAGCAACTTTTACGTATTCATCGTTTGGACAATTGTCCATTACGCCGGTTCTTACTTTTTGGCTAGTGTCGAAACCAACAAGATCTAATAATCTAAAACTACCTGTACTTGGCCAGCCTATCGCCGATCCAGTAAGCTTATCAACCGCTTCTATCTTGAGATCATACTTAAGCGTAAGTTCTGTAATTCTATTGCCTGAAAAGAAACCAATTCTATTCGCGATGAAAGCAGGTGTATCTTTACAAAGAACCGTCTTCTTACCTAAGTATCTATCTCCGTAGTGCATCCAAAAATCTATAACATCTTGGTCAGTACCTGTATGAGGTATCACTTCAAAGAGCTTCATATATCTCGCTGGATTGAAAAAGTGAGTGCCACAGAAGTTGCTACGGAAGTCATCAGACCTACCTTCTGCCAACATATGGATAGGTATTCCTGATGTATTAGAGGTAATTAAAGAACCTACTTTTCTATGCCTCTCTACTTTTTCGAATATTGACTGCTTGATATCAAGTCTCTCGATCACTACTTCTATGATCCAGTCACAGTCAACGATCTTTTCCATATCATCATCAAAGTTACCCGTGGTGATTCTTGAGACGAACTTTTTATCATATAACGGTGCAGGTTTCGATTTGATAGCTGCCTTGAGAGACTTATCAGCGATACCATTACGTACAGCTTTCTTGCCCTTGTCCGTATCAGAGATATCAAATGGTAAAATATCTAGCATCAGTACTTCTAGGCCTACATTAGCCAAGTGACAGGCAATGCCCGACCCCATGACTCCTGATCCGAGTACAGCTACTTTGCTTATTCTTCTCGACATATATGGTAGTTTGTTTTAATACTTTCTTGTAAGATCATCGAATCCTAAAACAGCTTATCAAAAAACTTTGTTTTAAAAACTATACTTAAAGTTAATAAAATTGTTTTTAGACTCAATTCAATTGTGAATATGCTAAAAAAATCGATAACTAAAATTAACAGAAGATGTTCATTTATAGGCTATAGGGTAGCTGAAAGATGGCGATTATATCCAGAGGCGATGTTATCAAATCTCCACAATTATAATTTTCGTCTATCCCATTATTTGGAATATCAATTGCTCCGGGATTGATATCAGGATTAATCTCATCACAATCATCTATAGATTAATAACAATCCATATCTCTATCTTCATAAAGTGTATTCTCAATTGTTTTAGTGACTATGGCATGATAGAAATCGAAATAAAAGATCATCGTTAGCTATACGAGTACAACAGGTAATGCCATAATGAGATATTCAAATTAAGATAAATCAAAAGTTGGATTGACGCACGTTAGACTAGAATTATCATTTTCTGGAAAAACTATTAGATCATCACATTACATTGAAATATATACTGTGAGCAACAGGAAAATACTGATTAGCATTAGTCTAGAAATCATAATTAATTATTTGATTTGTATAAAAATCGAACAAGTATCGAATGTGTTTCGTGTATCTTTATTATTCTGAATTAAGAATTAATAAAGGATTGATGGTATTACTTACCTTTAGATACTAATTATCAATAATACAATGTCCGTACTAATTACAGAAATAGATAATGGTGTCTTATACATCACGCTCAATAGACCAGACAAATATAATAGTGGCACTCAAGAAATGGCCTTTGCCTTTCATAAAGCCCTAGACAAAGCACGTGACAATGATGATGTCAGAGCAGTATATATCACTGGAGCGGGTAAAGCCTTCTGTGCAGGCCAAGATCTGGGAGAAATCGTAGACCCTAATGGACTAGAACTCCCTTCGATGGTAAAGGATCATTATAACCCTACAGTAGAGCGAATACGTAACCTGAATAAACCAGTTGTAGCAGCTGTCAACGGTGTAGCAGCTGGAGCAGGAGCCAATATAGCATTGGCTTGCGATGTAGTCGTAGCAAGTGAAGGGGCTAGTTTCATACAAGCATTTAGCAAAATTGGATTGATACCTGATAGTGGAGGAACATACACTTTACCCAGGCTAATCGGATTACAGAGAGCAAGTGCACTTATGATGCTAGGCGATAAAGTATCTGCTGCCGATGCACTACAGATGGGTATGTTGTACAAAGTATTTCCAATCGATACTTTCGTAGAAGAGAGCAGAAAGATCGTTCAAAAATTAGCGAAAATGCCTACTAAAGAATTAGGTATGACTAAAATATTACTGAATGAATCAATAAAAAATTCCTTGAAACAGCAATTGGAATTAGAAGGAAGATATCAAGAACTCGCTAGTCACACTGAAGATTATAAAGAGGGCGTAGATGCATTTTTAGAAAAGAGAAAACCGACTTTTAAAGGAAAATAGAAATGATTAATACAGTAGGAATCATAGGAGCTGGAGCGATGGGCTCAGGTATAGCACAAGTAGCAGCACAAGCGGGGTGGGAAATAGTGCTTATAGATACTCAGCAAGAATCACTCACTAGATCTAGAGATAAGTTGCTCAAAATCCTCAATCGATTAGTAGAGAAAGGTAGATTGACTGATATGGATAGTAAAGCAATATTTGGACGTATCCATTATGCAACTGACCAAAGTGCACTCAAGGATTGTAATCTGATCATAGAAGCAATAGTAGAAAATCTCGATGTCAAGAAAAAAGTATTGACTGGCATAGAAGCAATAGTAGAACCAGATACCATCATAGCGACTAATACATCATCTCTTTCTGTAACAGAGATAGCGGGTGCAATGCAGAGACCCGATCAAGTTTGTGGCATTCACTTTTTCAATCCTGCACCTCTAATGAAACTTGTGGAAATTGTGCCTGCAATGCAAACCTCTACAGAAATTACCAATAAGGCAAGATCTATTATCGATTCATGGGGGAAAGATACAGTAATCGCTAAGGACACTCCAGGATTTATTGTCAATAAAGTAGCGAGACCATTCTATAGTGAAGGAATGCGAATTCTAGAAGAAGGAATAGCGGATGTATA
>Ga0228658_1000338_pt1 | contig 15877 bp, 10 predicted proteins | sample 71DmetaG_FD_183040 | JGI IMG/M metagenome (GOLD analysis project Ga0228658, IMG submission 183040) | Seawater microbial communities from Monterey Bay, California, United States - 71D | ecosystem: Environmental > Aquatic > Marine > Coastal | place: USA: California | collected 2016-10-18 | reverse complement strand
CAACCACCTTTCGCACCTGTGTGCATTATTATCAATAATCCTTTTTACATTTCAAATGTTTGGTTAATTTCGGAGTAAACCATGAGGATCTCGTGAAAAAAATAATCATACTTGCGCTTTTTGCATCCCCTTATATTTGTTTTGCTCAAAATTTTAAAAAACAAACAACTCCAAAACTAAATTTAGAGCTATTTGGAGGTTATCCATTTGCTGGATTAGGCACTTCCATGGATTTTCGCTCAAACACTTCACTAAAAGTCTATTTGTTCACGTCAATAAATGATAGTTCTCACCTCGGAAATGAATGGATGGGAATGACAAAGACTATTTCTATCAATAAAAAATCTAATATAAATTTAGGATTAGGGATGTTTACGCAATTCTCAAAAGATTTAATGTTTGATATAGCGCCATCTTTGCAATACGAATATGATATTTCCGAGAGTGTTGGTTTATCAGTAAGTTACATGCATGTTTTCCCCGATCACTGGACGGAAAAGAATATTCATGTAGCACAGATTGGTCTGATCTATGGTATCCCAACGAGGAGATCAAATAATGGTATCGCGAAATATAAAAAGTACAGAAATCGAAATGTTTTAACAACGCTCGCTTTTGGGAGCCATTACACAATGGGAGGCATAAGTTTTTATCTCGATGAAAATTTAGGGCTTGACCTTAGGGGGTATACGGATTTAGGCTATTTATTCAATGTCGAGCAATCAATTGATATGCAATGTATTTCGGCAGTATACTCGATAGACGCCGTTAAGGATATATGTTTTGACTCCTATTTCGGTCTTTCTACAACGCTTCAATCAAATTCAAAGTTTCACAGTCTATTCTTATCCGAAAGAATGAGAGTTCGATTATATGAAAATTTATGGTTTTCAGTAGAATTGACTCAACACTCAAATGCAGTTGTAAAGGATCGAATTCAGCCTATCCTTCACTCTGGCTTTCTACTCAGCCTCTGATAAAAAGAAAACGGCCTCTACTCTAGTAAAGGCCGTCCAAATTTTTAATCCCGTAATTTGATCTACGCGCTCAATACAGTTCCAAGCGCATTATCGTAAATTTCTTGGTAATCATTAACGTGACCCCAATCTTCGTCATCGACGCGCACACCTCCTTTTGTAACATGACCCAATAAGTCAAAGTCACAACCGTTCAGCATCATCAAGTCGATAAACTTATCTTTATTTTCCTCACTCACAGTAACGAGTATTCTAGAAGCAGATTCCCCAAAGAGTACTGCATCTTTTCGATGTTCTGCGGGTAGTGTAATATCAAAGCCCAGTCCACTTGCAAAACCTTTCTCTAATAGGCCAATCCAAAGTCCACCTTCACTTAAATCGTGTGCACTATTGAGTACGCCTTCACGAATCAGCATCTGAACTTGCTTTTGATTCGCATACTCTTCCTCTAGGTCAAAGTGCGGAGTCGAGCTGTTCGATATGCCGTGGATGTTCACCAAATACTGTGATGAAGAAATATCATCGCGGTTGGCACCAATCATGAAAATCAAATCGCCTTTTGACTTGTAGCTCAATGTGGTGATGAACTTTTTATCCTCAACCACTCCAATCATACCAATGGTCGGTGTAGGGAATACCGGCTCAATGGCATCTCCGATCTGAGTTTGATTGTAAAAACTAACGTTCCCTCCCGTTACCGGAGTTTCAAATTTTTCACAAGCCGCACTCATTCCTTTGATGGAACCAACAAACTGCCAGTATACTTCTGGATTGTATGGATTCCCAAAGTTCAAACAATTCGTAACTGCAGATGGAATTCCTCCCGAGCAGGTAATATTTCTGGCTGCTTCAGAAACGGCCATAGCACATCCCACTTCAGGATCTGCATTTACAAACCTACTGTTACAGTCCACACTCATTGCTAAGGCCTTATCCGTGCCTTTTATGTTTACTATACCCGCATCAGAAGGATCGTTAGTCCCCATGTTGCGGGTTCCAACCATACTATCGTACTGCTCATAAATGAAGCGCTTTGAAGCAATATTTGGTAGCGCAACCATTTTCGTCGCAACCGATTTCAAATCTGCAGGCTCCTGAACAGCAGCTATGTCAAAATTTTTGAATTCTTGATAGTACGCAGGCTCCGTCCACTCTCTGTGGTAAACTGGTGCGCCACCACCTAAAACAGCACTTTCTGCTGGGACGGTACCCATTAGCTCGCCATCCCAGTAGTAATTTACTTTTCCTCCTTCTGTAACCACCCCGATCTCTTCACACTCTAGATCCCATTTGTCGAAGATATCAAGCACTTTCTGCTCTTTACCTTTTTCTACGACAATCAGCATGCGTTCCTGCGATTCAGACAGCAAGATTTCCCATGGTTCCATATTTTGACGAAGCGGTACTTTATCCAACCAGATATCCATACCGTGTTCTCCAGCTGCGGACATTTCGCAAGAAGAACAAGTAATCCCTGCTGCTCCCATATCTTGCATCCCAACTACCGCATCCGTAGTTGCCAATTCCATAGTAGCCTCTAGAAGCAATTTTTCTTGGAACGGGTCACCAACCTGTACAGAAGGAATGTCTTCAGCCGAATCTTCATCGAGATCTTTTGAAGCAAAAGATGCTCCGTGAATACCGTCTTTCCCAGTAGCCGAACCTACGATAAACACGGGATTGCCGACGCCTGAAGAAGTAGCAGAAATTTGCTTACCTACCTCCACAATACCTGCAGAGAAAGCATTCACTAATGGGTTTTGATGGTAACATTCGTCAAAGTACACTTCACCACCGACAATGGGAATCCCGAAGGCATTTCCATAATCTCCGATTCCCTTACTCACCCCTTTAACTAACCATTTTGTACGGTCCTCAGTAGGCTTACCGAATCGCAATGAATTCAGCTGCGCAATGGGGCGTGCACCCATAGTAAATATATCACGGTTAATACCGCCTACCCCGGTTGCCGCACCTTGATAGGGCTCTACAGCAGAGGGATGATTGTGTGATTCAATCTTAAAACAACACGCTAATCCGTCACCTATATCTACCAAACCGGCATTTTCTTCTCCCGCTTCTACAAGCATATGAGGGCCTTTTTTCGGTAGTTTTTTCAACCAAACGATGGAGTTCTTATACGAACAGTGCTCACTCCACATTACACCATAAACAGAAAGTTCAAGGTAGTTGGGTGTGCGTCCTAAAATCTCTTTGATTTTATCAAACTCTTCGGGGCGTAGGCCCATTTCTTGAGCCTGATCTAAAGTGGCTACGGCAGTGCTGTTCATTATTGAAAAGAATTTGAGCAAATTTAGGTATTCTTGTACCAACTCATTTGTATTCTATGCGCAATCTTTCCCACACATTTATCCGATTTGTTGTTTATAACCTTCTCTTCATCTTCACACTGAGCAATTGTACCCCAGCTGAGGAATTTGATCTATTACTGACGAACTTCGAATTGCACACCCCCTCCAATAAACCGGAGAGTTCCAGTGAACAGCCTAATTATTCTATCGGTATCAAGGACGCTAAAATTGCTTCGATAATAGACCACAGTCGAGGTGCGAAATTACCGAGAGCGAAAAAGACACTGTCCTTGGAGGGGCAGCACCTCTACCCAGGATTCATTGATGCGCACGGGCATCTTTTCGGATATGCCCGCACCTTCAGCACCGTTAATCTTTTTGGAGCCTCATCTGTGCAAGAGTGTATAGATCGTATTGAATCCTTCATCGCACGACATCCCAATAAACGATGGATTATCGGCAACGGTTGGGATCAAAACGACTGGACAGTACAAAATTTCCCAACGGCCCAGGACCTCGCTAAATTTTCTGATAAACTCATCTACCTTAACCGAATTGACGGGCATGCAGCTTGGGTAAATCAGGCAGTGCTCGACACCTTTTCCATTTCGCCTAACACAGCCATTGAAGGCGGGCAAATTCAGAACGGCGTGCTTGTAGACAATGCAGCGTCTTTAGTCACTTTACCAAAACTCACCAACAGCTATTGGCGTGAAGCCTTGCTGCAAGCGCAAGATAGTTTAGTAAAATATGGACTTACTGCAATGACTGACGCAGGGCTCACTACCAACCAAATCCTGTTATTGGATTCATTGCAAGAGGAAGGTCAATTCAATCTTTTTGTAAATGCGATGATCAGCAACAATGAAGAAGACTTGGTGTTTTTCGAATCAAACGGTCCTATTGAAAAACCGCTGCTCAGAGTAAAAAGCGTCAAAGCTTATCTCGATGGCGCCTTAGGTTCGCGAGGCGCTTTACTGCGCGACCCGTACCACGACTTGCCGGATCATTACGGTCTACCACTTCTGAACCCTGGACAACTCAATGACTTGCGCGAGCGATGCGTTGAGAACGGCTGGCAACTTTGTGTGCATGCCATTGGGGATAGCGCACACCACGTTTTATTAGAATGTTTTAACGAATTGGACACCATAGCGGATCTTAGATTTAGGGTGGAACACGCTCAAATCATGACCCCAGAGGATAGCGTATTCTATACCCATCCGAACATTATCGCTTCCGTTCAGCCGACCCACGCGACAAGCGACATGTATTGGGTGGAGGACCGTTTAGGATCACATCGTGTTCAGCACGCATATAGCTACAGACGAATTTTTAATGCTTCTAATGAAAGAGTAGCTTTCGGTACCGATTTTCCGATCGAACACATTGACCCATTGGCCACTTTCTTCGCTGCTACTACACGCCAGGATAAGAATCATTGGCCTGCTGGCGGCTTTTTACCTGACCAAACCGTAAGCCCCGGAATGGCAATTTATGCGATGACTTCGGGCGCCGCATACAGTGCTTTTGGCGAAGAGACCTACGGAAGTATTGCCTTGGGTCAACAAGCCAATTTCACCATCTTGAACACGAATCTCTGGAACCACTCCCCTACACTGCGAAAAAATACGCACGTAGTCAAAACTATCGTTGGAGGTGAGGTACTATATGATCGCAATTCAAATAAAGGTCGATAGTACATTTTTGCTATATTGAAGGTTCGCAATACATACATTTATCAAGAGCACAAAAACATGAAACAACCCACTAGATTATTTGACATTCCACATTACCAATTGGAACACATTCCAATGAAACTAATGATGACCTCGAAGGTCGGTGGAGAATGGAAAGCCTACAGTACAAAAGAATTCATCGAAGCTGTAGACCAAGCAAGTCGCGCGCTGCTCGAACTTGGTGTTAAACATGGTGACAAAGTTGCTCTGATTTCGCACAACAACCGTTGCGAATGGAACATTATGGACCACGCGCTTTTACAAATTGGCGCTGTAGATGTACCAATCTATCCTACTATGACGGAGGCAGATTACGAGTACATCTTCAATCATAGTGAGAGTATTTACTGTTTTGTCTCCAACGATGAGCTTTACGATAAAGTATCTGCAGTTCTCGACAAATGTGAGCACATGAATAAGGTCTACACCTTTGAACACTACGAGGGTAAAAACCACTGGTCAGAAGTGTTGGAATTAGGTGCCGATCAAACCCGTCAAGCTGAGGTTGAAAAAGCGCGTGACGCTGTGAATCCTGAAGATCTTGCTACTATTATTTACACCTCAGGAACGACAGGATTGCCAAAAGGGGTAATGCTGAGCCATAAAAATGTGGTAAGCAATGTCATTGCAGCTACACCGCGTATCCCTGGGCTAATTAAAGGCGAAGCGAAGACTTTGAGCTTCCTGCCCGTTTGCCACAGCTTCGAGCGTTTCATACAATATTTATACATGTACAATGGCGCCAGCATCTACTTTGCTGAGTCTATTGAAACCATTAAAGCCGATTTAAATTACTGCCAGCCAACTATTTTCACTGCTGTCCCTCGTCTATTAGAGAAATTCTTCGACGGTATTGTCGCGAATGGCACCAGTGCAGGCGGGCTGAAAACTAAAATCTTTGAGTGGGCCGTTAGCCTTGCTTTACAATGGGAACCGGAACATGCAAATGGCGGATTCTATCATTGGAAATTAGGTTTAGCGGACAAACTGGTATTCAGCAAGGTCCGTGCTGCTTTAGGGATGACGGAGATCAAAGCTGTTGCGTCGGGATCTGCAGCATTGCAACCGCGATTGGCACGATTCTTCAATGGAATTGGTGTACCCATTCTCGAAGGTTACGGACTTACGGAAACGTCTCCAGTGATTTCTGTTAATACTACAGCTGAACCCGGCATGCTTCGCATTGGCGCAGTCGGTAAAGTGATTGATGGTGTTGAAGCTAAAATTGCAGAAGATGGCGAGATTCTTGCAAAAGGTCCCAACATCATGATGGGGTATTACAAGCAACCCGAACTCACCGCAGAGGTAATGACCGGTGAATGGTTCCACACAGGTGATATTGGTGTAATTGAAGATGGCTTTATACGTATCACAGACCGTAAGAAAGAGATGTTCAAGACTTCTGGAGGTAAATATGTAGCTCCGCAGTTAATAGAGAACGAACTAAAGGCGTCGCATTTGATTGAACAAAGTATGGTCGTTGGTTCAGGGCGCAAATTCCCTTCTGCGATCTGTATCTTAAATGAGCCGGGGGTTAAGGAATGGTGTTCGCGCCATGACATAACCTACACAACCATCGAAGAGATGGCTGATAATCAACAAGTACGCGACCGTGTTTGGCAAGATGTCGAGCGCGCTAATGCTGGGTTCGGTAAATGGGAACAAGTGAAAAAAATAATCATTGATACCGACGAATTTACCGTCGACAATGGTTGTCTGACCCCAACATTTAAGGTAAAGCGCAAACCAATTCTAGCGAAATACGAAGTAAAAATCGATGCATTATACGCCGAATAAATACGGTATTAAATACCAGGTCAAATCCCCGCCTCCGGCGGGGATTTTTTTTGCCCCTACCCCATATACATCCTCTTAAGAACAGGTAGACAAAAGAGCGCGCGGATGACGGCCATCACTACGGAAATAAGAGACAATAACAGTTAAGCTCGTCTTCGACGCTTTGTAACGCCGCCGAAAAGAAAATACGATGGAGACTGGGCGATTTATAAAACAAAAAGCCCGCTTCCTGACGGAAGCGGGCTCACTGAATCTTTACACGGTAAAGAAAAGCCTATAGCGCCGCGACGTGCTTCGCTAAACTTGACTTCAAATTAGACGCTTTCTTCTGGTGAATGATGTTACGCTTTGCCAAGCGATCAAGCATAGAAGTTACGCGTGGAAGCATTTCTGCAGCTTCCGTGGCGTCAGTTGATCCGCGAAGTTTGCGCACAGCGTTACGTGTCGTTTTGTGATAGTAACGATTATGTGCAGCCTTTTTGGCTGTCTGACGAATTCTTTTTAAAGCAGACTTATGGTTTGCCATGTCTTTTATTCTTAAATAGTTGTGACCCCTAAGAGAATCGAACTCTTCTTTCCAGGATGAAAACCTGGCGTCCTAACCGATAGACGAAGGGGCCTTAATGTTTTAGAACGCACCCCTATTTTGTTAGGGGAGTGCAAATGTAACAACGTTTTTTAAATTCGCAACACATTCAAACAAAAATTCCAAAATAATTTAGACCTAAACACACACCCGTTTAATAGGCCTTAGCAAAGACTACACGCTGCTTGCTTGGCTTTCCAGTAAGCACACAAACCCCATCTTCCTCCTTAGCATCCAATGGAATACAACGTACGGTAGCCTTCGTTAATTCTTTGATTTTATTCTCCGTTTCTGTCGTTCCATCCCAGTGCGCATAAACAAAGCCGGGATTTCCCTTCATTAACGTCTCAAATTCTTCCCAAGAATTGGCTTCTTGAGAGTGCGCTTCTCTGAAGTCAAGCGCTTTTTGAAACAACGTACGTTGAATTTCATCCAACAACTCCGGAACCTTCGTCGATACCTCTTTTTGATCGACGAACTGCTTTGTTAAGGTATCTCGACGCGCCAGTTCCACACTACCCTTCTCAAGATCCTTGGGTCCGATCGCAATGCGTAATGGAATTCCTTGAAGCTCGTATTGATTAAACTTCCAGCCCGGTTTGTGCGTATCCCGGTTGTCGTATTTTACAGTAATACCCTGAGCACGTAACTGACCCATTAAGTCTTCAGCCACTTCACTAATGGCATCCAATTGCTCTTGACCTTTGTATATGGGAACAATAACCACTTGGTATGGAGCCAATTTTGGCGGCAAAACCAATCCATTATCGTCGCTATGTGTCATAATAAGTGCGCCCATCAATCGCGTACTAACGCCCCATGATGTTGCCCAAACGTATTCTTGTTTACCTTCTTTATTCTGAAATTTCACCTCGAATGCCTTGGCAAAATTTTGACCTAAAAAGTGAGATGTACCTGCTTGCAGGGCCTTACCGTCTTGCATCAAAGCTTCGATACAGTAGGTCTCTAGTGCGCCCGCAAATCGTTCGCCTTCGGTTTTCAAACCGCGTAACACCGGAATGGCCATTACATCTTGCACAAAATCTGTGTAGACATCTAACATAGTTTCCGCTTCTGTGATCGCCTCTTGTTTTGTGGCATGCGCAGTATGACCCTCTTGCCATAAAAACTCTGCGGTTCTTAAGAAAAGACGCGTACGCATTTCCCAACGCACTACGTTGGCCCATTGGTTTACTAGTATGGGCAGGTCGCGGTAGCTCTGAATCCAGTCCTTGTAGGTATCCCATATAATAGTCTCAGAGGTAGGACGAACGATCAATTCTTCTTCTAATTTCGCAGAAGGATCAACCACCACGCCTCCACCATTGGGATCGTCCATTAATCGGTAGTGTGTGACTACAGCACATTCTTTGGCGAATCCGTCTACGTGCGATGCTTCTTTCGAAAAGTAGGATTTTGGTATGAATAGCGGGAAATAGGCATTCATATGGCCAGTTTCCTTAAATCGTCTATCGAGATCTGCTTGAATACGTTCCCATATCGCAAACCCATAAGGCTTTATAACCATGGAGCCTCGTACTCCTGAATTTTGTGCCAAATCTGCTTTGACCACTAATTCATTGTACCATTTCGAATAATCTGCCTCGCGGGTTGTGAGATGTTTTGCCATGTAATTGCGCTTGGTATAACTTTTGTACATTGTAAATGAGTACGCAAATCTACAGAAGTTATGAAGAAGCCCATACTACTACTATTCATTTCTTCCCTCATGTTATCATCATGTGGGAGTTCTGTGAGTTTGACGGAAAATTATTACGAGGATGAAAACTACTATAATCCTGCTTTGCCCGCACCTCGTTTTGCCAACGCAAAAGCAATGGGCAGCATGGACGGTGAACCCTACACGGATGAAGATTATGCACTCATTTGGGAAGGGAAACAACCCTTAGTTTCAGCACCATTTCAGGGCAGCAATAATAACTGGTGGAATAATGGCAGAAGCTACTGGACCCCTGGATTTGGTACCTTTTTCTATCCGCAATGGAACAATACCATGGGATTTAACTCATGGAATACAATGAACGGTCATCCATACGGTTGGAACAACGGCATTGGAATGGGCGGATTTTCACCCTATACCTATGGTTCATATGGATGGAATAACGGCTGGACCATGGGCTATAATCCCTACGGATATAATTCATACGGTTATGGATATAATGCATGGAACGGGGTAACTAATTTTGGGAACACAACGGCATCATCTTCGAACGAACCTACCCGAACTGGTATTAATTATGGAGGCCGACGTCCGAGCAAATACCGCAGAAACGGAGGACAGGGCAGTACAAACGGCCGCATAGACAACTACACAACAGATTGGCGTAATTACAAGATTCCAGAAACTGGCATGTCACCCGTAAAAACAGGTCGAGGCTGGGCGCAACCGCTGGTTGAATCCGTACAAAAATCTCCCCGCAATTCGACGACGACGAGCCCTCGCGGCAATATCCGACCAAGTGAAGCCGTAAAACCAACGCGCACTATTCGGAAGAATTTAAAATATTCGCAGCCCAACTCGAGATCAAATTTTGAGCGCAGTGGCACTTATCGAAGTAACAGTGCAACTGAATCACGAGGCTCAAATTCTTACACTCCATCTGCTCCCTCGCGAAGCGGTTCCAGCTCTAATTCTAGCGGTTCAAGGAGACGATGAAAAAAACTCGAGCACTCGCACTGCTTTTTTTGCTTTGGGTTGAAGGAAGCGGACAAAGTGTTGACTATTTCGCTGAACTCAACCAGCCCGCACTGTGGGGCGATGCACGTTACAACAGTCTTTCTGGTGCAATGACAGCAATGAGTGGATCCTTTACGGCGCTTGCCGAAAATCCAGCTGGAGCAGGTCTTTACCGCCAGGCTGCCTTCGGAAGCGATCTTTCCATCTACAGCACCACTACCTTCAAAAAAAGTAATCAATTCCCAACCGGAAACGCATTCACATTAAACCTAGCCAACTTAGGCTATGTAGGCACAGAACCTGAAACTGGATGGAACGTATTCTTCACCTATAATTCAGACGACTTGTTTCGTCAAAATTTACGCTACACGCAGACTGGAGGGGGAAGCATACAGCAACAGTGGATTGAAAACAGCAATTATGTTGTTCCGGATGACCTGCCTTGGGTAGGACCGTATGAAGATATGTTGTACCAGAGCTATGCATCGGACCGCAACGATACCACAGGCGAATACTACAGCACCGCCAATCTCAACAACACAGATTTCGTTCACGACCTTCATAGAACAGGTATGAAAAATCAGTGGACCTTAGGTTTTGGGGCAGCGGCCAATAAACAACTTTATTACGGTGCTTCCTTTAAAATTGTGCATTCGTATGAAAAAGTAACAGTTGCACATGAGGAGCGGTATTCTGAAACAACCGACCTCACTTCACTCGATGTGTTAGACGATTGGGACAACAGTGGCATAGGAATTACTGCAAATGCGGGACTTCTTTACCGTCCTACACAAACACTACGTTTGGGACTCGCGATAGATCTTCCTCAAGTGTATAGTTTTACCCAGAATTGGAATACTGAAATGATAGCGTCTCGATCTTCAGTGAATCGGATCATTTCTCAGGCAGAAGGCTACGGACTGCGTTACGAATGGAGTATGATGACTGCGCCCAAAATAAAGTCTGGACTCACTTTAGTGGGTGGCCGATTAGGCCTCATTACCCTAAGTCACACTTACATTCCACACCGATTCTCTGCAGCGCTGAGCAGAGAAGAACGCTACATTAATCAAATTGTAGATGAAGAATTGAAAGACCAGCATACGTTAGCCGCAGGTGCGGAATTGCGCTTGGGTCCCATCACTTTACGCGGTGGAAGCGGCTACACGAAGGCTTTTCAACAAGGAGGTGATGCACAATGGCGGCGAAGTTTAGGGATTTCTCTGCAAAGCGAAGGCAACACCTTCTTTATGAGCTGGAGTCAACTCCGCCAATCCACGCAATACTTTCCGTTCAGCGCAGCCTACACCGAAGCTTTAGCCATTACACGGCAACGCTCGATACTTTCCATTGGTTCGACCTGGAAATTCTAAGGCATTTTACATCTTTTAACGTAATTTGCAAGGACCACACACATTGTGGGCCAATTCATTTAAATACACCACCGAATGAGCCATTCATTTCGTAATACTACGTCAGCAGTAGTCTTTTTATTTACAATTCTATTCACGCTACCTGCACATGCGCAACGCAAAAGCAAGGAAGATCAGCCGTTATGGGCGAAAACGAGCCTTAGCGCATTTAAGTTTCGCAATATAGGCCCGGCAACCACCTCTGGGCGTATCGCCGATTTAGCTGTAGATAGTAAAAATCCTGGAACGATGTACCTCGCATTGGCCTCCTCTGGGGTATGGAAAACCACAAATAACGGAACCACTTTTGAACCTATTTTCGATAGCGAAGGAAGTTACAGTACTGGCTGCATAGCCATTGATCCAAACAATTCTAATGTGATTTGGGTCGGTACTGGCGAGAATAATAACCAGCGTTCAGTAGCCTACGGTGATGGACTTTATGTGAGTCGTGATGCAGGAAAAAGCTGGACTAAAAGTGGCCTAGAATCTAGCGAGCACATTGGAATGATAGCCATAGACCCAACCGATGGTAATCATATTTACGTAGCAGCCTACGGACCCCTTTGGTCTTCCGGCGGAGAACGGGGTATTTATGAATCACAAAATGGTGGTCAAACCTGGACGCGCATTTTATTTGTAGACGAGCATACTGGCTTTAACGAAATACACATAGATCCGCGCGATTCGCAAACACTTTATGCTACAGCACACCAGCGCAGAAGACACGTTTACACTCACCTCAGCGGTGGGCCGAACAGTGCGATGTACAAAAGCACGGACGGCGGAGCGCATTGGAATAAAGTAAGTAATGGGTTCCCGAGCGGTGATGTTGGAAGAATTGGTATGGATATTTCTCCAGCAAATCCAGACGTGCTTTATGCCACAGTTGAAGGTCACGGAACCTTTTCCTCTACCGATCGCGGAGAAAGCTGGAACAAGCGTTCTGGACATGAAACATCGGGTAACTATTATGTTGAGTTTGTATGTCACCCGACCGATGTAAACACCGTTTACAGTATGGATACGTATGCCCATGTTAGTACCGATGGCGGAAAGAGTTTTAAGAACATACCAAAACGCTTCAAGCACGTGGATAATCACTGCTTGTGGATTGACCCCTCGAACACAGACCACATGTACATTGGTACTGATGGTGGACTGTATGAAACGTGGGACGGCATGTCGAGTTGGAATTGGAAAGCGAACGTACCAACGATTCAATTTTACCGTGTGGCTGTAGATAATGACTGGCCTTTTTACAACATCTACGGAGGAACTCAAGACAATAATAGTTTAGGCGGCCCGTCCCAAACTATCAATCAACGAGGCATTATCAATAGTGACTGGTTCGTTACCAACGGTGGTGACGGTTTTGAAAGCGCGACGGATCCTGACGATGGAAACATTGTTTATGCACAAGCGCAATACGGATGGTTGGTTCGTTTTAATAAACAAACCGGGGAAAAGACACCAATACAACCTCAGCCGCGTTACAAGGAGGCACCGTACCGCTGGAATTGGGATGCACCACTGGTTGCGAGTAAGCATCAGAAAAAAACTTTGTACTTCGCGGCAAATAAAGTGTTTAAAAGCACTGATCGCGGCGATAGCTGGACAACCATTAGCGGTGATCTCAGCAGACAACTGGACCGCAACACATTGCCTATTATGGATCGCTACTGGGGACCAGAAGCCATCGCGTTGCACAAAAGCACTTCCATTTACGGTAATATCGTAACTCTCCGTGAAAGCCCTTTAGACGCAGGGCACCTTTGGGTAGGAACGGACGACGGACTCGTTTGGAAATCTAAAGACGATGGCAACAGCTGGAGTAGTATAAAAACTATCACAGGCTTACCAAAAACGCAAGTTGGATCGCTGAATTTACCCTTAGTCTATGTGCAGGACCTCATGCCTTCGCAACACGATAAAAAAGTGATTTACGCAGCGTTTAACAATCATAAAAATGGCGATTTCAAACCCTATCTTTTCAAGAGTATTGACGGCGGAAAAAGCTGGGATGACATTGCAAAAGACTTACCAGAGCGAGGCAGCGTGTACAGCATAGCTGAAGACCACATTAACCCGAACTTACTATTTGCAGGAACGGAATTCGGGGTATTCTTTACCCTAGATGGCGGTGAAAATTGGGCGGCACTCAAAAGCGGACTGCCGACAATCGCAGTGCGCGATATTGCGATACAAGAACGCGAAAACGATTTGGTTCTAGGGACCTTCGGACGTGGTTTTTACGTTTTAGACAACTACAGTCCACTTCGCGAGCTGGAGTATGTTCTGGAACAAGAGTCGGCGTTCTTTACAACGAAGCCAGGTCTTTTATTCCGTCGCGCTAGCATTGGAGGCACGGCCTACAAAGGTGCGCAATTGTATAAAGCTAAAAACCCTGAAGTTGGAACAACCTTCGAATGGTATTTAGCAGAAGGGGCGAATCGCGTTAAAGAAAATCGGTCAGAAGCAAATGAGGAATTGCCACACTATCCTAGTTTAGATCAGTTACAGAAAGAAGATTGGGAAGAGCAACCCTATTTAATTTTTGAAGTCTCTGATTCGCTAGGCAACCCCGTCGCCCGATTTACAAAAGCGGACAGCAAGGGCATTTCACGTTACACCTGGGACGGTCGCATGAGCAGTAAAGCCTCTATTCGTACAAATGGAGAACCTATTACTGAAGCCTATGGAACCACATTCGTCCTGCCGGGAACGTACTATATGAGCCTTAGCAGGTCGACGAACGGAACCCTGGAAACTTTAGTAGCCCGCCACGAATTCAAAGTGAATCACTTGTACAATTACGAAGGTATAGACATGGAGTTCAATCAAAGTGTAGATGCACTCATGGCACGTTCGAACGAGGTAAGCGCAAGGTATTCAGAACTTAACGCTGCACTTAATAAATTACGTGCAGGACTAAGAAACACGCCGGGTGCTAGTCTAGAGGATCTGTCTACAACCCGCACTATTGAGATGGAATTGAAGGAGCTTGGCGTTTTATTAAACGGCAATTCTACGCGAAAGAAGCGCGAGTTTGAGACGGCAGGTTCACTTGGAGACGTTACTGGATTGTTGGCGTGGGGAACATTCAATCACCGCGGCGCGCCGACGGGTACCATGCGTACTATGAAAGAAGATGCCGAAGCGATGATTACTGATGCAATCACCGCATTAGAAAAGATTGCTGACGAATTGGACCAATTAGAGACCAAAGCACGTGAACAAGGGGTCCCTTTTTGGGATTAATAGTTTGTACCTTTGCGGCCCTTAAAAGCATAGACTAAAAGAATGTCTGATACTATTAACCAACTTCTCGCTGATGAAATCGGCGACGCACATGAGAGTTTCACTGCAGTAACACCGTTACGCAAGGATGCTTTTGACCTTTCTAATGAAGAAAAAATCGCAACCATTGCAGAGCACGTTAAAGGCATTCTGACTACGCTAGGTATGGACCTGGAAGACGACAGTTTAAAAGGCACACCGATGCGTGTAGCAAAACTTTACGTGAATGAAGCGTTCGGAGGACTCGATCCTTCGCGAAAGCCAGGAATGAGCACATTCGACAATTCGTACCGCTACAATGAAATGTTGGTGGAAAAGAATATAGTCGTCTATTCAACTTGTGAACATCACCTTTTACCCATCGTGGGCCGTGCACATGTTGCCTACATTTCTAAGGGTAAAGTAGTTGGTTTAAGTAAAATGAACAGAATTGTAGACTATTACGCGAAACGTCCGCAAGTTCAAGAGCGCCTTACCCGTCAAGTTGTTCAAGCGTTGCAAGAAACCTTAGGTACAAAGGACGTCGCTTGTGTGATCGACGCGAAACACCTTTGCGTGAATTCCCGTGGGATTAGAGATATAGAAAGTTCAACTGTTACCGCCGAATTCGGTGGTGCCTTTAAGAACGAGTCGAAGAAGAGAGAATTTTTAGATTATATCAACCTTTCAACCGATTTCGGCGCCTAGTGAAACCATTGTACACTTCTTATCCTTTGAGTATTGAGAATAGCCTTACTGGTGATAAGGAGGCTTTTGTCCCCGTTCACGAAGGTAATGTGGGGATGTATGTATGTGGCCCAACGGTCTACAGCGATGTGCATTTAGGAAATGCACGAACATTCACGTCGTTCGATATGATTTTCCGTTATCTAAAGCATATCGGCTACAAAGTGCGCTATGTTCGAAACATTACGGACGCAGGGCATTTGGAAAACGACGCTGATGCTGGGGAGGATAAAATTTCAAAAAAAGCACGTTTAGAGCAAGTAGAACCGATGGAGATTGTGCAACGTTATACCGTTGACTTTCATAAAGTCATGGATGCACTGAATGCCT
>Ga0228658_1000330_pt1 | contig 15996 bp, 13 predicted proteins | sample 71DmetaG_FD_183040 | JGI IMG/M metagenome (GOLD analysis project Ga0228658, IMG submission 183040) | Seawater microbial communities from Monterey Bay, California, United States - 71D | ecosystem: Environmental > Aquatic > Marine > Coastal | place: USA: California | collected 2016-10-18 | reverse complement strand
ATTATAGAATTTAATAATTCCACATATCTATTTCTTTGTTTCTAATAGATTCTTTTATTCTGTCGGCTTCAAGCAACTGAAATAATGCATTTCCTCTTATGTAATCTGCAATTGATCTGTTACCATAAACGTTTTCTTCTCTAACAATTACAGCATTAAATCTTCGGGCATTTAAGAGATGGTCATAAGATATGGGTTGAGAAACATTCTTTGGATTAAAAACCTTTGAATCATGTAATATCTGTCTTGTTTCTGGATAAAAAACCCAAAATAGTTCATATAATTCTTCATCTTCAATATCAGGTAACCCAAGCGTTAAAACATCTTTACCCATTGGCGCTAGAGCTAATAATCTATATTTTAGTTCCCCTAAACGTTTATCAAAATACCACATTCCTTTCATCATATATCCCTCAATATCTTGAGTTTTAATTCTAAAAGTATCAGAATAATCACCGTTTAGTCTAACATTTACTAATTTTTCATCAATTTCTGCACCAGTAATTTTTGAAGTAAAAAAGGAATCTGAATATACATTTTTTATGGATCCATTTTTAATACCTCTCATAAGTGTATCGAATAATGAACGTCTGTCATTAGACATATTAGAAGTATCTATAGGAAAATAATAAGGAAGATTAATCTTTTGATTTAAATCAACAAATTCCCATACAACTTTAGACCAAAGAATATCGCGTTCATCGATAAAACCATAAGCTAACGGTTTATCATTATCTGCGGCAATTCTGGCATCGGTTTGTTTTCCTATTTCTTCTACCTTAGTCGCATTTAAAATATTGGCCTGAGCACATACATAGCTTGTAGCTAATAATGAAATAACAACTGTATAAAAACGCTTCCTAATCATACTATAATATTTAATTCTTCTAATTTGTAATCTGTATACTCACAGGTAATACCTTCTTGATACGAGTACCTTTTTCTTTTTCAATGGCTTTGATATCAAAAATAGTAATTAAATCTCCTCTTCTTGCTTTAGCTAAAGCTTTCTTAGCTTTAGCACTAAGCTTATTTCCTTTTACCTTTACAGCTAACTGTCCTGGTACTTTAATTGTAAATTCTTGAACAACCAACTGTAAGTCAAAGACAAAATCTGGTAACTCAGCGGCAATTGGTGTATTTCCAAGACTAGATTTTGGCATTGGTACCACACCAAATTCTCCTCTTACAGTACCAGCTGCTGCAGGTATGTCTTTGATTCTAAATGTTTTTGGTGTATTTATAACTTTTCCATTACTTAATTTAGCCGATACATTAATTTTAACTTCTTTTCCACTACCAGGGTTTAAAATGTATTTCCCTAAACCAGTTCTTTTGAGTTTGTTATTGCCTGGAACACTAGATGAAATATCCTTATCTCCAACACCAGGAACAGATATAGATATTGGGTTGTCTAGACCTCTATAAACTACATTCATTTTATCCGCTGAAATTACGGCTTCACTAGGCAATGCAATTACAGAATATTCACTTGCAAAAGGAACAGGAACTGGTTCACCATCTTGCATGAACGTAATGGTTCCTTTAATATTATTGGTTCCTACATTTCCAGCAGGAATATCAATTTTAACCTGACCTTCTTCAACCTTATCCGTTACATTTCTACCATTTAAAATAACTTCAGTTGGCACTAAGGTAGCATCATATCGCCCTAAAACAACTTTACCTTCAACTCGCTCACCAGCAAAGTAGGCTGTTTTTTCAAGTGCTACAATACCCTCATAATTTGTTAAAGAAACTTCTGATTCTAATTGACCTCCTAAAAGATTGGTGTATATCTCAGCTTCAGTATTTTTTACATCTCCCTGAATCTGAGTCATATTTGCTAATGAGGTAATCATTGGCATTCCCTCATATCTACTTTTTATCCAAGGAATTTCTGGAGAATCTTCCTCTCTTGCTGGCTCAGGGTCTGTATTGAATCGTTTTTTAATATTTCTAATCAAATCTGGATTTGCTTCAGTTCCAAGGATAGACAATAATTTTTCTCTGTAGGAATTGATACTACCCACAAATTCTTCACCTTGGGGGGTTAGGCCTTCCCCTTTAAAAAACATTTCATCAAGTCTATCTCCACTGCTCATAGACTCATAATTGGTTTTGTCTTCTTCGTCTGTATCCGATAGGATAGAGTCTTTTAAAGCACCCATGTAAGCATATAAATCTTCTGAGAGTTTATTAATTTCTTGTGCTTTTTTATTTAAGTCTGCAAACTTATCTGGTTGATCAGTTGCCTTTGTATTTAAACTTGATAATATATTGTCAATATTCGTGGAAGAAGCAACATTTGCATCTTCAATTTTTTCTTTCATAAAGCCAAACGATGACAATACCTTTTTATCCATTTGCATTGCCAACATTGCAATGAAAATTAGATACATTAAGTTAATCATCTTTTGCCTTGGGGATAATTTTCCTCCTGCCATGTGAATTAGGTTTTAAGTTAAAGATGAACTAATTATTTGGTAGACATTGCAGAAAGCATTCCACCATACACTCCGTTTAGAGACGATAAATTACTTGCCAATGATTCCATTTGTTCTTTTAGTCGTTCAGAATTTTCAACCATAGCGTTGTTTAACTCTGCTTGTTTATTGGAATTTTCCATTTGAACTTGATACAATCCATTCAAAGACTCCATTTGTGTGGCTGCTAGTTCTACTTGTTCATTATATTTTGCAGTAGAGGATATTGACTCAGAGGCAACACTTAACCCTTCTGCAGCTGTATGAAAACTTTTAATACTATTTCCTAAGTTTGTCATTAAATCTGTATCTACTTTAGCTTCTTGTAAAAGGTTGTCTAGTTTTTGAGATAACATCCCGTTTACTCCTACTCCTTCACCTTCTACATCTCCAAGCTCTGGATATACTTTAGTCCAATCTAAATCTTCTTCAACAGGCTCAAATGCTGATACAAAAAATACCGCCGCTTCAACAGCCATACCGATGGTTAACATAATCCCCCCACTTATAGGGCCAATTGAAAAGTGTTGAATTTTAAATAAAGCTCCTAATATCACAATAGCGGCTCCGATACCGTAAGCCATATTAAAAAGTTTCTTAGTTGATTTTGATTGTGCCATAATTTATTTATTTGTTTTTTTATTAGTTGTTTGCTTGATTGTTTGCTCCTAGTTTACTTTGTACAGTTCTAAAACCAATGTAACTTCTGGCTGTGTCTCCGTATTCAAAATCTCTGGTGCTTACCTCCAGAAAATAAGCAACATCTTTCCAGGAACCTCCTCTTGTTATTTTTCTATTGTTAGCTCTATCTTCTACATTAGCATTCATAGTAGAACCCATGTAATAAGAATTTGGATTGTATGATGAATTTGTCCATTCAGAAACATTACCTGCCATGTTGTATAACCCGTAATCATTTGCATTAAACGACTGAACTTCAACAGTATAAAGCGCACCGTCCACAGCATAATTACCTCTAACTGGTTTGAAATTTGCTAAAAAACAGCCACGATCACTAGTGATATTTGGCCCACCCCATGGATATTTAGAGAATTCTAAACCTCCTCTGGCTGCATATTCCCACTCTGCTTCAGTTGGAAGTCTAAAACTAGAATTAGCAATAGAATTTTTCTTATTACGCATATTATCGCTCTTATTTTTTGTTCTCCAATTACAAAAAGCTTGGGCTTGATACCAATTTACTCCCACAACTGGATAGTCTTGATAGGCTGGATGGTAAAAATAATCTTGATGCATAGGATCATTGTAAGAATAATTAAAATCTTTGATCCAAACCGTAGTATCTGGATATACACTCACGGTCTCATTTACTAAAAAGCTTTTTCGTTCATTAGGTTTAGCTACAGCAGAATTGACATCATACCAAGAATAATTATATTTTAGTTTTTTTGTATTGAAAGTTCTCACTCCATCTCTAGAATCTTCTTTTTTAATGTAGAGTGAGTCCATCACTTCAGCATAATAAACATCTGGATATTCACTCGTATCCCATATTATATCTTCGTCTTTGTTCAATGGTTTTGTGTAAAGAGTATCTAGTTCATAGTAATTCTCAAACATATATTTTTGGTAGGCTGTTTGATCAGTAGTGTCAGCTACTGCGTAGGCAAAATCATAAATACCACCTTCAAGAGCTGCACCAGTTTCATCTGTTAAAGTACCACCAGACACAAAGTCTGCCATGGAAGCCAGTTCGGTTCTGACTATTGAGTCTTTAACCCAATTCACAAATTGTTTGTATTCAGAATTAGAAATCTCAGTTTCATCCATATAGAAAGAACTCAAACTTACCGTTCTCGGTGGGGCTGTCATTGTTCCAGTAATATCCTCATCCTGCTTACCCATTGTAAAGGAACCTGCTGGAATTGAAACCATTCCAAATGGTTTTTCTGCAAACCACTTCACATTAGATTTTACTCCAACTAATTCGCCTCTATCATTAGACCCACATCCAAATAACAAGGGAATAATAAATACATATAATATTAATTTCTTCATATTTTTTTAATCTTTCCTGGAAAAGTTCGTAAACCTATAATTTTTTTTAAACAAATACAATGTAATGTTTGTATTTTAACGTAAAATTATTAACCTCTCTGATTTAAATCATTTTACTCTGTGCTTTGAACCAACGTTCTGGTATTAATTGATTTGTTGTTTCTATGTAATCTTGATAGGTACATGGTATTAACGCATGCCTTTTATATTTATTATGTTGTATTAGATTAATCTCCATCCACCATCTCCCTGTTTTATTACTCTTGTAAAAATTAATTGGATCATCATTTTCTAACATGACTGTAAACTTTTGGTAATCTTCTTTTGTGGCAAAAGGATAATCCTTTACTCTAGAACTGAAGCCTTCAATAAAACACCAAATTATTTGAGCTATTAAATGAGCTGTTAAATTATGATTATCAAATGCTGAGTTGTATTCATATATACCAAAGGATGAAACTTTATCACTTATACCGGCATATCTTGCAATTCCACAAATTTCGTCGCCATAAAACCCATTAGGTGAAGCATTTTTATTTGCCGGAGCATCGCTTTGCCTTACAGATCCAATATCTATACTAACAATATCAGCATCTCTAAGAACCGGCTCTAAAGTTTCTAATTCTTTTGCCTCAGCCAGTCTATAGGTATCGAAATTTAAACCTTGAATTAATTTAATTTCTTCTTGGGGATTTAAATAGGTTTGATATCCAATATTACTAAAATTGAAAAGGTTTGTAGGAACCTCCATAATTATCTTACTGAGATAGGATTTTGAGGATAATTTATCATCCAAACTACCTAAATCAAATTTACTGTCAACCACAACTAAATTAACCGTTTGTTCTAACTGATCATAAGCCTTATAATTTGAAAAGGTAATATCTTGGCCACCTCCTATAATAATTGGAATGATATTCATTTTTATCAAATCCTTAATTACCTCTGTAGTTGCAAAATGTGTATCTGAGGGCAAATCCCCTTTTTTTATATTTCCTAAATCTGCGATTGAGACATTCCATTTACCAGGGAATAATTTGTAAAAATGACTTCTTATATGATGTAGATCTTTACCTGATCCAAAATTACCATCTGTATTTCTATCTTCATTTACACCTAAGATGGCTACTTCTACAGTATTAAGATCTGGAAAGCCATTATTTTCGGTATGTATTTGTATGGCATTACCTATAGATCCAGGCATTGACGTATCAAGGGATGCTTCTAAAGCATCATGAATAGGAGCTAAAAAATCAGTATTCATCTGAATGTATATATCTCTCTGCAAGATAATGATTTTTATTTCTTTTTAACAGACTTCTTTTTTGGAGATTTCTTTTTTGATGGCTTTTTTTTGGGCGCTTTAGATTCAATCATTTTAACAGCCTCTTCTTTTGTGATTTTCTCAATTTTAGTAGTTTTAGGAAGCTCAATTTTTATTTTACCCTTTAAAACATGAAATCTACCCCATCGTGCTTTTTCTATCCTAATACCAACATCTTCCCAATTCTGAATTAATTTATCTTTTTCTTTCTGAATCTTTTCTTCAATTAATTCTTTCATGTCTGATGGTGAGAGATTCTCAAAATCATACCTTTTATTAACATTAATAAACATTGAATTCCATTTAAGAAAGGGACCGAATCGTCCAACACCTTTCTGAATAGGTAATTCGTCATGGTAACCTACTGGAGCATCTAATTTTCGCTTATTTTCTATCAAATGTATTGCCCGCTCTAAATTAACAGACATAGGATCTTCTCCTTTATCTAATGAAACAAACATTTTATCAAAACGAATGTATGGTCCAAATCGTCCGTTTGAAACCACTACCTCATTATCTTCATAATTACCAATAGTTTTTGGCAACAAAAATAATTCAAGGGCTTCTTCGATAGTTATTGTTCCTAAATTTTGGTCTTTGTTTAAACTTGCAAATTGTTTTTCTTCATCTTCTGGAGCTCCAATTTGAGCTATTGGCCCAAATTTACCAAGACGAACCAAAACAGTTTTACCTGATTCTGGATGGTTTCCTAAAACCCGTTCTCCACTTTCTCTTACAGCATTTTTCTTAACATCTTCAACATTATTGTGAAATTTTGAATAGAAATTTTTGATCATTTTTGTCCAATTTTCATCGCCATCAGAAATGTCATCAAATGAAGATTCTACCTTAGCAGTAAATCCAAAATCTAAAATGTTAGAAAAATTTGATACTAAAAAGTCATTTACAATATTACCAATATCAGTAGGTGTTAATTTATTTTTATTAGCTCCTGTTTTCTCAGTCAATATTTGAGTTTTCAATACTTTATCCGACAAAATAATTTGTTCGTATGCTCTTTCTATCCCTTCATTTTGTCCTTTTTCTACATAACCTCTTCTTTGAACTGTTGAAATTGTAGGGGCATAAGTTGAAGGCCTTCCAATACCTAATTCTTCTAATTTTTTAACTAAAGATGCTTCAGTAAACCTGTAGGGTGGACTTGTAAAACGCTGGGTGGCATGAATGAAGTTATACCCTAGATGTTCTCCAATTTTTAAATTAGGTAGCATTCCGGCTTTTTCTTCATCTTCATTATCGTTTCCTTCTAAGTATACCTTTAAAAAACCATCAAATTTTATCATTTCACCATTAGCAGTGAAAATTTTATCATTTTCTGAATTCTCAATTTTAACATTTGTACGTTCTAGAAGTGCTTCACTCATTTGGGAAGCTAGTGTTCTCTTCCAAATTAAATCATATAATCTATTTTGATCATACTCTTTATCTATGGAATGTAATTTCATATTTGTTGGTCTAATTGCTTCATGTGCTTCTTGAGCTCCTTTAGACTTGGACTTAAATACGCGCTGTTTGCTGTATTCTTTTCCATAAAAGTTTGTAATTTCCTCTTCTGCTGCATCCCTAGCATCTACAGATAAGTTTACACTATCAGTTCTCATGTAGGTTATTAGACCTGCTTCGTACAAGCGCTGAGCAACTTGCATAGTTTTTCCAACTGGATATCCTAGTTTTCTTGATGCTTCTTGCTGTAAGGTAGATGTTGTAAAAGGGGCAGCTGGAGACTTTTTAGCTGGTTTTTTTTGCAAATCAGAAATTGAAAACTCTGATGAAGAGCATGATTGCAAAAATTCTTCTGCAGCTATTTTTGATTCAAAATTCTTTGGAATGATCGCTTTGAATGATTTACCATCAGTATTAAAAAACTGAGCAACAACTTTATAATGAGTATCAGCTTTAAATTGCTGAATACTTCTTTCTTTTTCGACAATTAACCTAACGGCTACAGACTGAACCCTACCTGCAGATAAACCTCCTTTAACTTTTCTCCACAAAACTGGAGATAATTCATACCCTACCAGTCTATCTAAGACCCGTCTAGCTTGTTGAGCATTGACCATGTTATAATCAATATCTCTAGGATGGTCTACAGCTTTAAGTATTGCTTTTTTAGTAATCTCGTGAAAAACAATCCGTTTTGTATTTTCATCTTTTAATTTTAACTGCTCTTTCAAATGCCAAGCAATTGCTTCTCCTTCTCTATCTTCATCACTGGCTAACCAGACTACATCTGCTTTTTTAGCTAGGGCTTTTAATTTTTTTACAACTGGTTTCTTATCCTCTGATATAATATATTTAGGACTAAAATCTCCATCAACATCTATCCCTAATTCTTTAGATGGTAAATCTGCAATGTGACCATAACTTGATTCTACCTGAAAATCTTTACCTAAAAATTTCTCAATAGTTTTTGCCTTCGCTGGTGACTCTACAATTACTAAATTTTTTGCCATATGTGATATAAATTACACCTAAATCATCTTCTAGGTGAGCGGTTTTAGGTTTGCAAAAGTAGAGAGTTTTTTTTTATATTTTGATTTTTCTAATAAATCTACACAGATTTTAACAGGAATTTAGATTAATTTATTATGACAATATGTCATATTTTTTCTATTTTGGTTGTATCTTTGTAGCCAATTGACAAGATGAAGCATACAGAAAAAATAATAGACGAAAAGATACAGGGCAAGGCCCTATACACTGAAAATAAAGCAGAAAACACAAAAAAACTCTTTATAGAAAGTTATGGGTGTCAAATGAACATGAATGATAGTGAGATTGTTGCATCAATTCTTGACAAAGAAGGATATAACACTACTCAAATATTAGAGGAGGCAGATTTAGTTTTAGTAAACACCTGCTCTATTAGAGAAAAAGCCGAAACTACTGTCAGAAAAAGACTGCAGAAATATAATGCTGTAAAAAAAGTAAATCCAACCATGAAAGTTGGTGTTTTAGGCTGTATGGCAGAACGTCTAAAAGAAAAGTTTTTAGAAGAAGAGAAGATAGTTGATTTAGTTGTTGGACCTGATGCCTACAGAGATCTTCCAAATCTATTGACTGAAGTTAACGAAGGTAGAGATGCTATAAATGTTATACTGTCTAAAGATGAGACCTATGGAAATGTTTCACCTGTTCGATTAAATTCTAATGGAGTTTCTGCATTTGTATCTATTACTAGAGGCTGTGACAATATGTGTACTTTTTGTGTCGTTCCTTTTACTAGGGGTAGAGAAAGAAGTCGAGATCCTAAAAGTATAATTTTAGAGATTCAAGAAATGGTTGATAAAAATTTCAAAGAAATAACCTTACTTGGTCAAAATGTAGATAGCTATTTATGGTTTGGTGGAGGCTTAAAAAAAGATTTTAAAAAAGCCTCTGAGATTGCTCAAGCTTCTGCTGTAGACTTTGCTCAACTTTTAGACATGTGTGCTGTAGAATTTCCAAAAACACGTTTTCGTTTTTCAACTTCTAACCCTCAAGATATGAGTTTAGATGTAATTCATATTATGGCTAAACATAAAAACATTTGCAAATATATTCACCTTCCTGTTCAAAGTGGCAGCAATAAAATGCTCAAAGCAATGAATAGACAACATACCCGAGAGGAGTACAAAGAATTAGTAGATAATATCTTTAGAATTATTCCAGAAATGTCACTTTCTCAAGATATGATTGTTGGTTTTTGTGGAGAAACAGAGGAAGATCACAAAGACACACTAGATTTAATGGAGTATGTTAAATATGATTTTGGTTTTATGTTTGCATACTCTGAAAGGCCAGGAACTCTCGCTGCTAAAAAAATGCCAGATGATGTACCTCATCACATAAAAAAAAGGCGTTTACAGGAAATTATTGACCTTCAACAAGTTCATAGTCTATATAGGACTAAACAACACCTCGGTAAAGTTGAAGAAGTATTAATTGAAGGAACCTCCAAAAAAGATCCAAATCAATGGAAAGGTAGAAATACACAAAACACAGTTATTGTTTTTCCTAAAGAACACTATCAATTGGGTGATTTTGTTAATGTTAAAGTTGAGGATTGTACCTCAGCGACTCTCAAAGGTGTCGCAGTTGGATTTTCAGATAATAACTAAAATAATATGGAAAACTTACAAACAGTAAAACAACGATTCGGAATTATTGGAAACGATGTTCAACTCACAAGAGCACTTGAAAAAGCTGTTCGAGTTTCCCCTACAGACATCTCAGTTCTTGTTACTGGTGAAAGTGGTGTTGGTAAAGAAAGTATTCCAAAAATAATTCATCAATTATCACACAGAAAGCATGCCAAATACATCGCTGTAAATTGCGGTGCAATCCCTGAAGGAACTATTGATAGTGAACTTTTTGGCCATGAAAAAGGTGCATTTACAGGTGCTACAACATCTCGTAAAGGATATTTTGAAGTAGCAGATGGTGGAACAATTTTTTTAGATGAGGTTGGAGAATTACCCTTAACAACTCAAGTTAGATTGTTGCGTGTTTTAGAAAATGGTGAATTTATAAAAGTTGGAGCTTCTCAGGTTCAAAAAACCAATGTAAGAATTGTTGCTGCAACTAATTTAAATATGCAACAAGCTATTGAAAAACAAAAATTTAGAGAAGATCTTTACTACAGGCTTAGCACAATTGAGATTCACTTACCCTCACTAAGAGACCGAAAAGAAGACATTCACTTGTTATTTAGAAAGTTTGCATCAGATTTTGCTCAAAAGTATAGAATGCCTACAGTTAGACTAGATGAAAAAGCTACTAGCCTTCTTTTAAACTATCATTTTCCAGGTAATATTCGTCAGCTGCGAAACATTGCAGAACAAATATCTGTAGTAGAAGAAAAAAGGTTAATTAGTGCAGATAAGATGATTCATTACCTTCCTAACAACAAAGAAAATCTACCTGCACTTGTTGGAGGAAATTCCTCAGCAAATGATTTTTCAACAGAAAGAGACATCATGTACAAGGTGCTTTTTGATATGAGAAATGATATTAATGATTTAAAAAAATTAACATTAGATTTAATGCGAAGTGGCAACTCCGAAAAAGTTCAAGAAGAAAATCATCAGTTAATTGAAAAAATATATCAAGAAAAAGAGCAAGATCCTTATCAAGTAGAGGTAGTTAATTTACCTCAGCATACAAGCACCGAAAGTAGATATGATTTTGCTGAAGATATTGAAGAATCTGAAAATTTATCACTTCAAGAAAAAGAAGTTGAAATGATTAGAAGATCTTTAGAAAAAAACAATAACAAAAGAAAGTTAGCAGCAAAAGAATTGGGCATTTCTGAACGAACTTTATATAGAAAAATCAAACAATATGATTTGTAATTATATTGTACATTTGAATTACTTATGAAAAAAACAATCTACCTTTTTTTATTCCTGACTTCAATTACACTTTTTTCTAATTGTGGGATTTATAAGTTTAATGGAGGGTCTACAGGTGATGCAAAAACGATTCAAGTCGATTTTTTTCCAAATCAAGCATCTTTAATTGAACCACAATTGAGCCAACGCTTTACTCAAGATATGCAAGATTTGTTTTTAAGGCAAACAAATTTAGACCTCACAAACTCTGGAGGAGACTTGCGTTTTGAGGGAGAAATTACAGGATACCGAATCAATCCAATGAGTGCAACATCTCAACAAACTGCTGCACAAAATAGACTAACAATCACTGTAAATGTTCGTTTTTATAATCGATTAAAGGAAGAAGATGATTTTGAAAAGCAGTTTTCTTTTTATTCAGATTTTGATGCTAATGCTCAGTTAACTGGTGGAGTTTTAGATGGAGCTCTTGATGAAATTTTGGAACGTATCATTCAAGATATTTTTAATGCCTCATTAGGAAACTGGTAATGAATATAGAAATTTACAAAAACCTACTATCTGACCCTAATCTTCTTAGAGATGAACAGACTATTGAATTAAAAAACATCATTGGAGATTACCCTTATTTTCAATCTGCAAGAGCACTTTATCTAAAAGGCTTAAAAAACCAAGAAAGTTTTAAATACAATAATGAACTTAAAATCACAGCAGCTTATACCTCAGATAGAAGTGTTTTATTTGATTTTATTACCTCTTCATCATTCAGAGAAAATTCAAATATTCATAAACAAATAAGTAAAAAAATTGCACAACAAGAGGTTTTTGATCATCATGAAATTAGTTCAAATATTGAGGAAGAATTATCCATAGGCAAACCAATTCATTTTTCTGAAAATGAAACGCATTCTTTTCAAGAATGGTTGAAAATTTCTACCCAACAACCAATCTCAAGAAAAAAATCAACTACAAATACGAAAGATGTTGATAAAGAATTTCTAATCAATCGATTTATTGAAAATAATCCTAAAATTTCATCCATAAAAAAAGACGAGGATACAATAATAACTGTTCCTCAGACTAGACCTGAAAATTTCTTAATGACAGAAACTTTAGCAAAAGTTTATCTTGAACAAAAAAAGTTTTCAAGTGCTATAAAAGCATATGATATTTTAAGTTTGAAATATCCAGAAAAAAGTGGTTTCTTTGCAGACCAAATAAAAAAAATCAAAACTTTACAAAATATAAAATCATGAGTTATAACCTATTCTTAGCTGTGATACTGCTTGTTGCTGTTATTTTAATCTTAATAGTAATGGTTCAAAACCCAAAAGGTGGAGGACTATCCTCTTCATTTGGTGGAGGTGGAGCACAATCCCTCGGAGGAGTTCAAAACACGAACAACTTCCTAGACAGAACAACTTGGACCTTAGCAATTGCTATGTTCGCCTTAATTTTACTATCAAACTTTTCTATAGAAAGAAATGGATCTTCAGACATTAAATTAGACAACTCATTAGAAGACGTTAGAACAACCCCAAAGACTAACGATTCTCCTTTACCGTCTTCCAATGATTCACTATAAGATTAGTTTTTAAAAACATATATAATGCCAGCGAAATGACACGTTGGCATTTTTTTTAACTCTAAAATTCAAATTTAATAGCTATATTGAAAAAATGGCAGTTCTTAAGAAATGGCATAATTTCTGAACAATTTTATACAAATTAAAAATATATCAATGGGATTAAATATTCAACCTCTAGCAGATAGAGTTCTCGTAGAACCTGCTGCTGCAGAAACCAAAACTGCCTCCGGGATAATTATACCGGATAATGCAAAGGAAAAACCACAAAAAGGAACTGTTGTTGCTGTTGGAAATGGGAAAAAAGACGAACCTTTAACCGTAAAGGTAGGTGATACAGTCTTATATGGAAAATACGGTGGAACAGAATTAAAACTTGAAGGAAAAGACTATTTAATGATGCGCGAAAGTGACATCTTAGCAATTGTATAATTTTTACAAAAATAAATCAAAATGGCAAAAGATATAAAATTTGATAGTGATGCAAGAGATGGCCTCAAAAGAGGTGTAGATGCGCTTGCAAATGCAGTAAAAGTAACTTTAGGTCCAAAAGGGCGTAACGTAATTATTTCAAAATCATTTGGATCTCCTAACGTAACCAAAGACGGTGTTTCAGTGGCAAAAGAAGTAGAGTTAGAAGATGAGTTAGAGAATATGGGAGCTCAAATGGTAAAAGAAGTAGCTTCGAAAACTAATGATTTAGCTGGAGATGGAACCACTACAGCTACTGTACTAGCTCAAGCAATAGTTAAAGAAGGTATAAAAAATGTTGCAGCAGGAGCTAATCCAATGGATTTAAAAAGAGGAATTGACAAGGCTGTTCAAGCCATTATAATTGACTTAGAAAAACAAGCACAGAAAGTTGGAAACTCTTCTGAAAAAATAAAACAAGTTGCTGCAATTTCTGCTAATAATGACAATACCATTGGAGATCTCATAGCTACTGCATTTGAAAAAGTTGGTAAAGAAGGCGTTATTACTGTTGAAGAAGCTAAAGGAATGGAAACTTATGTTGACGTTGTGGAGGGTATGCAGTTTGACCGAGGATATTTATCTCCTTATTTTGTTACTGATGCAGATAAAATGATTGCTGATCTTGAAAACCCATACATTTTATTATTTGATAAAAAGATCTCTAATCTCAATGAAATTCTTCCAATATTAGAACTGGTAGCCCAATCAAGTAGGCCTTTGTTAATAATTGCTGAAGATGTAGATGGACAAGCCTTAGCTACTTTAGTTGTAAACAAACTAAGAGGAGGTTTAAAAATTGCTGCTGTGAAAGCTCCTGGATTTGGAGATCGAAGAAAAGCAATGCTAGAAGATATCGCAATTTTAACTGGTGGAACAGTGATTTCAGAAGAAAGAGGTTTTTCTCTAGAAAATGCAACTTTAGACTTATTAGGTACTGCTGAAACAATTACCATTGATAAAGACAACACTACAATTGTAAATGGAAATGGAGATGCTGAAGCAATCAAAGCTAGAGTGAACCAAATAAAAGCACAAATAGAAACAACAACCTCTGATTATGATAAAGAAAAACTTCAAGAACGTTTAGCTAAATTGGCTGGAGGAGTTGCTGTTCTGTATGTAGGAGCAGCCTCAGAAGTTGAAATGAAAGAAAAGAAAGACAGAGTAGATGATGCACTTCATGCTACAAGAGCAGCAGTTGAAGAAGGTATTGTTGCTGGTGGTGGTGTAGCTCTAGTGAGAACTAAAAAAACACTTGAAAAAATTGAAACAGACAACTTAGATGAAACAACAGGAGTTCAAATTGTGAATAAAGCGATTGAATCTCCTTTAAGAACTATTGTTGAAAATGCAGGTGGTGAAGGTTCTGTTGTTATCAACAAAGTCTTAGAAGGAAAGAAAAATTTTGGGTATGATGCAAAATCTGAAACCTATGTAGATATGTTAGAGGCAGGTATTATAGATCCTAAAAAAGTAACACGTGTTGCATTAGAAAATGCTGCTTCTGTTTCAGGGATGATCCTAACTACAGAATGTGCATTAATAGACATTAAAGAAGAGGCTCCTGCTGGTGCTGGAATGCCACCAATGGGCGGAGGAATGCCAGGAATGATGTAAGATTACATTGTTCAGTTAACAACAAATCCCAATCTTTTAGGTTGGGATTTGTTGTTTTATTCCTTCAGAACAACTTTATAATTCGAATAAAAATAAGCTGCTCTTACATAATCTTCTGTACCATCCTTATTCATAAAAATACTTACTCGTTCTGAATTAAAAACAAAAGGTGTTTTAGTATTAAATTTTGTGTTTTTAATAAAACTTATAGTAGGTGAATGAAAAACTTTTGCTGCTACGACTAAAAAAGTCTTGGCGTTAAAAAAATAAGTCCATTGATCTGGTGTATTCGTGTTTTTATCTTCTCTGTAAGAAACATCCACTACAAATGTTTTTTCACCATTTAAAATAGTGTCTTTTTTATAAACAAGCAATGCATCACTTTCCTTTAAATTAAAAGGCTGGCTTATGACATAATATGCTGATTTAAAAGAATTATTAATAGTTTTAATTTCACGATCTGTTATTGGAATTAGAGAATCTCGAATGCTCTTGGTATAGACACCATTTATGACTGATATACTTGACTTTTCAGTTCCAAGTGAAGATATTTTTCCGTGTAATGGAATCCCTCCATAAAATGATTGATGTTGGGTAGTTTCTTTCTCTTTAACCCCTTCTTGATTGTATAAGATGGTTCTCTTTGTAAAGGAGAGTGTGTCAATTTTCTGCCAGAGCTCTAAACTTCCGTGAGCTTTTAAGGACTTTTTAAGTATTTGTTTAGCAGTTGGTTTTGTTTTCTGACAAGAAAACAGAAAACTAATAGCAATCATAAAAATGACCTTAAAAAAACCTTGAATCAATACATTTAATTTTTATGGGATTCAACAACATTCTTGTCTCTGTACTTACAACAAGGGTCTATTTGATTGTAGACATGATCTTTTGCTCTAATACCTTTAGTGTCATGACCAACAGCAGCTACATTTTGTTGAATAATTTTTGTAGCTGTTTTATTTTCATCTATGATAAGGGAAAGCTGATGGGTTTTAAGGTCCCATGAGGCAAACTTTACTCCTTTGGTATTTAATGCCGCTTTTTCTATACGTTTTTTACACATCATACAGACTCCGTCAACTTCAATTGCAATTTTTGAATTCTTTTTTTTCTTTTGTGCTTCTGCAGAAAATCCTATCA
>Ga0228658_1000291_pt1 | contig 16952 bp, 28 predicted proteins | sample 71DmetaG_FD_183040 | JGI IMG/M metagenome (GOLD analysis project Ga0228658, IMG submission 183040) | Seawater microbial communities from Monterey Bay, California, United States - 71D | ecosystem: Environmental > Aquatic > Marine > Coastal | place: USA: California | collected 2016-10-18 | reverse complement strand
GTGCCTGATTGCAACCGGTCAGGTACTGGACGTGGCCGGTCACCACGCCGGTGTAGCCGGTGATGCGATCCTTGACGGTCTTGCCGAGCATGGTGCTCTCATCGTGCTGCGCGGGCGCGCCCCGCGAGGGCGGGCTTTTCAGCCGGGGAAGACGACGGCTCGGAGCATCACGGCTGACGCTCCCGGGTGTCGCTGCGCGGATCGTGGTCGCGGTCCCAGAGACGCGGCGACCACTCGCGGGCGGCCGCTTCCGGCGGACAGATCGCATCGGCCTCGGCGCCGTAGCGCTTGGCGTCTGCCGCGCGGCGGTTGCGGAAGGCCAGCACCGAGCGGATGTGCGCGTTGGCCCGCGCCTCATCGAGGTCAGCGAGCCACTCCAGCAGGCGCAGGTAGTGGAACCGGATCGGCCTCATCGCGAAGCCCTCCGCCAATCCTCGGCGAGCATGTCGTCGATTGCCTGACGCTCGGCGAGCAGCTTCTGCTTCCGCTCCTCCCGGGCGAGGTCGTCCAGCCACGGGAGCGGGTTCGCCATCGCGCCGACCACGAAGGCCAGGCCGTACCGGTTGAGGATCGGCCCGACGTACTCCAGCGAGGGCTTGGCCTCACCGCTGAACCACTTCTCCACGGTCCGGATGGGTGCCTGCAGGTCGGAAGCGACGCGCTTCGCGGTGCTGGCAGGGTAGATCCGACGCCATTGGTCTACCCATGCCTGAGGATTTATCACCCATCCTTGGGTATCCGTATGCCCAGACTTCCGCATGTTGCTCCCCGATGCTGTGTGCATCGAAGGAGCGCCGGCGGTGCTGAGCGACATGGAGGTAGCAACCGACATCAGCAGGCTCCACAAAGGAGCGAGCGGCATCCAGCCGAAAGGATCAGCAGATGCAGAGGGATGCGGTACGCAAAACAGTAATCCGCATATACAGGCCAGCGCACGTCTTCGTCTTGGCGGAGGTTAGACGTGTGCGGGCGGAAGGCGACCCCGCGGGGGTTGCTGCGAACAGCGAGACCGCGGGGCGCTCGAGCCGCGCCGGGTCCGGCGGCGAGGCGAGCTGAAACACTGGCGCTCATGCGAGCACCCAGACGACGCCACAGCCGATCGCCGTGCCGACCAACGGCACGAAGCCGCGACACCAGAGGAGCGCAGCCATCGCAACAGCAGCAGAGGCGATGAATGGAGCAGTCAGGAGTGCCGTCATGCGACGGCCTCAGGAATGGCGACGCCACGGCCCCGCGAGGGGGCGACGAGAGCCGGGCGCGCTACATCGGAGGTGCGAACCGAACCGATGGAGCTGATGATGGGAGATGACTTTTTTGACGCCACGTTTGAGCTAGTTGCCCACGGACATCCGAAGTCAGTTGTTGAGGCTGCCGCCTTGGGTATCGACACTCGTAAAACAGGCGCTTTGATCAAGCTTCTGCGCCGGCTGGAAGAGCCGCTCTTATATTTCTTTCCAAGTCCCGTCGCGATGGACTTCGCAACTGGCGTGCTCGAAGCCAGTGCGAAGCTCGGATACGATGATACAAAAATCGCATCCTTCGCCGAGTTTGAGATCGACGACTGGAACCGCGACGATACGGGATATGTCACCAGAATACGAGCGGACTTCTTCGGTCCAGTCGTGGTCATAGGCCTGCTCCTTCGGAGCGGGCAGCAAGCTTTCCATCGCCTCCCTGGCGATCTTGCCAAAGCACTGGCAGTCGATCTGATCGATGCGCACGAAAAAGGGGAGCTAATCGATCTGCGAAAGCAGCATGATCCTGGCCCGCTTCAGTGAGCGAGCAGCGACCGTAAGACCGCGAGCGGGACGGAGTGGCGGGCATCAGGCGGCCGCTTCCTCGGTGAGCGGCGACGGATCGCTTGCCACCGAACGCGGAGGACGAGGCCCGGCGTCGGCGGGCCACGCCTGATCCGGCCAGTTATCCGAGAACCATTGCAGGGCGCGCTCATAACGCGTGACCTGGATGTCGGCGCCGTTCTCGATTGCGGCGAGCTTCTTCGAATCACCGAAGAGCCGCCAGCTCAGCGTGACCGACTTTAGGCCGGTGCTCTCACGATAGATGCGGGCGAGCAGGAGGAGTTGTGAGATGGCGCTCATGGCGCCTTCAGATATCGGTCAGACGACCGGATCTGTCAACGGTCACACGACCGGGTGCGAACCGAGCGAAGGTCGGTCATCTAACCGAAGTATGGATCAGTCTGCCATTCTACGACGGATTGAGGAGCGACTCCGTTCACTCAAGCTCAGCGCCGACCGGGCCTCGGCGATTGCTGGCCGGCCGGATGCGATCCGCAACCTTCGTCGTGCGGTCAAAAACGGGGGTAGGCAGGGCGTATCGCTCGCAACGTTGGCCGACCTTGCTCCGGCCTTGGAGACGACGCTGCCCTGGCTGCTGAATGCGGACAGCGGAGACAGCTCGAACGTCCGAAACGAGCGACGCCCCATCTCGATCCCCGTGGTTGGCAAGCTCGCCGCTGGCGTCTATCGCGAGGTGGTGGAGCACGACGATGGCGACGTGGAATACATCTTCGACGAACCAGACCCTGAATATCCAAACGCAAAGCAAGTCGCCTTCACCGTAGAGGGCGACTCGCTTAACGACTTGAAGCCCAGGCCAATTTTAGAAGGCGACAAACTCATTTGCGTGGACTTCGATGACACGGGCTTGCCCCTCATCGAAGGCATGATTGTCGTTATACAGCGCACACGAGATAACGGTTTGACCCTTGAATGGTCAGCGAAGCAAGTCGAGCTTCATCCCGGGCGAACCGAGTATCACCCTCGCTCTACGAACAAGCGACACAAGGCGATCGTGGTCCCTGACGATCCGAACGCCGATACGGGCGAGGTCGTGGAGGTGATCGCGCTGGTACGGCGCACGTCCTACGCCCTACCCAAGGCTCCGTCGCCGGGCCGGCGATAGCATTGCGGCTCGCGCGAAGGCTGAGCGAGCCGCAGGCGTCGACCGGCGCTTACCTTCAGTCTCACCTGCTTCCGAATTGATCTCAAACTTCTCCCCGGGCTGGAGCGGCTTAATCCCGATCAGTACAGATACAGGGTTGTCGCACTCATCGCACGGATAAAACTGTCCATTCAGCAGATTGCTTCCGAGTAATTCATCTACGTCAGACGGAGCATCTGCCATCTCTGGCGAGATTAATTCCCGACACATGACGTGACGGCAATTAGCGCAGCGAAAACGAAGAGCGAAGCGCGCTCGCACGGTCGAAATTTCCCCGGTCACACAAACCTCCTGCTTCAGGTTTGTTCTATCTTCGTTCCGGTTTTCCCGCCCGTCGAGTCCCTCGCGCAAATTTTCCCGAACCCTGGATAACCTGTGGATAATCAGTAGCCCTACCGGAGGGCATGGCCGTCGCCGCGACCGATTTGTCCGGTCATCTAACCGGTTTATGGTTGACCCGGTCAAACGACCGGATTACCGTTTGCTTCATCGCCACCGCCGCGATGGAGCGCCGCCATGCTCGACACCGTTGTCCACCACCTCGCCAACTGTTCCTGTCTCGAGCTGATCTGCTGGACGCAGCTCGCCGCCGTCACGCTCGGCCTGAGCCCGTTCGTCCCGATCTGGATCGGTGACCACTACCTCGCCGCCCGCCGCGCCTCGCAAGGCATCCGATAGTGGCGGCCTCCCTCCGCGTCGTCGGCGCCTTCTACGGTGACCGTCAGAACGCCGACGCCGCTCTCTGCAAGGCGGAGTGGGCTTTCGATCAACTCAAGCAGGCGCGGCATAGCCTGAAGCACGACACGCCCGGCGCCGCCAACGATCTCGCGTTGCATGTCGCTGAGGTCGAGAAGTGGCTGCACAACGCGCGCCGCTTCCTCGAACAGCGCGGGGAGGCCTGACATGGCCGCCCGTCCCCGCTTCGCAACCACCGCCCAGGCCATGCGCGCCTCGGCATCCATCCGCCGGGCCATCTCGGCGTCCGGCGGGTCCGCTCGCCTCGCTCAGCAGCTCGGCCTACATGCCGTCACGGTTCAGGGCTGGACGTTCTGCCCGCCGCAGCACGTGGAGGCGGTCGAGGCCGCCTCGGGCGTGTCCCGGCACGACCTGCGGCCCGACCTGCATCCCCGTGCCGGTGCGGCTCGCGAGCTGACGCCTGATCAGGCCGTCGCCGCTCATCTCGCCGCCGGCGAGCACTTCGCCCGCACCGGCCGGTGCCTGTCGTCGGAGGCGCGCTGATGTCGTCCGCACAGGACCCGGCCCGCGAGGAGCGGCTGAAATCGACGATGGGCCTGCGGGGCACGCCTGCCCTGCCGCTGTCCGCTTGGCGCGGCGCCTCGGGCCGCCGGTACGTCGTCGGGGTGCACGACGCCCGGCATGTCGAGACGGACGAGCTCGCCGAGGCGGTTGCGATCGGCGTGTCCCGCGACAGCGGCGGCATCGCCCAGATGCAGGGAGTGGCCGTCGGGCTGGGCCACGGCGCCGGCGAGCAGTGGCTCGGCGAGATGCGCCGGAAGGGCTGCACCGAGATCCACGTCCACCGCCTCGCGGAGAACGCCCGCGAGCGCCGCGAGATCGAAGACGACTTGAACCCGAGCAAGAAGGGGGTCCGCCGATGATCGCCTCCCGTCGCAACCACAGCTCCGAGCTGCCGCCGGAGGTGCGCCGCGAGATCGGCGCGGTCCTTCGCGCCGCTCGCGAGTCCCGCCGGCTTTCGCAGCGCGCCGTCGCTGCCCGGCTGGGCATCACGCCAGCTATGGCCTGCAACATGGAGCGCGGTCAGCGCCGCGTCCCGCTGGAGCGCATGGAGACGGTCGCGCAGGTCTACGGGGTGGATCCGGAACACCTGGAGCGCCCGCCTGCCGTGACCCGCGACGCGGACGAGGCAGCTCTGCTCTCAGCCTTTCGCCACCTGTCCGAGGACGAGCGCGCCGCGCTGCTCGCACTGGTGCAGTCGTGAGCGCCCCCGCCGACCGGCCCACGCTGGCCTCCGAGACCATCAAGCGGGTTCTCACGGCGCTCGACCAAGGCGCCGAGGAAGCCGGCCTGCCGTCCTACTCGCTCCTGGCCGCCGACAACGCGCTGCATGCCGCCGGCTTCGAGAAGGCCGTGCACGAGCGCGCTGTCGGATTGGTGCGCGCCGAGAACTGGCGGATGCGCATCGCGCTCGCGGCGACGCGGTCAGATGCTCGCAAGATCGCGGATCTCATCGCGGCCGGCCGCTGTGTGAAAGCGCAAGAGCTCGCGGAGCGATCAGCGCGGATCCTCGAACAACACACCCACGTGATGAAGCGCCGGCCCCTGCCCCCCGGGGTGGCGGACATGACCTCTGCGCGATGTCGTCCCGACACGAGCTGAATTCTTCTGCCCGCGCAGCGCTCCACGGCACAGCACATCACGCAGCAACGCATCTCAACGCCTCGCCACCCATTTCAGGAGTCCGACATGAAGATGGTTGAAGTCGAATTGGTCTCGACCGCGCCGTACTCGCAGTCGTTCAAGCACGATACGCCGAAGCCCGACAAAGAGACGCATGATGACTACGAAAAGCGCACTTGGCGGAACAAGTGCACCACTGATGTAAACGGCAACATCATGATCCCTGCGATGGCCTTCAAGCAGGCTCTTGATGCTGTCGCTAAGCGCATGGGGATTCAGATCCCGGGCAAAGGCAAGGCGACTTACACCAAGCATTTCGTTGGCGGCGTGATCTGCGAGGCGGACGTGCCGATCGACTATCACCGCGACACGGTGCCCAGCATCACGATCAACGCGAACAGCGACGGTATTCGCGGGTCCGGCAAGCGCGTCTCGCGCACCTTCCCTCAGGTTCCAGACTGGAAGGGCACAGCTCGCTTCGTGGTGTTGGACGATACGGTCACCACTGAGATCTTCGAGAAGCACATCACGGAAGCAGGCCGTTTTATTGGCATCGGCAGGTTTCGTCCTGAGAAGGGCGGCCTAAACGGCAGATTTCGACCCGTGAGCTTCAAGTGGTCTGAGATCTAGCTTCTCGGCGCACCGCTTCGCGTCGCAACTCTTCGCGACACTCAGCAACGCAACGCTCTATTTCACTTATTTTTACAGCGCGGCTCATCGCTCCGCATCGCAGCACTCCACTCCACGTCACATCGTTTCGCAGAGCAACTCAACGCAACGACCTAACCTAGTTTTCCATCACCTCGCGACTCGACGCCTCTCGACACGACACGAAGCCCCGCGACGCCTCACTACACAACGCTCCATTGGGAGAAGGACTTGGCTCAGATCAGCTTTCAGATGTCAGCCGACGCTAGGCTGATCTATCAGCGCCTCAAGCAAGTCAGCGTCGGTGAGGTCCTCGACTACTCTGTTCTTGAGGAGCATGTATCGCGACCGCTCGCTCTGATCCGCGGCGCGATCCATACCGCACGGCGCCGGCTCCTACGCGACGACGGCATGGTGTTCGCCAACGTCCGGTCTGTCGGCCTCATGCGCTGCACGGACAGTGCGATCGTGGATGGCGCCACCGCCGATACGGTGGCGATCCGCCGGCGTGCCGGACGTGCCGTTGAGAAGCTGACGAAGGTCTCCGACTTTGCGGCCCTGACACCGGCTCGGCAGCTCGAACACACCACCCGCATGTCGGTCCTCGGCGCCATCGCGACGATGACGAAGGAGGCCTCGCTTCAGAAGGTGCGGAAAGCCGCGCAGGGCCGTTCGACTGAGCTACCGCTGGCTGAGACCGTCCGCGCCTTTATCGGGGCTGGCGGATCATGAGGGGCGCCGCTCGCCTTCCGCAGGTCGACGGCGTCACGCCCGAGCGCGCGGCTCAGCAGCTCTACACTGCGGGCCACCGGACGCTCTCGGCCGGGATGCCCGACCGTCAGCTCTCCGTCCTAATCGCGCGGGCATTCCGCGGCACGGACGTCCGATACGGCGACGGGCTGAACAGCTCCGCGGCCATGCAGGCGGTCCGCTACCACCTGCAGCGCATCTGCGCCGCCGCGATCGCCGCCCCTTTCGACCCCGAGCACATCGAAGCCGTGGAGGCCGAGTCCGCGCGGTTCGCGCGGCAGGCCGGCGGGAGGACCCAGTGAAAATCGATCGCATTCCCTTCACCACCCGCGAGGCGTGGCTGGCCGCCCGCGCGCGAGACGTGACCGCCTCGACGGCCGGCGCCCTGCTCGGCGAGCACGAGTACATGACCGCGTTCGAGCTCTGGGCGCTCAAGAGCGGCCTGCTCGCCGAGGACCCGACCGAGACGGCCGCCATGCGCCGGGGCCGGCTGCTCGAGGACGACGCGCTCCAGATGCTGGCTGAGGACCGCCCGACGTGGCGCGTCGAGCCTGGAGGCGGGGACTACCTGCGCGCTCCGTCCGTCCGCATCGGCGCGACGCCGGACGCCTACGCCATCGACCCCGAGCGGGCCGGCCGCGGCGTGGTGCAGGTCAAGACGACTTCGGATCTGATCTTCCGCCGGAAGTGGAAGGACGAGGACGGCAGCCTGCGCCTCCCGATCTGGATCGCCGTCCAGGCCATCGTCGAGGCGAAGCTGACCGGCGCGACCTGGGCGTGCGTCGCGCTCCTCGTCGTCGGCCACGGCCTCGACCTGCACGTGATTGAGATCCCACTGCACGCGGGCATCTGGGATCGGCTGGTGCAGGAGGCCGCCGCCTTCTGGGAGAAGGTCGAGCGCGGCAACCCGCCTGCCGCCGACTATGCCCGCGATGGCGACACCATCGCCGACCTTTGGCCGCCGGACGCCGCGGGCGAGCCGGTCGACCTTACCGGCGACAACCGGCTGCCCGGCTTGGTCGACGAGCGCGACGAGATCGCCGCCCGCACCAAGGCCGACAAGGAGCGCCGCGCCGCCATCGACGCGGAGATCATCGAGAAGCTCGCCGGCGCGCCGGTCGGCCGCCTCGCCGACGGCCGCGAGATCACCCGGACCATGCAGCGCCGGGCCGAGCACACCGTGAAGGCCTCGACCTTCGCCGTCATCCGCATCCGCACCCCCAGGAAGGCCGCAGCATGAGCACCGGTAACGCCCTCGCCCTGACCGACACCGAGCGGAAGATCGCCGAGCGCATCGACCCCGCCGCCGCCAACGACGTAGCCGTCTCGGCCGCGGCCGGCGGCCTGGCCTTCAACAATATGGGCCAGATGATGGAGTTCGCCCGCTACATGGCGATCGCCAAGGGCGGCATCCGCAAGCACCTGCGCGGTGACGTCGGCGCCTGCCTCGCGATCTGCACGCAGGCGGTCGAGTGGGGCATGTCGCCCTACGCGGTCGCGAATAAGAGCTATTTCGTCAACGACCAGATCGCCTTCGAGTCCCAACTCGTTCAGGCGGTGATCCTGAAGCGGGCGCCGATCAAGGGCCGGATCAAGTTCGAGTTCACCGGCGAGGGCGCCGCCCGGGTGTGCCGCGCCTGGGCCCGGCTCGCCGAGGATCCGGACGAGGTGGTCGAGTACATCTCGCCCCCCTTCGCCAGCATCACGCCCAAGAACAGCCCGCTCTGGAAGTCCGACCCGGACCAGCAGCACGCCTACTACTCCGGCCGCGCCCTGTGCCGCCGGCACTTCCCGGACGTGCTGCTCGGCGTCTACGCGGACGACGAGCTCGAGCCGGCCCCGCGCGGCGCCGAGACCGCCCGCGACGTGACACCCACGCGGGGGCTGTCCGCTCGGCTTGATGCCCTGGCCGCCAGGCCGGCGCCGCAGGATGTCGACGAGGCCGAGACCCCCGACGATCTGGACGCCCAGGCCGTCGCCGGCGAGGAGCCGCAGGACGGCGCGATCATCGACCCCGAAAGTCCGGACTACGACCGCGGATTCCGCGACGGCGAGGCCGGCACGAAGAAGTGCCTGAGCGAGGAGATCCGGAACGACCCGGCGCGTCTCGCCGCCTGGACGGCCGGTCACCGCGATGGCGTCGCGGCCCGCGAGCGTGAGGGGGCTTCCGCCTGATGGCCGCCGGCGCGAGGGAGAACCTCGACCTTTCGACGATTGATCCGGCGCAGCTCGCCCACGCGGCCGAGACCGCGGCCCGGGTCAACCTCGCGGCCGCCGGGATCATCGGCGCCTGCTCCGAGCGGTCGACCATGCAGGCCACCGTCCGGAAGATTGAGCACGGCCAGGCGCTGGCCAGCCTCGCCCGGCTGATCGCCTTCGTGGCCGAGCACTACCAGACCCTGCTGCCGGTGTTCCTGGCGCTCCAGGAGGGCTCGGTCGTCGCCGTCGAGGAAGCGGCGCCCGCGCGCGCCAGCAGGGACGAGCGGCCAGCGCTCGCGGTGGTGGCGCGATGAGCCCGGAAACCGCCGTCTGGTGCTCGTTCGGGATCTGGGTCGCCGGCATCCTCGCGCTGCTCTGGCTCTGCATCGAGACTGCAGAGGCCGACGGCCGCCGCATCGAGCTGGACGAGCTCGCCGAAGCCCCCGAGCAGGAGGCCAGCCGATGAACTCGGTCCTCCCCGCCATCACGATCTGGCAGCCCTGGGCGAGCCTGATCATCCTCAGCGCCAAGCCGTACGAGTTCCGCGGCTGGGCGGCACCTAAGGTGCACCGCGGCCGCCGCATCGCCATCCATGCCGGCGCGCGGCCCGTGCGCAAGGCGGAGATCGCCGACCTGTTGCTGCGCCTGCGCGGTCAGCAGGCCTGGACCACGTGCCTCCGCGCCGAGATCGCCGTGCCGATCCTGGAGCGCCTGCACCAGAACCCGAAGGCGGCCGTGCTCTCCCACGTCGTCGGGACTGCGGTGCTGGGCGAGCCGGTCCGCAGCCACGCAATCGTGGGCGAGTTCGGCGGGGTCATCAACGACAGCGACCGCGACCAGCACAGCGCCTGGGCATGGCCGCTGACGGACATCGTCCCGGCCGAGCCGCCGGTCCCCGCAACCGGTGCGCAGGGCTTCTGGCTCTGGCGCGAGGAGCCCATGGCCTGATGCGCAACCTCCGCCTCCTCGATGTCTACCGCGACGCCTCCCCGCGCGTGATCGCGATGTACGGCGACGCCGGCGATCACAGCTACGGCGTCTTCCGCGTGCCGTCGCCGACTGGCGGCCACGTGCTGACCGTCATCGCCTCGACCGGCGAGGGCTGGGACCACGTCAGCGTCTCGCTCCCGAACCGGTGCCCGAACTGGCCGGAGATGGAGCACATCAAGCGGCTGTTCTTCCGCGAGGACGAGACGGCCATGCAGCTGCACGTCCCGCCGTCGGACCACATCAGCGTGCACCCGTACTGCCTGCACCTGTGGCGCCCGCTGAGCGGCGAGATCCCTCGCCCGCCGGGCTGGATGGTCGGGCCGAGCAGCACCGGGGCGGCCGGGAAGGTGGTCGCGTGATGCGCGTGCTCATCTGCGGTAGCCGCAACCTCGAGAACCTCGACCTCGCTTGGAACTGGCTGGAGGACCACGCGCGGGACCTTTGCGCCGAGGCTCTCGGCCAAGACTCGAACGCCCGGATCACCCACGTCATCGAGGGCGGCGCGCGGGGCGCCGATGAGGCCGCGCGCTGCTGGGCGCGGGCGAGCGGCATCCCGATGCGCACCTTCGCGCCCGACTGGGACCGCTACGGCCGGCAGGCCGGACCGCTTCGGAACACGCAGATGCTCGCCGAGGGCCGGCCCGACGCGGTGATCGCCTTCCCGGGCGGCGCCGGCACGGCCGACATGGTGCGCAAGGCGCGCGCCGCCGGGCTGCCGGTGGTGGAGGCGCGGATATGAGCACGCCCGCCATCACCGCGCCGCCGGTCGAGAAGCCGCCGTACGGCTCACCCTGCAACAACTGCGGCGGGTGCTGCCGCGCCGAGCTGTGCCCCCTCGGTGAGGCGCTGTTCGACCGCAAGGAGGGCCCGTGCCCTGCCCTGGAGCAGATGGAGAGCGGCCAGATCTGCGGCTTGATCGCCAACCCGCAGCGCTACCGCGCCGCCCGCGCCATGGCCAAGGGGCGCACGACCCTGTCGCAAGCCGCCCTCACCCTGATCGGATCCGGCGTCGGGTGCGATGCCCTCGCCGAGGGCGAGAAGGCGGACCCTGCCGAGCGAGCCCGATTCCGCGCCGCGATGCAGGGCCGCGAGCGCGAGATCCGCCGGGCCAAGATCGCATGGGGGCTCGACCGCCGATGACCGCACCCATCTGCCCGACCTGCGAGACCGCGGCGCGCCTCACCGACGGCCGCGAGATCTACCCGCACCGCCCAGACCTCGCGGACAAGCCTATCTGGGCCTGCACGGTCTGCGAGGACACCTATGTCGGCTGCCATCCCGGCACCGAGGAACCGCTGGGCTTTCCGGCCGACGCGGCGCTGCGCGAGGCCCGGATCCTTCTGCATCACCGCAGGATCGACCCGCTCTGGGAGGATGCCCCGCGGACCGGCGGATATGGCCGCCTCAACGCTGAGGGCATCAAGACCGTCCAGCGCGCTGCCCGCAATCGCGTCTACGGCTTCCTCGCCGCCCGCATGGGGCTCACCCGCGAGACCTGCCACACGGCGATGTTCACGCTGGAGCAGTGCCGCGAGGCTTGGACCGCGCTGACCGGCGTCGCGTACCCCGAGGTGCGCGAATGGGCGAAGCGCGGCGACCGGCCGAAGCCCAAGGGCCGCAAGCGGCGCGCTGCCGCGAGCAGCGAGGGAGTGGCGGCATGAGCGCGCCTCTCCGCTACCTGTCCGTCTGCTCCGGGATCGAGGTCGCCGCGCTCGCGTGGGTTCCGCTCGGCTGGCAGCCGGTGCTCGTCTCCGAGATCGAGGCGTTCCCGCGCGAGGTCCTGCGGATCCGACACGGCGCCTTCGACGCGCGCTTCGCCCGCCCGGCCGACAGCCTCGCGCTCTGGGGCGACTTCACCGCGCTGCGCATGCGCCACCTCCGGCGCCTCGGCATCGATCCCGCCGATATCGACGTGCTGGTCGGCGGTACGCCCTGCCAGGCCTTCTCCAAGGCAGGCCTTCGCGGCTCGCTCTCTGACCCCCGCGGGGGCCTCTCACTCGCGTTCTTGCGGCTTGCCCATGCAATTCAGTCTGTTCGCGCCCGCGCCGGCCGGCCCGGCCTCGTCGTCGTCTGGGAAAACGTCCCCGGCGTGCTCAGCACCCCCGACAACGCCTATGGCTGTTTCCTGGCAGGCATTGTCGGCGCAGACGATGCCGTCCTTCCGAGCGTTCGCCCCGCTCGTGGGAGGAGTAACGACCTCTGGCGGTGGCGAGCAGCCGGCCGGTGGCCAGAGCTCGACGAGGAGGGAAACGAGACAGGGCGGTTCTTCGAGCGAGCCGAGTGCCACATCCCCTCTTGGCCGCGTGCAGGTATGGTTGCCGGGCCACGGGCACGGGCGGCATGGCGGGTTTTCGACGCTCAACACTTCGGACTCGCCCAACGACGCGAGCGCGTGTTCCTTGTCGCAGGTCTTGGAGACGGGACCGATCCCGCCGAAATACTTTTTGAGCGCGCGAGCCTGCGCGGGGATCCTGCGCCGCGCCGAGCAGCGGTCTCGAGAGCTGCCGGAAGCGCTACGGGCGGCGTTGGTCGCGGTCGCGACGGTGCCGGACGGACGGAAGCCTGGGGGGCCGCCGCCCAAGCGTTCGGCGGCGGCCAGAACTGCAACGCCACCGACCTGAGCACCGCGGTCACGGCGCATCCGGGCGGGCGCTATGACCTCGACACCGAGACCTTCGTCGTCGCCCGCGCGCTCCGCGCCCAGCACAACGCCTCCCACCGGCCCGACAGCGACACTTATGTGCCTGTGACCGCCGGTGCGATGCGGGCGGACGGCTTCGACGCCTCGGAAGACGGCTCTGGCCAGCAACCCGCGCTGATCGCGTTCGACACGACACAGATCACGAACCGGCACAACCGGAGCAACCCACAGCCGGGCGCGCCGTGTCACCCGCTGTCCGCGCAGGCGCACCCGCCAGCTATCGCGTTCTCGTGCAAGGATCATGGCGCAGACGCCGGCGCTCTCGCTCCGACGCTGCGTGCGATGGGGTTCGACGGATCGCACGCCAACGGCGGCGGCCAAGTCGCGATCACCCAACCTGCCGGCGTGCGTCGCCTACTGCCGGTCGAGTGCGAGCGCCTCCAGGGCGTGTCTGACAACTTCACCCGCATCCCGTGGCGCGGCCAGCCGGAAGAGCTGTGTCCGGACGGCCCGCGATACCGCGCTCTCGGCAACGCCTACCCGCGGCCGGTCCTCGCCTGGCTCGGGCAGCGGATCATGGAGGCGCGGGTCTGATGCTTGTCGCTCCTGTCCAGCACATTGAGGCGGTCGACCGCGAGGAGCTGAACCGGCTCCTCGTCCGCTGGGGCCACCGCATGGGGCCGTACCAGCGCCCGAGCTACGCGATCGAGGCGCATCACGCGATGTTCGAGCGCGGCGAGCCGGTCGCGGTCGCAGCTGCGGGTGAGACGGTTCGCGAGGTGGTCGGCCAGACCGGGATCCGCCGGGCGACGTGCGTCGAACTCGTACGCCTCTGCGCGGCCCGGCCCGGTCTCTGTCGACCCATGCTCCGCCTGTGGCGCGAGATGCTGTTCCCGGCGATCGCCGCCGCGCACGGCCGCGCGCTGGCGGTCTCCTACCAAGACGAGGCCCTGCACTCGGGCGACCTCTACCGCTTCGACGGCTGGCTGATGGTTGGTCGCGGCGGTGGCGGCGGCACCGATGCGCGCACCGGCCGGTCCGGGCGCCGCATGAAGATCTGGGCGTGGCCGCGCGACGTCGCCGCCGCTGCCCTCACCCCCATCACCGAAGCAGCGGAGTAGCAGCATGGCCGAGTCCAGCACCATCACTCGCGAGGGCGATCAGCCCTGCATCTCGTCCCGCGACCAGTTCCCGGAACGCCGGGGCGACTGGATGCAGACCTTCACCGGCCGGCGCTTCTGGCCGCTCGACCCGCGGCCCGAGGACGTGAGCGTCGAGGATATCGCCCACGCCCTATCGCTCCAGTGCCGCTTCGGCGGCCACTGCCTGCGGTTCTACTCGGTGGCCGAGCACAGCGTGCACCTCGCGCGATGGGCTCTGTCTCACGGTGCCGGCAGCATCGCCGAACGCCTCACCCTCGCCCTGTGGCTCCTGCTGCACGATGGCGGCGAGGCCTACGTCTCCGACATGGTCCGGCCGCTCAAGCGGCACATGCCGGAGTTCCGGCAGATCGAGGACGGCGTCACCTGGGCGATCTACGAGCGCTTCGGGCTGGATCCGGCCATGGAGCCCCGCGAGGTCAAGCAGCTCGACAATCGGATCCTGATGGACGAGCGGGCGCAGGTGATGCGGCCGACCGGCGATGCCTGGCACTTCGGCGGCGAGACCGAGCCGCTGGGCGTCACGCTGCAGTTCTGGTCGCCCGAGCAGGCCGAGGCCGAGTTCCTGGCGACCGTCTGGCTTCTGACGCCAGAAGGGGCCGCCGCCGAGCCGCCCCGCTGCTTCGCCTGCTCCGAGCCCTTCAAGGACGGCGACCGCGTCTTCGAGGACGTGAACGAGGGCACGATCCACGCAGCGTGCCTCGGCCCCGAGCGCGAGAGCTACGTAGGCGCCGACGGCGAGCCGCTGAAGCCCGGCGAGCCGATCCCGGAGCCGGGCGTCTACCGCACCGCGCCCAAGGTCCGGGACGACGTGAAGTGCCAATGCGTCAGCACCTTCGGGCCGAGCCCGGAATGCGGTGCGTGCGGCGGGTCCGGATGCGTCACGGCCGAGGTTGAAGGGCCGAAGCCCGGCGATCTGCACTTCCGCAGCGAATGGGAGGCCTCCCGCGAGATCTCGCACGAAGAGGCCAGAGAGATCGCTCGCCGGCTGATCGCCTCGCACTTCCGCCGGACGGACACCGAGACCGCCCGGGCCAGCATCCCGGCCAACCCCGACCGCGACGACGACCTGCTGATCTGCTCGTACATCAAGCAGCAGGCCCGGAAGGAGGCCGCGCGTGGCTGAGAACAGCAAGATCGAGTGGACCCACCACACGATGAACTTCTGGCTCGGCTGCACGGCGCTGAGCCCCGCGTGCGACCACTGCTATGCCGAAGGCTGGGCGAAGCGCACCGGCAACGCGGCCCTCTGGCAGGGTGAGCGCCGCCGCACCAGCGCCGCGCTGTGGCGCCAACCGGCGAAGTGGGACGCGGCCTGCGCCGAGGCCGACACCCGCCAGCGCGTCTTCACCAACTCGCTCGCCGACTTCTTCGACAATCAGGTCCCGGCCGAGTGGCGGCATGACGCCTGGGCCATCATCGCCGGCGCCCGGCACCTCGACTGGATGGTGCTGACGAAGCGCCCGGAGAACATCGTGAAGATGCTCCCGGTGATGGACAGCTCGGCGCCCGGCTACCGGCCGTGGAACGAGCGCTGGCCGTGGCGGAACGTCTGGCTCGGTACGACGATCGAGGATCGGGCGCGCCTGCACCGCCTCGACAAGCTGCGCGCGGCCCCCGCCGCGGTCCGCTTCCTGTCGATCGAGCCGCTGCTGGAGGACCTCGGCCAGTTGGACCTGTCCGGCATCCACCTCGTGATCGTCGGCGGCGAGAGCGGGCCGCGCGCCCGCCCGCTGAACCCCGCGTGGGTCCGGTCTCTGCGCGACCAGTGCGCGGCGCAGGGCGTGGCCTTCTTCCTGAAGCAATGGGGCGAGTGGGCGGACATGGCCACCGCCCGGATCGCCGCGGACGGGCCGGTGATGACCCGCACGGGCATTGTGCCGAACTGGATGGACCGGGCCGTCACCTTCGAGGACGGCAGCTCGGCTCGCCTCCGCGGACACACCTTCACCGGACACGGCACCGATCTCGTCTACCGCGTCGGCAAGAAGGCCGCCGGCCGCCTCCTCGACGGCGTCGAGCACAGCGGATTTCCGGAGGTGACCCATGGCTGAGACCGTGAAGACGGCCCGCCCCGATCTGGACGCGTGGGTGCTCGTGCCGGCCCACCCGCTGCCGGAGATGCTCGGCGCCTTCTGGCGCACGAAGAACACCGGCACGACGGAGATCGGTGGCGAGCACCAAGACAGCAGCGACGTGGCGGCTTACCGCGCCATGATCGCCGCGGCGCCGCCCGGCCCCTGGCGCCCGCAGCTCGCCGGTGCCAACAGCCTCGCCCGAGATCGGAAGGGCGACGTCACGATCAACGTGCCGACCGCGCTCTGCTGGCTCCAGTTCCGGCCGGACGCGTTCACCGGCACCGAGGACGAGACCCGGCCCGGCGTCGGCTTCACGCTAGTGGCCTATCCCGGGAGCGCCGGCGAGTGGCCGAACGGCGTCATCCCGCGGGACGAGGCGTTCCGGCTTTACGAGATGCTGGGCCGGTTCTTCGCCGAGCACCCGCCGTCGGGCGAGCCGGCCGCGCAGGAGCTCGAGGCGGCCGCGACCGACGCGGCTCCCGTCCAGGCCGATCGCCTTCGCCGCATCGCCGCTGTGCTCCGCGGGGCCACCGTTGGAGGGTCGAGCCGTGGGTGAGCAGAAGCGCAAGGCCGCAGCCGGGCACGTCCCGCCCGAGGGCATGATGAACGTCTCAGGCCGGCACGTGGTCGACCTCGCCCGCGGGATCATGGACCTGCTGGAGAAGCCCTTCGACGAGGGCATGCAGGCCGACATCGCCGCGCACGTGATGGTCGCCACCGCCGTGGATCTCTGGCGCGCGAACTACGGCGACGCGCAGGTCGCGGACGCCCTCAAGGGTGCGATCGACCGGCGGCTCGAGAAGCCGGCCGAATATTGGGGCGGGAAGCGAGGAGCCTGACCATGCACATCGGACGCGTGGCGGGCGCGACCCGCAACCTCGGAGCGCCGCGGAACTGGGACCCGGCGAAGGACGGCATCTGCGGCGGCCTGCCGATCCGCGACGAGCCGCACAGCCCGGGCGTGAACCGGATGGTCTCGGCGTGGCTGCCGACGCCGGAGGAGATCGCGCTCATCGCGGCCGGTGCGCCGATCTACCTCGGCGTGCTCGGTGTCGTGCACCCGCCTGTCTCGCTGTCCGTCGGCAACCCGCCGGCTGACGATGCTGCCCGGTCGGAGGTGTCCCGTGGCTGACCGCCCAATCC
>Ga0228658_1000228_pt1 | contig 18921 bp, 33 predicted proteins | sample 71DmetaG_FD_183040 | JGI IMG/M metagenome (GOLD analysis project Ga0228658, IMG submission 183040) | Seawater microbial communities from Monterey Bay, California, United States - 71D | ecosystem: Environmental > Aquatic > Marine > Coastal | place: USA: California | collected 2016-10-18 | reverse complement strand
TTAACTATCCAGACTATCAATGGCGTATATGGAAGAACAAACCAGAAATCAGATGGAAGAATAAGGTACATGAAGTATTAGACGGCTATAAGGCTTATGCTCCATTACCTGCTAAAGAAGAACTATCCCTATATCATCCTAAAGATATAAAGAGACAAGAAAAGCAAAACGCTTATTATGATACTCTTATTAAATAATGGTAACTGTAATATTATCGAAACATAAAAGAACTCATCTTCTACCAGAGCAGATATTAGCTATAGAATCTCAAACACATAAAGTAGATGAAATACTATTTGATGACTCAGCTAAAATTGGAAAAGGAGTTTGGGAAAGGTTTAACTTAGCTCGTACTGCTAAAAATAAATTTGTATGCATTATTGACGATGATACTATTCCTGGTAAAAAATATATAGAAAGTTGTATAAACGAATTTAAAATTAAAGAAGGAGTTTACGGTACTAAAGGAGTTATCTTTAAAAGTAATTCTCATTACGAAGGCAACTACGAAGAGGTAGGATGGTATAATCCTAACAGCAAGACTACTCAAGTAGATTACTGCTGTCATAGTTGGTTCTTTTTAAAAGATTGGTTAGAGTATTTTTGGAGAGCTAAAGAAGTACCTTTTAATTATGGAGAAGATATGAACTTATCTTTTCAATTACAGAAAGAAGGAATTAATACATATGTTCCTCCTCATCCTAAGAACGATAAAGAGTTATGGGGCAGTATTAAAGGACGTGAGTACGGTGATGACGAGAATAGTTTATGGGTTAGCAACCCTTTAAACTTTAGAAATAATATGTTTGAATACTTTAATACTAAAGTTAATGAGGGGTGGAAACTACTAAGAGATAAAACCAGTTTAATGTGATAGACTATTTATAAACATGGCTAACAATTTATTTAATCACATTTCAGAACCAAGTAGAATAGCAATTGCCAGCGAGGGTGATATTAATCTTGCTAATTATGTAGTTGATAGTATGAGTAATGGGGATATTCCAAAAGGTACTGTTACTCTATTCGGTCCATTTACTGTTCCAGTTTATCAAAAAGCATATGATTTGAAATCTACTTCAATAAATTATAATAAAATAGATTTTAAACTTACTAAACAATCAATATTAGATGCTACTTTTAGCTCTAATATCGATATTTTATATGTTCCGTTTACTGGCATAGAGGATCTCAGAAATGTAGTTGTTTCTACTTTTCCTTATATTGGAGAAAGAAAATTTATTGCTGTTCATAGAGATGAAAATGATATTGAAAGTATTGAAAAGTTATCTAAGTCTCTAAAAGAATTAAGTCATAGTATAGTTTATAATAAAGATAATTTTTCTTATATTAAATTAAAGACCCAGAACAAACTTAAACCTATTGTCAAAAGAGATAGTAGTCGAACTTGGGATTAAATTTTTGGTTAATTAGTTATGAAGAATAAAGTAGGAGTTATAGGTAATGGTTTTGTAGGCGAAGCTATCGCATTTGCATTTTCACCCACAACCGATTTAAGAGTTTACGATATAGATCCTTTAAGGTCTACTCATACAAAAGAAGAAGTAGATCAATGTGATTACATATTCGTATGTGTACCTACTCCGATGTTTAAAAATGGAGAGCAAGATTTAAGTTATATAGAAAAAGTATTTGATCAAGCAGTAGAAGGTCCAATTTATATAATTAAATCTACGGTACTCCCCGGTACTACTGAAGCCTTATGGAAGAAATATCCAAGTCTAAGTATTATATTTAACCCGGAATTTCTCACTGAGAGAACCGCTAAGTTAGATATGCTTACTCAAGCTAGAATAGTATTAGGAGGTAGAAAAGATCTTACTATGAAGACGAGAAAGTTATTTGAGGATAGGTTTATGAATCGTCATATTATAGAAATGGATTCTACCACAGCCGAATTAGTTAAATATATGAACAATACTTTTTTTGCTACTAAGGTTAGCATTATGAATGAGTTCAAGAGAGTGTGTGATAATATTGGAGGAGATTGGGAAAAAGCTCTGTATGGATTTGCATCCGATAGTCGAATAGGAGACAGTCACTTACATGTACCAGGCCCTGACGGCAAGCATGGGTATGGAGGTACATGTTTTCCTAAGGATGTAAATGCTTTTACCAGATTTGCAAGAGAACATCACGCACCTCTCAATACTATAGAAGCCGGTTGGGAGACTAACTTAGAAGTAAGGCCTGAAAAAGATTGGGAAAAAGATAAAGGAAGAGCAGTAAGCGAATGATAAAAGATAATTTTAAATCAGATATAGAATTTTTATTTGAAAGATTAAAGAATAAAGAAAAGTTTAGCTTTAGTAAATATGCTGATGGTGAATTTGCTATATTAGCTGATCAAAAAATAACTAATATTGATAACTGGACCTATAATCCAGAAAAACATTCAGAGATGAGAGATGAACTTATTAGTTCATTTAAATTTAAAGATAAAGATTATTATGTTGGCGTAAGTTGTAAATGTTGCCAACCTGAAACTCATGTTAATTGGATGAGAGAACAATCAGGTCAGGATGTTTTAACTTGGGCTAATATATTTGTTAACAGTAATTATCCATACTTTACTGAGAAGTTTATTCCTGAGTTTAGTAATCATAAGGTAGTTTTATTTGCAAGAGACGATGCTAGAACGCAAGACTTACCTTTTGATTTACATGCATTTATACCTATAACTTCAGAAGCATTCATAGATAATTTCGATATGGTAAAAGATTTTCCTATTGAAACTTACGATAATTGTCTATTTCTATTTTGTGCTGGACCTCTAGGTAATATGTTAGCAGCTAAATTTTGGGAGAAAAATAAGAACAATACTTACTTAGATATTGGTTCTACTCTCAATCCTTACCTTACAGAAAGTAATAGAGGGTACCTGAGAGGAAGTAGTACTCAGTTAAAAACTTGTATATGGTAAATAATATTCTAATTTGTTTTGGTACCAGACCTGAATGGCTAAAAGTAAAACCAATTGCAGAGAAACTAGAAAATGTTAAGTTACTCTTCACCGGACAACATCCTGATCTTCTTAAAGATGTAAAGGTTGATTATAGAATAGAGATAGGTAATGAAGCAGATAGGTTATCACAGATAATAAGCGACTGTGCTTTACAATTTCCAGATGAGAAATTTAAATATGTAATGGTACATGGGGATACCGTTTCAGCTTTAGCTTGTGCTTTAATAGCTTACGGAAGAAAGCAAAAGATAGTTCATATAGAAGCAGGTATTAGATCATATAATTTACATGCTCCGTTTCCGGAAGAAGGATATAGACAAATGATTTCAAGAGTAGCTGATATACATTTAGCTCCTACAACCTTAGCAGTAAGTAACTTAAAGCAAGAGTTTGTAAAAGGAGAAGTTCATATGGTTGGTAACTCAGTCTTAGATAATATAAAGGAATGGAAAAGTAAAACTGCTTATGCTAATAAAGTATTAGTAACATTACATAGATGGGAGAATCATGACCTAATGGATAAATGGTTTACTGAAGTAGAAAAATTAGCTAATCAACATAGATACTTAGAATTTATTATTCCTCTTCATCATCATCCGATGGTACGTAAACATAAAGACATCTTTAAAAAGGTTAAAGTAGTTCCAGCTATGGAGCATTCTAAGTTAGTAGAAGTATTAGCTCATTCTAAATTAGTTATAACTGATAGTGGAGGAATACAAGAAGAAGGTTCTTTCCTAAACAAGAAAGTATTAGTATGTAGAGAAGTTACTGAACGTCCTGAAGGAATAGGTACTGGTCATTTACATTTAATTAAACATCCTAATGATTTAGTATCTATGTTTAATAATCTATTAGAAGATTTTACTATTCAAAATGATTGTCCTTTTGGTGATGGTACTACATCAGAACAAATAAAAAGTATTTTAAAATGATATATTGGTTTACAGGTCAGCCATGTGCTGGTAAAACGGTTTTAGCTAACTTACTTAAGAAAGAAATACCTGGAGCATTTAGAATAGATGGTGATGATATGAGAGAGTTATTTTCTAATAAAGATTACTCTATTAAAGGTAGAGTAGAAAATGTAGGTACAGCTCAAAGAATAGCTCAGTACTTACACAATCAGGGAAAAGATGTTATAGTTTCATTAGTATCTCCTTATATAGATCAAAGAGAAGATTTTAAGCTTTTGATGGGAGAGAATATTAAAGAGATTTATGTTCATTGTACTGATATAAGAGAAAGAGATCATTTTAGAGCAGTTGCTTATGTCGCTCCTTTTTCTAATTATATTGATATTAACACAACATTCGATACAGAACAAGAATCGTTCGAAAAAGTTTTAGATGCAATAAATGGATAAGGAAAATATAGGTTATTGTTTTTTAGCAATTGGTGATAAATATGTAAAAGAGTTTCTTTCAATAGCTAAATACTTTCCTAATGAGAATATAGTAGTCTGTTCAGATAGAGAACTTCCTGGCTTTAATACTGTAATAACTAATGATCCTTTTAATTTTCATTTAAGAGCCTTAGCAATAGGTAAAGCTTTACAGTTATATGACACAGTTGTCTCTTTAGATGTTGATCATAGAGTTACTCCTTTTAGTAAGAAGGAATGGTCGTCGTTGTTTAACTCGTTTAAAAAAGGCTTCACTACTAAATGGATTGGAGACTCAGTAGAGTACTTAGATGAAAATATAACCTCTTATGATCTAGAAAATTCTAATACTAAATATGAGGATGTAAATTTATATGGTGCTGAATTAAAAAATATAATTAATTCATCTGTAAAGTTTCTTGACGAATCAGTTATGGTGTTTAAGCTTTCTGATAAAGAGAAAGAATTGTTTATGGAAAATTATTTCGATATTATATCTAAAACTAAAAACAAACAACCGTATAGATTTACAGACGAAAAGATGGGAGCATTAGAAGGCTGTCTTATATATTCAGCTCTTTATAAAACTAACATTACTATCAATTCAGAAAGCAACATACTAGGCTGTCACTTTTATCATTATGGTCCTTCGCAAGGTCATAATGTTTACACAAATAAAACATTTATTTAATGGAGAAAAAAAATACATATTTTGTTGATATCGACGGAACGATATTTATATATAGAAAGTTTGAAACATACGAAACTTCTGAAGCGGAGGTTATTAAAAGTACTAAGCAATACTTACAGCAAGTAAATGATGAAGGTCATATGATCATTCTTACTACAGCTCGACCAGAATATTTAAGAGAGCATACAGAACAAGAATTAGCTAAAAACGGTGTACCGTATCATAAATTAATAATGCAAATTGAAAGAGGACCTAGATATCTAATAAATGATATGGACCCTAAAAAACCTGGCGATAGAGCAATCGCAATAAATGTAAAAAGAGATGAAGGCATATAGTTTATTTATAGGAAGATGGCAACCATGGCATTCAGGCCATAGATGGTTGATAGATCAAAGATTAAAAGAAGGTAAAAACGTTTGGGTAGCAATTAGAGACGTAGAACCAAACGATAAACAACCTTGGACTCCTCAAGAAGTTTTAGAGAATCTGTCTAGAGAATTAGCAGATCTTATAGAAGAAGGTAGAATAAAAATTACAATAGTACCTGATATAGAATCTATTAATTATGGTAGAGGTGTAGGATATGAAATTATAGAACACGTACCTCCTCAACAAGTAGAAGAAATATCAGCTACAAAGATAAGAGAACAAATGAGAAAAGATGGTAAGTTATAAAAGACACATTGCAAAGACGGTTAGCTGGAGAATTATTGGTACTTTAGATACAATGTTAGTATCTTGGTTCATAACTGGCAACTGGAGATGGGGATTAGCTATAGGTGGAATAGAAGTAGTAACAAAAATGATTCTATACTTTTTTCATGAGAGAATTTGGTATAGATATAGTAAATTCGGAGTAAAGTAATGATTACAGTTATACTAAACTGCTATAAAAGAGCAGAATATTTAAGAGAGCAAATAGAAGCTATTAGAAATCAATCTGTAGATATAGATGAGATTATGATATGGTCTAATAAACCAGAAGAAGGTCAACAGTATAATTTAGATTCTTTAGGAGTAAAAGTAGCATACAGTAATACTAATTTAAAGTTTCATGCAAGATTTGCTTATGCTCTCTTAGCTAAATCAGAATACGTAGCATTTTTTGATGATGATACTATTCCAGGTAAGGACTGGTTTCTAAATTGTCTGGATACTATGCAGGATAGTAACTATATTTTAGGTACTACTGGAGTTAGATTAGAAAGTGATAAGTACGATCCTCATACTAAGTTTGGGTGGAATGGAACTCATAATAATAAACTAGAGTTTGTTGACTTAGTAGGACATGCTTGGTTTATGAGAAGAAGTACGCTTAAAAATTTATGGTTAGAGGATCCGATATCATGGGAAAATGGAGAAGATATTCAACTATCTGCTTTTGCCTATATGCATAATAACATTAAAACAGCTGTACCTCCTCATCCAGTAAATAATAAAGACCTCTGGGGTAGTATTGCAGGAATGGAAAAAGGAAACGATGCAGCAGCTTCTCATTGGAAAAGTAATCACTCTACTCTCCGTAATGAAATATGTCAAGAATTAGCTAATAAAGGCTATAAAAGAGTATTAAAAAGATGAAAAATATTTTAGTAACAGGTGGAGCTGGATTTATAGGTTCTAATCTAATAAAACGTTTGTTAAAAGAAGGACATAGTGTTACTTCTATAGATAATTATGACTCTGGGTTAGAAAGTAATCATCATAATAGTGTTATATACAAAAACGATGACATAGAAAAAATAAGCTTTATGCCTCAGCATTTTGATACAATTTATCATTTAGCAGCTCTTTCTCGAATACAACCTTCATTTGAAAACCCAGAAGAAACTTTTAGAGTAAATGTATCAGGTACTCAAAAGGTATGTGAATTTGCTCGCAGGATAGGAGCTAAACTAATTTACGCTGGTTCATCTTCTAGATGGCATGATCCTTATCAATCTCCATATGCTGCATACAAACATGTAGGAGAAGAAATTTGTAAGATGTATAAAAAAACTTACAGTATGGATATAGAGATAGCTAGATTTTATAATGTATATGGTCCTAATGAAATAGTAGATGGTGATTGGGCAGCTGTGATAGGTATATGGAGACGTCAAGTAAGAGATGGAGAAGAAATTACTATTGTTGGAGATGGTAATCAAAGAAGAGACTTTACTCATGTAGATGATATAGTTGACGCACTATGGAGAATAGGAGATCAGAATGAAGTACATGATGATGCATGGGAGTTAGGTACTGGAATGAACTATTCAATCAATGAGGTATATCAAATGTTTCAAGAGAAGTTCGGAGCTGATTGTACTTACATTCCGGACCAACCAGGTAATTATAGAGAGACATTGAGAGAGAATGACGATAGTTTATTAAGATTAAATTGGAAACCTGAAGATAAATTACTATCTTATATAAACAGTCTATGAAGTTAGTAGTTTATACAGCGTTATTTGCCGATCCAGAGTTAGATCTAAAAGATGTAGGAAGGTTCTTTCCTTTTGAACATACAAAAGGAGATGTAGAATATATTGCATTCACAAACAGAAAAGACTTAACATCTGACTTTTGGGATGTTAGGGTAATGGGTAAACCTAAGAGAAGGTCTTGGAGAATGCAATCAAGATTTCTTAAATGGAATCCTCTAAAAGCAGATCTTCCAGAACATACTCATTCTCTTTGGATGGATTCTCAATGCTATTTTTCTAGAGAGCCAAAAGCTTTAGTAGAGTATTTTTTGCAAGGTAAATTTCATACAGCAATACACCATCATACAGATTTACAGAGTGCTTATGTTGAAGGTATGGTTACCTCTTATGTTTATAATAACGATGTTCCTTCTATAGTTAATAGACAATTAGAGCAGTATTACGAAGAAGGATTACCATATCAATATGACCATTTTGAAACTGGTATACTTATTAGAGAAAATAATACTAAAGCTAACAAACTATCAGAAGATATTTATAAAGAGTTAGAGGAGCATAGTATTAGAGATCAAATTGCTACTCCTTACTGTGTGTGGAAAGCAAGAAAGAATGGAGATGAAGGTATTTATACCATTAAAAACTCTTTCACTGGACATAGAGGTCAACTTCCTTTAGAAAAGTCTCAAGTGTTTTTCACCGAACCTAAACCTAGCGAAAAATTAAAAGAAGATTTAAAGAAAAGATGAAAACTTATTTAGTAGAATTTACACATTCAGACGGAACCAAAGAACAAGTTGAACTTACTACCGATAGATTAGAATGGTCTGTGCAGCAATGGAGTAGAAACAGAAGTGTGATCAAACATGAGATACTTTCGGAAGGCTCAGGTAATTCTAAGCAAATGCTCTTTGGCTGATATTTATTAGTATGAAAGATAAATGGTTAGATTTTTATAAAGATACTTGGAAAGGGTATAAAGTTTCCTATGATGAACATCTCAAAGATGCTTCAAAGGAACTTTTTAGTCTTTTTGACAACGCTGAACTTCTTTATGAAAGTTTTCCTTCTAGTAAATTTAACAAAGAATCTTATAGAAAAGCATTCGTTCATAATAATTACTGGAAGGATATGGAAGTCCCTTCTTCAATATATTCCTTTTTCAAAGAGAATTTTATTGATTATTTAGATATAGATGATAAATGTATGCAACTCAAAGTAGAAGAGTTTAAACATATAGATGGTACATCTATTAATCAACATTTATCACATTCTAGAGTTCAAGGTATTATTCCTTCAACAGCTAAGCATACAGTCTCAAATCCTGAATATCAATTTCGTACTGCATGGTGGCATACAGACATGTCTTTGCCTCTTAATAATATGGTTATGATGATATATGTAGAGGATGTAGAAGAAGGTAACGGAGAATTTGTAGTAGCTGACCCTATCATAGAACTACACGACTACACAGATAGATACTCAAATGCAAGATTTGCTACAACTAAAGAGCTTAGAGATAAAGAAGCTTATATCAAAGCTGGAGATATAAGTTCAAATCATCTTACAGGACCTGCTGGTACAGTACTTGGCTTCAACAGTCATATTTTACACAGAGCTAATATACCTCATAAACATAGAAGGAGATGTATTCATTTAAATATAGAATCAGACCTTCAGCAACATAGATCAAAACCTTATGATTATCATTTTCATAAAGACGAATTGCCAACAAACGAAAAACAACAAGAATTACAACCATTGATATGAAAAAATTAGAACAAGTAGTAGATAAGCTTTTATCTGAAGCTGCAAAAATAAACTTTGCAGGACATTCATTTGTACTTAAAGTAGATACTAATGAAGATCCTCAAAAAAAAGGAGTTAAGGTACAGTTTCTCCCTACTGAGTTTGGGTCAATTACTCCTACTGAACAAAACGATATAGCTATTGAATTAGAAAAGAGATTATCAACAGGATTAGAACCTTTTGATATGAAAGTAGAAAGAGATAGGAACTTAAAAGATAAAACTATTATAGGATTTTTTATTTATATTGAATACTTCGATAGAATAATAAGAAAAGCTCTTTCAGGTCAGAATCCATCTAATGATGGAAATAGTAATGATACTTCAGAGATATAATGAATGCTTACGGTTACTTTGAGAAAGGAAAATATGAATCAGATGGATACAAAATGGTCTGGCCTTCTAGTTCTCTTTCAGAAGCATCCGAAAAATTTGCTGATATAAATAAGTTGTCCTTGCAAGAGTTTTATCAAGTGTATGCTGTTGAAAAAGTAGATATATTTAAAATACTAGATAATGATTGAACCTAGAAAAAGAATAAGACAAGTTTTATTTTCTATTCACCCACTTTCTTACAGAATTAAATCTAAAGGATTAGACAAAGATACTATGAATAAAAAATTATTTATTGCTGTTATTCAACAACTTCGTAAGATAGAAGATAGAAGAGATTTTATGCAAGAAGAAATTGGTATTGATATGACTACATATGAAGATCAATTCTTTAATGTTATAGAGAATCTTATGAAGATGCACTTCAATAAAGAACAACTTGCTCTAATCCAAATGTACCTATATCAATTAGTTCCTGATAAAGAGTGGGACGGTACTATTACTATTACAAAAGATAATAAGGATAAAATAGTTCCTTTTAAGAAATTAGAAGATGTTTGGGATGTAATAACAATGGTAAGTAAATAGTTGCTTTTCAGAGTATTTATTCATATCTTTATATCTAATTAAAAAACGGTTATATGACTCAAACTATGCAAAGTATTCAAATGCTTAAATGCCCATCTTGCGGCGAATTTACTCTCCATCCTAAAAGAAAAGAATTAGGATACCACGTATGTGTAAATTGCTCATCAGCTAAACCTGTAGTAGGTATTACTACTGTTGAAGGTTCCGGAGACCATACTTATAATGATATTATTATTATGGATCAAGATAGAGCAAGATCTATTGCAATTAAAGAAGCAGAATTAAAAGGAGGATCAGCACATATTGAAATGTTAGATCTTGATACTGATGAAGCTGCTATTTCACAATCACTAAAGGAAAAAGTTAATCAGGTCTTAGAAGACGAAGAAGAAGAAATTGAAGATGCTTTGGACCCTAATAAAGTCCAAGAAGGTATTGAAGGAATAGACTACTAATGGCTAGACCGTCTAAAATACTCACTAAGGAAGATATCCTTAGAGCTCAGAAAGTAACTCGTTCAAATATGGCTGCTGCTAGATACTTACACGTATCTTATAATCATTACAAAAAGTATGCTAAGATGTATAAGAACGATGAAGGAGTTACTTTATTAGAAGCTCATATGAATCAATCTGGAGAAGGTATTCCTAAGTTTGCTGTTTCTGGAATTGATAATATTCCTTTAATGGATGTATTAGAAGGCAGAGTTCCAATAGAACATTTTGATCCTAGAAAGATTAAAGCTAGATTATTAAGTGAAGGTAAGTTAATAGAGAAGTGTACTAAGTGTGGCTTCTCTGAAAGAAGAGTTACTGATCAAAAAATACCAGTTATTTTAAATTTTATTGATGGAAATAAAAAAAATTGGCATTTAGATAATCTAGAGTTTCTCTGTTATAATTGCTCGTATCTATATGCAGCATCACCTATTGATGAGAAACGTGCAGAGGCAATGGAGGATTATGTGAAAACCAAAGAAGATGAGCCTACTTGGGAGTTAGATGAACATCATATCGAACACCTAAAAGAATTAGGTTTATTTGAAGAAGAAAAACCAGGAGATGAGTATATCTCTCGTATATAAAACTATTTATAGTCATGGCAAAAAAGAAAACAAATAAATTTTCCACCTGGAAAAAACGTAAGCCATTGGAAAGAAAGGTTGCTGACGATCTAGTTAAGCAATCAGAACTCAATGATAAATTGAGAGAAAAGAGTATAGGAACTAGCTTCTTAGACTTATTTTAATTTAAAACTATTTTATGAGAAACTTATTATTAACTGTTGCAGTGAGCTTGCTGTCCACTTTTGTGATGGCATTTACAATGTATAGTCGAGAACAAGTAGAACCATTAGATGAACCTCCTTCGAGGCCCTTGGCCTTGATAGAAACTACCCCAAAGATAGAAGCACCAAAAGTAGTGCTTGTTATAAAAAATCACAACAAATTTTTAGAAGACATAGGAATGAGAGAGTCTTCAGGAAACTATAAAGCAGTCAACCAATTCGGATATTTAGGAAAGTATCAGTTTGGTAGAAAGACTCTCAATGCACTAGGCTTTAATGAAGTATCTAATAGAGAGTTTTTAGCTAATGCTTCTATTCAAGAAGAAGCTATGTATGCTTTGCTAAGTCATAATAAAAGGATATTAAGAAGACAAATTGAAAAGTATCATGGTCAAACCGTCAATGGTATTTATGTTACTGAATCAGGTATATTAGCAGCAGCTCATTTAGCTGGTCCAGGCAATGTAAAGAAATTCTTTCGTAAAGGATATGAATTTCATGATGGTAATGGTACTAAAATGACTTCTTATATGATAAAGTTTAGTGACTATAAGTTGGAGTTCTAAACTATTTTTCTTATATTTAGTTAAATAAAAGGTTATGGCAGAAAAGAGAGGATTAGAACAACAGAGTCTTATTAATCAATATAACACTGCTGGTGTATTAGAAATATTCTTTAATGAGAAATGGACTAGAGTTACTACAAAAGACTTTAGAGCATTTAATGGTCCTAGAAGGATTACTGAACCTACATATGCTGAGTTAGGTAATGTAGTAGTTCCTATGAGAACTTATGAATATCATGGTCCCGTTTATACATGGGGTACTAATAACGTAGTTGACTTTTCGGATACTGGTTCTATAGAAAAGAATGATGTCTGGGAAAAAGCTAGAAAAATATCAGAAAATCGTGGTTAAGTTACATTTTGAATCAACACAAGAATTTGAAGGATTATTTACAAGAAAGACTCTTTCAGTTACTAGAAGCATAGTAGAAGGAATATCTAAAGCTATGGAAGATAATAAGAGATCAGCATTGCTTTTTCAACTTACTTTCAGTAACTGTGATGAGGCATATGAAATATCTCTTCCTCAAAGCCAATGGGTTCAGTCATTACAATCTTGTTTAGACCATCTGCATGCAAAAGGATTAGCTGATGAGCAAATAGATTGTTGGAAACTATTAGAAGCAGCTAAAGCATGGTAGAAGATTTATCTACTTTTAATTTTGATAATGTTGATGGTAAACCTGGAGATGTTAGTCCTACTTGGTTTAACGAATTTCCTTATGAACCAATAGGTAAGTCAAATACCCATTATTCTGATCAAATAGATCCTGAAAGAACAGAAGATTTAAGAAAAGCTGGCTGGTTAAATAAAGATGGCTCAGTTAAAGAAATTATTTATAATACATATGAATACGGATTTAGAACTCCGCTAACTTCAGAACCTTCTGCAGTATTTTTAGGATGTAGTAATACTTTTGGTACTGGTTTAAATTTCGAACAAACATTTTCTTATAAGGTTTCTAAGTCACTAGGCTTACCTTGTGTAAATTTAGGTATTCCAGGAGCTTCATTAGATCATAGCTATAGAATACTTAAGACTTTTCTTCCAGTATTAAATCCAAAATATATTTTTTGTTTAGCTCCGGAATCTACTAGAGGAGAATTAACTGTAGATCCTATTATACAAGCTAACCATAAACAGTATGCAGATATACAAAAAACTATTATAAAAAGTTTCAACATTAATACAGGTACCCGTAAAAAACTTGTAGATCCTCTTTTAAATTTAATAAGGTTACTACAAAGATATGTTAACCCTACTTTAGAATACCAACTTAGTAACTATAATAGAAATTTAGATGCTATTAAATGGGTCTCTAGAGATTACAAATTTTACCATATTCCTATGTATTACTATTTTTCTTTTATTCCTTTGGAGATGGAGAAATTTGGAAGAGCTAGAGACTTAGCTCATTTTGGAGAAGGATGGCACGATATTATTACTAAAGATTTTTTAAAAAAACTTAGTTAATTAGTTGCTAGTTACAATTTAAATTACTATATTTAATAATATAAATTAAAAAGGTTATAATTATGTCAGATGTTATGTTAAGTTTCGGTAAAGGTTTAGATGGATACCTTACTAAGGAACAAATTAGAAATTCATCTCCTCTAGTATTTGCTGATGCGCCTACTAACCCAGATGTTAGTGATAAGTATCTTTTTGTAAATACAGAAACTATTATTGACGACCTAGAAAAATTAGGTTGGTTACCAGTTCAAGCTGCTCAAAGAAAATCTCGTAAATCAGGTGGTACTATCTTCTCAAAGCATATGGTTGCTTTCCAGAATCCAGATATTCAGATTACTTCTAAGGATGGTGATAATGCTTATCCTAGAATACTATTGACTAACTCTCACGATGGTATGCAAGCGTTTAAGTTTAGCGTTGGTATATTTAGATTAGTATGTTCTAATGGTTTAGTTGTAGCTGATGAACAATTTAGTGACTTTAAGATTAAACATAAAGGTTATACTTTTGGAGAGCTTAGAAATGTAGTTCGTCAAGCTGTAGAAGATCTTCCTAATAAGGTCAAGATTATGAACGATATGAAGGATAGAGTTCTTACTCAAGAAGAGAAGAATAAACTAGCTTTAGATGCTATGTTAATTAGAGCTAATATTACTCCTGATAGTAAAGAAGCTACTAAGTTTAACTACGATGAAGAAACTATTCAGGATATTTTAGAGCCTAAAAGAGAGGCTGATAAAGGAAATGATCTTTGGAAAGTATTTAACGTAGTTCAAGAAAAGATTACTCAAGGAGACTTTCATGCTGCTTTAACTGGAGCTAAAGTTAGAAAGGTTAGAAAGATTAAATCCTTTGAGAAGGATATAAAAGTTAATAAGGAGTTGTTTAAGTTAGCAACTGCATTAGTATAATGATAGAATTTTTAAAACATTTAATAGGAATTTGCGGAGAGCACTGGCACCCGAACTTCATAACCTTAGCTGCCGGCTCTCCAGTATTCCTTTATACCTTACACTACATAAAATGTAAATGTGGAGGTTTGTTTAATCATAAAAAAAGTTGTAATGAAAGAGAAGATTAAAGATTTTTTATTAAAGTGGAACGCTATTATTATAGCATTCATCTTAATGATGTACTCAGTTACATTAGGATTATCTGGTAATACAGAAGAGGCTCAGTATTCAGCTCATTGGCCTGGTACTATACTTTTATTTAGTTTAGCAATTAATCAAGCACTTCGAAGATGAGTTTTGGATTCTTTTTAATGGGAGCAGCATTCTTTGCTCTCTATGTTTGGTTTACTCTCTGGATCATATTCGATCAGAATAAGAAGCAGAGGGAAGAAGGTAACGGTACTAAAGGGTACTATGAGCGTCATCAACCAGATGATATTGATATGGATGGTATGGGTAACCAAGGTAGGTTTAAATATTATCCTAGAGAAAAGGCTCCTAAAAGAAAAGAAGGTAGCCAGAGTAGAATGAAGAACTATAGTCGTAAATTTAAGTAAGATGTGTTTAAGTGGAGCAATGTACTTTGATGAAGAAGAGTATGAATTAAATAAAGATAAAAACTTCTACAATAAGAACTCAGATAAGTGGGATTATTATTCTGGATTACCGAATCCTAGAGCATACGAAAGTAAATGATATTTATTATAAGTTATGACTCAATCTTTACCTACTTTATGTTGGTCTTATAAAAAGTTAGATCAAAGGTCTATAGTTACAGGAGGTACAATGTCCTATGAAGAGTACCTTGATACTAATCTTAAGTGGTATAAACTTTCTATCTATAAAGCTAAACAGTTGGGGTACCCTACTGTGATGTATTGCGATGATCATTTACTGGAGTACTGGCAATCTTTTGAATACTTAGATGAAGTTCATTTAGTTCCTATAGAGTTTGCTGAATGGTATTGGGATAGTTATAAATTTTATGCTCTATATATCAGAGATGATTTTCCAATTGCTATGGATCATGATGTAATTTTAAATACTCATTTTAAAAATTTAGATGAAAAAGTTCTTGTAGATTCTTTTGATGAAGATAGACATTTAATCTGGAGGAATAGAAAGATATTAAACTTATATGAAGATAACGGAGTTATGGATATAGTTCCTGAGTGGAATAAAAACCCTCAACCCTTAGCTTGCTCTGGAGTAATTCAAATAAAAGATAAAGGAGTAAAAGATTTATTTTTTAAAAGGTATCTAGATCTATATCAGTTTATGTTAGATCATGGAATAGATCCTCATTGGGGAACAGGCATAGGAGGAGAAGCCTTACTTAGCTTTATGACTAACTTTTATGGATGGTCAACCGCAGCATTAAACCAATGTATCGTTCCGGAAAAGAAATATGAGAATGATACCTATACACATTACTTTGGTCACTGGAAATACCGCCCAGGAATAGTTGAGTTTGACTACGAAAAAAAGAAATCAGCTCTGTGATTGATACTACGTTAGTTTATTCTTATCGACATATGCCATATGAGCTACAAGAGTCATTAGAACAAGACTTTGTTTCTCTAATGTTAAAGTGGTATAAATTATCAATGTCAGTTGGAAAGAAGTTAGGCTATAAGATAGCTGTCTATTGTGATAAGTCATGTGAAGGATATTTCGAACACTATGCTGATGAAGTTAATTACGTGGATTCCTATTATGACCAGTACTGGGATAGTTATAAGTTTATAGCTCTAGAAGATAGGAGTGATAATTTTATTCTAATTGATCAAGATGTTATTCTTAAAAAACCTATCGATGAATTCGATGTTAAGGTAGTAGTTGATCAAATGGGAAGAGATAGATATAAACTTTATCATTATGGAGATGATAGAATTAAAACACCTAAGTTTCTTCAGAGATATGAAAGCTTAGGAGTAAAAGAGATATTCCCAGAGTTTAACTATAAAGATAAGCCTCTTATACCTACAACAGGAGTTTTAAAGTTTAATTGTGATAAAAGTAGGCAGGATTATTTGGATGTCTGGAAAAAATTATATACATTTACTAATAGCAATGGATTAGATTCAAGATTTGCTACATCGATAGCTGCTGAATTTTCTTTAGGTTGCCTTATTTATAATAAACAATGGAGTTATAAGTCACTATCTATTAAGGATGGACTTGATTTTTTTAGTACTTACCATACTCATTACAGTGGTAAGAAGAAGTTTAAACCTGGTATAGTTAATTTTGACATTAAAGATAAGTCTTTATTTTAATTAGCTATTTATTTAAAACGTAAATTTACAAAATGAAAGGGACATTAATATCATCAGATTTCGTAACTGATAGAGATAATAATCTAAGATTATTAGAAATAAACACAGATACGCAAATCTTCAACGCTTATACTAGCTCATTAGATCTATCAGACATTCATACTGCAATCAATGACAATAGTATCACTGAATTTCATCTAGTATGGAAAGAAAAGATTCACAGAGAACTGGCTCCATTAATTTCGGAATCTATCTCTGCTAACTGCCCAGGAGTAACTACTTATGGAGAAACTAAAGTTAATAAAGAATCTATCTATCCAGTTATTCCTGCAGATGCTTCTGATAAGTTCATACTTAGATTAGCATATGACGAGAATGCTATTTTAGATTCTACTTATGCTAAAAAGAATTCTGAACTTTATTACTTATATGTTTCAGCTAGTGAAGATAATTTAGTCCCTGAATATTATCATTCTTCTTCTGCACATGGAGTTGTAGATACCCTTTCCGGCTCCTTATTAGAAAATAAAACATTACTTAATATTCCAGATTTAATTTTAAGAAACGATAGTATTCAAAATACGTTTTCTTTTGTAAAGTCAAATCAATCTGATGCAACTAAAGAAGGATTTAAAACTTCAGTCTTAGGTTCTATTTCAGGAAGCACAGTCATAGTTCAGCAATTTGCTATTAATCAAGGAGCTCTTGATAGAGGTAAAGTACAGTCAATTAGAGAGTACGGTATTATATACGATTCGGATTTGAAGTATACTAGAATTGCTAACGGTAAAGTACAATCGATGTTTAATATTCCATCAGGATCTATCACCGCATCTGTATCTGCAAGTCTTCCAGATTATTCTTCAGAGTTAGAATTTGTTGAAGTTCCTAAAAAGCATTTTTACGAATATACAACTAAGCCTTTTAAAAGATATATTTCAGATGGAGTTTTAGCTGAAGAAGAATTACTTCTTACTGGATCTAACGATCCTAATGATAATTGGGTACCTATTGGTTCAGCATCAGAAGGAGATGTTATCGATTCGTTCCACTTCCATGGACTACCAGATTCAGATGATTTAGAAGTAATTGATGATTTCTTCTCTGAAGGAGCAGGTATTCCAACAGCTTCATATTTTAGCTCAGCTTCTATAGAAGGTAAAAGATCATTCTTTTCTCCTAATAACGAAGGAACAAGATTTAGAGTATCAGGAAGTACAGACTGGACTTACATAGGAGGTAAAACTAGAATATTAATTTACAATAGTGCTTCTAATCATACTGAGTATATGCCTGTAGATGATATGATTCCTAATGAAAACATATACTTATATGATGTAGCTGCTTTCCCAGAGAATACAGCTTCATTATTTCAAGTTACAGAAGTAGAACAACTTATTTTCAATGATAGACAAGAAATGATTGAATTAGATGTTGAGCCTGATGATGTATTCTTTGTTAGATCAGGAGATGCTAATACAAGAGTAATAAGTCAAATGGTTCACAATATATTCCTACAAAAATAATTAATATGGCTAATCCAAGTATTTACAAAATAGTAAACGTTAAAGAAAGTGAAAACACATATGCCAAAGATGCAGTATCATCTGATGAGCAAACAGAAATAAACAGTATTATTTCTAAATTTATAACTCACTTTAAGCACCAACATCTGTAAATGTATCAAAAGGTTTTGTTTACTTCTAAAGAGTGTCAACAAATTATAGATGATGCTCTTAAGACTGAATGGGTAGTTTCTAAAGTTTATACTAATGAACAAGGCTCTGCTCAAGAGGTTCGTACCTTCAGAAAGAGTCATCATACTCTAATTACTTATAATTCTGAATCATTCTACTATAAAAAAGTATTAGAATTTCTAGCTAATAACGATGTTAATCTTATAGCTCCAGATTTAGAAGTAATGGTAATAAAGTATAAAGAAGGAGACTTTCTTAAACGCCATACAGATAAAATGGAGAGATATCAGAGAAGGTATGCAATGATAACTCAACTTACACATCCATCAGAGTACTCAGGAGGTGAACTTATATTCTACGACTCTATAGATAAAACTAAAACTGTTTCTGAACAATCCTCCGGTAACTCTATTCTTTACCCAGTAGATAGAGAACATGAAGTTAAACCT
>Ga0228658_1000197_pt1 | contig 19998 bp, 27 predicted proteins | sample 71DmetaG_FD_183040 | JGI IMG/M metagenome (GOLD analysis project Ga0228658, IMG submission 183040) | Seawater microbial communities from Monterey Bay, California, United States - 71D | ecosystem: Environmental > Aquatic > Marine > Coastal | place: USA: California | collected 2016-10-18 | reverse complement strand
CTCGGTCTGATGGGAGAGCTTCTCGACGCCGTCGTCCGTCGCCTCGAGCGTGGTCTTCAGCGCGGAGACGGTGAGATTGCCGGCGACCGTCGCCGCCGTGTTGGCCTGCAGCGCGGTGATCATCTCCCGCATGATCGAGGTGCTGAGCCGATCCAGCTTCCAGAACAGGAAGCCGACCGCGAGGCCGAGGATGACGCAGACCGCTCCGAGCACCTTGTACTGGAGTAGCACGTCCCCGGCATCGGCGGCGGCCTTGATCGCCTCGGCGGTCTGGGCATGAGCCGAGGTGATGAGCATGAGCAGGGCCAGGGTCACCGTGAGGCGCATGCAGACCGCCACGCGGCGTTCAGGGCCCGCAACCGGCGCCGGGTCCGCGGGTCATCCGTGCGCGCGTACTGCACGGGCGAGGTCATCACCTGGCATAGGCGTGCAGCCGGCACCGCAGGCGCGGCAAGGTCGCAGTGCAGGATCGCAAGCCCGAGGGCGAAGCCGATGCAGGTCACGAGGTCGCCTCCGGAAGGATGTCGCGGTCATCGTCCGGCCCGTCCGCCGCAGCATCAGCGGCCGCGCGCGCTCGGGCCTCTTGAGCCTCGGCGACCAGCGTAGAGGCGTTCGCCTGTTGCGCCGCGCCGAGGTCGCGCTGATCCTGGTCGTGCCGCAGGCTGTCGACCTCCTTCACGATGGCGTCCGAGAACGTCCGCGCGAGGAGGCCGAGCAGCGTGCCCAGCAGGGCTGAGAGGCTGAACATCAGCCGAGTGACCGGACCGGGTCAGCCGTGGTCGCGCCGAGCGCCGTCGGCGTGGCGTGCGCGAGCGAGGCGTCAGGATCCTGCGGCAGCAGCGCGATGATGTGGTCGCGGATGGCCGAGGTGCCGCCGACCCACTTGATGAACCATTCCGGCGCATGCTGGACGGCGTAGTTCAGCGCGTTGGCCAGCACGGTGCTGCGGACGTCCACCGAGAGCTTCATGCCCTCCGCCGCGCCCTGCACGGTGTTGAAGCCGAAGGCGATGGCGCGCTCGACGAGCTGCTGGGTCAGGATGCCCTTGATCACCGAGCCGGCGGCGGCCGGCAGGCGACGGCAGGCGAAGGCGATCAGGCCCATGACCAGCGAGACCACGATCTCCTGGATGCCGGCGGCATAGGAGGCCAGCCACGTGCCGAGCGGCACCGTGACGACGGCGGTGTCCGTGGCTGGCTGGGCAACGGTGGCGGCAGTCTGGGCATGGGCGGCCAGCGGCATCAGCACCGGCGCGGCGGCGATGGCGAGCGCGCAGGCGAGCGCGCCGCTGCGGAGGAAGCGGTTCATGTCGGGTCTCACTCTGAGGTGGGTTTGATCCGGACGCAGAATGGCGGCGGGGATCAACGGTGCGCGGCTGGCCCGGCCGGCTCGGGTCGAGTTATCCGGAAATTCCGGAAGACTGGTCAGGCCTCGCTGACGCCGGCCTTCGCACCCGCCACCGTGGTCGGCAGCTTCGAGGTGGCCGGGATCGGCACGTCGGACGGCCAGCGGTACGAGGTGATCTCGGACCGCTTGAAGGTGGCCACGTTCACCGCGTCGGCTTGGTTGCCGCCGAGGCCGTAGACGTGGGTCTTGTCGGCGCCGACGATGAAGAACACGTGCCCCTGCCATGAGGAGTTGCCGCGCTTCTTCGTGGCGACGCAGCCGAGCACCGGCTCCTTCAGGCCGACGCCCCAGCCCTCGTAGGACCGGGCTGCGAGGCTGCCGGAGGGCTTGTGGCCCGACCGCTCCAGCATGGCGCCGACGAACGCCGCACACCACGAGGTGGCGTCGTCCTTAATGCCCGGGAAGCCCGCGTCCTTGAAATAGGCCACCACCTTCGGGTTGTTCGCCTTGCCGACGCCCTCGCGGGTCCCCTGCTCATGGCTCGCCAGGGCCAGCCAACCGGGCATGTCCGGCGCGGCCTTCTGCTGGGTCACGTCGACCGAGCCGAGCGCCTTCTGGGTCAGCGGCCCAGCGATACCGTCCGCATGCAGCCCGGCCGCCTTCTGGAAGGCGGTCAGCGCCGCGATGGTCTTCGGCCCGGCGTCGCCATCGGCGCCGGCTTTGCCGAGGTCATAGCCGCGCGCGATCAGCGCCCGCTGGATTTCCTCCACGGTCATGTCGTCCTCACGATGTCAGGGGTGGTGAAGCGTCAGCGTCCGGACTCATCATCAGCCGAACAGGCTGAGGAGTGGCCTTTCTCGGTTGCTGCCCGCCACGACTCGACAGCGTCGGCAAACCGGCGATGCGCCTCTTCGCTGAGCCACTGCGAAGAGAGGTTGATGCGCGCTGTCTCTAGATCGGCCTGCGCGCGCTGCCATTGCGCGAGCGAGACAGCCGCTTGGACGCCAAGGCAACTCAGCAGCAGGGCTGCCATCAGATTGATTGATCTCATGATCAGCGCCGACGGATCGGCAGGCCGCAGATCCGGACCGGACCGGCCCCTGGGTCGTGGTAGATGACGCAGACGGTGCGGTAGCGGCGAGGCGCGCCGCCGGCCGGAGCGCACACGAGGCAAGCCATCGCGACCAGGATGAGCGCCCGGATCATTCGGCGACCTCGGGCTCGACCGGCCCGGGCTCGTCGCACCGGAATGCGGCCCGTTCGTCGCACCAGTTGCAGGGCTCGGACTGGGCCGTCCACTCGACGCGACCGGTGCCGGGGCAGAAATGCGGCCAGAACTGAGGTGCGCTCATCACTGCGCCTCGTAGAAGCCGGAGAGGTAGAAGACCGCCCCGTCCTGGCCGGCGTAGGCGTTGTTGCTCGCCAGGGTCACCGAGGCGAAGGCGGCGCCGGCGGGCGTGTAGGCCTGGAGCGCGGCCCCGGTCTTCGCGTTCTCGCGTCCGAAGGCCGTGTAGGCGCGCGCCGTGGCGACCGGCCGGCCGGGCGGCAGCCCCACGTTGAGCGCGATCGCGCAGGTGCCGTTGGTCGTGATCGTGACCGTGGCCTGCCAGAACACGACTTTGCCGACGACTTGGTAGCCGCCGGTCGCGGTCGCGGCGGTGAGAGAGCCGCTCGGGCAGGAGAAGCTTGGGGTGTACGCCGTGAACGGCCCTTGCGGGACCGGCGGCGGCATGAAGGCGGCGTGCGCCGGCAGGGCGAGCGCGGCGCATAGGGCGAGGGCAAGGGACAAACGCCGCATGATCAGTGCTCCCGGGCGGTGATGGCGAGGCCGGCCGCCGAGCCGATCGCCGACATGGCGCCGGTCTCCACGAACCCGGGCTCGCTGGAGAGGTACGAGCCAGCGGGCACCTTGATGTTGCCGCCGCCGGGCGCCGCGGTCGCGGTCGCGTCGAAGTTGATCCAGATGTCTCCCGCCGAGTCGTTCTTGATCTTCCAGCCCTGCCGGCTGGTGTTGGCCGCCATCAAGGTCACGGCGGTCGTGCCGACTGTCGCGGACCGGTTCGTGCCGGCGCCGCGGACGGTGGTCGGGATGGGCAGGCCGGCCGCGGTGCCCTGCACGGTCAGTGCGGTGCCGGCGGCTGTGCCCGCGGCGTTGGCGATGCCGGGCAGGTAGGTTGGCACAGCGTTGGCGCCCGTCACGGCGGCGCCGGCCACGCGGATATCGGCCGAGAGCGTGCCGCTGTTTACGACCACGCCGTTCGTGGTGCCCGGCGTGGTCTGGTCGATGCCGAACCGCCCGACAATGGCGGTCCCCGCCTGAAGGGTCGTCTTCAGCGTGCCGCCGAGCTGTCCGGCGATGGTTGCGAGCCAGCCCCGGATGCCGGCGCCAGAGTTGGCGACCGCCGGCGATGCCGGGTCCGCCCCATCCTTCGCCGCGCCGGTGAGCTTGCCGTCGATCGAGGACAGGCTGGTGTTGCCGGCCTGGGCCGTCGCGTCGAGGACGAAGGCGTTGCCGACGCTGACCGGCACGGGGTTGCCGGTCGCGACCGGGTTGCCTCCGATCCGCAGGTCCGCGTTGACCGCCAGCCCGGCGCCCCAGGTCACAGGCCACGGCGCTGCGCCGGCCTTGCCCTGGTCCGCGGTGAACTTCTGCTGCTGCTGCGCCTCCGCCCCGCCAGACAGGCAGGCGAGCGTCATCAGCGCGAGGATGAGCTTGCGCATGGGTCGGTTCCGGATTGTCGAGGAGGTTGCGAGCTGGTGCGTCAGCCGGTGGTGATGAAGAACGTGGTCCCGTTGGCCGAAAACAGGTTGAGGGCGGCTGTCGGCACCTTGCTCTCGTAGCGGACGCTCTGACCGGGCGAGAGGATGTGTCCAACGGCAGCGGAAGCGGCGGCGCCCCAGCGGTAGGACAGCGCCTCGCCACCGGTGTTGGTGATTTCGACGAACTGGCGCGTGAGGTTCGCCGCGACCGGTGTGGCGACACTGCCGGCGGCGAGCGTGCCCGAAGCGTCGGCCGTCACCGTTGACCCCGCCAGCAAGGCGCGCACGGCCTCGAGCTTCGCCTCCGACGCAGCGCCGATCGGCAGTGGCAACGTCCCATCGTCGTATAGGACGGCCAGCAGATCGGTCGGCTGCATCGTGCCGGTATCGTACAGCAGCGTGACCACCGATCCGGTGATATCGCTCGACCCGAGATCCTCATCGCCTTGGGCGTACAGGAGCTCGTTCGTCGGCAGATGGATGATCGCCAGCAGCCGCCGAGGGTCGAAGCCGGTGACGCCAGACAGGTCGACTTGGCGCAGGCTCGGGTTGAAGGTGTACCCGCTCAGAAGGGCGCCGCGCATCAGATGCCTCCGAAGATCAAGCTGTAGGCCAGGGCGCGACGCCGGACGCGGCGCTCGGCGGCGGCGATGTCGTCCTCGACCTCCGCCTTCAGCGCCGCGTCACGATCAGCAGCGAGGCGGTCGGCCTCGTCGACGGTGCCCTCGTTGTAGGGGACCACGACGAGTATCTCGAAGTCGGCATCCGTGCTCTCCACGGCGTAGCGGGGCGGGTCCGGAAGGGACGCCACCGGGATGGGTGTGTTCGCCATCGGGTGCCTCAGTTGACGATGGGCAGGGAGAACGTCAGGTGCGTGGTCACGACGCCGTCCGTCCCCTTGACGCGCAGCCATCCCGAATAGGTGCCTGGCGTCATCGCAGCCGTTTGCTCGGCGGTCAGCGGCAGCGATGCCTTGCCGGTCCCGATGTCGAGGTCAGCCGCTCTGTCCTCGGATGCGCCGCCTGGAGACCGTAGGGTCCACGTCACCACATCGCCGGTCTGCAGCAGGGGCGAACGCGCAAGGGACCGGATGCCCTTGCGCAGGAGATAGACGGCGAGCGTCTTGGTGTCGCCGCGGCGAACGGCAGGGAAAGCGTAAGAGGCCGGCATCAGTAACCCACCGTCGCTTGCCAACCGAAGACGATCGTCGTGTTGGGCACTGGCACGCCCCCAACCGAGTAGGCCGTGACCGTGAAGGTCGTGCTGGTGAGGCCCGAGAGAACTAGGAACGCGGCGTTCTGCGGCACGGACAGCCGCATGTTGCTGGGCTGCTGCCCGGCGTTGTGCGCCACCGTCAGCCTGCCGGCGCTGTCCGTCTGGCCGACAGCCGCACCTTGACCGAGGACGCCGGACACATCACCCACGACCCGCGGAGCCCCGAAGTTGTCTCCGCGGTAGCCCGAGTAGCGCTGCTCAAGGCCCGTCCCGCGGCGCCACTCCTTGACCGAGATCTTCGACCCGCCGACGGCCTGAAGCGCGGGGACGTTTTGGTTGGCGTTCGCCTTGCTCGACACGCCGTTGTAGGTGCCCTCGACATAATCGCCCAGGGTGACATAGGTGTTGGCGCCGATCGCCAGGATGTGTTGCCCGCGAGCGTTGTTGAACTGCGCGCGGCCGAAGAAGTCGAGGCGGCAGTCCGGCGCTCCGATGTAGATCAATGGGTCCGCTGTGGTTCCGAACTCCTCTTGGTGAGAGGAGAGGTCGGCAATCGACGCGACGGTGTATTGCGCGTTGTCGTCGACGTAGACAGCATGCCGCCCGATGTCCGAGTCGACCATGCCGATCTGGACCTTGCTGGACACGCCGGACGGCTGGGAAGAGCCGACGCCTTCGAAGTAGCCGAACCGCAGGGTCCGATAGGGGCTGTAGGCGAACAGACTGCCGATCTTGGCATTGTCGACGCGCCGCAGGTGAACGGCGTCGAAGTTTACCACCTGATACTTATAGACTTCGTTCGCCCGATACCGCGCCAGGAACGGCCAGAAGTGAATGGTCTCGATGTTGACCGCGTCGTAGCAGTTATCGATCCGCACGCCTTCCTTGAAGGCCGTGCCGAGGATTCGGCCGATCTTGGTCTGGTTACCGAACCCCGCTGACAGCCGAAGGAAGCGAGTCGAGCACAGCGGGAAGACGTCGTCCATGATCAGCGTCATGCTGGTCATGTCGAGATCGAAATCGGCGTCGATCGGTCCCCATGCCTGCCCGGCGACCACTGGATTCTGCGGGCGCAGGATCCCGAACCCCGAGAGATAGCAGGAGGCCAAGCCGAAGCCGTCTTCCGGCGAAGCCGCGATGCCCTTCATCGCGTGATCCATGAACAGGATGTCGCCCTTGCCGGTCAACGGGTCACAGCCCGTGCCTCGGATCTTCAGGAGGCCACGCGCCGGGATCGTGTCGGTGACTCGGATCGTCTCCCCTTCGGGCATGTGCAGGCAGCGCCCATCCTGGCGCGCGGCAGTGATCTCGCTGATCACGCCACTGGTGTCGTCGCTGGAGCCGCCCGAAACCGAGTAGAGATCGCCGAAGTAGCGGGCGAGCTGCCGCATCCGCCCGAGGAAGGGAGTCGCGAGCGTCCCGTCGCGATCCGACAGAGCGAAGGTGCCGGGAGCCCGAGAGTAGACGAACTCGCGGACGTCCTGGCCGAGATCGGTCGCCTTCACCTGGCCATCGACCCGCGCCCAGTAGGCGCCGTCCGCGGACCGGAAATAGTCCGAGGAGGCCTGGGCCTGGGCCGGGCTTGTCCGGCGATAGGTCAGCCGGGTGCCATCGCCGGGCTGAGCGCCGCCGCGGATCTCCAGGGTCGACACCGTCGGCGGGATGGTGTCGGCCTTCGCCACCGCCAGGATGGCGTAGGTGCGCGAGACCGGCGACTGCAGATCCTGCTCGATTGCGGCGAGCCGTGGGCCCGCGCCGATGTCCTCCTGCGCCGTCAGCCGCTGCACGACATCCTGCGTGATGGCCGGCAGGATCGGCGCGTCCGTCACGTCCGAGTGGCTGATGGTCTCCACGTCGGTGGTCGCGAGATCGCCGTAAGTCTGCAGGTAGGGGCGATACGATACGGCTCCAGGCGGCGCCTTCAGATCCGCCGACGGGCACCGACGCCCGACCGTGAAGGCGAACTCCTGCCGGCCGTCGGCGGTGCGCAATGCGAGGAACGTCTTGGCGGTGGTGCTGACCAGGCTGCGCGAGATCAGCGCCCCCGACTGGTCGAACCACGCCACGGCGAGGCGCACCGCATGGTTGCTCGGATCCGGAGCGTCGGCGCTGCGCGTGAAGGCGAAGCGCTCGCGATAGAGCCGGCCGGACTCCATCGTAACCCTTGCGCGCGGGCCGAGGGTGGTGGCACCCGAAACCCTGATCACGTCACCGTTGAGGTTGAACGCGCGATCGCCATCCACGGCTGAGGGGTCATCGTCCTGCGCGAACACGGCCGACGTGAAGGCGAAGGGCGCCGCGCCGGGGTGCAGCTTCGCCTTCGCGATCGCGGCGTTGCGTGCGGCGACCTCGTCGGCGAGGCGCTTCAGGAAGTCGGCAACTGCCGCGGAGAGGTTGTCGGCAGCAGTCTTTGCGGCAGCCTGAATGCTCGCGCTCGTCGAGGCCGCCAACGCCGGCACCGTCTGGGTAACAACCCGGGTAACGTCGCTGTTCAGCCCAGCGAGGTTGTTACCATAGGCGTCGAGCCGCGCGTTGATGCCGGTGAAGGTGTTGTTGATGCCGGCGAAGGTGGCATTGGTGCTGTTGACGAGCGCAGTGATCCGGGATCCCGCCGTAGCGACAGCGATCGTGTTGGCCGAAACGCTCGCCTGCAGGTCCGAGAGTTGAGCGGTATTCGTCGAGACCTGATCAATTGCGGCGCTGATGCGCGCAACATTCTGATCCGCCGGCAAGCCGACGGCGGGATGCAGGAGAGCCATGCCGATCTCGCGATACTGGGGTGGGTCAGAGGGCTTCGACGAGGTCGAGCGTCACGGTGCCGTACCGGGAGAGCTGAAGCTCCATTGCCCCGGTGTCGTCAGAGGCGAGCCGCATCACGGTGACGGGCGAGGCGAACTCGACCGGCGTGCCAGCGGCGTAAGCGACCCGCGTCCAGGGTCGGATCGTCAGCGCGATGGCGCCGGGGGCAGCCTGTCCCGAACCCGGCGCGACAGGATCGGCCGTCACCAGATCGGCGAGCACATGCATCCAACCGCCAATCGAAAGCAGCATGCCGGGGGATAGGAAATTCCCAGCATTTCGTTGGATGGCGATCTGCACCGCATTCAGGAGCGCTGCCTCGGACAAAGCGAATTGCAGGGCAGGCTGCGGGGCTCCTGGCGTCCGGTCCGTGATGGTGCCCCCGACGATAGGGTCATTCGGCCAAGGAGCCCGCCCCCGCTCGTAGGGGCCGACGAACCAGCGCTGGGATCGGCCCATCGCGATGACGCGGCGCATCGCTAAGATCTGGGCCTTCTTGAAGCAGGGGATCGACAACGTCGCTTTCCAGCGCGCCGTGGGCGAGGCGATGATCTGCTCATTGCCCTGGAAGGTCTGGCCACCGGAGCGCGTGCCTCCGCGCAACGACCAGTCCTCCGAGGACGGCATCAGCACGCTCGGCCAGGGTAGCGGATCTGCCATGCCGGCCTCAGTTGTACGTGTCGGGCAGCGGCGGGCGCTGGCCTTCCTCCGCCGGATCCCAGGCGTAGGCCGAGGCATCGAGCGAGATGAGGTCGAGCTTGACGCTGGTCAGCGCGTTGCCGGCCATCGCCAGGGTGCCGCGCATGATCGCGAACGTCGTGTCGATGCCGAAGGACGGCAGCACCAGGCGGACGGTCGGCTCGCCGTAGGCCGGCAGGCCGGCGGGCGAGAGCCGGAGGCCGGTGAGCCGGAACCGCGCGTTGCCCTTGGCCATCGCGATCTTGGCGAGCCGCCGGGACTGGCTGTGCGACGGCGCGCGGACGAAGCTCTTCTCGGTCTCGATCACGCCTTGGGTAGCCTGGGACGTGAGATCGTCCCACGGGTCGCCCTCGGTCGGCTGATAGTCGTGCCAGGGCGAGGTGTATGTGTGCTTGATCCGGGTGAACGTCGCGTAGGCCTCGTCGCCCTCCTCGAATTGCTCCCAGCCGAGGATCATGCTCTCGTCGATGGTGAAGGTCGGAGCCTGCCAGCGGCCGCCGCGGACCGCCACCAAGCCATCCTTGTCTGGGTAGATCTCGCCGTCGCAGGCCGCGAGAAGGCGGGCGAGCACGTCGGCGCGCTGCTCGGAATAGTTGTAGCTGCCCCAGGACCGGTAGCGCGGCTCGGAGGTGGCGCCGTTCGGATCCGGGGCGATCAGCGCCACGGGCTGATCGCAGACGTTCGCCAGATCGCTGAAGCTCTGAAGGTTGATCTCGGACAGGGCCAGTCCGTAGCCGCTGTCATGCATCAGGTAGTCGAGCAGGAGGATCGCGGCGTTGTCGGTGTAGGCGTAGCCACCGGTGCGAGGGTCGTAGGACGGCGCGCCGGCCACCAGCAGCCGGACGTCCGGCGCGCCCTCCGGAAAGACCTCGGTGCCCTTCTTCAGCGGCGTGGCGACGACGACGCTATAACAGAGCCCCTTCAGCCGCATGCTGTCGTTCCAGTAGGGAAGATGCATGAGCGACGCTGAGACGGGCTGATCCTCGGCCCCGCTGAACCCCTCAATCACAACCTTGCCCTGGTAGGCACTGTCCGGAACGATGCCGCCTGGGCCACTCGGCAGGCTCGTTTTGATGTCGCCTAGGAAATACTGGAGGATCGTGACCGGTCCGACGCAGTGGATAGCCCCGCGATACAGGATCTTGGCCTTGTCGTAGTCCGGGTTGTCGTACTTCATCGTGTCGAAGGCGAAGATCACGCCGCCCATGATCGCCTGGCCGAGCACCCGGCTACGCGGTGCAACCGGCTGACGAACGGTGACCTGCGCGTCGTTCTTCTTCTCGCCGCCCTGCAGGGCCTGCGCGACGTACTGGAGGCCGGTTATGCCGATACCGAGCACGCCGTAGCCAACGAGAGTTTCAGCCCCGATGCCGAACAGGGACGCCCCCGCAAGGCCGCCGAGGCCGATCTCGCCGCCGATGACGGCCGCGCCGATCGCCGCCGGCATCAGACGCTCCAGGCCACGGTGACGGGATATTCGTCGACCGCCACGCCTTCGGGGCTCTTCACCGCCCAACCGAGGGCGCACCGGATCGCGAAGACTGGGCCGACCACCGGATGCGTCACTAAGCCGACGTCGCCCGGCCGGGGCGCGTCGGTCGTCGCGAACCCGCAACCGGCCATGAGCGAGCGCGCCATGGCCTCGAACCCTCCGAGGCGCCGGACGTGCCGCATCGCGCCGAGTGCCGTCCGGTAGCGCCCGCGCAGGCTCGCCGCCGGGTCGACGCCGCGCATCTTCCGGCACCAGTCGGCCATGAACAGCGAGCAATCGATCTCGCCCCAGACGAACGTCGCCCGGGCGCCGGCGCGCAGGAAGGCGGTCAAGCGCTCGTGCTTTCCGGGATCTCGGGATTCCAAGGCCGTCTCCGATTGATCATCTGCGGGATGTCGAACAGCCCGTTGTCGCCCAGGTAGCGGCGCTGCTGATCGGCGTTCGTGAGGTTGCCGAACGGCGGCAGGCCGCGGCGCGAGAATTTGGTCTCGACCGTGAGCTGCGCGGTCCAGGTGTTCGCATCCGCGGCCGTGTGAACCAGCCGGTCCATCACGCCACGGTAGAGGGTGTAGAGGCCGCCGAGCGGGACGAGGCCGGGACCGTAGATCTGCAGGTAGACGATGCAGTCCCGCCCCTTCACCTCTGTCTTGGCGTTCACCACGTCGTTGGCGATCTCGGGCCCGGTTCCGGCCAGGGTGAAGGTGACCACCGGGGCGATGCCGCCGACCGCGCTCTCGATGTCCGAGACCGTGCCGAGGCCGCCCATGCCCTGCCAGACGAAGCCGCCGGCCAAGAGCGGGCCGAAGCCGGCGTGCACGCGCTGAGGGCTGGTCTTGAAGTCGAAGAACGCCAGGATCTCAGCCGTGATCGTGTCGCCGCGCAGGGCCGCCGCGCCGGCAGCGTCGAAGATGCCCACTGGTCAGCCCTGCTGGCTCGCTGGAAAGGCCGGGGCATCCCACGACGGCACATCGTCGAGTCCCACGCCAGCCCAGCGTTGCAGAGCCGAGGTGAGAGCATCGCCGTCGCAATGGATGACTCCGCGATAGAACGGGCCGGTGTACGGCAGCGGCTCAGGCCACTTAATAACGCCACGGCCGAGAACACCGTGCCTCGCAGGCACTGCCTCAGCGCCGGCCAAGACAGCCCCTAACGCGACCGGCGCAGCCGCCAGCATCCCGAAAAGACCCCTTCGGTTCGTCGTCATGGCGATGTCCCGTAATGAGGGCCGATCAGGCCCGCTGATACCGGCGCTGGCCGTCCGCCACGATGCCGTTGATGTTGCGCCGGAACTGCTGATCGCGCTGAGCGAGTGCGGAGACCATCTGCGCCGGCGTTACCCCTTGGGCGGACGTGATGTTGATGTTGTCGCCACCGACCGTGACCTGCGTTCCGCCGTAGCCACCAGCCCCCGCCGCGATCGGCATCACCCTTCCGTCTGCGTTCGGGACGAACAGCTCGCGGCCCATTTCGCCCACAGTGTAGGGTTGACCGGCGGCGACCGGGCCGCCGTTCGCCCGGAACAGGCTAGAGAAAAAGCTGAAGATCCCGCCACCCGCCGTATCGAGAGTGGCACCTGACTGCGTTGGCCCTTGAAGCACACCCGCGCTTCCACCGCCGCTACGGCTCAGAAGCCCTCCGAAAGCGGAGCCAAGCAGCCCCCCCGTCGCATTATTACCGGCGCTGGCCAACGGCGCGGTGCCGAGCAGCCCCGCGAGCGGACCAGTGCCGGTCAGCAGGCCAGTCAGCACCGAGCGCTCCAGCTGCTTCGTCAAGTCGGTGAAGACCGAGCCGAGAGACTTGCCGTTCACGATGGCGTCGGCCAGTCCATCCGACAGTTGCGAGGAAAAGAACCTTGCCGCCTCGGCCGCCTGCCGCTGTTGCTGCTCCAAATCGGCCAGCTTGTCCTTGTAGCTCCCGATTTCGTTAGCCGCTTTGCGAATTGCCTCCGTCTGAGCATCCGTAAGCGTCTTGCCATTCTGGCTCGCGATCTCCTGAGCCTTGGCTAACTCGATTGCGACGCGCTTCTCTGCGTTCGACTTGGCGAAATTGTCGGCCTCGGCCTTCGCGGCTGCGGCGGATTTCTGCAGACCGTTGATGAAGGTCTCGATCGGGTCGGTCTCTTCCCGTTCCCGGCCGCGCGGCTGGCGCGGATTGAGCGAGGGCAGCACCCTCGAATTGTCGCGCGAGGCCGGCGGGCGCGGTCGGAAATCCAGGCGGTTGCTGGCTTCGACCGCTGACGACACTGCGCCAGGCTGCTTTAGGCGCTCTCGGAGTAGATCCCTCGCGGCGCTGAGCCCATTGCGGTCGTCGGCCTGCTGCTGCGTCTCGCCCACGCGCGGAATACCGAGCGCATCGCCGACGCCGGCCGACCGCGCGGCGTCGTTGAAGGCCTTCTTGATCGACGGGCCGAGCTGATCAACGCCGAGCGCCTTGCCGATCTCTGGAGCGCCCAGCAGGGTGGCCAACCGGCCCGCGCTGGGGATCGCCGCATCAATTACGCCGGGGATCTTGCTCAACTCGACATAGAGGCGGCTAGCGACGATCGCGACGCGACCCAGCGCGCCCTCGAAGTCGAGGAAGTGGTTGTAGATGTCCAATGCCGCGTCGGACGCATCCCGCTGAATCGGGATCAAAGCCGTCGCGAAGGTGTTGCGAATATCGGTCAGCTTCGTGTCGAGCTGCTGAGCCTTCTCAATCTCCTCCGGGGCGATGACTCGCTGACCGCCTGCCGTACCCGAGTTGCTGTCCAGGTTCTCGCGCAGGCGGCGGGTCAGATCGACACCCTCGCGGAGCTTGTTCTCGAAATCCGCACCGAAGAATTTGCCGGCCAGATCAAAGGCGGCCAAGTCTCGGCCCTGGTCACGCAGCTTGTCGATCAGCCCCAGGACCGCGCGGATCCGCGCTTCCTGTGTCCCCGCGGCGTCGACCGTCGCCTTATCCGCAGCCGTCAGGTTTCCCGCCCGCACGTTCTGCTCAAGGCGGTTAGAAATGGCCGAGGTGTTGGAGCCGTGCTCCCCCTCGCCGATGCGCGTGGTCGAGGCATCACGCGCCTTCTCCAGCGCCGCGATGACCTGCTGTGTCTCTAGCCCGAGCGCCTTGGCGTCGAGGGTAGCGTGCTGGAAGAAGTTTGTGCTGATTCCGAGCCGGTCGGCGTCCTTGCCGATCTTTACGAAATCCTCGACGTGCTTCCGCGCCTGATCAATGGACGCGTTCACGCTTTCGAACACCAGCTTCACCGCCTGGAACGCCAGGAATGCGCCGAGCAACGTGGTGAGCGACGGAATCTGCGCCGCCACCCCGGCGATGGTGCTGGTCGTGGCCGTGAGGCTGGCGCGCACGCCGGCGCCGGCCGTCTCCGAGGCGGCGGCCGCTCCAGTGAAGGCCCGGACCACACCTTCCAGCGTTGCCTTGTCAGCCGTGGCGGCATTGGCAGTCGCCGTCGAAATGTTCCGAACGTCTCGCCCGACGGCCGCAGCCGCGCGCTGCGCGTTGTTCGCCAGCCCCTGCAACGATGCGCCGAAGCCGTTGCTGTTCGCCGCGCCACCCGACATGGCGACGCCAATCGAGGTCATGTTGCCCACGATCTGGCCCGCCAGCGTTGCCATCGCGCTCTGAGCGCGCGATGTGTCCGCGGCGAACGATATGACGAGCGGCTCAGCCATCTAGGACGCCTCAAGCATGGTCAGCTTCTCACGCTTCCTCGGGACGATCGCGGGACTGATCGTTTTGGCGGGAGTCGTGGCGGTGATCCGTGAGGGGCCGCAGCCGCATCTTCCGGCCGCTGCGCCAAGCGCAGCACCTCCAGCCGCGCCCGCGAAGCCCACGGTTTACAGATGGGAGGTTCTTGAACGCCTGCCGGTGACGAAGCGCGTGTTCCGTGGCACCAGCGGCGACCCACTTACCGGTTCGTTTACTGTTGAGAATAAGAACGATTTCGCGATCAAAGATTTTACGATCCGTTTTACCTTCTACGGCAACAGCGGGTCGATGATAGGTTCGCGCGACAGGACTTACTACGAACTGATTTCGGCCAAAGGGTCGAAGAGGCTCAAGGATGCTCGCCTCGGCTTCATGCCCGATCAAGGCACATCCGTGAGCGCGGAGGTGGTAGACTACGGCGTTCCCTAAGCCCGTCCCGCCGCCATCTCTTCGGCTAGCACCGCCATGAACTCATCCTCGCTGCTGCCCTCTTCGGGCGGGCTGTTGGCAGCGATGAAGGACTCGATGACGACGTGCCACTCAGCCAGCGTCATTCGGCGGACTTCCTCCGGCGAGAACCCCGCGACCGCCCCGGCGCCGATGAAGACCGAGAGGTCGCCGGGTCGGCGGTCGTCTCCCCCTCGGCCTCGGCTTTTCCCTTCGGGACGCCGTTCACTGCCGCGGCCACGATCTGCCCAGCCAGGGGCAGGTAGTCCATCAGGGGCTCGCTTTGGTAGCGCAGCACCAGCGCCGACGCCGCCAAGCCGCTCATGCCTCCACCCTCAAGCCCGAGACGGATCGTGTCCCAGATGTCTCGGTGCGAGAACTGGTGCGTGCCGAGGCGCATGAAGATCGCGCCGATCCCCGCCCCGGTCAGCCGCTCCAACTCGGCCATCTCGCCGAGGCGAAGCTGGAAGTTGCACTCGCGCCCGGCGAAGGGCGCGGTGACCATTGTGCGGGAGGTGTCCGCCTCGCTCACGTGCTGGCTCCGGCGGTCCAGGCCAGCGGGCCATCGCCGCGGAACTGGCAGGTGAAGCTCACGATGCCGTTGTTCGACTTCGTGAGCTCCAGGCTCTCGACGAACACGTTCCCGGTCCAGTTGCCAGCGCCGGCACCCGTCTTCGGGTCGGTGCGGAACTGGTAGGGGATCGGATCCTCGCTCGCGGCGTCCGCCCGCAGGTCATCGAGGTGATCCGCCGCCACCTGGCCGGCGATGCGACCGCCCCAGGACCGCGAGGTCAGAACGCTCTTGCGGTCCGGCACGGCCGTGGGGTTGTCGCAGTCCGCGACCGTGGCGTCCTCGTAGCTGTTCGTGAGCGTCAGAGTGATCGACTGCGCGAGGCAGACGAAGGCGTAGGCGAGCGGCGAACCCGATCCACGGTAAGCGCGGAATCGGTTTCCGGGAAGCAGCGCGGGCTCTGCCATGGTCAGTCCTCCTGTCCCGGCAGAGGCCGGGCTATGGTGGTGGTCAGGTCGAAGAAGACCGACTTCGCCTGGAGCGGGTCGATCACGTCCCCGGCCTGGCCGACCACGATGGGCGTGCGCAGGCTGTAGGGATCGGCGAGCGGCAGGTCGGGCTGCTCAAGCTGGTCGAGGGCGGCAACCATCGCGTCGATGAGCAGCCAGCCCTGGTCGCGGTTGAAGGTGGTCGACACGGCGTAGAGGCGCGCCTGGATCGTCCAGGACTCGCTGCAGTCGAGCACCTTGTTCGAGCGGCGGATCGGGCCGAAGTAGGCGTAGGGCGGCACGGGATCCGTAGGCAGCGGGATGGCTTTGCCGCTGCTGGTTGGCACCTCGTCGTAGATCCGCTTCGCCGCGAGCGCGTTGAAGCCGGCGTCGGCCTTCAGCCGGGCGCGGATCGCATCGCGCAGGGCGAGCTCGAAGGTGGTCGTCGCCGCCATCAGAGCCCTTCCTCACGCGCCGCCGCGCCGATGCTGGCACCGAGCTCGCTGCTCCAGTCCGACAGCGCCTCGCGCACCGACCCGTAGAAGAAGGGCTGACCGGGCACGTCGCTCTCCTGCGACTGGCGCACCTGCCGACCGCCCTTGCCGGTCGTGTCCGCGAAGAAGTCCCCGTCGGCGTGCGTGCCGCCGGCATGGTGGCCGGCCTCGACTGCCAGGGCATAGTCGTAGCCGCCGCGGTCGGCCGTGGCTTCGACCACGAAGAAGCCGCCCTCGCGCCGGTAGCCGATGCCGTTCAGCAGCAATCCGCTGTCGACCGGCACCCGGGACCGCATCAGCTCGACCATCTCCTGCGCCGCATGCAGGGAGGCCTGGTCACCCTTCAGCGCCAGCTTCACCGCGTACTTCGCGAGTTGGCCCGAGATTCGGTCGACGCCGACAATGCCGGCGACGGTGTCGATCAGGCGCAGCCCCGACAGCAGCCCGGGCGACCGGTCGAACCCGCGAGCCGCGCCGGTCAGATCGAGGGCGGCCTGCCCCTGCCCGAGGTAGCCGAAGGTCGCTCCAATATCGGGCATCACTGCCCTCCGAGATCCGTCGAGATGTTAAGCTGAATCATGCCCGTGCGCCGGTCCGGCAGGCCGGCGCCGGTGACGCCGAAGTCCCGACCCTGGAGCACGATGCGCTCACCGTTCGTGATGGTGCGTGCCTGAACGCTGTCGCGGATCGTCAGCGTGCCGGTCTCGACGTTCTGCGCCCGGCCGCCCTCCGCGGCCTCGCGTGCGCTCAGCGGCTTGTAGTTCGCCCAGAGCGTCATCGCGGGCGCGTAGTCCCCGCGCTGGCCCGTGTCGTCGCCCGCGTCATCCGTGATGATCGGGCGCCGCATGACGACGGCGCGCTTGTCCAACCTGCCAGCGTCCATCAGGACCACACCCGGAAGGGCTGGACGAGGCTCTCGAAGCCGAGAGGAAGCGTCACGGCGCTACCCACCGGCACGGCTGCTGCCCGGTATTCATAGAGGTGCGCGAGTAGGAGGAGCGCTGCGTGCTTCAGCGCGGGGGGCGCCGCCGCTTCGACCTTACCGGCATCGTCGAGGACCGGCTCGCCATCCTCGTCGCGCTTCGCATACCCGGTGCGATACCGGATCCGAACGCTGTCGGGCGCGAGAGACGTCGCCGGCCACGTCCGGCCAGCGGGCGGCAGGAGCAGAGGCGCATTCGCCGGATCGCCGCCGATCTGACAGCCGGTGAGGACCTGCTGCGCCCCGGTGTCATCGCGGTACGTGACGCTGTCGAGCGCGATCATGGGCGGATACGGAAGCGGGATGCCGTGAAGGCCAGCGCTCCACCGCGACCGGTCGCACCGATCGAACGGCATCAGCCAAGCGTCCGCGCCGAGGCGCAACTCCCAGGTCTGAGGCATGATGGATCGGCCGAGATTGCCGCTGCCGGCCTCGATCGCCGCCTGCGCGACCGCGATGAGGCCGGTCAGGTAGTCGTCGTCGTCGGTGTCGTCGGTGCGGCGGACCTGGCGCTTCGCCTCGTTGAGGGTCAGCAGCGCAGCCGGAGGCACGATCTGAACGCAGTTCATCGGTTCACCGCGTAGATCGCGACCGGGATGGAGTAGGAGGCGCCGATCCCGAGCGCCGGCACGCTGAGCACCGCCCGGAAGGTGTTCGCCGCCGTCGGCAGCGCATGGTGGACAGCGTAGCCATCCGGCAGGCCGGCCGAGGTGATCGGGTAGACCTCAAGGACGTCGGTGGTCAGCACGCCCGAGCAGGCGATGCCGGTTTTTGACCGGATCCCGGACGACACCGAGATCAGCATCGTCTCGCCGATCGTGGCGTTGCAGACGAAGACTGAGGCCTTCGGGCCGGCAGGCCCCGTGTCGCCCTTAGCGCCGGTCAGCCCTTGGGAGCCTTGCGGTCCGGTGTCGCCTTTCGGCCCCGTGGCGCCGGCTTGGCCTGCCGCACCGGCTGGGCCTGTTGCGCCTTGGGCGCCCGTGTCGCCCTTCGGGCCAGCCGCTCCGGTTGCGCCAGCGGGTCCTGCTTGTCCTGCATCGCCTGGGCTCCCCTGCGGGCCGACGACCTGCCCGACGTCGACCTTCGACCCGTCCGTGTAGGTGACGACCAGATGGCCGTCGGCACCGATCGTGGTGGCCGAGATGCCGCGCCCGTCCGGGGCGGCCTGCCCCATGCTCAGCGAGCTCTCGTCCTCGGCGGCGGCCGGGGAGACCGCCAGCACGAGGCAGAGCGCCAGAGTTGCGAGGCGGCGCATCAACTCCCGCCCCCGTAGTGGAGGCGGAACGCGCAGGCGGTCGCGCCTGGGTCGGCCACGGCCATGATCGACACGTAGCGCACCGTCCCGGCCATCGGGTTCGGCGAGCTCGCCAGGACGCGCCCGCTGCGCGCCATGAAATACGTGTCCTCGAACTGATTTACGGCGCCGGTCAGCGAGGTGACCAGGAGGACGTTCGGGATGGTCTGCCCGTTCATCACCACGGGCTGCGTCGTCACCGGCGCCTGAGCCGTGACGGACGAGATGACGATGTCGACTGGGCACGGGTTCAGCCCGCGATACGCTGCTGTGCCGGCCGGCTGCACGATCGCATAGGTCTGCGGGGTCGTGCTGACCGGCAGCGCGAAGGCCTTGGCCGCCCGGGCGAACGGCGACGCAAGCGTGTTGACCGGCGCACCAGCGCCGCCACAGGGCAGCGCCTCGCGCGTCGTCGGATCGGCGCAGAGCATGGCCATGCCCTGCACGTTCGAGCCATCCGGCTGGCGGAACGGCGTAAAGCCGGTCTGCGCCGAGAGACCGAACGCCACGACAATAGCCAACCCTAAGCCGGCGCCAAGAGCGAACAGGCCGCGCATGGCCGTCAGTCCCGGGCGCGCCGGCCCGTCACGGCGGGGGCCGCCTTGTTGGCCGGCTCGGCAGCCATCTTGTTCTGCGGCACCGGAGCGGCCTTGAGCTCCGGCTCTTCGTGATGCTCGACGAGGCCGTTGGCCTTCAGCTCGGCGGCCCGCCGGCGATGCACGCGGAAGGGCGGGCTGCTCTCGTCCTTGTGCCCTTCGGCGCCCTCGAACGGGCGCACGGCCTTGACCATGACGTGGTCGGCCGCGTCCTTGCCCTGTGCCATAGCATCCTCGCGCGAGAAGAGGGCCGGAGGGGAGGATCCCCCTCCGGATTGGCTGAGCCGCCGTCAGCCGGCAGGCGGGACGAGCTGACCGGTGACGAAAGCCTCGGGCCGGTAGACCGCCAGGGCGAGCCGCTCCTCGGCGCGGATCGTCATCATGTTCTTCTCGAAGTCGTCGACGTTCTCGGTCGACAGCAGCACCTCGATCTCCATGCGGTCGAAGATCTGGGCGGCGATGTCGAAGGCACCGGTGAGGAACCGGTTCTGCGCCTGCGCCTGGGTGGCGACGACCGGCAGGTTCCAGAGGCGGGGCTGCACGCCCTCGGCGGGATCGCCGATGATGTAGCGGCCCTGCGTATCCTTGGTCAGCTCGATGGTCGCCCAGTCGATCGGGTTCAGGACGAACGCCGAGGCCGGGTACTCGGCCAGGATCACCTGGAGGATGGCGATGCGCAGCCGGTCGATGACGGTCATGTTCGCTACCGCGGCCATGCCGTCCGGCACGGCGAAGGCGGTCGCCTGCGGCTGGAGGCCGAGCAGGTTCTGGCCGGTGCCGTCGCCGTTCAGGAGCTGCACCTCCTCCTTGAAGGTCAGGCCGTAGCGGGCCCGGCCGTCGATGTAGGAGCGCAGCGCCGGCGCATCGTCCATGATCTGGCGCGACGCCTTGAAGATGTGCGCCAGGGTCCGCACCGGCGCGTTCTTCATGTCGAAGGCGAGATCGGACTTGGGCTTGGTCGTGCCCTCGGCCACCATCGCGGCGTTGTTGGTGTAGCCGGTCTCGACCACGTACTCGATGTTGCTAGACGCGGTCTCGCCGGGCAGCAGCAGGTCGCGGATCGTCATGCGGCGCACCGGCGGCGTGACGATGCCCGGCTGGCGGTCGGCCGGCACGAGCGAGGTGCCCTGGCTGCGGCCGGTGCCGACGGTGGCATTGGCGCTGGTGATGTCCTT
>Ga0228658_1000188_pt1 | contig 20468 bp, 20 predicted proteins | sample 71DmetaG_FD_183040 | JGI IMG/M metagenome (GOLD analysis project Ga0228658, IMG submission 183040) | Seawater microbial communities from Monterey Bay, California, United States - 71D | ecosystem: Environmental > Aquatic > Marine > Coastal | place: USA: California | collected 2016-10-18 | reverse complement strand
AAAATGCCATGCAACTTATGGAAGCCGTATGGCCCGCTGCCATCGCTAGAGTCGCCGAAGAAGTCGCCGATATGCAAGCCATTGCCGATGCTAATGGCGATATTATCACTATTGAACCATGGGATTACCGCTATTACGCCGAAAAAGTACGTGTTGCTAAATATGATTTGAATAGCGATGAAGTCAAACAATACTTACAATTAGATAAACTCCGCGAAGCGATGTTTTATGTTGCAGGACGATTATTTAATTACAAATTTGAACCCGTTCCTGAAAGTAGTGTTCCTGTCTTTCACGAAGATGTAAAGGTTTGGGAAGTTACAGATTTGGATTCTGGAGAGCACATTGGTCTTTGGTATTTAGATCCCTTTGCAAGAGAGGGAAAACGTTCTGGAGCATGGGCCACAACCTACCGAAGTCATACCACTTTTGATGGTAAAAAGACTGTTTTGGCTTCCAATAATTCTAACTTCATAAAAGCTGCACCAGGCGAGGCAGTTCTCATTTCTTGGGACGATGCCGAAACTTTTTTCCATGAATTTGGTCATGCACTGCACTTCTTTTCTTCAAATGTAAAATACCCTACCCTAAATGGTGGTGTTCGTGATTATACCGAATTTCAATCACAATTATTGGAACGTTGGTTATCTACAGATGAAGTCATCTCAAAATATTTAGTGCATTACAAAACTGGAAAAGTTATTCCAGATGTTTTAGTGGCAAAAATTAAAAAAGCAGCAACCTTTAATCAAGGCTTTGGAACCACAGAATATTTAGCTTCTGCACTAATGGATATGAAACTACACCTTGCCGACCCAGAGGGCATGGATGTCGGTGTTTTTGAAAAGGAAACTTTAGACGCTCTAAATATGCCAAAGGAACTACCGATGCGTCACCGAACACCTCACTTTGGTCATGTGTTCTCTGGAGAGGGCTATGCGACGGCCTATTATGGCTATATGTGGGCGGATGTCCTCACAGCTGATGCTGCAGAAGCATTTACAGAGAGTAAAGGCGGATTTTATGATGAAGATATGGCCAATAAACTTGTAAAATACCTATTTGCACCACGTAATTCCATTGACCCCGCAGAGGCCTACCGCCTGTTTAGAGGCCGTGATGCACAAATTGAGGCTCTGATGCGCGATCGTGGCTTTATCAATTAAATACTACGATATAGTTTTAAAAAGCTCTCATATGAGGGCTTTTTTATTTATCTATCAAAATCTAAAAAATAATAGATAAAAATTATACATTTGTATAAAATACGAATATGACCATCACTCAATTGCATTATGTCTTGGCGGTTGCTGAGCATCAAAATTTTACAAAAGCTGCAGAACATTGTTTTGTAACTCAACCTACCCTTAGCATGCAAGTGCAAAAGTTAGAGGATGAGTTGGGGGTTCAAATATTTAATAGAAATACCAAACCTATTAAACTAACCCAAGTCGGTCAAAAAATTGTCAATCAAGCGAAAAATATTGTTGCAGAAGCCGATCGAATTAATGACATTGTAGATCAAGATAAGGGCTTTATTGGTGGAGAATTCAAACTAGGGATTATCCCTACAGTAATGCCAACACTTCTGCCGATGTTTCTCAAAACCTTTATCAAACGTTATCCAAAAATTAAACTCAAAATTGAGGAACTCAACACAGAAGAATTAATTCAGCGTATCCACGACGGTCATCTGGATGCGGCCATTGCCGCTACCCCACTCAAAATAGAATCCATAAAAGAACGTGTATTATTTTATGAACCTTTTGTTGGATATATTCCACCCAACCATCGATTGGCACATAAAAAACAAATTGAACCCGAAGATTTAGATATCAATGACATGTTGCTCTTAGAGGATGGACATTGTTTTAGAGATGGTGTTCTAAATTTATGTAAAACACTAAAACAGCCTGAGGATAAAGCCGTTCAATTAGAAAGTGGAAGTATCGAAATGTTGGTCAAGCTTGCTAATGAAGGGATGGGAATGACACTTCTCCCCTTTCTGAATACCATTGATTTAAAAGAAAAAGAACAACAAAATTTGCGTCATTTTAAAGAGCCATCTCCAGCACGAGAAGTGAGTTTGATATATAACCGCAACGAATTAAAAATCCAAATTATTGATGCTCTACACAAAAGCATTTCTGGAATTATTAGGGGTGCTATTGCGTTTCAAAATGTAGAAATCATTAGCCATGTGGCAAAATAAAAATTAAACTAAATAGACCGAACAGCGTCTAAGATCAGGGTTGATTTTCATTAAAGATTCAATAAAAACTTTTAATTCTTCAATTTCATATGGTAATAAGCGTTCCATCGCTTTTTTTACTTCAGTACAAAATAGGTTGGTGTCAAAACTTACTTTTTTGAGTACCATTTTGGTATACTCAAACATTGCTCTTGCCATTTGTTTTAGATTTAGAAATTAAAAGTAGTTTTGATATATAGGCAGTTGATTTGAATTTTCATTAAAATTAGAAAAAAAAATAAAGCCACCAAAAAATTTAACATTTAGGACTTAAGTTTTACACTCCAAAGAAAATTAAACACAGAAACTACATCACCAGACGCGTCACGCCCCTCTGCAGTTAGCGTTATTGTTTGACCAGCTCCAGTTTCAATAGCTTTTTTTAACAACATATCAATCTCCTTCCCTTCAGTACACGAGAAAATAATTTGGCCCTTAGCCTTCTTTGTAAATTGAGCTTTATTTTTGATGACAAGCATAGACATATTTCTATTTAATTGCTTAATTTTCATTATTATAAGTGCTCCTGTAGCCAATTCTGCTGCCATACCTTGAACGGCCCAAAACATGGACTTAAATGGGTTTTTATTAATCCATTTGTGCCGAACATGAACTCGACAATACTCTGCATTAATATGTTTTACCCTTACCCCACACAAAAAAGCTGAAGGTAGATTATATATCAAAAAAAGATTTAATTTACGTGGTGTCAAAATCACTAAAACTAATGTTACTCTGCTAATATAGACATTATAAATGATGTTTCACTGTGTTAAATAAATGTTAAAATATAATACTATGTTATGCATAATACCTTTTAATGTATAGATTTGTAAAAATTTTGAATAAAAACATGAAGTTAGAAAACACCAAAGCGCAAATGCGAAAAGGGGTTTTGGAATTCTGTATTCTTTCCGTTCTAGAACCCAAAGACGCCTATGTTGCAGAGATTTTAGAGACGCTAAAAGACGCTAAAATGCTGGTGGTAGAAGGTACAATTTATCCTCTACTCACACGCTTAAAAAACTCTGGTCTTTTGCAATACCGATGGGAAGAATCGCCCACTGGACCTCCACGCAAATATTATGGATTAACTGAGTCTGGAAAACTATTTTTAAAAGAATTAAACACAACATGGAATGCATTGCAAAGTGCAGTTTCAATTGTGACCCAAAATCAAACTAAACAATGAAAAAAACAATAAGTATAAATTTAGCAGGGCTCTTTTTTCATATCGATGAAGATGCGTATAATCAACTACAAAATTATTTGGCTGCTGTAAAACGTTCTATGCAAAATGAACAAGGAACATCAGAAATTATTGCAGATATTGAAGCACGAATTGCAGAGTTATTTTCGGAACGAATAAGTTCGAGTCAGCAAGTCATCACTTCAAAAATTGTTGAAGATATTATTAATATTATGGGACAACCTGAAGATTATAACATTGATGATGAAAACCATAATAACACTACTGATGAACATACAAACAACACTAATAAGCGATTATTTCGTGATAAAGAAAATGCTTTTGTAGGCGGTGTTTCTGCAGGACTGGGGCACTATTTTGGTATTGAAGCGCTGTGGGTAAGATTGATTTGGATATTGCTCGTTTTTGGCCTTGGTACAGGCGTATTGCTTTATGTAATTTTATGGTGTCTAATCCCAGCCGCAAACACAACAGCCGAAAAACTTTCAATGATGGGAAAGCCCATTAACATTACCAATATAGAAGAACAAGTTAAAGAAGGGTTTGGTAATGTAAAAGAACACTTAGATAAAGTGACTGAAAAAGTAAAACAACAAGATTTAAATGCATTACAAAATAAATCTCGTTCCTTTTTTGAAGCCCTTAGTTCATTTTTATCTATCCTTTTTAAATTATTTATTAAAGTAATTGGTATACTATTAATCATATCTGGAGTTTTTGCAATTATTACAACAACAATCAGCTTTTTTACATTAGGAATTTTTGGAGTAACTGTTCCAGGAATTGAAATTGAAAGCCTAATAAACACCACAAGCGTTCCGCTTTGGTGGATGACAGTTGTTTTGCTAATTACAGTTATTATCCCTCCATTATTTATTGTTTTTCTTGGACTACGATTGTTGAAAACAAAAAGTACATTCCTAAACAAAAAGGTTCGTATTTCATTGTTTGTAATATGGAGTATTGCCGTTTTACATCTCGTTGTGTTTAGTGTACTTCAACTCGTTGATTTTAAAGAAAAAGCGTATGTAAAAAAAATAAATGAACTTCCAGTGACTCAAAATGACACCTTATTTTTGGAAATGTCAAAAAATGCTACTTATACAAAACTAACATATAGAGATCTATTTAGAAGTGATGATTTTAAAGTGTACAGAGACGATAATCAAAATCAGTTGATTTACGGTTCTAACATTCGACTAATTATACGTTCCACAAATGATTCATTGGGTTCTATTTCTGTTGAAAAATCTTCTCGTGGAAAAACCTATGAACTCGCAAAAGAACGTGCCGAAAACGTACAATATGGATATACTTTTGATGAGAATACACTTAAGCTGGACTCCTATTTAACGACTGATATTGCTCATAAATTTAGAGATCAGGGGGTTGAAGTTATTGTGACGCTTCCAAAAGATGCTGTGCTCTATGCAAACAAAAACACCTATACGTTCCATCGAAATTATGATATACACCAAGATCTTTTGAAAAATGGAGAAGAAGAACACTTTTTAAAAGTGAAATCTAACACCTTAGAATGTTTAGATTGTAAAAACTAAATTATGTTTCAGTTATTTAAATATATTTTGGAGATCATCATAGATTTGGTATTAATATTGTTGTCTTAAATCTAAAAATAATTAAAAATGGCATATCACAAAATCTATGGTGGAAGTTTTATTGTCGTAGAATTGATTCGTGAAAACCTTGACAATCAAGGAATTACAGCTATCATAAAAGATGAAACAGAATCTGGACGTTTGGCTGGATTTGGCCCAACAACTTATGGCCATCAAGACGTTTTTGTTCACGAAAGTGAAAAAGAAAAAGCGCAACAAATTATAGCAATAACATTAGCAAATTTAGAACTTTAGTCTTTACTATATACTAGCAGACTATAATTTCAAATCATTTATTGTATTTTAGGGGCTCAAAATACAGTCCATCATGCGCAATAGTATTATCATTTTATTAAGTTTATGTTTAAATTTTGGTGTTTCTCAAAACTTGGAAGTTCCTGTAGACACTTCTGTGATTACACAACATAAAACAACCATAAAAGGAGTTTCCGTCAACTACACTGCCGAAACGGGTATGCAACCCGTGTGGGATAAAGATGGTTCCGTTATTGCAAGTCTTTTTTACACCTATTACACTCGAAATAACGTTAAAAGTCGTGCAGAGCGTCCATTGATTATTTCATTCAATGGTGGGCCCGGCTCAGCGTCAGTTTGGATGCACATGGCTTATACTGGTCCTCGAATTCTAAAGGTTGATGAGGAAGGTTACCCTGTTCAACCTTACGGATTTAAAAGTAATCCAAATTCTATTTTGGATGTTGCTGATATTGTATTTGTAAATCCTGTAAATACAGCTTACTCGCGAATGATACCTAACGAAGATGGCGAAATGCCAGACCGTAATCAATTTTTTGGAATCAATGAGGATATAGCATATCTCTCTGGATGGATTAATTCTTTTGTTACACGAAAGAATCGATGGGAATCTCCAAAATATATCATAGGTGAAAGTTATGGTGGAACTCGCGTGATGGGACTCTCTTTAGCTTTACAACAAAATCAATGGATGTATCTCAATGGTGTTATTTTAGTTTCGCCGGCGGATTATAAAACCTTACGTGTTGGTGGCCCTGTTTCTTCTGCACTCAATCTCCCCTACTATGCTGCAACGGCTTGGCATCACAAAATGCTTCCAGAAAAACTTCAATCCAAAGATCTATTAGATGTTTTACCTGAAGTTGAAAACTTTACAATAAATATTCTAATGCCTGCATTGGCCAAAGGTGGATTTATTACAGAAAAAGAAAAAATGAGCGTCAGCGAAAAAATGGCCTATTACTCTGGCATAAGTAAAAAAGCAGTACTTCAACACAATTTGGATGTGCCAACTAGTTTTTTTTGGAAAGAATTATTGAGAGATAAAACAGGTCAGACCATTGGACGGCTGGACTCAAGATATTTAGGTATTGATAAAAAAGAAGCGGGCTCTAGCCCCGATTATAACGCTGAATTAACTTCTTGGTTGCATTCTTTTACGCCAGCAATTAATCATTATATAAAAAATGAATTAAAGTTTGAAACCGATCTTAAATACAATATGTTTGGCTCTGTTCGACCATGGAACAATGATAATGACAATACAAGAGACAATTTACGCTTGGCGATGGCTCAAAATCCTTATTTAAAAGTGCTTAACCAGTCTGGATATTATGATGGAGCAACGACCTATTTTAGTGCAAAATATACGCTTTCGCAAATTGATCCAAGTGGAAAAATGAAAGATCGCTTTACATTTAAAGGCTACAGAAGTGGGCATATGATGTATTTGCGAAATGAAGATTTAATTCAATCTAATGAAGATTTAAGAGATTTCATTAAAGCATCTTCTGCAGATGGAAAAGCAGCAAAATATTAATGTCTGAATTAAAAGTCAGCATTGTAATTCCAGCAAAAAATACTGCAAAATTTCTCCCAGAATGTTTGGAATCCATAATCTCGCAAAGCTATTCGAATTGGGAAGCACTAGTAGTTGATGACGGCTCAACTGATAATAGTGTACAAATCGTTTCAGATTTTGCTAAAAAAGACCAACGGATTCGCTTACTCACAAATTCAGGAACTGGCATAATTGATGCGCTTAAAACTGCATATGCTGTTGCCAATGGAAAATTGATTACAAGAATGGATAGCGATGATATCATGACCAGTGATAAGTTGCTTAAAATGAGTACTATGCTTAAAACATATGGAAAAGGACATGTTGCTTTAGGCTTGGTCAAATATTTCTCTAAAGAGGGTTTAAAAGATGGATACAAACGCTACGAAAAATGGCTCAATCGCTTGACTAAAAAAGGGGGTAATTTCAATGAAATTTACAAAGAATGTGTCATTCCATCTCCTTGTTGGATGGTTTACACATCAGATTTTGAGCGCTGCGAAGGTTTTAAACCAAACATCTATCCTGAAGATTATGACCTTGCATTTCGCTTTTTCAAATATGGTTTAAAATGTATTCCTAGCAATGAAGTATTTCACCATTGGAGAGATTATGCCATTAGAACTTCAAGAACGAGTGAGCATTATGCTGAAAACTCTTTTTTGGAATTGAAACTCCACTATTTCATGGAATTATCTTATGACCCATCAAAAACTTTAATTATTTGGGGAGCTGGTACAAAAGGCAAAAAAATGGCTAAACTCCTTTCAAAAGCAACAATCCCTTTTGAATGGATATGTGATAATCCAAAAAAAATAGGTAAAGAGATTTATGGAAAAACACTACAACCTTTTGAATCACTTTCAAAAATTGAAGACTATCAAAGTATAATTACTGTTGCAAATCGTGAAGCACAAGACAGCATTAAAACCTATTTTGATATCCATCAAAAAAAGGCCATGAAAGATTACTTTTTCTTTTGCTAAGGGTTCATTTTAATAAATTATATTTGAGCTATGTTTTTTAAAATGCAGTTTCTATATCCCGAAGTTTTATATGCGCTTTTTGCGCTTATAATTCCTATAGTGGTGCATTTATTTCATCTTCGGAAATTTAAAAAACAAGAGTTTACTAATATTGCATTTTTAAAGAAAATTAAACTCCAAACGCGTCAAAGTGCAGTCCTAAAAAAATGGTTGATTTTGACGCTGAGATTACTAGCACTTAGTTGCATCATTATGGCTTTTGCTCAGCCCTATTTCTCCAATCAAAAAATCAAAAATACTACTCCAGAAGTGGTGATTTACATCGATAATTCATTCAGTATGCAAGCGCTAGGCCCTAATGGTGCACTTCTAGAACGTTCTGTACAAGAAGTACTGAATCATCTGGATGAAAAACTAAATGTAAATGTTTTTACAAATACAAAAACATATCGAAATAGAAGGCTAAAAACCCTTCAGGATGAACTTCTAGATATTGAATGCGTAGCACATCAATTGGACATAAAAACTGTTATTTCTAAAGGAAAAATGTTGTTTTCTAAAAGCACATCAAATCCTAAATATTTTATCATAATTTCTGATTTTCAACAAACAAATAACTCCTTTGAAACCATAAAAAAAGACACCAATATCAGTCTGTTTTTAATCCATAAAAAACCTATTAACACCGAGAATTTTTATATTGAAACTGTTGAAATTTCATCACAAACAAATGGATACGATATTGAAATTCAAGCCAATAGTAGCTCTAAAACTCAAGACAGCTTGACCATAAATTTATACAACGATCAAAAGCTTTTGGGGAAGTCTATTGTGTTGAAAAATCGAAGTTTTAAAAATACTTTTTCACTTCCAAAAAGCAGTTCCTTAACAAAGGGGAAACTTGTATTGGACGATAACAATGGACTTGTTTTTGATGACACATATTACTTTAATATCCCAAAGGAAAATAGAATTAAGGTGATGGTGGTTAGTGAACAAAAAAACACCTATCTATCACGAATTTTTACAGATGACGAATTTTTATTTTTAGAACAAAATATAAATGCAGTAGTGTATAGCGAACTTAAAAATCAAGATTTACTTATTTTGGATGCCTTAGAAAACATTTCGGTAGCATTTATTAGCAATGTCAAAGACTTTTTGAATAAAGGTGGAAATGTTGTTGTAATTCCACATTCTTACGAAAATATTGATAATTACAATAGTATTCTTAACCAAAACATTTTACAAAATAAAGCAGTCCTATCTGATCAAAAAATTACAACAATCAATTTTGATCATCCTATTTATAGATCTATTTTTGAAACCAGTATCAAAAACTTTCAATTTCCTAAAGTGAAAAAATACTTTCCTTTGAAGTCAACATCTAATGTGCTTTTGAGCCTTCAAAATGAAACTCCATTTTTGGCACAGTATGGTAATGCTTATGTGTTCTCATCAAATATAAGTTCAGAGGATTCTAATTTTATCAATTCACCTTTAATTGTCCCTACCTTTTATAGCATCGCCAGGTCAAGTTATAAACTACCAAAAATACAATATACTATTGGCGATCAAAATGAAATTGAATTAAATTATAATATTAATACAGATGAAGTTTTACAGATGACAAGTAGTAAAAAAAGCTACATTCCGCTGCAAAACAAACAGCACTCAAAACTTAAAATCACAACAGAAGATTTACCTGAAAAAGCAGGACATTATGCCCTTCATTACAAGTCGGATACGTTACAGTTTTTGAGCTATAACTTTGATCGAAATGAAAGTGTTTTGCGATACTTAGACCTAGAAGAATTGTTCTCTGATTTTAGCACTGAAACTATTGAGAGTAGTTTGAACTTCATAAAAAGTAGTGTAAAAATTAAGTCCATATGGAAATGGTTTGTTATTTTTGCCCTAGTATTTTTGGCTTTAGAAATGCTCATCTTAAAATTTTTTAAATGAATGTACTCATAAAATCAGCTACAATTCTTGATGCAAAAAGTGATTTTCACAACAAAACACAAGATATTTTAGTTGAAAATGATCGTATTACCGAAATTGCCAATGCTATAAAAAATACCAAAAATTATCCTGAAATTTCATTAAAAAATCTTCATGTTTCTCAAGGTTGGTTTGATAGTAGTGTGTCTTTTGGAGAACCCGGTTATGAAGATCGAGAAACTATTGCCAACGGGCTTTCGGTAGCAGCGCACTCTGGATTTACAAATGTTGCGCTCAATCCAAATACATCTCCAGTCATTGATAGCCATTCAGGAGTAGCATTTGTACAAAACAAATCAAAAAATACTGCAACACAACTACACGCTGTTGGCGCACTCACACAAGGTGCAAAAGGATCACATCTTGCGGAACTTTATGATATGCATTCTGCTGGGAGCGTTGCTTTTGGAGATTATAAAAAACCGATTTCAAATCCAAATGTTTTAAAAATTGCGCTTCAGTATGCCGCAAATTTTGGTGGACTGGTGCAGTCTTTTCCACTTGAAGAAGATATTGCAAGAGCTGGAATGATTAATGAAAATATTACAAGTACTCGACTAGGCTTGAAAGGAAATCCAAATCTTGCCGAAGAACTTCAAGTTGCACGAGATATTTCAATTTTAGAATATACTGGTGGAACTCTTCATATTCCAACTATTTCGACTACAAAATCTGTTGCGCTTATTCGTGATGCAAAATCAAAAGGATTGGATATTAGTTGTAGTGTTGCTATTCATAATTTAATTTTTACAGACACTTGCTTGGAGAGTTATAATACAAATTGTAAAGTAAATCCTCCGCTAAGAACTCAAAATGATATTGATGCACTTATTGAAGGTCTAAAAGACGGAACATTAGATATGGTTACTTCTGACCACGACCCTGTTGCAATTGAATACAAAAAAGTAGAATTTGATTTTGCTGCTTTTGGGACCATAGGTTTGGAAAGTGCTTTTGGTGCGCTTAATTCTATTTTTACAACTAAGCAAACCGTAGAATTTTTAACGAAAGGAAAAAAACGTTTCAATATTCCTGACAACAGAATTGCTGTTGGAAATGAATGTAGTATGACACTTTTTGACCCTAAAAGTACATATGTTTTTGAGTCGAAACATATCCATTCGAAATCTAAAAATTCAATGTTCTTAGGGCACCAATTGAAAGGTATTGTATATGGTATAATTGCCAACAATATATGCACAATTGATCTTTAAACTTAATTGAAATTCATTATGAAATCTGAAAAAACTATGGCATTTGTAAGCTATCTTACACTGTTGGGACTACTTATTGCCTATCTGAAAAATAATCCGAAAAATTCATTTGTAAGTTTTCATATTCGTCAATCGTTGGGACTCTGGCTCACTTTTTATATTTTAGGTAAAACCGTTGGGAATTTTGACAGTTGGTGGATTACATTATCGTTTTGGGCATTTTTCATGGTGCTGATGTTCTATGGAATTTCTTCAGCATTGACTGGTAAAACAACAGCGATGCCATTGGTTGGAAAATTTTATCAAAACATCTTCAAAAACTTACATTAGATGCATGAAAAAACACTCCCTCTTTTCTATGTGAAAAGACCATCTAAGCTTCAAAAGAACGCACCGCTTCTTGTACTTTTACACGGATATGGAAGCGATGAAAATGATTTATTTTCGTTTTCCAGCGAACTTCCCGAAGAACTGTTTATCATTTCACTTAGAGCGCCTCATCCTTTGCAGCCCTATGGCCATGCGTGGTATGCTATAAATTTTGATGCACAACAAAACAAATGGAATGATGTTCATCAGGCCAAAGCCTCTATGAAAACCATCACAAAGTGCATTGACTTAGCTTGTGAAAAGTATGAGCTAAACACTAAAAATGTGAGTTTATTGGGGTTTAGTCAAGGGTGTGTTTTAAGTATGGCTCTAGCGATCAATTATCCGAAAAAGTTTAAAAACGTCATTGGATTGAGTGGCTATATCAGTCTCGAATTTTTAGAAAATACTATGAAATCGGAGGACTACAATCATCTCAATTTTTATTGCTCACATGGGAGTTCAGACCAAGTAATTCCTGTAGAATGGGCTCGAAAAACACCAACAATTCTTAATAAATTAGGAATAAAACACACCTACAGTGAATTTCCAGTTGGACATGGTGTAGCACCACAAAACTTTTTTGAGTTTAAGGACTGGTTGAAAAAAAGAATATAAGCGCAAATTAAACCTCTTTTAGCTTAGCTTCAAGCTCATTTTTTTTTATTTCTAGTTGTTCAATTTTCGATTGATAAATTTTAATGTCTTTCTCATATTTATCAATAATACGCTTCGAATTGGCATATTGAAAAACAATGACTAAAAGTGCAAAAAGTAGTGCGTAAGTCAGGAATTTTGATTTCATTTTAAATGATAATTTCTAATTGATCGTAGGCTAAAAAAATGGATTCTGGTAGTGCTTTTTGGACTTCATCATGAAAGCCCATGTGATGACTAATATGGGTTAAATACGCTTTTTTGGGACGAATTTGTTTGATTAACGCTATAGCTTCCTCCAAATTCAGATGTGATAAATGAGGTTCTATTCTTAAAGCATTAATCACTAGTACGTCTAGATTTTGAAGTTTTTCAATTTCTTCTTTTGCAATAGTTTTTGCATCTGTCACATAAGCAAAATTATCTACTCTAAAACCAAAAACAGGAAGCTTATGGTGGTAAACTTCTATAGGCGTAATTTTTTTATTTTCAATAAAAAATGATTGGTTTTCAATGGGATGCGTATCAAGAGTTAGAACGCCAGGATATTTATTATTTGTTTCAAAAATATATTCAAATCGTTTTTTTAAAGCCTCAAGAACTCTCTTGTGTGCATAAACTGGCATATCGCCCTGACGAAAATAAAAAGGACGTAAATCATCCAATCCCGCTGTATGGTCGCTATGCTCGTGGGTAAATAAAACAGCATCAATATTGGTACAATTTGTCCTAAGTAATTGTTGCCGGAAGTCTGGACCACAATCAATCAAAATGGTAAAATCCTCCCATTCTAAAAGAACAGAAACCCGCAAACGCTTGTCTTTTGGATTTGTACTCAAACATACAGGATGTTGACTTCCAATTATGGGAATTCCTTGTGATGTGCCTGTTCCTAAGAAAGTAACTTTCAAAACTGTATTATTTTTTACAAAAATAGAGTATTTTTTTTTGTCACTTTGACTAAATCCCTAACTTTGTATAACTCACAACTACACAAAGTAAAGATGGAAATAACTTTAAAAGGTGATGCAAAAATTGAAAGCGTACCGTCCCTAAAAGCTAAAGCTTTACGAATTAACCTCAACGAAAATATTTATGGAACTTTTGCCGAAATTGGTGCAGGTCAAGAAACGGTTCGGCATTTTTTTCGTGCCGGTGGTGCTTCTGGAACTATAGCAAAAGCCATGTCTGCATACGATAAATCCTTCAGTGATGCTATATATGGCACAGAAGATGACCGTAGATATGTTACCGAAAATAGATTGCGAAAAATGCTAGCGCACGAAGTCCAACTTATTGAAGATCGAATTTCTAGAGACGATAATCCCAACAGAATGTTTTTTAGTTATGCCAATACAGTAACTACAATAGATTTTGCTAAACGTTATAAAGGCCATGGATGGGTAGGTATCAAGTATCAAATTGACCCAAAAGAGGATTATAACGAAATTATTTTGCACGTCCGTTTCAAGGAAAATGATGCACGTTTGCAACAAGAAACACTCGGGAAATTAGGTACAAATCTAATTTATGGTGCATTTTATAAACACAATGAACCCAAAAAATTACTACGTTACCTCTACGATCATTTGGACAAAGACCAACTAGAAATTGATACGATCAACTTTTCAGGACCTGTATTCAAAGATGTTGATAACCGATTGATGAGTTTACAATTGGTGAAAAATGGAATGACAGATGCTGTAATGTTTGCACCAGACGGGAACAACGTTTTACCAGCGCGGGTTTTGTACAAGAAAAATATTTTAGCCTTTAGAGGAAGTTTCAGACCTGTTACACGAGTGAATGTAGACATGTATGAAAACTCCTTTGAAATGTTTACAAAAGAAAATAAAGTAGACCCCGATAAAACACAGGTTGTTTTTGAAATTACACTATCCAACTTAAGAGCATCTGGTGGGGAAATTGATGAGCAAGATTTTATGGATCGAGCAAGACTGCTTTGTTCATTAGGACAGACGGTTTTGATTTCGAATTTCCAAGAATACTACAAACTTGTGGAATATTTTAGTCAATATTCCAAAAAACGAATGGTGCTGTCTATGGGTGTAAATAATCTTGTAGATATTTTTGATGAAAAATACTATCGCCATTTGAGTGGTGGAATTTTGGAAGCTTTCGGTAAACTATTCCATAAAGATCTCAAAGTTTATCTGTATCCTATGCTAAAAGAAGACGGTACACTTGTTACTAGTGACAACCTGAAAGTACACCCACGAATGAAAGAACTTTACAAATTTTTTAAATACACAGGAAAACTTGTAGATATTGAAAATTATAGACCAGAAGTTTTGGATATTTTCTCTAGAAAAGTACTTAAAATGATTGCCGCAGGTGATGATAGCTGGGAACCTTTACTTCCTACCGTTGTTTCAAATATGATAAAAGAACAAAAGCTTTTTGGGTATTCAGAAAAAGAAGTTGAAACCTCCTAAAATTTAGAATTATTTCAATATTTGAGCTGTGTGCTCTTTTGTTTTTACTTTCGTTATAATATTCTCAATAACCCCTTTTTCATCAATTACAAAAGTGATACGATGAATGCCATCGTATTCACGTCCCATAAACTTTTTTGGACCCCAAACGCCGTATGCATTGATGACAGACTTATCTTCGTCAGCCAATAAATCATAAGGAAATTCATATTTATTTTTGAAGTTAGATTGACGCTTTGGACTATCGGCACTAACACCCAAAACATCATAACCTTTAGCAACAAAGCGAGTGTAATTATCACTCAAATTACAAGCTTCTAAAGTACAACCTGGAGTACTTGCCTTTGGATAGAAAAATAACACTAGTTTTTTACCTTCAAAATCAGATAAACTAACGGTATTTTCGTCTTGGTTAATACTTTGAAAATCAGGGGCTTTGTCGCCAATTTGTAATGTAGTCATATTTAGTATCTTTGGTGAACAAAGATAATCGAATGACAAAAAAAGAAAAGGTAAATTTTGTTATAAAAACCTTAAATAATTTATACCCAGAAATTCCTGTCCCTTTGGACCATAAGGATCCTTATACTCTGCTAATTGCAGTGCTGCTTTCAGCACAATGTACCGACGTACGTGTCAATCAAACCACCCCTATTCTTTTTGCCAAAGCAGATAACCCCTATGACATGATTAAAATGAGTGTAGAAGACATCAAAAGCATCATTCGCCCTTGTGGTCTATCTCCAATGAAAAGTAAAGGGATTTATGGATTATCTAAAATATTGATTGAAAAACACAATGGAGAAGTTCCTCAAAGTTTTGAGGCCCTGGAAGCTCTACCTGCCGTAGGCCATAAAACCGCAAGCGTTGTGATGGCTCAGGCTTTTGGTGTTCCTGCTTTTCCTGTGGATACACATATTCATCGTCTTATGTACCGCTGGAATTTATCCAATGGAAAAAGTGTAGCACAAACCGAAAAAGACGCCAAACGATTATTTCCAAAAGAACTTTGGAACGACCTGCATTTACAAATCATTTGGTATGGCCGAGAGTATTCTCCCGCTCGTGGATGGAACTTTGAAAACGATTTGATTACCAAAACTATTGGTCGAAAATCGGTAATAAAAACTCTACAAAAAAAATCCTGAACCATGGTTCAGGATTTTTTTAACTTCAAAGTTTAGTTGATAAAGGTTTCAAAATTGTTTGTACCAATTGGCACAATTTTGAGCGCTTTTGAATAATTCAGAAGAAAATTAACCGTTTCTTCCCGCGGTTTAAGTTGTTCAGAATTTGAGGGTTCTTGAGTGTAAAGTTTTGCCATTCGCAATCATTTTTTGTGTGTGATTTACTACCAAAACGCAAAACTTTTACTTTTATTATATCAACCTCTAATTTATAAGACTAATATTGTGTTTTTCAATCATTTTACGAAGGTTTATCAACCCATAACGCATACGTCCTAGTGCAGTATTGATACTTACCCCTGTGTTTTCTGAAATCTCTTTAAAACTCATGTCTTGATACATACGCATCTTTATAACTGCCTTTTGATCTTCTGGTAATTCTTCAAGTAATAAACGAACATGATCAGAAATTTGTTGATCCACAAGTCTGTGTTCTGCATTTGCACTACCATCTGATATTACAGAAAAAATATCAAAATCATCATTATTTTTAAATTTTGGCATGCGATTATTTTTTCTAAAAAAATCAATCACAAGATTATGAGCTATACGCATCACCCAAGGCAAAAATTTACCTTGTTCGTTGTACTTCCCTTTTTTTAGTGTTTTTATCACTTTAACAAAAGTATCTTGAAAAATATCTTCCGTTGCATCGCGGTCATATACTTTGGAAAATATAAAACCATACAAACGTTGTTGGTGTCTATTAATGAGAATAGAAAGCGCACTTTCCTGTCCTGAAATGTAATTGTTTACGAGCTGGGCATCGCTTAAAGATTTGATATTCATAACATTACTAATTTAGCAACACCAATAAGGTGTTGAGATTAAAATTTCTTTTAAAAGTAATGTTATTTTATAAGCGATTCTTTTAGAATTGAAATCAAATATAAAGGGTTTAAAACTAGAAATCCAAATTTTTGTGGCTTTTTTTTATTCTTAATAAGACGTTAATCTCTTTTATTTCTTTGGGCAATAATGGTATCTTTACGTCTTATTTTTGGTCAATGTCAAACACGTTTACTAAGCTACACCCAAAAGATTATATTCTAATCAAGGGCGCAAAATTACACAACCTAAAAAATGTTGATGTGGCAATTCCACGCAACAAGCTGGTTGTACTAACTGGTCTTTCTGGTTCTGGAAAATCAAGCTTAGCTTTTGATACACTTTATGCCGAAGGACAACGCCGATACGTAGAAAGTTTATCGAGCTATGCACGTCAGTTTTTAGGACGGTTACACAAACCAAATGTTGATTATATAAAAGGCATTGCACCCGCAATTGCAATTGAACAGAAAGTCAATTCAACAAATCCACGCTCTACAGTGGGTACTTCGACCGAAATTTATGACTACCTAAAATTACTTTTTGCTCGAATTGGCATTACATACTCCCCTATTTCAAATGGTATTGTAAAAAAAGACAACACCACAGATGTGGTAGATTTTGTTCAATCTTTTGATGAAAATCAAAAATTACTTTTGCTTGCTCCAATTCATCTAGAAAAGGGCCGCCAATTGGACGAAAAATTAAAAACGCTTCAAAATCAAGGGTTTTCACGAATTAAAATCAATAATAAAGTAGAACGTATAGACCATTGTATTGGTATTGGTGCAGAAGTCTCTAATCTAAAGCTTGTAGTCGATCGTATTGTTGTACGCCACGAAGAAGATTTTTTTAATCGCCTTGCAGATGCTATTGAAATGGCTTTTTACGAAGGAAAGGGGAATTGTGAAATTGAAAATTTAGACCAAAATTCAACCCAAGTTTTTAGTAATAATTTTACACTAGACGGACAAACATTTCTTGAACCTACAACCCATCTTTTTAGCTTCAATAATCCCTATGGCGCTTGTCCAAAATGTGAAGGCTATGGTGATGTTGTAGGTATAGATGAAAGTCTTGTGATCCCCAATACAACACTGTCAATTTATGAAAATGCCATTTTCCCTTGGCGTGGAGAAAGCATGTCTTATTTTAGAAATGAACTAGTCAATACTAGTCATAAATTTGATTTCCCAATACACAAGCCCTACTTTGAATTAAATGCAAAACAAAAAAAATTGCTCTGGACTGGGAATTCATATTTTACAGGGCTCAATGCATTTTTTGAAGAGTTAGAAGCCAAAGCCTATAAAGTTCAAAACAGAGTAATGCTTTCTCGTTATCGTGGCAAAACAAAATGTAGCAAATGTGAAGGCAAACGACTACGTGAAGAAGCCAATTATGTAAAAATTGATGGGCGTTCAATTACAGATTTAGTAGAGTTACCCATTAAGGAACTTAAAGTTTTTTTTGAGCAATTGACACTTACAGAAAATGAAAACGAAATTGCAAAAAGACTGTTAGTTGAAATCAGAAATCGCTTGCGTTTTCTATCTAATGTTGGGCTCGATTATTTAACTTTAAACAGAAAATCAAACACACTTTCTGGTGGCGAAAGCCAACGAATAAACCTTGCTACATCTCTTGGTAGTAGTCTTGTTGGCTCTATGTATATTTTGGATGAGCCCAGCATAGGTTTACATTCCAAAGACACAGAACAGCTCGTTTCTGTCCTAAAATCATTACGTGATTTAGGCAATACGGTTATTGTTGTTGAACACGATGAAGTTATTATGAAAGCCGCAGATTATATTATTGATATTGGTCCTGAAGCTGGTAGTTTCGGTGGAGAAATTATGGCCACAGGTGATTATGACTCTATTTTAAAAAACAAAACACTAACGGCAAAATATCTCAATGGAACAATGGCTATTGAACTCCCAAAAAACCGCAGAACATCAAAATATGCTGTAAAAATTAAAGGAGCACGTGCCAATAATTTAAAAAATATAGATGTTGAATTTCCATTAAATATGCTCACTGTGGTCACAGGTGTTTCTGGAAGTGGAAAAAGTACATTAGTTAAAAACATTTTATATCCTGCTCTAAATAAAGCCCTTGTTGGATATGGTGAAAAACCTGGCGATTTTTCAAGTATTTCAGGAAACTTTAGTTCTGTAAAATTTATTGAATTTGTAGATCAAAACCCTATTGGGCGGTCTTCGCGCTCCAATCCCGTAACTTACATCAAAGCGTATGATGATATCCGAATGTTGTTTTCAAAACAAAAACTTAGTACGCTAAGAAATTACCAACCAAAACACTTCTCTTTTAATGTTGATGGCGGGCGCTGCCCTAGTTGCAAAGGCGAAGGTGTTGTAACAATTGAAATGCAGTTTATGGCTGATGTACAACTCAAATGTGAAAGCTGTCATGGAAAACGTTTCAAAAAAGAAGTTTTAGAAGTCAAATTCAATGAAAAAACAATAGATGATATTTTGAATATGACTATTGATGAATCTTTGACTTTTTTTGAGACACACAATTGCACCAAAATAAAAAAGAAACTACAGCCTCTACAAGATGTTGGTTTGGGCTATGTAACGCTTGGACAAAGCTCTTCTACCCTTTCAGGTGGCGAAGCACAGCGTATCAAATTAGCTTCATTTTTGGGCAAAGGAACTAACAGCGAATCGGGGCTTTTTATTTTTGATGAACCGACAACAGGTTTGCATTTCCATGATATTAAAAAACTGCTTAAATCATTTAATGCACTTATTAATCATGGCCATTCTATTATTGTGATTGAACATAATTTGGAACTCGTCAAATCTGCTGATTATATTATTGATTTAGGCCCAGAGGGTGGGGAAAATGGTGGCCATCTTTTGGCCGAAGGCACTCCCGAAACAATTATAAATTCTAAAAAATCAAGCACAGCAAAATATCTTAAAGATGTTTTAAATAGCTAATAATCAATTATTTATTTAATGGTATAAATTATGGCACACTGTTTGGTCTAAACCTAACATGAATCTATAAAAATTTATATTATGAAAAAATTACTGATTATTTTAAGTGCCGCTATTTATTCTAGTTTTTCGTTTGCGAATGCGCCACTAAGTGCTCGCAATTACAGTAATGCTTTCATTTTTGATGAACAGGGAATTGAATTTGCTGTATTTCCTGACGGACATTTTGATTTTAATATTTTGAATCAAATCAATGGCGTTTATGATTCAAACGTAAGCGTCTTGGATGTTGGATTTTATGATGATATATATATCAGTTTTAATACAGGTTACCGCTATGATGCCTATATTCAGTATGATGATTTTGGTGCTATAGTTCAAATTCAAAATGTTCCAGTTTTTTATGATTTTTATGGTCGTGTACGTCAAATTGGAAATATCCATATTCGTTACAATCAAAAAGGATATGTTCGTCAAGTCGGGTGGCTATATGTAAATTATCGTCCTAACTTGAGTTTTTATTGCCATGGGTATATCAATAATAGAAACCGTTTTTACAGACAACGCCCATGGCATGTACACTATAGAAGACCGAGTTTACACACAGCTGTAGTATACGATCGACCATACAGAAGGCATTATACCCCTACTCGTCGTCATTACAATGGCCCTTACCGCAATAATCGTAGACCACAAGTATATCATAGTAATACACGAAGTAGAACAAGAAGTAACCATTCGCTTGGATATACCAATGGAAATCGCAATGAGAATTCTGTGACTAGATCAACAACAAGACGTTCTGTAAATAGAACAAATAATAATATTAATATGCGCAACCAAACTCCTGTTCGCTCTACCGAACGGACTCGTAGTAC
>Ga0228658_1000169_pt1 | contig 21323 bp, 15 predicted proteins | sample 71DmetaG_FD_183040 | JGI IMG/M metagenome (GOLD analysis project Ga0228658, IMG submission 183040) | Seawater microbial communities from Monterey Bay, California, United States - 71D | ecosystem: Environmental > Aquatic > Marine > Coastal | place: USA: California | collected 2016-10-18 | reverse complement strand
GAAAAGCCATGTTGTAAAACAAAGTAAAATTTGTAGAACTAGACGGTGTGGCTGATTATCCCACTGTGTACCAACACATCACAGAAGCGAACTTTGATGAGATTGATGTATTGGTGCAGATAGCACAACCAGATCATTTCACACTGAAAGAAACCAAAAAGATAGCAGAAGATCTCAACAATTATTTCATGAGCAAGGATGTGGTAGTATTAGAAGATCATCCTGAGGATCCAGAACACGTGGGCACTGTCAAATTGAACAATGGTGCATACACATTAATTCTAGCACAACGTCTATCCAAGTTGAACAAGTTTGCTAAGATGTTGGAAGCAGGACCTTACTACAAAAATTGGTCTAAAGATTATCTGGAATCAGTGAAAGGTTTCCGAGAGAAGAAAAATCAGTAAGTTTACTGTCCCTCCTACACAATCGTTTGTACTGTTTTTTATTGGTGCTCCATTCTGCGCCTGTCCACCACTCAAATCCTCGATAGTTGGCTTTGTATTCAGATGATTGCTCATAGCCTGATCCCATGTAGAAATATCTCACATAGTTGTTCTGTGCCCATTCAATTTCAAGATCCAGCGTGATGTCCGATATGGGCACTGTGTTGGCATGAATAACACTTTCTAATCCTGCAAGGTCTTGGGAGTCATATGAGTCTATGGTGGAATAGTTTTCTTCTTGATATCTGTATCGCTTCTGTTTGGTAAATCCTATGATGTTGTCTGCTGTGCCTGTGTAAAACAGCATGAACTGATCACGCCTGTGATAGTGTCCAAAAGGATCGTAGTCCTCGCTAAATTTTTTTCTTTCCATGTACTGCTTGTATATGTGCGGCAGTCCCAACAGTTTAACCATTTCACTTGCGTCGATAACTTTTATGCCGATCTCTTTGCCGTCGTGCGTGTGCGATTTGTAACGAGGACGCCATTTGTCCATGTTGATTCGTGTACTACGTGATTGATAAAAAACTTCAGGTCTGTTGCCCACAGGGTGATCCAATGCGAGCCATCCTCTGTCAATGGCTTCCGACTCTTCATCCTCATCCACTATGGCCATGGGTCTGCATATCACTAGATCCTGCTGTTCTTGTTTGCCAAAAGTGTGATCGAAGAGTAGTTCCATACAATTACTTAATTCATGTTATGAGATGACTTACGTCATCTGAAACTTCGCTTACGCTCGTTTCCTTTTTCTTAATTTACGCTGAAAAGAGTAATTTACGCATTTACGCACTATGCGTCCTGCTGTACTAGATGAGCAGTCACAATACTGCTATTTCTAGCAGTATCGACTTTAACCCGTGTACTGAGTTCGCAGTCACCATACATCGTTGCTATCGCCGGGCGGTTGTGCTGTACCCGTTAACTTATACTATCCAACGCGAGCCTACTGTATCTTTGTATGATAATCTACAGTAAACTTGAGGTTGCTGTTTCTCAGAGCCTCATCATTTTTTGCTGTTTGCATCTAAGGATTCACCTGTCGCTTGTTAGCCGCATTTCCTTGCTCACTGGTTGCGATGCTATGTTTGCCTATTGGGAAATTTGTTTGCCTGGTGGAAGGATACGGTTGCCCTTCAACTACTATATAACACAGATAAAAATGTTGGTCAATCTTTTTGGCTTTAAATACCGTTATGCATTGGACGTACCAAGGAAATGAAATTACCAATATGCCCGAAGATGTTGTAGGATTTGTTTACCTAATAACAAATACAACCAACGGTAGGAAGTATATTGGAAAAAAATTAGCAAGATTCAAAAGATCTAGGCCACCACTTAAAGGCAGAAAGAACAAACGTAGATACAAAGTGGATTCTGATTGGCAGGACTATTACGGATCAAGCGATGATCTCACAATCGATGTCAACAAAATTGGTAAAGACAAATTCACAAGAGAAATACTTTTCTACTGCAAGTCTAAAGCAGAACTATCCTATGTGGAAGCACGTGAGCAATTTTCACGTAAGGTCCTAGAAACTAATGATTATTATAATGGTCATATCCGTGTGAGGGTACACGGCAAAGGAATTATAAAGTCTTAACGATTTTGTTTACAAAATATTGGTAGTGTTTTCTGTGAGGATGACCGTGATAGTCATGAGCACGTTCTGTGAACAGCGATAGTTCCGGAAACTTGTTCAACACATTAACATGGTCTTGTGATTGAAGATAATGATACACTTCATCGTCCCAACTTGAAACAGATAATTTTACATTGTTGACTTTGCAGTAATTTATTATCTTGTTCAAAAAGGTTTTAGAATACTTTTTATCTGTATCCTTTATTATACTTTCTTTAACTTTTTTCAATTTATCCAATACTCGAGTGTTCCTAAACAGATGGAAGTCACTGGTGATATCTGTGTAATCTAATGTGCTGTGAAGTCTTACATACAAGTCATCAATTTTAGTACGGACTATTCTACGAGCAAATGATGGAAACAAGATTATGCACTGGTCAAACTGATGTTTTTTATGTAGCAGTGTTAGGTTGTTGTAGATGCAATCGATACCAATTGCAGATACCCCTAGGTTTAGATAATTCTGTCCAGTTTTGCCAGATAGTAAATGGGGCCAGGCATCAGTGGCAGGCAGATCAAGACCATACGTGAATGAACAACCAAAACAAGGGATAAAGTAACGGTCAAATCCTTTGTGGTCGCGATCCCTGTAGGTGTTTGTGAAACTGTTACGGGTGAACTCATATTGGAATATGAAATCTTCTTTTAGTTCGGAACAGTGCCAATTGTTTGATCTTTGAGATAGTAAGTAAAGATCATCGATATGCAGAGTGTACACTCCTTTTTGTGTCATTTCGTGTACAGAAGTTAACACGGTATCACTGTTGTCGATAGCGAACGATGTGTTGTAGAATTTGTTTGCTTCCACGCCATTTAGTGTAATCTTGATTACTTCAACGGTCTGATTGCCTGGATTGATTGTGAATGAAATTTTATCCTGTGTGGGATATTCTATATTTCGTTCTATGATTTCTGTACTTAGGTAGATCTTAATTTCTATATTCATCTTAACTTCTATATTCATAGTATATAGTATAAAAAACCCCCGACTCGTTAAAGCCGAGGGTTTATAGAATTGCAATTCAATTATTAATTACGCCGCTACTTTAGCCGCGTTTTTTGCCTCTTGAATTTCTTTTCTTCTTAACTTGATCAATTTTGAAAGATTAGCAAGTGCTTTTCTGGCTCTAGTTGCAGAAGCCTTTACACCTTTCTCTGTGAACTTTCCGTTCTCTTCAGAGTATGCTTGGATCTCACTCATGATACTTTCGTGTGTTTGTGACATATGTTTTTTCTCCTTCTTATTGTCGTACGATATAATTAATTAACATATGCTACATTTAAGCACAAAAGAAGTGGTTCTGTCAATTGAAAAAGCAGAATTGGAAATTAAACATGGAATAATTTACCAAAAGTATCCTAACTTCTTTGGTAATACCTTTGATTTTGATTTTGGCAAGAAAGAAAATTTTGAAAAATTAGAAAATCAAACCCACTTGAATCGTTTGAAATTGTCCAAAGATGATGAGGTTATGAAAAAACTTACTGTGTTTTTTATGAACTCTAGCATCACCCAAGCACTTGAAAAAAAGTTTAGAACAGATTTAACATTCAGTTCCGTTGATGTTTGGATTGACGGTAAAGGATACAAATTGCCATCACACGTTGATGATTCGAGAATTAAATTACATCTTCAAGTGTACCTTAGCGACAACAACGAAGGTACGTCACTTTACAATCCACAGGGAGAACTTCTGTATACATTTCCTTTTAAGAAAAATTATGGCTATGCATTATACAACGGTGCATACAGTTATCACGGTGTAGAAGAAGTTGAGGAAGATGGAAGAACTAGTTTGTATGTTAGATATCAATAAGCAGATTATATTTTGTATTCGACGTCATTAGCATAGTTTGTAAACCCATTTTCTTTTACAACTTTTAGTACTGAATTTACTCTGCTTACTAACTCGTCTTTGTGTGATATTAGGAATATATTTTTCTTCTGTGTTCTGCTCATGTCTTTAAGCACAGACATAGAACTCTCAACACCCGATATGTCCATGCCGGCATCTACAAGTTCATCAATAAACAGCAAGTTGATCTGTTGATATAGTGATTCCCACACATCTCTGAATGCCCAACTTAAACTTAATATTAATCTGTTTCTTTCACCCCTACTCAAGTTGTCAAAATCTAATTCTCTGCCTAGTTCTTCGATACGTACAGATAAATCTGATTGGAATGTTACTGTGTGTGGTAATTTTACTTTGCCCAAGAACCACGCTAATCTTTGATTCAAGTATGTTAAGTTTTGTTCTATTATTCTTGTTCTTATGAATGAATCTTTTGCTGTTAACAACTTGTATAAAAACTCTTGGTGTCTGTGCAAGTCTTCAAGTTCATTTGCCTTTTCAAAATCAACTTGTTGTATTGCTGTTTTGTTTAGTTCTTCTACTTGTTCAGCATACGGGTCATGTTTTTTCTCATTTTGTTCTAGTTGACGATTTAAATCTTTCAAAGATCCTTTGTGATTGTATGCTTCGTCCATTGTGTCATAATATGTGTCTGGTGTTACTCCTAAGTCACCTATTGCATCTATGTCCTGTTGTATTTTTGCAAGATCACTTTCTAGTTTTGTTGAATATTCTTTTGATTCTGTGAGTATTGTTTTAAGTTTATCAACCAAATGTTCATGTTTGTCATCAAGTAACTCTTGCTCACAAGTTGGACATTTTTGTTGTGCGGCATATTCTAAATCACTTTCTGTTTTTTCCACTGTGCTTTTTGCTTTAGTAAACGAATCCTCGTGATATGCTTTTTCTTTTTGTAAACTTAATAATTTGATATAGTTCTCATTATGTTTTTGTAATCTTTTGTGTGCATCCAGTTCTGCTTTTATATCTACTTTTTCCAGTTCTGCTATTGCCTCTGCAAAACTTTTAGAGTCTTCTTCTTTTTGTGTCTGCCAAGCACTTGATCTTATTTTTAAACTTTCAATTGATTCTTTAATTTTTTCATTACTGGCAACTCTGGCATCTATTTTTAGTTTTTCTTCAGTTAGTATTTGCTTGGTTGCTTTTTGTTTTTCTTTTAGTAGATCTGCTTTTTGTGAAAGTAGTGTTATACCAAGCAACTGCTCAATAATTTCTCTTTGTTCATTTGCTTTGGTTGATAAAAACGGTTGTGTGTATGTGTTCAACGCAATTATGTTTTTAAACATAGCATGGGTCATACCCATTAATTTGTTTATTTCCACCTGCGTTTCTCTGTTCTCGCCTTGTGCTTCGTTGCTTTCTACGTTTTGTTCGATGTTGTTTGCATAGAATCTAAACACCTGTGGCTTTCTTCCACGCTCTATTGTGTATTCAACATTATTTTTTATAAATTTAACACTTACCAACATGCCTTTCTCGTTGGTTTTGTTTACAAGATTATCTCTTCTAATGTTTGTTAATGCTTCACCAAAGAACACATATGAAAGTGCATTTATAATTGTAGTCTTACCTGTACCATTTCTAGCACCTGCATCATCACCGCCCAAGTCCATGTTTTCACCAATCACAAGCACAAGGCTTTTGTTTGAGAAATTAATTGCTTGAGCCTGATTGCCCACGCTCATGAAATTTTTAACTGTTAGTTCTTTAATTGTTAACATCTAAGTCGTTGTAAATTGCTGTTAATATATTCTTGTCATATGTTTCTGAATCAACACCTTGTAATTGTTTGATTACAATTTGATCCACGCTGTCAAATTTTTGCACCTCAACAGTTGGTTGTTGTGCTTGATCAATCTGTTCTGGTATTAGTTGTAGTTCTCTTAATTCGTATTTGTCTATGAAAGTTTCTCTGATAAAGTTTGCTTCTTCGTATGATATTTTTACATCAAGTGTTACTCTCACATACATTTTTGGTTTTAGATACTTTTCTGGATCCTCTAATAGTTCACTTATTTTAATAGTGATGTATCTTGGCATATTTGGCCAATTAACATATTTAGGTTTTCCACCCATTTCAATGATCATCATGCCTCGCTCGTCGTCCCAAGCATCTGCGTAATTGTGTGGAAATGCATTACCCATATAAGTTACATTTTTCATCTGCTGTCTCTTATGGAAGTGTCCGGAAAATACCTGTCCACAACCTGCAAAATGATCTGTTTGTATTCCACCAACGTCTGGCATATCTACCATAGCATTCATTTTAAAGTATGGCAGTTCAAAGTGTCCGAACACATATTGTTGTTTCATTTTTTGAATCTTCTTATATTCGTCTCCCACAATCCATGGGATAATTGCAACATCATCTTCAACAAGCCATTCGTTGACAAGATGTATGTTTGGAATGTTTCTAATAAATTCCATAGAATTAATTTCTCTTTTTTCTCGGTAGAATAAATCGTGATTGCCCATGATCACATAAACTTTTTCAAACGCCGCACCCAGTCGTTCCATGTTGGAAACTGTGTAGTTCATTGTGGATACATTAGTTGATGATCTGTGATGGTGCCAATCACCTAGAAATATACAAGTTTCACAGCCTTCTGCCTTGGCAGTTTCTATAAACCATTTTACAAATTCTTCACAATCATCGTTGTGTATTCTAGAATTACCCTTCATGCCGAAGTGTATGTCTGTAAAACAAGCAACTTTTTTAAAGAATGCCATTTATTACCACCTCTTCTTTACAATTGGTTTGTGATTTGTCATGTCAACTTTTTTAGAATTAACAGTTTCAAAATCTTCTGAATCAATTTTGCCTTTTTTCTTTAGCACTTTGTTTAATTTTGCAATACCAGTTTTATTGACCTGCATAACATCACCGTGTACTGTTTTCATTCTCTTTTTGTATGCAGGAGAATTAGCATCATTTTCGTTTTGTCTAGTAAACGAAGGCATCATATTGTTAACTTCTAATAGATCATCTCTGATTGCTTGATTTTTCTTTTCAATGTTTAATATTCTTGTGAATGAGTTTGTTATTGCCGCTGTGTAGTATGCAAAAGGATTCTCTGATTTTGATTCATCGAATTGTAATCCAATCTGTGACAGTTGCATTAGTGCTTGTGATTGCATTTCATCGTTGTATGTGTAGCCTCTCCAGTTGGATCTTGTTCCATAACGTTCGCACAATTTCATAAACATCATTGCTAAACTGTTTGTTATTTTTCCGTGATCACAAGAGAAGTTTCCGTTGTCCATTCCGCCTACCCAGTGTGATTTCCCTACACATTGAGGCTTGCCTTTTTTGTCCAGTCTATAATGTTGGAACGGTGGAAAGTTTATTTTGGTGTGATGATCAGCAACTGTTTTTTTATTCTTTTTTCTCTCATCATCCAGCGGTATATGATCAAACATCATTACTCTAAACACAAGATCAGTTTTTTCAATTTTTCTAGGAGATAGTGTATAGTCTGAAAGTTTAATTTTTTTAAGTCCTGATTCTTTTGCTTGTTCCCATGCTAATTGTGTTAATCTTTTTGCTTTGGCTTTTCTAGCCTGTGCTATTGCACTTGCATTCAGTTTTTTTAGATTAGGCACTATCAAATCAAACTGTGAATCTTCATCACCTACATATGAGCAGTAGGTATTTTTACTAGCATGTATTTGTGCCAGTAAATCTCTGTTGTTTAGGTACTTTACTCTTTTCATGTTTCTCCAATATTGTTAGTGTAAAAGTGACCACAAACAGGTCTGTTGATATCGTGCCGTATGGGTAATTAAATGCGCCTATTCTTGTGCCTATAAATATAGTTTATAGTATACAAAATTATGAAAAGGAAAGCAACCATTTAGTATGTCATTTAATATACCAAAAAACCTTATTAAAAAAGACTCTTCTTTTTTAGGTGCTGGTGGGTTTATCAATAAGACCTGGGCACGTCTAACAGGTGCAGGATTAGGTGATAACAGTCGTATACAGTCAGCCAAAGCAAAATGGTCAGGCAGAGCAGGAGCACAAGATTGGAGAGTAAGGTTAACATTACCGCCACAATCTCCCTTCAAATACACTCTATTGGACAACAATGAGTTGTTAGCACCATTACAAAAATCCAATGGGGTATTTTGGCCAGTAACACCGGCAGTAATTGTGCAAAACTCGGCAAACTATAATGCACTAGCACAAACACACAGCAACTATCCTTTTCAAGCATATCAAAATTCACAGGTAGACACCATCAGTATTGTGGGAGAATTTCCAGTACAAAATTCTGATGATGCCAAACATTGGATAGCCACAGTAAAATTTTTAAGAACAATGAGCAAGATGGTTTTTGGAAAATCAGGAGATTTAAAAGATCTCAAAGGATCTCCACCACCTATTATGCATTTGTCAGGATACGGTGATCATGTGTATGACAAAGTTCCGGTTGTGATAAACCAGTTTAGTGTTGAACTAAGACCTGGCATCGATTATATTTCCACAAATCAAACAAAAGGATTTGGTGGAGCAGTAGGCGTAGACAAGTTTGACAACTATGTGATAGATGAAAACAAAATAGAAGATTCGTCTTGGGCACCAACAATATCAACAATTTCTTGTATGGTAACTCCGGTATACAGCAGAGACACAGTTAAAAACTTTTCACTAAAGAAATTTGCTGATGGGTCATTAGATAAAGAAAGAGGAATAGGATTAGTATAATGGCTGACTATTCAAACACATCACCCTATTATGCTACACCGCAAAATAAAATTAATTTAGAACAAATGGTTGCAAGAACAATCACAGCCGAAGCAGATGATCAAACATACACGATAGAAAGAACCTACGCATACAGACCAGACTTGTTAGCATATGACCTTTATGGTACACCAAGACTTTGGTGGGTATTCGCACAACGTAACCCAGACCAAATTGAAGATCCTATATATGACTTCAAACCTGGAGTAACAATTCAATTACCCAAGGCAAGTAATATTACTAACGACTTAGGAATATAACATGGCCAAAGATCCATTTAATATTAAACGAAAGTCTAAAGAGGCGTTCAATGCATTTAAAAAAAATGCCGCAGGTGAATATCTCTATGGTGGATCAGCACTTAATTTACGTAAGAAAATAAATCAGCAATTTGACGATTGGAAGGCACTGAAATATAAGAACTTAGCCAATGCCAAAGAAAACTATGGTGTGGTAGAAGAAAACAATTCACCGGTCGACGACAAAGTTGGTTTACAAGAAAATGTATTGCACAAATTTGCAACTTACAATTATATTTTTACATTAAGCGGTATATCTGAAGACGAATTACGAAGCCATGCATATCTTAAAAATCCTGTGCATGATATTATTGCAAGATCCGGAGGCATAGGAGATCCAAATGTCAGCAGTGGCGACTACAAAGCACAAATGGACAAATTAAACAAAGAAAGAATATGGAATGAACAAAGAACCGGTAAGAAAGCCAACGAAGCATACAATCCACAAAACTCACAGTATATATTAAGTCGAGGATTAGATTTATTTTTTGAAAACTTTAATATGTTAAGCACAGTAGGGCCAAACTCAGACAGGGGTCTAGCAAACATAACAAAGATGAATTTTGAACTGGTTGAACCTTTTGGTGTATCGCTGGTAGAAAAAGTCAAGGCGGCAACTTTTATAAACGGTTATAGAGATTTCCAAGACGCACCGTTGTTATTAACAATAGAGTTCAAAGGCACAGACGAAAACGGCAAACCAATAACAAGTGAAGATAAAAATTATGAGAGAAAAATTCCCATACTTATTGTTAGGGTTGAATTTGATCTAGATCAAGCAGGATCAAGATATCAAGTGATTGCAGTGCCGTTTGGTGATTTGGCTCATGATGATAGATTTAAATTTCCTCGTACCACATTGACAGCATCGGTAGGAAGTGTAGGAGAATGGATAGAAACAGTTGAAGAACAATTATACAAAGATCAATTACAAGAAATTAAAGAAGGCGTCAGAGAGTATGTGGATCAATATGAATTTATTGTGTCAAGTGATGTTGAAAAGAATGCCAAATATGCAAGAAAACTGCAAACAACAATAGCAGAATCCAATGCAAATTTTATTAAAAGATTGTGGAATGACATCTTTGATAACATTGATTTTGCACCCAAAATTGAACTAGCAGAAGCACAGGTAACTGATAAAACAAGTTTAGTAAAATTTTTCGAAGATGCTATCAGAACAGGTGAAGGATATTCAGTTATTGCAGACAGATTCTGGCAATATTGGCACATGAAGATGACTGGGGCAGGCACTTATAGTTCTAATTCCAGCAACCAAGCACCTGGTCACAGTGTTGCTGACAGATTAACAAAATTTTATGCCTCAAAAGAATTTCCAGATCTAGCAAGGAATAATCAGTGGGTGGATTGGTTTGAAATCAAAGTCTCAGTGGAAACAATACCTGGTGTAATAGACAAGATAAGAAAAATGAGTCCAAAAAAAATAATTTTCAAAGCAATACCAAAAAAAATACACGTTTTAAAATTCTTTCCTCCAGGAGTTACTTTAGGATTTATTGATTGGAACAAATGGGTTAGAAAAAATTACAATTACATATACACAGGAGAGAATGTGGATATACAAAGTTTGAGAATTAACTATAAAACTGCATACTATCTGAGAAATGTTAGACCGTTTAAAGAAGATGCTAAAGAAAAAGGACAGTACCAGGAATTTGAAGAAAATCTAAAAAAAGTGTTTGGATCTGAACAATCTGATTTAAGATCTAGTCCTAGTAATCTACAAGGCACAAACTCTATGGAATCAGGGTCAAACAAATCACAACAGTTTTACGATTATATAACCAACCCAGAAGTAGATATGATCAGGGTAGAATTAGAAATACTAGGAGACCCAGCATTTATTTGTCAGGATCAGTTTATCAATATACACCAAGACAGATCAAAAAAGGCAGAGGGAATTGGTGCTGGTGTTATAAGTGGAAAATATGGAAGTTTCAATTCGGAAAACTTTCAACCGTTGGTTAAGTTAAGTTTTAGAAGACCACCCGACGATATAGATGATCAAATGGGAAGATACGAACATCATGGGGGAGCAGTCAACAAAGGCGGAATGGAAGTTGATAATCAAACATTTACCGGAATATACCAAGTTGTTAAAGTTGACAGCAAATTCAACAATGGACAATTTTTACAAACATTACATCTGGTTAGAATGAATCAACAACAAGGAAATGTGGCAGACACCCTTGAAACGTCGATTACAAAAGTTTATGGTTCATCAGACAAAAACACATTTACCACAGCAAAACCAGGATCTTCTAATCCGAGAAAACCCGGAGGTAACGATAGAATTGAAACTTCTAGTGTTGCAAGTAAGGTTTCAAATGCAGTCAAAACTGGAGGCGTAGAAGTAACACTGCCAAACGGAAGAACGATATATAAGAAGAAGAGGGGACAATAGATTATGAGTTATAAAATATCAGGTGGATTTTCAGACACACAAGACAATCTAAAAAATTTTAGTGACAAGCACAGTGTAAAAGATCCAGGTCCGTTTATTGGTGTTGTTAAGAACACAGTAGACCCGTTAAAAATGGGAAGGCTAGGTGTGGTAATTCCCGCACTTTCACGAACTGACGGACATGACATCAATGCTGAACAGGTTATATGGTGCCAGTATTTGTCTCCGTTTTATGGTGCAAAACCCTTCAAAGCAAACACAGTCGACGGTGACGCAGGACCACAGCAACGGTCATATGGTATGTGGGCTATTCCACCCGATGTGGACACCAATGTACTTGTAATATTTGCCAAAGGTGAAACAACACAAAGAAATGCATTCTGGATTGGTTGTATTCAAGAACCATTAACCAATCAACAAATACCCGGTATGGGTGCATCAGAAAACACATACAATAACACAAATGCTATAAGTGGCAGAGAACGAGGCATATCTGAAAGAGCAGGAGTCAAAGTAAAAAATTACGGCACAAATTTTTTACCGGTAGAAGAAAAAAATAAAAAAGCATACAGTCAAGGTGAATCAATAGAAGCAATAAACAAATGGAAGTTTCCAGTTAATGATGTATTGGCCGAACAACTGTTTCAAGAAGGATTAATAAAAGACGATATAAGAGGTACCACATCATCAAGTGCAAGAAGAGAAACACCAAGCCAAGTATTTGGATGGAACACTCCGGGTGGGATCAGTGAAGATTCTAGAGTACGAAACATAGGACTTGACGATACACCCATAAGAGTGGACAGAGATCTTGGGCACTGTTTTGTTTTAGATGACGGAGATAAAAAAGGCAACAACAGACTTGCAAGAATTAGAACAGCATCAGGACACCAATTGTTGATGCACGACACAGAAGGGGTGGTATATCTTGCAAACGGTTCAGGAAAAGCATTCATAGAAATGGCCAGTGACGGAACAGTAAGTGTATTTTCTGCATCAGGTATTAACATAAGATCCGGGGGTGACTTTAACATACACTCGGACAGAGATATTAATTTCCACGCCAAACAGAGAATTAGAATGGTCAGTGACATAAACATTGCCAGCAGTTCACCAAGAATATTTAATATGGGTGAAGCAGGAATTTTTAACTCTTCACAAAAAGGAATCATACAAAGTTTTGCCAGAGATGGAATTATGTCACACGCTGGAGCACAGTTGCACAGTGCCAAAGGTGCACATCATTTGAAAGGTGGTAGGATTGATCTAAACTCAGGAAGTAGAAGTAATGAAGGCTGGGGTTGCAGTTGGTTAACACCAGATCATCAAAACGTGGCAATTATTGTTACAGATGCTAAAGACATAGATATAGAAAAACCAATCAAAGAAGGTGGAGAACCAAACACACTAGATGTTAGAACAACAGTATCTGACTTTGTTACCCATGAGCCATATGCAAGACAAAGCAGTCAAGAACGTAAGAAAAAATATATTAGCGGTGTGCTAGAAAAAATTAAAGAAAATAATCCAGATATATCGTCGGCAAAATTAAAAGAAATAAAAGAAACATTAATGGCAAACAAAACAATATCCGGAGTAGCATCTCAGGTTAAAAAACTTGTGTCATTAAATGATGAGGTAAACTTAAAAGTTGCAGACATCACTGAAATAGTCGATGCCGCAAAAAATATTGAATCAATAATTAAACAAGAATCACTATCATTTATACAAGGTATAACATCGGGCAATATTGTTGAAAATGTAGCTCAAATAAAACAATATGCCAATATTGCAGAAAACTTCTTTTTAGGTAAAAAGATAGGAGTAGATAAATTTGACAACTTTATTAGAAGTGAATCAGGATTATCTTCAGCAATTAAAGGTGCTGGTGAATTCATTGGCAAATTAAAATGGTGGTAGAATAAATATTACAAATGGCATACGATTCAAATTCATCAAATAGTGCAGGCGGCGGAGCAATCACGTTTAAAGGATTTTCATCTCGGGCAGAACAACAAAATTTTAAATTATACGATTTTGAAGTTGCCAAACAAGATTTGATTAATAGGTTGTCAGTGCGTAAGGGAGAACGTGTTGAAAATCCAGAGTTTGGAACTATAATTTACGATGCCATATTCGAACCATTCACAGAAGCACTCAAAGAAGCAATACTTGAGGACGTAACTGCTAATTTAAATGCTGATCCTCGTATATCCACAAACGAAATAACAGTGAGAGAAGCAGACAAAGGAATAGCCATACAGGCGTCTATCACGTATGTTCCTTTAAACATCACTGAAAAACTATCATTCAACTTCGATGAAAACTCGTTGTTACGCCTATCTTAAAGTACGCACATAATTAATACTATAAATATCATTATTAAAGTATTATGGCCACTACAGACAGACAAAATAGATTATTAGTTGCAGAGGATTGGAGAAAAATTTATCAATCTTTCCAACAAGCAGACTTTAAATCCTACGATTTTGAAACACTTCGTAGAACAATGGTCAATTACCTAAAGGAAAATTATCCGGATGATTTCAACGACTTTGTTGAGAGTTCTGAGTATGTGGCACTTTTGGATTTAATTGCCTACATAGCACAGGCATTATCATTCAGAGTTGATTTAAATGCCAGAGAAAACTTTTTAGAAACAGCAGAAAGAAGAAACAGTGTTTTAAGATTAGCAAGGCTGATCAATTATAATGCAAAAAGAAATCAACCAGCAACAGGGTTGTTGAAAGTAGTTGCATTATCCACAACACAAGATGTGAGAGATTCATCTGGTGCAAACTTATCAAATCAAACAATTTTATGGAACGATTCCGCAAATTCAAATTACAGGGAACAGTTCACAGCAATACTAAATGCGGCCAACCAAACAGGACAACTGTACGGAAATCCAAGAGAGTCAGACAAGATTGGAGGCATTGACACAGAGGTTTACACATTAAGTTCAAATCAAACGGATCTACCGATGTTTAATTTTACAAAAAGTGTTGGTGGAGTAAACAGAAATTTTGAAATAGTACCATCGACAATTAACGATTCGGAATCGATATACGAGGCAAGACCAGTTGAAGGAACCGGACTTACATACACTTATAGAAATGATGGGTCTGGAGATAGTTCCAACAACACAGGATTTTTCTTTTTGTTCAAACAAGGAACAATGCAACAACAATCTTTTTCAGTTGACTCAGCAACTACAAATTATATTCAATCGTTAGATGCTCCAGATATTAATGACAGCGACGTTTGGCTGTATCAACTAGACCAATTCGGACAAGTAACAAAAGAATGGACCAAGGTTCCGTCACTATCAGGCAACAACGCAATTTATAATTCTTTGTCTAAATCAGAAAGAAACATTTATAATGTTGTTACAAAAGCAAATGATCAAGTTGATTTAGTGTTTGGTGATGGAAATTTTTCTAATCTACCACTAGGTTCTTTTAAAACATTTTACAGAACTAGTGACAACGCCAAGTATGCTATTCAACCAGCAGATATGCAGAATATTGTGGTTACAATACCGTATGTAGATGCCAATGGCGGACAACAAACATTGTCTATGACATTGGGGTTACAATCATCAGTTTACAATTCGTCTGCATCAGAATCAAATAATTCAATAAAAGAGAAAGCCGCACAGGTTTATTATTCACAAAACAGAATGATCACTGCTGAAGACTACCAAGTTGTACCTCTGTCAGCATCACAAGAAATTGTCAAAGTCAAATCTGCAAATAGATCCGCTTCGGGTATTTCTAGAGCAAAAGAAATATTAGATCCAACAGGTGCTTATTCAAATGTAAGTGTGTTTGCTGAAGACGGAATATTGTACAGAGAAGAATCAACACAAAAATTTACTTTTACTTTTAACAATAGAAGTGATATTCAATCCACACTAGATGCAAAAGTTGAAGCAAAATTAAAAACACCGTATGCAAGGCAGTTTTACTATCTAAAATATGGAACAAAAGATTTAAGCACACTATCGGCAGATTGGAATTCAACAACAACATCAACAAACACTAACACTGGTTACATTAAAGCCGCAGGTCCTTTGGTGTTGGGCGACTTTGCAACTTCAAACTTAAAGTATGCCAAACCAGGAGCATTGGTTAAATTTACATCTCCGGACACAAGAACTTTTTTAAATGGAGTATTAGTTACATCAACAACTGACAACAGTCAAGATAGATCTTGGGCAAAAATCGGTGCAGTATCAGGTGATGGTGCAAATGGCGGAATAGGGAATTTAGAATCAGGTGCTGGTCCAGTAACATTGAACAACGTAGTACCAAACGGTGCAGTTGTTAATGCTGTTATACCAAACTTTACGATCGCATTTTCAACAGAGTTAGAAACAGATATTATTGATAGAATTGACGCATACGAAGAGTTTGGTTTAACCTATGACTGGGACACAGAAACTTGGAAAGTGATAACATCAACAAACCTAAGTGCAAGTAGTATATTCAGTCTAACAAACCAAGGTTCCACAGCAGGCACAAACGCAGACGCTAGTTGGTGGTTTAAATTTACAAACGACGGAAACACTTATACTGTGCAATACAGAAAATTAGATTACATATTTGAGTCAGAATCACAAAACAAATTTCATTTTGATTCTCAGGAAAAAATTTACGATTACAAACTAGGGACAAGTGTTAAAGACACAGTTAAAGTATTAAAAACAAACTCTCTTGTTTCTACAGGTAAGTCAATTGGCTATCCAGTAGATTGGCAAGTAGTAGACACAGTAACAGAAGCAGACGGTTTCCAAGACAACAGAAAAGTAAAAGTAGGATTTTTTGACAACGACGATGACGGTGTAGTAGACAATCCAGAAATATTTGACATTATTGTTGAACCTGATTTAAGTGTTACTACAAAGTTTGTATTCCAAGAGAAGTACATATCATATAATAACATAGCAAGATTCAAACCTTGTTCAGCATCTAAATTTGTTGTATCAAAAAACGAAACGGACATAACATTGAACTCGGCAACATACACAGATGGTCAGTTGTTTTATTTTTATGATTCAGCAGAAGATGTTGTTAAAAAGTACGATGCAACCACAAACACATTATCAATATCAACAGATTATATCGCAAGAAGAGGAAGAAGCAGTATAAACTTCCAATACAAGCACAATGCAGGACAGGAAACTAGAATTGATCCTAGTGTGTCTAACATTGTGGATGTTTATATGCTAGAAAGAACTTATGATAATCTTTACAGAATATGGTTACAAGATGGTGGAGCATTGCCAACACCGTCTACGTCAAACCAATTGAGAATAAATTATTCAGGTATACTTAATCCATTGAAATCATTAGCAGATCAAATAATATATCACCCAGTAAAATACAAAATATTATTTGGCACAAACGCAGACGAAAATTTACAAGCCACTTTCAAAGTTGTAAAAAATTCTAAAACAAATGTTACAGATGCAGTTATTAAAACAAGAGTTATTGCCGCAATAAATGAATTTTTTGCTCTAGACAACTGGGATTTTGGAGATACTTTTTACTTTACAGAATTAGCCGCTTACATACACAACGCACTGGCGCCAGACTTGCTCACAGCAGTTATTGTGCCAAATCAATCAGGACAGAGTTTTGGGTCTTTGTTTCAGATAGATTCAGCGGCAGATGAAATTTTTATTAGTGGGGCCACCGTTAATGATGTTTCGATTATTACAGCACTAGGAGCCAACCAATTGTCGGCTTCAGGCACTGTTATAACAAGCACGTCAACAGCCACGTCAAACACTACCACAGGATCAGCAGTGTCAGGCTCTACTACAACAGGTTCCGGTTCTTCAACTGGCAGTAGTGGATCAGGATACTAATGGCAGATAACACAACTAATTCATTAACAAATAGCGAAGTTGTCAAACAAGGCAACAACGAGTACAGACGTACGGTCCAACATCTACCTGCTTTTTATAGAACAGATTCAAACCAAAGATTTTTATCAAGCACACTAGATCCACTAGTGCAAAAAGGTGCACTAGAAAGATTAGATGGCTTTATTGGTAGACAAGATGCTGGCACAAGAAAAAGCACAGACAGATACGTATCGGCTACTTCTAGAGACAGAATGGCTTATCAGTTGGAGCCTGCTGTAACTTACACAGACAGAGACACAACGTCATTAAATCCTGAGGACCAAGTTAAATTTACAGGAACCTATGACGATTACATGAATCAGATTAAATTCCTAGGCGGTAATGTTGACAACCACGATAGACTGTCCAAAGAAACTGTATATTCTTGGAATCCAGCAATCGACTACGACAAATTAATTAATTACAGAGAATACTATTGGATACCAAATGGACCTAGTGCGATATCATTAGATTCCGTAGGACCTAACGCAGTTGCAGAATACTCTGTAAAAAATTTAGCAAAAGGTGCCTATAATTTTACTCACAGAGAAAATGAAAATAATCCAATACTAACTTTATACAGGGGCAACACTTATAAATTTGACGTAGACGCAAAAGGACATCCTTTATGGATTATGACAGAACCATACAAAAGTAAAGTTGGTGCAGACGGATCAACGTCCACAATTTATTCTACAGGCGTAACAAACAACGGAACAGATGAAGGAACAGTAACATTTACAGTGCCAGCAACTGGACCTTCGACATTATATTATCAATGTGGAAACCATGATGCTATGTATGGTATATTACAGATTAAAGATATTACTTCAACAGCAAAAATAAACCCCCAAGATGATATTGTGGGTGTAAAAAATTACAGTTTAAGAACATTAGATTTATCGAATGGAATGAAAATAAAATTTGATGACAACATAGTTGCCGCAGAATACAAAGACAAACAGTATTATGTTGAAGGTGTTGGAGAGTCAATTACACTTACAGACGTGGATGATTTAATTACACCTGGGCCATATTCAGAAGAAACAACAATACTGTATGACACAATTGGTTACGATACAAGACCGTATGCTAAATCATCATACACACCAAAAGATAAAGATTATATTATTATTAAAAGAGATTCGCGTGATCAAAATGCTTGGTCAAGATACAACAGATGGTTTCACAAATCTGTAATTGAAGAAACAGCAAGAGTAAGTGGATTTACTCCTGTGCTAGATGAGGACGACAGAGCAAAAAGACCAATTATAGAATTTGACTCGGGACTAGAACTGTACAATCACGGAAAAATTGCTAAAAAATCTGTAACATTATATGACACAGTTACCACAGATGCTTTTTCATCAGTGATTAACCAACCAGGTTTCTTTATTGATGGGTTAGAAATAGCAGATGGTATGAGGGTAGTTTTTGCAAACGATACAGATCCTCTAGTTAATGGAGTAATTTATGATGTGTCATTTGTTACAGCAGGAGGTTCAGAGGTTATAGCATTAACAAAAGCAACCGACGGGACACCCACAGAAGATGATTCGATTTTTATAGAATACGGAACAGCGAATCAAGGAAAAACTTTATACTACAACTCTACCACAAAACGTTGGGCAGAAGCACAACAAAAAACAGTATTAAATCAGCAACCATTGTTTAATTTGTTTGATGAGACATTGACGTCATTTGATGATGCTACAAAATATCCAAGTTCAACATTCGCAGGAGCAAAAGTTTTTAGTTTTGCAACAAGCGATTCTGCTGTGACAGACACAGTACTTGGAATGAAAGTCAAGTACAGCACTATCAACAATGTAGGAAACATAGTATTTGAATCGGATTATACATCGGATTCTTTCACATACAAAATAGATAATGATTCTATATCTAAAAGATTAGCATCAGGACACTTGCACTATACCAACCTAACTAAAAAACAAAATTATTTAGGACCATATGTCAAAAGAACAAGCCAAAGCAAACAGCGAGTAATTAGAACGTTTATTGTAAATTCAACAGAAACACAATTATTTCCAATTGATTTTTATAAAAATTCTGCTTCACTTACAGATTTAGAAATATCAGTAGCGGTTAACGGTGTAAGAAAAACAATTACAACAGACTACACATTAGTTGATGGGACAACAAACAGATATGTTAAGTTCAATAAAAAATTAGCAGTAGATGATCAGATAAGAATGGCAGGATATAGTTCTGCTAAAAAAATTGACGGTAAAGGCATTTATGAAGTACCAGACAGTTTGGCTATAAACTGCGAAAATGAATCATTAGGCACATTTACATATGGACAAATAATGAAACACGTCCAAGATATGTTTGATAAAAATCAAGATATAACAGGACAAATACCTGGAACATCTAACCTCAGAGACAAACCAGATGCAAGGTTAAAAGGCGGAACAATACTTCAGCATGAAGGGTCATTGTTGCCAGCAGTGTTTGGAATAATAGATCAAGAGTCGAATCTTGTTTCTGCAATTGATTACACAAATTTAGAATATGAAAAATGGTACAATGCATTTTTAACACACTCAATAGACACAGCATATGAAGGTGTTGCAAGAGACAGAGTAGACGAAATAATTGCTTCTATAACACAAGGAAGAACAAGTTCTTTCCCATTCTATTATGAAGATATGTTAGGTTGGGGAGAAAATGTTTCAACCAGAACACACACAGTTGCAGGAGCATCACAAACTGAATACGCAATAGACTCACAGTTTGATATTACCTCATTAAGCAACAGAGCAGTGTACATTTATTTGAATGATGAACTTTTGATACTAGGTGCTGACTACACATTCAGCACAGTGGATGACAGTATCGATGTAACAAGAGCTCTTGCTGAAGGTGATAAAATTGTTATAAAAGATTATGCAGACACCAAAGGCAGTTACCTACCACCATCTCCATCCAAACTTGGAATATATCCAACATATAAACCAGAGATAATCTCAGATGACACTTATGTAACAACAACGTCAATGATTAGAAGACACGATGGATCATTTATAAAAGCATATGGTGATGAAAGAGATGATTTAATTATAGAATTAGAAAGAAGAATATACAATAACATTAAAACATCATATGATTCTTCATTAGCAAAAATTGATGATGTAATACCTAGTATCTTTACTGCAACAGATTACACACTTAATGAAGTAACTGATATAATGGCACCAGACTTTCATACTTGGGCAGGACGTAATAATGTACAGTACATAAACAACACAACGTTCTCAGAAGGATCACCATTTACATACAACTACGCAAACAGCACAGACAGAATTAAAAACGAAAAATTGCCGGGATACTGGAGAGCAATTTACAAATATTTCTACGACACGGATGCACCACATGTAAGACCATGGGAGATGCTAGGACATTCTGAAAAACCTAGCACATGGGACGCAACATACGGCACTGCACCATACACATCTGGAAATGATGTATTATGGACGGCTATTGCAACAGAGACAGGCAGATACGGCAAGGCAGACATAAAAAATTATTTGCCAGTTGATGCATCAGGAAATTTATTAGATCCTATTGCGGCCGGACTTATAGATGTTTTAGATATTCCAGGAAGAAGATCCGGTTGGAAAGTGGGAGATCAATCACCAGCAGAAACAACATGGAGAAGATCGCCGGCATATCCGTTCACAGTAATAAAAACGTTAGCATTAACACAACCAGGTAGATTCTTTTCAAATATGTTTGATCCGTCTAGACAAACAACAAATATTGGCGGAAATCAAATAGACAAAGAAAGCGGAGTAAGAAAAATATTTAAAACTGCCAAATATTATTTGCAAACATCGACAAACAATGCAACCGGAGTAACAACAACATATCTAACAGCAGGCTATCAACCATTTGTAGTAAACTATCTAATATCAAAAAATCTCGATCCAGATACTTTTTACTACAAAA
>Ga0228658_1000139_pt1 | contig 23045 bp, 22 predicted proteins | sample 71DmetaG_FD_183040 | JGI IMG/M metagenome (GOLD analysis project Ga0228658, IMG submission 183040) | Seawater microbial communities from Monterey Bay, California, United States - 71D | ecosystem: Environmental > Aquatic > Marine > Coastal | place: USA: California | collected 2016-10-18 | reverse complement strand
GGCAGATACTTTCTCTTTTGACGCTCCACCACCAACATCTAAAAAATTAGCTGGTTCTTTTCCATATAATTTAATTATATCCATAGTTGCCATAGCTAATCCTGCACCATTAACCATGCAACCAATGCTTCCATCTAACTTAATGTAAGCTAAATCATGTTTGCTTGCTTCTATCTCTGTTGGATCTTCTTCATTTAAATCTCTTAGTTCAACAATTTCTGGATGTCTAAATAAAGCGTTAGAATCAAAATTTACTTTTGCATCCAAACAAATTATTTTTTCTTCTTTAGTTAAAATTAGTGGATTAACTTCAACCATATTTGCATCAGTGCTTATAAACATTTCATAAATTGATTTTATTAGCGAAATTGCTTGTATTTTTGAGCCATCGCTTAAGCTAAAGATCTTAACTATCTCCTCGCAATCTTTGTCTGAAATTTCATTATTTATATCAACTTTAGTTGTGATTATTTTTTCTGGTGTACTACTCGCTACTTCTTCAATATCCATTCCACCCTGATCACTAGATATAAAGGCTATTTTTGAACTAGCTCTATCAACTAAACAAGATAAATAAAACTCTTTGTCTATGTTTGATGACTCTTCAACGTATAATCTCTTTACTTCTCTTCCTTCAGGACCCGTTTGATGAGTGACTAAAGTTTTTCCCATCATCTCTTTTGCTGCATCACTTAATTCTTCAATAGTGTTTAAAATTTTTACTCCCCCTGCTTTTCCTCTTCCACCTGCATGTATTTGAGCTTTTAGAACGTATTTTTTTGTATTTAATGATTTTGCTTTTTCTACTAATTCATCAACAGTTAAAGCAAAGACACCCTTTGGTACAGTTGCACCATATTTCTTTAAGATTTGTTTTGCTTGGTGTTCGTGAATATTCATTATTACTTTGAAAGATCAGGATCTATTTTAGATGCTGCTTCCCAAAGAGCTTTAACTGCATCAATAGAATGCATAAATTCTTTTTTTTCTTTATCATCTAAATCAACTTGCTCAATTTTTTCCACTCCATCTTTTCCAATAATTACTGGAACACCTGCATAAACATTTTTCACACCATACTCTCCATTTAATTGAATAGCACACGGTAGTAATTTTTTTTCATCTTTTAAGTATGCTTCTGCCATCTGAACTCCTGATGCTGCAGGTGCATAAAATGCAGATCCTTTTTCAAGATATTTCACTATTTCAGCTCCACCATCTCTAGTTCTTTGATTTATTTCCTCTAATCTTTCTTGAGAAATTTTTCCCTCTTTTACTAAATCAAGTAAAGGTTTTCCTAAAACTTTCGTAAATCTAGGCATTGGCACCATAGTATCTCCATGTCCACCCATTACCATTGCATCTATTTCTTTTACTGGAACATTTAATTCTAAAGATAAAAATAATTTAAATCTTGAACTATCTAAAATTCCAGCCATCCCAACAACCTTGTTAGCAGGTAAACCAGAAAATTTTTGGAATGCCATAACCATAACATCCAAAGGATTGGTAATACATATAACAAAAGCATTTGGAGCATTTTGCTTAATTCCTTCAGCTACTTGTTTTATAATTTTTAAATTAATTCCCAATAAATCATCTCTGCTCATACCTGGTTTTCTAGGCACTCCAGCAGTAATAATAATTACATCTGAGTCTTTAATATCTTTATAATCATCTGTACCTGAAAATTTGACATTAAAACCATCTACTGATGAAGACTGGGCTATATCAAGCGCTTTTCCTTTTGCTATTCCGCTTGCTACATCAAACAAAACTACTTCATCTACTAATTCTTTTGTTCCAATTAAATGTGCTAATGTTCCACCTATCTGACCTGCACCAATTAAAGATATTTTACTCATTTTATTTCCTTATTTCATTGTTGGCATTACAAATTCCGCATTTGAACGAATACCTGATGGCCATCTTGATGTTACTGTTTTTAATTTTGTATAAAATTTTATTCCTTCCATACCGTGCATTGCACTATCTCCAAATAAAGATCTTTTCCATCCTCCAAAACTATGAAATGCCATTGGAACTGGAATTGGGACATTAATACCAACCATACCTACTTGAATTTTACTTGCGAAAGTTCTACCCACATCGCCGTCCCTTGTGTAAATACTTACACCATTTCCATACTCATGATCATTAATTAATTTAGCTGCATCTTCAAAAGTTTTTACTCTTATAACTGATAGAACTGGGCCAAATATTTCTTCTTTATAAACTCTCATATCTTTTGAAACATGATCAAACAAACAACCACCAATATAAAAACCATTTTCATAACCTTGGAGTTTTAAGTTTCTTCCATCTACAACTAGTTTCGCTCCTTCTTCAACACCAAGGTCTACATAGCTTTTAACTTTTTCTAAGTGTTCCTTAGTAACTAGTGGTCCCATTTCTGAAGTTTTATCCATACCTGGACCAACTTTTAGAGCTTCAGCTTTTTTTGATAATCTTGAAACTAACTCATCACCTATATCTCCTACAGCCACTGCAACAGATTGAGCCATACATCTTTCGCCAGCTGAGCCATACGCTGCACCCATTAATCCATTTACAGCTCCATCTAAATCACAGTCAGGCATAACTACTAAATGGTTTTTTGCTCCTCCCAGTGCCTGAACTCTTTTTTCATTTTTAGCTGAATTTTCGTAAATATATTTGGCAATTGGTGTTGATCCTACAAAGCTTACTGCTTTTACATCTTTGTTTTCTAGTATTGCATCAACCGACTCTTTATCTCCATTAATAACATTAAATACACCATCTGGAAGTCCCGCTTCTTTAAGTAATTGCGCTAATTTAATTGCACATGAAGGATCTTTTTCTGAAGGCTTGAGTATAAAAGTATTTCCACATGCTATAGCTATTGGAAACATCCACATTGGAACCATTGCCGGAAAGTTAAAAGGTGTAATTCCAGCCACTACTCCCAATGGTTGTCTCATTGACCAGCTATCAACGTTAGTTCCCACATTTTCTGAAAACTCACCTTTTAATAAGTGAGGAATTCCACAAGCAAATTCAACTACCTCTAATCCTCTTGTTAATGAGCCTTGTGCATCGTCATAAACTTTACCATGTTCCGAAACTATTAACTTTGTAAGTTCATCGGAATTTTTTTCAATTAATTCTTTAAATTTAAACATTACTCTTGCTCTTTGAAGGGAGGGTTTTAATGACCAAGTTTCAAAAGCTTTTTTTGCAACTTCAACCGCTTGATCTAAATCTGATTTTGAAGCAAGTCTCACTTCAGACTCTTGTTCGCCAGTTGCTGGGTTGTAAACCTTACCTTTTTTATCTGATGAACCAGGAATAATTTTTCCACCTACGAAGTGCTCTATTAATTTCATGAATACGGTCTTTTAAATCAAAAATGCTTGTTAGTCTATTTAAACATTAGTTGTAGCAATCATTTTTTTAATTTCTGCAATTGCTTTTGCTGGATTCAAGCCTTTTGGACAAGCATTTGTACAATTTAGAATGGTATGACATCTGTAAAGTTTTAATTCATCTGCAACTTTTTTTAATCTAGCTTTTCTTTCTTCGTCTCTACTATCAATGATCCATCTATAAGCTTGAAGAAGAACTGCAGGACCTAAGTATTTGTCTCCATTCCACCAATAACTCGGGCAAGATGTTGAGCAACATGCGCACATAATGCACTCATAGGCACCGTCAAGCTTAGCTCTTTCTTCTTTTGATTGTACTATTTCAGTTTTTTCTTTAGTTGAATTATTTTTTAACCAAGGCTCAATAGATTGATATTGTTTATAAAGTCCATCTAAGTCACCAATTAAATCTCTTTTAACTTTTAAGTGTGGTAATGGATAAATATCTATATCACCATCAATCTCAGCATGAGGCGTGGTACATGCAAGGCCATTTTTACCTCCCATGTTCATAGCGCAAGATCCACAAACTCCATGCGCACAGGATCTTCGATAAGCTAATGTTGGATCAATTTCATTCTTAATCTTATTTAAAATATCTAAAACTTTTGAAGGGCAATTATCCATATCCACTTCATAGGTATCTAACCTAGGATTTTCTCCTGTAGAAGGGTCCCATCTATAAACGTTAACTTTTCTTATATTTTTTGAACCAGTTTTGTCTTGATAATATTTACCTTTTGTTACTTCAGAATCTTTAGGTAAATTTATTTGCACCATTAATAAACTCGTTCTTGTGGAGGAAAATATTGTACTTCATTTGTCAAAGTAGATTTATGCACCTCTCTGTAACTAATTTTCGTATTTTTGCCATCACACCAAGCAAGAGTATGTTGCATAAATTTTTCATCATCTCTTTTAGGAAAATCTTCTCTAGCATGTGCTCCTCTACTTTCTTTTCTATTAAATGCAGAGTCTACTGTCACTACAGCTTGTCTAATTAAATTATCAAACTCTAAAGTTTCTACTAAATCAGTATTAAATACTAAAGACTTATCTTTTACTGATATAGAGTCTAATCCATCATAAGTTTTTCGTATTTCTTCAACCCCTTCTTTTAGAGTTTTTTCTGTTCTAAAAACAGCACATTTAGATTGCATCGTCTTCTGCATTTCCAGTCTTAATTCAGCTGTGCCTGTATCTCCATTTGCATTTCTAATTTTATCAAATCTATCAATGCATTTTTGTGTTTCATTCTCACTAATTTCTTCATGGGGTGTTCCTGGTTTAACTAATTCAGAAGCTCTTTTTGCTGCTGCTCTTCCAAAAACAACTAAGTCAATTAAAGAGTTAGAACCTAATCTATTAGCTCCATGAACTGAAACACATGCTGCCTCACCAATTGCCATTAGTCCTGGCACTGTTTTTTCAGAACCATTCACTGTCAGAACTTCTCCTTTATAATTTGTTGGAATACCTCCCATATTATAGTGAACAGTTGGTACTACAGGAATTGGTTCTTTAGTAACATCGACATTTGCAAATAATCTTGCAGCATCAGTAATTCCTGGCAATCTGCTCTCAATAATTTCTTTATCTAAATGACTTAAGTTTAGATGGACGTGATCTTGATCTTTTCCAACTCCTCTTCCTTCATTAATCTCAATTGACATTGACCTACTAACTACATCTCTTGATGCTAGATCTTTTGCATTTGGGGCATATCTTTCCATAAATCTCTCCCCTTTAGAATTTGTAAGGTAACCTCCTTCACCTCTAGCTCCTTCTGTTATTAAAGTACCATGACCATATATTCCAGTTGGATGAAATTGTACAAATTCCATGTCTTGCAAAGGCAATCCAGCTCTCAACACCATTGCATTGCCATCACCTGTACAAGTATGAGCAGAGGTTGCTGAATAATAAACTTTTCCATAACCCCCTGTTGCAATTATAACTGTATGAGCTCTAAATCTATGTATCGTTCCATCATTTAAATTCCAGGCAATCAAACCTTTACACTCGCCATCTTTCATTAATAAATCTAGAGCAAAATACTCTATAAAAAACTCTGTATTATGTTTTAAAGCTTGTCCATAAAGTGTGTGAAGTATTGCGTGACCTGTTCTATCTGCTGCTGCACAAGTTCTTTGGACTATGCCATTTCCATAATTTTTTGTCATCCCTCCAAAAGGTCTTTGATAAATCTTTCCCTCTTCAGTTCTGCTAAAAGGTACACCATATTTTTCTAATTCAATTACTGCTTTTGGAGCTTCTTTACATAAATATTCGATACTATCTTGATCCCCTAACCAATCAGCACCTTTAACAGTATCATACATGTGCCATCTCCAGTCATCTTCGCCCATATTCCCTAATGCAGCTGAAATTCCACCTTGAGCAGCTGAAGTATGACTTCTAGTTGGAAAAACTTTTGAAATACATGCTGTTTTTAATCCAGCCTCACTTAAACCTACTGCAGCTCTTAAACCAGATCCACCTGCTCCAAGAACAACAACGTCATATTCATGATCAATAATTTTATAAGAACTCATTAGTTAAGATTAAATAAAAAAATAATTGTTAATAATGGTATGATTATAGCAGAAATAAATAATAGTCTGTTTGCGACATATTTGATTTTATCATCAGTAATATAGTCTTCAAAAACCTCACTTATGGTTAGTGATGAAAAAAAATAAGCAAAAATAATAAATAAGCTAAATAAAAACTTAGAGACTGGGTTAGTAAAAAATTTTACAACATCTAAATATTCATTGTCATAAACTTTTACAAAATTAATAATAAACCAAAACATCAAAGGTAATAATATTACCGATGAGATCTTAAGGAATATCCATTTTTTTGTAGCTAAATTCATATTAAATAAAATTTTTACCTATTAAATAAATCAAAATAGTTAATAGAAATGATCCAAAAATAACCATAAGACCTGATAGGCGAGATGTTTGTAATTCAAAACCATAACCCATATCCATTAATAAATGTCTGATCTCACTAAGCATTTGAAAACTAAAAGACCAAACTAATCCCAATATAATAAATTTACCAAAGAAAGAATTTAGAAATTGATTGATAAAGTTGTAGTTCACATCTCCTAGAACTAATAAAGAAACCCAAATACAAATTAGCGTTATCGCAATAATATTAATAATTCCTGTTATTCGATGTGAAATAGATACTAGAGATGAGATGTGCCATCTATAAATCTGTATATGTGGAGATAATGGATTTTTATTTTCCATAAAAATTATTTTTAATTAATGTTTCTGCAATCTCAACTGCATTTAAGGCTGCACCTCTTAAAAGATTATCTGATACAATCCACAAATTTAAACCATTAGTTACCGTCTTATCCTCTCTTATTCTTGAAATAAAAGTTTCGTCTTTTCCCTCAGCCTCTAAGGGTGTTGAATAACCTCCGTCAGCTCGTTCATCAACTACTTTACAGCCTTCAAAATTATCTAAAGCTTCTCTAACTTTTTCTAATGTAAAAGGTTTTTTAAATTCTATATTAACTGCCTCTGAGTGAGAGACTAATACGGGCAATCTTACACAAGTAGCAGTTAGATCTATATCGTTGTCTAAAATCTTTTTTGTTTCATTTGTCATCTTAAGTTCTTCTTTTGTGTAACCATCATCTGCAAATACATCTATGTGAGGAATTGCATTAAATGCAATTTGTTTTGTAAAATTTTTAGACTCAACTTTATTGTTCTGTAGAACTTGTTTCTTTTGCTCTATCAATTCATCCATTGGAGCCTTGCCTCCTCCTGAAACTGATTGATATGTTGAAACAACTATTCTTTTAATTTTGAATAAATCATGCAACGGCTTTAGTGCTATTACTAGTTGAGCTGTTGAGCAATTTGGATTTGCAATAATATTTTTTTTAATATCATTTAGATGGTCTGAGTTTACCTGGGGCACTATTAAAGGAACATCTGGGTCCATTCTGTAAAAACTTGAATTATCAATTACCAAAGAATGCTTAGCTGCAATTTCAGCAAAATCTTCTGAAATTTTTCCCCCAGCCGCAAAAAAAGTAATTTTTACTTTTGAAAAATCAAAAGTCTCTAAATCAATTACCTCATTCTCTTTCCCATTAAAATTAATTTTAGATCCAGCGCTTCTTGATGATGCTAATAAATATAAATTATCTATTGCTAGTTCTTTCTTTTCTAGAACTTCCAATATTTTTCTGCCAACATTACCAGTGGCTCCAACGATAGCTATATTCATGATTTTGTTGAAGTTTATACTAAATGAAAGGCAAATCGCAAACGTTTCCATTGCAAATTTTGCCGTTTATCTCTGCTTTAACACTTTGAGATACTTCCCAATGAGGTTTTTTCATCATAGCTATACCAATAACTTTTCCAAAATGTGGGGAATAGCATGCTGACCTCAATTCTCCAATAATATTATCACCATCATCTTTTAGATCTAATGATCCTGATAAACTAACTTCTTTGGCATCAAATTTAATACCCATAAGTTTTTTTTTAATTCCTTCTAATTTAACTTTTTTTAGTTCTTCTTTTCCTAAAAAATTGATTTCACTATCTAATGAAACATATTGATCAAAACCACATTCAAGAGGATTGTCATTATTATCAAAATCATTTCCGTACGAAAGCAGCCCACTTTCAATTCTTTCAATTAAATTTGGGCAACCTGGTTTAACATTAAATTCTTCTCCAACCTCAAATAGGTGGTCATACAATCTCTGTCCTGATTGTGTATTTTGAACATACACCTCAAATCCGCCTTGTTTAGACCATCCAGATCTAGCAATTAAATGTTTTGCTCCTTCAAAATCAAAATAATTAAAACCAAAAAATTTTAATTCTTTAATTATTTTTCCAAATACCTTCTCCATTAAATCAAAAGATTTAGGACCTTGAACAGCAATAATATCAACAACTGGTTCAATAATTTTAACATCAAATTTATGTCCAGATGCTAAACCTTTTGCAAAAAAAATTACATCTGAGTCAGCAATTGATATCCACCATTTATCTTCTGCTAACTTTAAAACTACTGGATCATTAACTAAATTTCCTGAGTCATCAATAATTGGACAATAATAACATCTGCCAATTTTTGATTTTGATAAATCTCTACAAGTCATTAGTTGAACAAGTTTTGCAGAATCTTTTCCTTGAATTTCAACTTGTCTTTCAGCTGCTACATCCCAAACTTGAACATCTTTTTTCAGATGCTCATAAGAGTCTGCGATAGATCCAAACGCAGCAGGTAAAAGCATATGATTATAAACTGTATAAGCTGTTACACCCTGTTTTTCTATTCTAGAAGTATAAGGGGTGCCTCTAAGTCTTCTAGATTTTGCTATTGAATAATTTTTCATTTTTGTAAAAATTCCAAAACCTTTTCTCGCATTTCAAAAGCTTTTTCAATCATAATCATATGACCACACCCATCAATTATATGAGTTGTTGAGCTATCAACCATATTTGCGAATTTTTTTCCGATCTCAATGTTAACCATTTTATCTAATGAGCCAAAAACAAACATTGTAGGACAATCAATTGTTTTGACAGCATTAGAACCATTTACATAATTGTTGCAGGCAACAAGATCTACTCCTAATATTTCACTAATATCTCTTGGAGATTGGATTATTCTTTTTATAGGGTTTCCACCTATAAATTTTTTTGAACCTTCATAACACCACTTCATCATTAGTTTGACAGCATCCGTATCCCCATTTTCCGCTAACTCTATTAAGTCTTTATTTACAGGCATTTTATAAGATCCACCCATAAAAACTAATTTTTTCAATCTACTTCCATATTTATTTGAGTATTCAAGCATCTCCAAACATCCTTGGGAGTGACCAACCAAAATTACTTTCTCTAATTTTAATTTAATAAATACTTTTTCTAACCAGTCTGCAATCTCTTCAATTGTGTGAAGGCATGGGCCCTCTGAATTACCATGCCCAGGCAAATCAATTGATAATACATTAAAGTTTTTGGTTGAAAAAAATTGTTCAACTAAAGACCAAACAATATGAGAAAGGCCACTACCATGAAGAAAAATAATAGTTTCTTTTTTATGATCTAATTCTCGTCCAGCATTTGATGCATGAACACTTTTATTTTCTAGTTCGAATATCAAATAAATTCCTAAAACTGTTTTCTTAATTCAAATTTCTGAATTTTTCCTGTTGATGTTTTTGGTAATTCACAGAAAATAACCTTTTTAGGTACTTTAAATCCTGCTAGGGTTTCTTTACAAAAGTCTATTAATTCTTTTTCTGTAGCTGGTTTATCTTGAACCATTTCTATAAATGCACAAGGAACTTCTCCCCATTTTTCATCAGGTTTTGCAACTACTGCAGCAATGGATACTGACGGATGTTTTGCAAGTGTATTTTCAATTTCAATAGATGAAATATTTTCGCCTCCAGAAATAATAATATCTTTTGATCTATCCTGTATCTTAACATATCCATCAGGGTGCATTACCGCTAAATCACCAGTATGGAACCAGCCACCCGCCATCGCTTTTTCAGTTGCAGTTTTATCCTTGAAGTACCCTTTCATTACAACATTTCCTCTGATCATAATTTCACCAATGGTTTTTCCATCTTGCGGAACTTCTTTCATTGTTTCAGGATCCATTACTGTTACTCCTTCAGTATTTGGATATCTAACACCTTGTCTTGCTTTAATTTCGTTCTGTTTATCTTCATCAAAACTATTCCACTCATCATTCCAAGAACATTGAGTAACGTGCCCATAAGTTTCTGTTAAACCGTAAACATGCATTACTTCAAAACCAAGATCTTTCATCTTTTTAAAAATTATACTAGGTGGAGGAGCTCCTGCTGTTAACACATAAACCTTGTTTTTAAGTTTTTTTCGATCAGCTTCTGGTGCTCCTGTGATCATGTTTAATATAATTGGGGCACCACCAAAATGAGTTACATTATACTTATCTATTAGTTCAAATATTTTTTTAACATCTATGTTTCTTAGACAAACAGTTCTTCCATTCAGCATTGGGACGGTCCAAGGATAACACCAACCATTACAGTGAAACATTGGAACAATTGTTAAGAAATTTAACCTATTTGGCATATTCCAAGCAACTGAACTTCCAGTAGACATTAAATATGCGCCTCTATGATGATAAACAACTCCCTTTGGATTTCCAGTTGTTCCTGAAGTGTAGCTTAAGGATATAGCTTGCCATTCATCTTCTGGCATTTGCCAATCATAATTTTCGTCACCTGTGTTTAAAAAATCTTCATATTCTAAATCACCAATTTTTTCTAACTTCGACTGATCAGCATGTTTATCATTTATGTCAATGACAATAATTTTTTTATTAATCTTTTTTAAAGCTTTTTTTACTTCTATATGAAGCTGTCTATCTACAACTAACACTTTGGCTTCACTGTGATCTAAAATATAAGCAATAGTGTTTGCATCCAATCTAATATTAATAGTATTTAACACTCCACCAGTCATTGGAACTGAATAATGTGCCTCAAAAATTTCAGGAGTATTAAATGCTAAAAATGAAACTGTGTCTCCTTTACTAATTCCAATTTTTGATAATGCACTCGCAAATTTTACAGCTCTTTTATAGACTTCAATCCATGTGTATTTTCTATCCTCATAAACTATTGCTTCATAATTAGGGTAAACATCTTTAGCTCGTTCTAAAAATGTTAATGGAGAAAGAGGAATATGGTTAGCTTTATTTTTATCTAAATTTTTATCGTAACTGCTCATTATTAATTAAATTTAAAATTCATTATATTTGAGCTTCCAGATATTGCAGATTTATAATGCAATTCAGCTCTTGGTAGCACTTTATCAAAATAAAATTTAGCTGTGTTTATTTTATCTTCATAAAATTCTTTGTTATTTTCATAATCAGCAAAACTTACTTCTAATACCTTAATCCATGAATACGCTATTGACACATAGCCAAGCGTTTTTAAATAATCATTTGCTGCCGCACTTACATCATCTTTTTCAATTTTAGTTTTATCATCAATCCAGCCTGTAAATTTATGCAAAATATCTAAGTAATAATTTAATTCTTTAGTATATGATTTCACCTTTTCATTTTTGCTATCACACTCACCTTTAACCATATCTAAAAATTTTTGAATTATATTTCCATTTTTGTTTGAAAGTTTTCGAAATACTAAATCAGCTGCTTGAACTGAATTTGTTCCTTCATAAATTGGCGTAATTCGATTATCTCTGTATAATTGCTCAATTCCTTGGTCTTTCGTATATCCATAACCTCCATGAATTTGCATAGCATCATTGGTTATTTCCATTGCTAAATCAGTAAATAATGACTTTACTACAGGGGTCATCAGTGAAACATAATCGGAAGCTTCCTGTTTAATTTTTTCGTCCGGATGATAAAGACTGACCTCTGTTTGTTGTGAAAGCCAAAAACAGAGGGCTCTTTCTCCCTCAATTATAGATTTCATATTTAATAGTGATTTTCTGATGTCAGCATGTTCAATTATAAAATCTGCACCATTAGTTGACTTTGTATTATTAGTTTTTCCTTGTTTTCTCTCTTTAGCGTAAGCCAGTGAGTTTTGGTATGCAATTTCTGAGATACCTAAACCTTGAATACCAACAACAATTCTTTCCAAATTCATCATGGTAAACATTGCATTCAAACCTTTGTCTTTGGATCCAATCATATAACCTGTTGCGTCATCAAAATTTAAGACACATGTAGCAGAACCTTTGATGCCCATTTTACTTTCGATTGATCCTGTTGATATTCCATTTCTTTGTCCAATTGTCCCATCTTCATTTACAATAAATTTTGGAACTAAGAATAAACTTATACCTCTAGTTCCTGCAGGCGAATCTGTAGATCTCGCTAAAACTAAATGAATAATATTTTCAGTTAAATCATGATCTCCTGAGGTAATAAATATTTTTTGACCACTAATTTTATAGGTACCATCAGATTGTTGAGCAGCTTTTGTTTTTAATAAACCCAAATCTGTTCCACATACTGGCTCAGTTAAACACATCGTACCGCTCCATTTTCCTTCAACTATTTTTGGTAAATATTTTTCTTTAATTTCTTCAGGCGCATGATGATTAATACAATTGTAAGCACCAATACTTAATTCACTATATAATTTGAAAGATAGACTTGCTGATGAAAGCATTTCATCAAAGAACGCACTAACTGTTTTAGGCATGCCTTGTCCACCATATTTAGGGTCACACGATAGTGATGTCCAGCCATCTTCAATATACTTTTGGTAAGCTTCTTTGTATCCTGGAGGTGTTCTAACCACTCCATTTTCTAAGACAGCAGGATTTTCATCTCCAATCTTTGCAAGAGGTAAAATTAAATTTTGATTAATTTTTGCTGCTTCTTCTAAGATATCTTTAACTAGATCTGAACTTACTTCATTATATTTTTCTAGTTCATTATAGTTTTTATTATCTCTTAATTTTTCAAAAAGAAATAACATGTCTTCAACAGGTGCAGTATAACTTGGCATTCGGGAACCTTAGAATAATTCTAGAATTATTGCAATTTTGAAATTATCGCATCACCCATTTCAGAAGTTGATGTCTCTTTCATACCTTCTGATAAAGTATCTTTTGTTCTAAGACCGTCATTTAGTACTTCTTGAACTGCTTTTTCTAAAGCATCTGCTTCATTATCAAGATCTAATGAATATCTAAGGGCCATTGCAAAGCTTAATATGGATGCAATCGGATTGGCTATTCCTTTACCTGCAATATCTGGTGCTGATCCATGAATAGGTTCATACATAGCTCTCATTTCACCATCTTTATTTTTTGCACCTAATGATGCAGATGGCAGAAGCCCTAAAGAACCTGTAAGCATTGAAGCTTGATCTGATAACATATCTCCAAATAGATTATCAGTTACTATCACATCAAATTGTTTTGGGTTTCTCAAAAGCTGCATTGCACAATTATCAGCAAGCATATGGCTTAACTCTACATCTTTATACTCTTTATCATGAAGTTCTTGAACTTCTTCTTTCCAAAGTTGTCCAGCCTCCATAACATTTGATTTTTCACATGATGTAACTTTGTTTGATCTTTTTTTGGCTAAATCAAAGGCAACTCTTGCTACCCTTGTAATTTCACTAGTTGTATATGTATGAGTATTAATTCCTTTTCTCTCACCATTATCAATTGGTTTAATTCCTCTTGGCTCACCAAAATATATTCCACCTGTCAATTCTCTTACTATCATTATATCCAAGCCTGATACAATTTCTGGCTTCAATGTGGATGCATCAACTAATTGTTCAAAACAAATAGCAGGTCTCAAATTAGCAAATAATTTTAATTCTTTTCTAAGTTTTAATAATGCTCTTTCAGGTTTTTTTGAAAATTCTAAATTATCCCACTTAGGACCTCCAACAGCACCAAGCATAACCACTTCACTTTCTAAAGCTTTATAAAATACTTCATCAGTTATAGGTGTCCCATGTTTGTCATACGAACAACCACCAGCTAAATCTTCATCTATTTCAAAATCTAAAGATTTGTTATCATTAAACCAATTAATAATTTTTTTTACTTCTGCAATAACTTCTGGGCCAATACCATCACCTGGTAATAAAAGTATTTTTCTTTTTTTAACTTTAATCATTAAAAATCCATGGTTTTTTATCTTTTAGATTTGTCTCAAAATTTTTAATTTTATCTGACTTTTTTAAAGATAGAGCAATATCGTCTAGTCCTTCAAGTAAACATTTTTTCTTAAATGGATCTACATCAAACTTAATTTCGTTATTTCCATAAAATATTTTTTCATCATTTAAATCAACTGAAATTTCTTCTTTTCTATTTGCATATTCTGATAATTCTTTAATTTTTTCTTCTTCTAGAATTATGGGTAAAATTCCATTTTTAAAACAATTACTGTAAAATATATCTGCATAACTAGAACTAATTACACACGTTATCCCAAAATCCAATAAAGCCCAAGGTGCGTGCTCTCTAGAAGAACCACATCCAAAATTTTTACCTGCAATTAAAATTTTTGAATTATTGTAAGGGTTTTGATTTAAAACAAAGTCACTGATTTCTTTACCTTGATCATCATATCTCATTTCAAAGAATAAATTTTTTCCAAGTCCAGTTCTTTTAATTGTCTTTAAAAATTGTTTTGGAATGATCATGTCTGTATCAATATTTACTATAGGTAAATATGCTGGCACACTTTTTAATGTATTAAATTTTTGCATTAGTTTTGATACTTCCTCACATCATCTAGGCTTCCAGATATTGCTGCTGCTGCTGCCATACCAGGACTAACTAAATGAGTTCTGCCACCTCTTCCTTGTCGTCCTTCAAAATTTCTGTTTGAAGTCGAAGCACATCTTTCTTCAGGTTTTAATTTATCAGCATTCATTGCTAAACACATTGAGCAACCTGGTTCTCTCCATTCAAAACCAGAATTAACAAATATTTTATCTAGACCTTCTTGTTCAGCTTGCTCTTTTACTAAACCAGAGCCTGGAACAACCATTGCATTTACATGTGAGGATATTTTTTTATCTTTTAGAATTTTAGCTGCTTCTCTTAGGTCTTCTATTCTGCCATTTGTACAACTTCCAATAAATACCTTATCTATTTTAATATCTTTGGCTGCCATATTTGGTTTTAAACCCATATATTTTAAAGCTCTTTCAATAGAGTTCTTTTTATCCTCATCACTTTCACTTTGAGGATTTGGAACTTTATCATCTATTGTAATTACATCTTGAGGAGAAGTCCCCCAAGTAATCATTGGTAAGATTTCATTCGCATTTAAATTTAACTCTTGATCAAAACTTGCATCTGCATCAGTTTTAAGAGTGTTCCAATAATTTAAAGCTTTATCCCAATTATCTCCTTTTGGAGACATAGGTTTTCCTTTTAAATAATTAAATATTTTTTCATCTGGTGCTATTAAGCCTGCTCTTGCTCCACCTTCTATTGTCATATTGCAAATGGTCATTCTTTGCTCAACACTCAAAGATCTAATTAAATCACCAGCATATTCTATGACAGAACCTGTTCCACCAGCTGTTCCTATTTTTCCAATAATTTGAAGTATTACATCTTTTGATGTTACTCCTAGAGGTAATTGACCATTAATATTTATTCTAAAATTTTTTGCTTTCTTTTGAACTAGTGTTTGTGTTGCTAATACATGTTCAACCTCTGATGTTCCAATACCAAATGCTAAAGAACCAAAAGCACCATGTGTTGCTGTATGACTATCGCCGCAAACTATTACTGTTCCAGGTTGAGTAAAACCTTGTTCAGGTCCTATTATATGAACTATCCCTTGACGTTTGTCGTTCATTCCAAAAAGCTGAACACCAAATTCTTTACAATTAGCCTCTAATGTATCAACTTGTATTTTTGACTCTGCATCCGCTATTCCTTTTGTTCTATCTGTTGTAGGTACATTATGATCAGCTACAGCTAAAGTTAAATTAGGGTGTCTAACTTTTCTATTTGAATTTCTTAAACCTTCAAAAGCTTGTGGACTTGTAACCTCATGAACTAGATGTCTATCTACAAATAATAACGCTGTACCATCATCTTGTTGATCAACCAAGTGATCATTCCAAATTTTATCGTAAAGAGTAGTGGACATTGAAAAAAAAATTATTTTTTTTCTGAAGGGCTTTCTGATTTTTGTTTTTCTTTTGGAGCCTCTGCTGCTGGCGCTACTTCTTTTGGAGCCTCTGCTGCTGGCGCTACTTCTTTTGGAGCCTCTGCTGCTGGCGCTACATTCTCTTCAGTTACTGTTTCTGGTTTAACATCAACATCTATTCCAATTTTTTTTCTTATCTTCTCTGCAATTCTTGCTGATTTACCAGTTCTGTCTCTTAAGTAGTATAATTTTGCTCTTCTTACTTTTCCTGATCTTATTACTTTAATTGTATCTATTAGTGTTCCATATAATGGAAAAGTTCTCTCTACACCTTCTCCAAAAGAAATTTTTCTAACTGTAAATGATGAATTTAAATCTCTACTTTTTTTAGCAATACAAACACCTTCGAAGTACTGGATTCTTTCTTTTTTACCCTCAGTAATTCTAACACCAACTTTTACAACATCTCCAGGATAGAAATCTGGAATTTTTTTCTCTGATAATATTTTTTTTACGTTATGTTGGTTTATTTCTTCAATTGTTTTCATATCAATGTTTATCAAGTTAATTCTTCTTATATTTTTGCCATAAATCTGGTCTTCGGACGCGTGTTATAGCCTCTGATTGAGATAAACGCCAGTCTTTAATTTTACTGTGATCCCCTGATAATAAGACCTCTGGGACACCTTTTTCTTCCCAAATTTGAGGTTTTGTATACTGTGGATACTCCAATAATCCATTTTCAAAACTCTCGTCGGATTTAGAATTTTCATTTCCCAAAACTCCAGGCAAAAGTCTCAATATACTATCCATCACAACAAATGCTGCTGTTTCACCTCCAGACAAGATATAATCTCCAACGCTTACTTCTTCTATATTTCTAGTAGTAAGTACTCTTTCATCAACGCCTTCAAAATGTCCACAAATAAAAGACACTGATTTTTCGTTTGATAATTCTTGAGCATATTTTTGATCAAATTTTTTTCCTTTAGGCGACAAATAGATCACTCTCTCACCTTGTATCTTATTCTGATCTAAAGATTTTGCTAAGACATCTGCTTTTAAAAGCATCCCAGAGCCACCTCCGTAAGGGGTATCATCAACCGTTTTGTGTTTATCTTCAGCTGCATCTCTGATGTTTACAATATTTAAGTTCCATAGCTTTTTAGATAAAGCTTTTCCATATAGGCCTTTTGATAAAGGCCCAGGAAAAATTTCTGGATAAAGTGTAAACACTTGAGCTTGCCACATAAATAATATCTAAATTATTTTTTTTCCTCTTTAGGAGCTTCTGCTGCTGGTGCTGCTTCTGCTTTAGGAGCTTCTGCTGCTGGTGCTGCTTCTGCTTTAGGAGCTTCTGCTTTAGGAGCTTCTGCTGCTGGTGCTGCTTCTGCTTTAGGAGCTGCTGGAGTTTCCTCACCTTCTTTTTTTCTTTCTTTTTTAGGAACTGCTTTTTGTGGATTATTTCCATTTGCAGGCATTGGCATTAATTCATTTTCACCTAAAATTCTTGCAACTCTTGTTGTTGGTTGAGCACCTTGACCTAACCAATATTTAATTCTTTCAGCTTCAAGACCAACTCTTTCCTTTTTTTCTTTAGGTAAAAGAGGGTTAAAAAATCCCACTTTCTCAATAAATCTTCCATCTCTTGCAAATCGACTGTCTGCTACAACAACTTTGTAAACAGGTCTTTTCTTCGTTCCACCTCTTGATAGTCTTAGTTTTAACATTTGTTCTCCTTTTTATTATTTTAATTGATTAAATAGCTCTGGCGGTATTCCTTTATCAGACATACCTTTCAGATTTCCTTTAGACATCTTCTTCATCATTTCAGACATCATTTTAAATTGCTTCAGCAATTTATTGATAGTGGCTGGATCTGTGCCAGAGCCATTAGCAATTCTTTTTTTTCTTGACCCATCAATAAGTTTTGGGTTCTCTCTTTCTTTTTTGGTCATCGACAAAATGATAGCTTCGTTTTTAGTGATAATACTCTCATCGATTCCTGCTGAATCCATTTGAGATTTCATTTTTGAAACTCCAGGCATAAAAGACATTATTCCTTCAATACCACCCATTTTTTTCATTTGTCTTAACTGAGTTAAATAATCTTGCATAGAAAATTGCCCTTTTTTTAAATTTTCCTCTGCTTTTTTTAAATTCTCTTCACCTAAGTCTTGTGCAGCTTTTTCTACAAGAGATACAATGTCTCCCATCCCAAGAATTCTGTTTGCTATTCTGTCAGGATGAAATACCTCAAGATTATCTATTTTTTCACCTATACCTAAAAATTTAATTGGAACATCAGAAACATATTTCATACTAACGGCTGCACCACCTCTTGCATCTCCATCTGCCCTGGTTAAAATTATCCCTGATAGATTCACAGTATTTTTAAATTCTTTGGCGACTGATGCGGCTACTTGTCCTGTTAAAGAATCTGCAACTAAAAATGTTTCTGTAGGATTTATTACACTTTCAATTTGCTTAATTTCACTCATCATTTGTAAGTCAATTTGAGTTCTACCTGCAGTATCAAATAAAATAATCTCAGCTCCATTTAAATTTGCTGCACTAATTGCTCTTTGACAAATATCTGTTGGTTGTTGGCCTTCAATAATAGGCAGAGTTAAGATATTGTTTTGTTCTCCAAGTGATTTCAACTGCTCTTGTGCGGCAGGTCTATAAATATCAAGACTGACCATCATTACTTTTTTCTTTTTATTGGCTTCTAAATATTTAGCTAATTTGGCTGTAGTTGTTGTTTTACCTGAACCCTGTAATCCAACAAGCATCATTGGAACTGGTGGTACGGCACTAAGATTTATCTCATTATTTGATCCACCTAAAAGATTAACTAATTCATCATAAACAATTTTTACGACCATGTCCCCAGGAGAGGTTGATCTAATAATCTCTTGGCCTAGGACTTTGGGTTTTACTTTTTCTATAAAATCTTTTGCTACTTCTAAAGTAACGTCCGCTTCTAACAAAGCTTGTCTAATACCTCTTAATCCCTCATCTACTTGACCTTCATCAAGTGAGGGGGCTTTTTTTAAAGAAGAAAAAATTTCTTCGAATTTACTTGTTAAATTTTCAAACATATTTATTACACACAGCAGTAACCGCACTAGTGGGCGAAGCCTCGCTGACTAGTGTCGATCTCTTTGTTTCCAAAGACACCGCAAAGTTAATGTTTTTGCGGAAACGGAGACAACCTATAATAGAGGTTCAAAAAGTCAATAAATAAGTTAAATATCTATGTATGGATATTAAAGCTTTTAAAATGGATGGTTTGGGCAATGATTTTGTAATTATTGATCAGAGAAATCATAATTATAATCTAACTAAAGATCAGATTATTAAGATATGTGATCGTAGTTTTATTGGTTGTGACCAACTAATATATATCCAAAAAAGCGACAAGAAAGACGCTGGATTAGAATTCTATAATTCCGATGGAAGTATTTCAGGCGCATGTGGGAATGGTACTAGATGTGTTGCTGATCTTATATCGAAAGAAAATAGTGATAAAGAAATTATACTTTGGACCTCTTCTGGTGCACTGAAATCAAAGATTCTAGGCAACAATTTAGTAGAAACAGAAATTGGAATTCCAAAAACTAATTGGAATGAAATTCCATTAAATAAAAATCTGGATACAAAAAATTTAAATATTAAAATTATTGACAAAAATAACATTGAACATATTGGTGGAACTTCTGTAAATGTAGGAAATCCTCATGTAGTTTTCTTTGTGGATAATATTGAAGACTATGATTTAAAAGAGATAGGACCTCAAATAGAAAATCACAATTATTTTCCAGAAAAATGTAATGTAACTCTTGCAAAAGTTATTAGTAGAAAATTAATTAGAATTAAGGTTTGGGAAAGGGGTGCTGGACTTACAAAAGCTTGTGGAACCGCTGCATGTGCAACCGTTGTGGCTGCAAATATAAATGGATTAGTAGATAAAAAAACTGATATTGAATTTGAATTAGGAAAGCTGTCAATATCAATTGATCAAAACAATAGTATTCATATGAAGGGGCCTGTCTCAGATATTAAAAATATAGAGATTAATATTTAATGGGAATTTTTGATAAATTTAAATCTGGTTTTAAAAAAAGTGCAACAGCTTTCACATCTGGCTTAAGAGATATAGTTGTAAAAAAAGAAATAGATGACAAAACTTTAGATAGAATAGAAGAATACTTAATTCAATCTGATGTTGGGGTTGTTGCTGCATCTGAAATTAAAGAAATAATTTCAGATAGTAAAATTGATCCAAAGAAAGATATTAGCGAAGAGATAAATGCTATTTTGAAGGAGTATATTATATCTTTGATGAAACCTCTTGAGAATAATTCTTTTTTTCAGAAAAAAGAAAAAATTAATGCTACATTAGTTTCAGGTGTTAATGGAGTTGGAAAAACGACAACCATTGGAAAAATTAGCAAAATATTAAAGGCAAATGGAAATAAAGTTATGCTCGCAGCATCAGATACTTTTAGAGCTGCAGCTATTGAACAATTAGAAAATTGGGCAAATAAAGTAGAAGTTGAAATAACAAAATCCACGCAAGGTGCAGACCCTGCCTCTGTTGCTTATAAAGCTATTGAAGATGCGATTGCTAATAACTTTAATCAAGTTTTAATTGATACTGCTGGAAGATTACAAAATAAAAAAAACTTAATGGAAGAGTATAAAAAAATTGCAAATGTAACAAAAAAAATAGATCCGGAAGCACCACATGATGTAATTTTAGTTTTAGATGCTACTTCAGGCCAAAATGTAATTAACCAAGTCGAAGAATTTAATAAAATCATTCCAATAACAGGATTAATAATGACAAAATTAGATGGAACTGCAAAAGGAGGAATACTTTTAGCTGTTGCTAAAAAATACAAACTTCCAATTATTGCTCTAGGATTAGGAGAAAAAGAAGATGATCTTCAAATTTTTGAAGCTGAAAAATTTGCTAATGCTTTTACACAAATTAGTTGATTAATGTGCTTGATATCAAAGGCTTATAGAAACTACACTTATAATTCTCATTAAAATTATCGTGGCCACAATTCTTGGCGATAGATGAAATAATAAAATCGAATTTTCCATTCTTTGGATAAAGTTCTAATTTTTTTTTACTAATATCAAATTTAAAATTAGCATTTAAACTTTTAACAGCACTAATCATCACCAATGTTTTATTATCTTTCAATAAATAATAAGCAAAATCATCAGGAAAAACTGGAAAATCATATTCTTCAAGAAAATATTTTGCTCTAGTTGGGAACCATTCATAAGAAATAAGTGGAGAAGAATTCTTTGTTTTATAATCATAAATATAAAGGTCTTTAGGGAAATCATTTATATAGTTATTATTTTCACCTCTTGCCAAGATTGCTTTGTCCCTTGTCTTAAAATAAAGAGCGAAATTTTTATTATGTGAATTCATTTGATCTATATGAAATAGACTATTAAATGCTGATTTATTATCTTGAGCGAATACAAAATTTGTAAAAAACAATAAAATATTAAAAATCAAAAATATTTTTTTCACATCTAAGTTTCTTAAAAAATTTTGGACTATATTTGTTTAGAATGTGGCTTAATTTAAACTTTCAATAAATTTCTTTAATGTAAATACAAGATTTTCATCATATTCCATCATATGATCGTCATATTTTGTAAAATAAGAATACTTAGGTTGATTAGCTATTTCATATATTTTTTTACCCATCCAAAAAGGTACGATTTGATCTATCTCACCGTGCATTACTAAAACTGGAATATTAATATTTTTAATCTTATTTTTGTTGTCATACCTATCTCTTAATAAAATAGAGACTGGGATATATGGATAAAAGTTTTTTGCAGCTTCTACCATTGATGTGAAAGGAGTTTCGAGTACCAATCCAGCATAATTATTACTCTGTGCTATCTCAGTTGCAACGCCAGTTCCAAGAGACTCTCCATAAAGTATTATATCATTCTCTTTTAAACCTAATTTTTTAAGCCACAAAATTGCACTGCTTGCATCTATATAAAGTCCTTTTTCAGAGGGTTTTCCCTTATTGCCACTAAAACCTCGCCAAGCTATTATTAAAAAATTAACATTCATATCTTTAAAATGATTTAATTTATGAATTCTATTTTCTAGAGTTCCGGCATTGCCATGGAAATAAACAATTGTCTTAAATTTATTGAAATCTTTTTTGTGTAACCAACCTAATAGGTTTAAATTATCTGAAGTTACAATATTAACTTTTTCTACTTCAACTTTTAATTTATCTCCAGAGTAATTATTCTCTAGAGGATGGTACATTAAATTTCGTTGAAAAATAAAAAGCAGAATTAATACAGATAAATATACAACAACTATTCCAATAATAAATTCCAAAAAAAAATTCCTACGTTTTAGTTTCATAATTTTTTTTAGCTAAATAAACACCAAAGAACACTAAAATTGTTCCTATATAATGATAAGATTCCAGTTTCTCATCAAACAAAATAAACCCATAAATTGCAGCGTATATTGTAAAAATATAAAGTGTAAAACCAGTTAAAGATGCTCCAAGGTTTTTTTGAGCCATTGTATAAAGAGTAAAGGCTATAATACCAGGTGATATCGCAGCAAACAAAACCCACAATAAAAAGTGTAAGTTAAACATAGTTCTCTGAACGACTACTTCTTCGATTATATAAAAGGGAAATAAGCTGATTGCTCCAAAAAATGCTACTAGCGTGAACCTTTGAAAAATAGGTAATTCAGATTTCCAATAAAAAAGATAAATAGAATAAAGAGCCCAGCCAATAGCAGAAGCCAACATCCATAAATCACCAATTGTAAAGCTTAGATTTAATAATAAATTAAAATCCCCTTTTATAATAATTGCAAATACTCCTATTAAACAAGAGATAAGACCAATAATTTTTGTAAAACTT
>Ga0228658_1000102_pt1 | contig 28198 bp, 20 predicted proteins | sample 71DmetaG_FD_183040 | JGI IMG/M metagenome (GOLD analysis project Ga0228658, IMG submission 183040) | Seawater microbial communities from Monterey Bay, California, United States - 71D | ecosystem: Environmental > Aquatic > Marine > Coastal | place: USA: California | collected 2016-10-18 | reverse complement strand
ATTTACAAGACTATGATAGACCGAAATATTATATACCTACTAAAGGCCAAACTGAGCAAGAATACTTAGCTGAATATCATGATGGAAAAAAGGGTGTGAAAGTATTGAAAGTGTTGAAAGGTGGGCAAAATATTTAGTTCTCATATTTTATTCGCTTTTCTATACAAAAAGTACAATTTTTTTCTCTCCCACTCTTTACTAATAATTTTGAGAGCCCATATAGTTACAATACTTGTTTTTCTTTTTTGGCCGATTGTAACTTTACATTCTATTTTGACTATTAAATCAAAATATCCCCAGTCATCTCTTCTGGAATATCTACTCCCATTAGAGATAGAATTGTAGGCGCTATATCTCCGAGTTTACCATTTTTTACCTTAACATCAGTCCTATCAGTAACTACTATAATCGGAACCATTGATAGTGTGTGTGCTGTATGTGGAGATCCATCAGGATAGCTCATGATATCAGCATTGCCGTGGTCAGCAATAATGATCATCTCGTATCCAAATGCAGTTGCTGCAGCAACTAATTTTCCTAGACAAGTATCAACTGCTTCAGCAGCAGCTTTCGCCGCTGACATAATACCTGTATGACCAACCATATCCGTATTGGCAAAGTTGAGACAAATGAAGTCTGGATGCGTTTCCTGAATATATCCTATTGCTGCCTCTGTCACTTCCTTTGCTGACATCACTGGCTGCAAATCATAAGTTTTCACCTTCGGAGATGGAATCACTATTCTGCCCTCACCTGAATAGGGCTGTTCTTCTCCTCCGTTGAAAAAGAAAGTAACGTGTGGATATTTCTCTGTCTCTGCGATACGCAACTGTGTCTTACCTGCTTGAGCAAGAACTTCTCCAATAGTTTGCTTTAGATTTTCTTTAGTGAAGACGACATGTACGTTCTTAAATGTACTATTGTAACTAGTCATAGATACAAAGTGAATTTGCAGCTTATGCATACCATAATTAGGCATATCGTCTTGTGTTAGCACTCTTGTAAGCTCTCTTGGACGATCTGTACGGAAGTTGATAAAGAAAACAGCGTCTTGTTCTTCTATCATTTCCGGTTTACCGACTACTATTGGTTCAATAAATTCATCCTTGATTCCTAAGTCGTAGCTAGCTTGTATACCACTCATCGCATCCGAATAGTGGTCACCAACCCCTCTCACAATTAAATTATATGTCTTACTGATACGATCCCATCTATTGTCGCGATCCATAGCATAAAATCGCCCGACAACAGTTGCTATCCTAACGTTAGTTCCGTCGATATAATCATGTAGTCGCTGTACAAATATCTTCGCACTATCGGGCGGAGTATCACGACCATCAGTAAATAGGTGTAAATAAACTTCAATATCTTCAGATTTGAGTAAATCACATATTCCTAGTATGTGCTCTATACTCGAGTGTACGCCACCATCAGAAATCAATCCCATCAAATGTATTCGCTTAGTATGACTCTTTGCATGTGAGATCATTCCCTGAAATACATCATTATTATTGAGATCACCCTCTTCTATCGCTTTGTTGATCCTTGCAAGCTCTTGATATACTACACGTCCTGCTCCTAGGTTCATATGTCCCACTTCTGAGTTACCAATCTGACCCTCTGGAAGACCAACTTGCTCCCCAAATGTCACCAATTCGGCATTCGGATAATTTTCATATAAGGTATCCATCGTTGGCGTATTTGCCTGAGATATAGCGCTTACACTTTCATCCGTTCCTTTCCCCCACCCATCTAATATAATTAACGCAACTTTCTTATCCATTACAACCATTTTTCGATTTATACAACAAATGTAATATATGACGCTTAATGTCCTGTTGACAGATGTTATTATTACCCTAAATATGAACTATATCACTAATTTAGTTTGTTTTTTGAAATATGGATGGTGTGTACTACGACGGATCAATTGTTTTAGTCAGTTATCTCTTTGATTGATTGCAGTAGAAACCATTTCTTTTTAACTGCGGTACAAAATGAAAAAATATGAAAAAATTACTTTTCGCGATTTTTATAAGTATAAATACGTTGACATTTGGTCAGACAGAAGAATTCTACAAAGCTGTAGAAAAACAAGATATAAAATCAATCACAGATCTACTCCTGGACGAAGTAGAATTATGCATCAAAGATGATCAAAGAATCATATCTAAAGCTACTGCTACTAAGACCATCAAAGAATTTTTAGCCCAAACAAATCCTAAGTCTGTAGCATCCCTACATAGCGGTTCGTCAGGAGCAGGGTCAAAATATCAAGTAGGCAAAATGATAACAGGAGATGGCACCTACAGGATATTTGTCTATCTAGAAGGTAATAAAATACAGGAATTAAGGTTTGATACTTTTTAAGTGTTGGTTTTAAAATGATTAGTCAATTTTTTATTGATTTATAAAAGGATATGCCCATTGGCGTATCCTTTTTTTATTAAGAATATCACCCTTTGAAATCAACTAAAGCCTCACGTCTAGAGAAGTAGAAATAGCTAGCTTGAACGTGTAACTAAAATCTAGCAAACAAGCACATTGTGCATGAGCGTTCACGGTAAAACACAGAAAACGATTGGTTTTCTGAATGATTATAATATATGTTTCAAAAAAAACCATAGGATCATTGCCTAATATTATTATTTCTTTTTTAGCAATAATATTGAATATGATAGCCTATAATCTCATTGCGATAAAAATCCCCATTGTCATTTTTAATCAAGAAAAATTAATCTCCACTACTTAGTGCAAAAAGAAACCGTCGGTTAACAAGGCAATACTTGAGGGTCGCTTATTAAATACTATAAATTTACATTGTAATTTAATATTTCTCTATATTCAACCTACCAAACCATAACGAATATGCAATCCATAACTAAGTCCAAGTTATCTTTCATGATGTTCCTAGAGTTTTTCATTTGGGGTGGATGGTTCGTTACATTAGGTACTTTTCTCTCTAATAATCTATCAGCATCTGGCGGGGAAATAGGACAAGCATTTTCAACTCAATCATGGGGTGCTATCATTGCACCTTTAATAATTGGACTTATAGCAGATCGATATTTTAATGCAGAAAAAATATTGGGTGTCCTCCACTTAATCGGAGCGGTACTGATGTATCAATTATCCAATGTAGAGTCATTCGACATGTTCTATCCTTTTGTATTAGGCTACATGATAGCTTATATGCCAACATTGGCGCTAGTTAACTCAATATCATTTAACCAAATGGATAATCCCGCAAAAGATTTTCCGCACATAAGAGTCTGGGGTACTGTGGGTTGGATAGCTGCAGGATGGATAATTAGTTTAGGATTCCAATGGGATTCACTACGAAATATAGAAGGTGGAGCTCTTAAAAATACTTTTTTAATGGTGGCCATCGCATCGGCTGTACTAGGAATATTTAGCTTTTTATTACCTGCTACACCACCTAGTAATAAAAAAGACAAGTTAGCTTCTATCTCAGAAATGTTAGGGCTTGATGCGCTTGATTTACTAAAGGATAGGAATTTTATTATCTTCTTTCTCTCTTCGATTTTGATATGTATTCCTCTAGCATTTTACTATCAAAATCTAAGTCTATTTCTTGCAGAATTACAAGTTGAAAAATCTACTGCATGGGCATCTGCTGGCCAAATTTCCGAAGTAATATTTATGTTACTCCTGCCTTTCTTCTTTAAGAAATTCGGCTTTAAAAAAACAATCCTTGTTGGAATGTTAGCATGGGTAATCAGATATGTGCTTTTCGCTTATGGTGATTCTGATGGTTTATTTGTAATGCTCATCAGTGGTATATTATTACATGGTATATGCTATGATTTCTTCTTTGTATCTGGACAGATATATACAGACAACAAAGCTGGAGAAAAATATAAAAGTTCTGCGCAAGGGCTCATTACATTAGCTACTTATGGAGTTGGAATGCTTGTCGGATTCAAAGTAGCAGGGATGATTACTGATAAATTCTTAATAGAAGGGGGCGGTCATAATTGGGAAAGTATTTGGATTTATCCAGCTGGGTTTGCCATTGTTGTTCTAATTATATTCGCACTATTTTTCAAAAATGAAGATATAGAATATAAGTAGGGTCGGGCGAAGACCTAGTTAATTATAAATCACATGCCTTAAATTCATTTAACTCAAATTTGCAACGCAATGTTGCTACTGCAGGTTACGCTTTTACATTACAAAAAAGAGGAGCGGTTGGGTTGTTAAGAGGTTTTTATTTCTTTTGGGAGAATGCCAAAAACGAGAACCTGCGGTAATGAAGATGTAATTGACTATTGTAATTAAAATTTAAAAGATATTATTTGTGACGTAACATGATTTACTACAATAGTTTATATATTCAGAAAAGATCATAGAAATTTCGTTTAGTAAAATACTGATTCAACATTTCTATTTATTGTGATTTAACCAATCATTACTATCGCGGGTCTTTTATGGAAAAATTTAAATTCTGCTGACTCCCACTCTGAGACTTTCTTAGTCTTGATATACTCAGTACTCGCACTAATATCAACGGCCACACATAGCATAGTGTTCGGACGTAAAGAATCCTTGCAGGTAGACAGTAAAAATTCATTTCGATAAGGTGCATCCATAAATATCTGCGTTTGCTTCTGTTTATGAGCTATTGATTCAAGAGTTTTGAGCTGTTTGACAAGAGCAAGCTTTTTATTAGATAGGTATCCATTAAAACAAAAAGACTGACCACTCATACCTGACGACATCAAAGCTAGCAATATAGACGATGGACCTACACATGGCGAAACGTCAATATCTTCTCTATGTGCTATGGCTACTATATCTGCTCCTGGATCAGCCACTCCTGGGCAGCCAGCTTCTGAAATCACACCAATTGATGAACCTTTTTTAGTTTTGAAAATAAAGTCTTTAAGTCCTTCGACTTTACCATGTTTGTCGAGTTCGAATATTTCTAACTCTGATATAGGTTTAGGATGTCCACTTTCTTTAATAAATCTACGAGCGGTTCTTGCTCTTTCCACTATAAAATGATCCAAAGTATGTAATACTTCCAATGTTGCTGGCGGTAGACTAGAAATCCCATCTTCGATTATAGGACAGGGTACCAAATAGATTTTTCCTTGCATGAGTGTAAGGTAACTATTCTGCGTGTTAACAATCCGTTAAAATAGATAACTCGACATTCAACCTACGAAAGGCTTAGTTTATATTAATGTTTTCTTATACAAAAATAAATTAAACAGCAACTTCATTTTTAAGTGAGAGATAGTATTTATTAACTTTGTGATCCTTCATTATCGAAGGCTTTCTTTTAAAGAACAAAACGAAAATATGCAACCATCAGTAGACATAGAAGCACTAGGCCAGCGGATACACCAAGACAGTGCATTTATAGAAGTACTCAATGCAGAGTCATCAAAGGTAATCGTAGGACAAAACTATATGCTTGAGCGCCTACTCATAGGGTTATTAGCTAATGGACACGTACTATTAGAAGGTCTTCCTGGACTAGCCAAAACACTAGCAATCAAAACTTTATCTTCTGCAGTAGATGCAAAATTTAGTAGAATACAGTTTACTCCTGATCTACTTCCTGCCGATATCATAGGTACAATGATATATAATCCCGCAAAGAACGACTTCTTCGTACGAAAAGGGCCAATCTTCGCTAACTTCATACTTGCTGATGAGATCAACAGAGCTCCGGCCAAAGTACAATCTGCTCTTCTAGAGGCGATGCAAGAGAGACAAGTTACCATTGGTAAAGAGACATATAAGCTAGAGGAGCCTTTCTTAGTACTAGCCACTCAAAATCCTATCGAACAAGAAGGAACATATCCGCTTCCAGAGGCTCAGATAGATAGATTTATGCTGAAAGTCAATATAGGCTACCCTACTAAGGATGAGGAGAAACTCATTATGCGTAAAAATATACTCGGTGAGATCACACAAAAAATCAATGCGGCAGTAACTCCAGCGACTATTATAAAAGCCAGAGAATCTGTCCGTAGCATATACATGGATGATAAAATAGAAAACTACATACTCGATATAGTCTTCTCTTCTCGTAGTCCATCTCAGTATGGTCTCAGTAGTATCGCTCCGCTAATATCATATGGAGGATCTCCTAGAGCAACAATAAATCTAGCCCTTGCAGCTAAAGCGTATGCATTCATTCAGAGAAGGGCATACGTAATACCAGAAGATGTACGTAACATCTGCAAAGATGTAATGAGACATCGTATCGGTATAACTTACGAAGCAGAGGCAGAAAATATTACAAAAGACGATATCATAACACAAATTCTTAATACCGTCCAAGTACCCTAGTGAATTTTCTTTCTAGACATATCATAACAGCAATAATAATATTTATTGCCTTTAATATCTGTAACGCTCAGTCGTTACAAGAGTATTACAAAACCATTCATAAATCCACAGAATATTGTTTAAGTTACGAAGGTTTGTTAGATGAAGTATTTCCACTAGAAATGCTAATCTGCGGTGATAAAGGTTTGTACAAAATGAAGTCAAGCTATGATATCTATAGCTTATCCATAGAGGTAGATAATGACACAATAGAAATGATAGAAGAAGATAGCCAGGGTCGTAGTTCTGGATATATCACTCTTACCAAAAGTAACAATGGATTTTCTGGTGAGTGGAACCAAATAGAGTCTGCAGCCAGATACTCGTTTACTATTAATCAAGATGTACATAAAAATGAGCTAACCCCTTACTATATCACTCGACTCTCAGGTATTATACGTAGCAGGATAATAAACATTGACATCGACCATATCAATGGTACATTAGAGATACAAGAAAAGTATGGCCTCAAAAGCAGATACAAATCTAAATATACTTGTAAAGATAAGAATTGCAACAAAGTAATAATAAACCCAGAAGGTATCATCGGTGTCAGCTCGGTAGAAATCTACAAGAATAAGAGCGGTGATTACAAAATGATCGTACTCACTGCCGATCAAAATAGAGAAATCACTGAGTTGCGAATACTTTCTCAAATAAAAAAGAAAACTAAAGCATATTCTGATTACCGCTCTATGCTACTTGCAGAATACGCAAAATTCAATGATAAAGATCTAGATACATATCTCAAAAAAAAACAGGCACATTGGATAAAATCTACTTCCATTAACTTAAGAAAATTTCATAAAGCAGATTCTACAGAAATCGTTTCTGATCGACTCAAGTACCAAGCTTCTTCTTGGATAGATATCGAATTATGGACAGAAGACTTTATCTCTGGAGTACAATACAAACAATACAACTGGCAACCTGAAGTAGAAGTTACAGCATTTGCCTATCATATAGATAAGTCAAAAGCTGTAACACTTACTGACGTATTGGACAAAGACTGGAATCTGACCAACCTAGATAGTACTATTGACAATGAAAATAGTACTTGGGTAGTCGGATATGATGGAATATATAAAATCTATTTTGATAGAGTAAAAGGTATACAGAGAGAATCCTATCTCTATTCGGATCTAACACAATATATTAACCATGGTAGTTGGTTAGACAAATTGGTAGACCAAAACAAAATCAATGATTAGGCGCTATGGATACTAACGAACTCATCAAAAAAGTACGGAAGATCGAAATCAAAACTCGTGGACTGAGTAAGCATATTTTCTCTGGAGAATATCAGAGTGCTTTCAAGGGTCGTGGTATGTCATTTAGCGAAGTACGCGATTATGCCTATGGTGATGATGTACGTAATATAGATTGGAATGTTACCGCTCGTACTGGTGAACCTTTTGTAAAAGTATTCGAAGAAGAAAGAGAACTAACCGTAATGCTTTTAGTCGACTTGAGTAAGTCTGCCATGTTTGGTACTCAGTCCAACTTTAAAAGTGAAATCATAACAGAACTCGCTGCCGTGATGGCATTCTCTGCGATCAACAATAATGATAAAGTAGGAGCAATATTATTTACAGATAAGATTGAGAAATATATTCCCCCTGGAAAAGGAAAAACGAATACGCTACGTATCATCAGAGAACTTATAAATCATGAAGTAGAATCAGATGGTACAGATCTAAATAAAGCGCTAGAATATCTTAATAATGTACAGAAGAAACGTGCGATCGTATTTGTACTTTCAGATTATATGACTGACGGATATGAGACTGCGTTAACCGTCGCTGCTCGAAGACACGATATCGTAGGCATGCAGATATACGACGAAAGAGAAACGGAATTGCCCAATGTAGGACTCATGCATGTGCGTGATGCCGAGACAGACAAAACTAGAATACTCGACACCTCATCTAAAGTTGTTAGAGAAAGATATGCTAATTGGTTTGCTGAACACACAGAGAACTTTCGTCAACTCTTCGCCAAGACTGGAGCAAATTCACTTAGAATCAATACAGAAGAAGATTATGTAAAAGAGTTGTTACGATTTTTTAAACAACGAGGAAGGTAAAAATTTTTGATTGACAAGTAATACTTGTTACATCATTTAGAAATACAAAATGCTATTAGATAGCTCAATGATAAAAGAAATTAAATACATATTACTATTGCTTCTGATTGGGAATATTGCATTCTCACAGAATTCTATATCTGTAACCGCACAGCAGGATACTATATTGATAGGAGATCATTTGATTATCGATGTAGTATTACGCACGGACAATGTCAATGATCTCGTGTCTATCGACTTTACGGGCTGGCGTGATCTAATCAATTTAGCCTACCCAGGAGATACAATCAACTTGGAAAAAAATACTACCGCAGTTATTATCGGTAATAATGAATGGGGTATCTCCGATCAATATTTCAGCACTCCAGTAGAGGCGATGGAAGGTTGGTTTAAAAATGGAAATACCATAAGAAAGCAAATCAAAATATCAATCTATGACTATGGTATATGGGTGCTACCGTCTCCAAAGATTACCAATAAGTCTGGTAAAAGATATCCAGAATTAGAGCCTGCAAGAATATGGGTAATACCGGCTAATATGGGTATGGCGCAAGACAGTATGGAACTTATGCCAATCAAATATATCATCGCTGAAGGTGAGTCTTGGGAAGATTACAAAATCTGGTTCTACTTACTTGGCTTTGCGCTACTAGCTCCATTACTTGTTAAATTATTTTTTGGAAGAAAAAAAGACGAGGAAATCGCTGTCGAAAAAGAAATAATTATTCCAGCTCACAAGAAAGCTCTTACTGCATTACAATCCCTAAAGAGTGAAGAGTTATGGCAATCTGGAAACATAAAGAAATATCAGTCTGAATTGACTGATATCGTACGTAGGTATCTAGAAGATAGATTTGATATAAATGCATTGGAGATGACTACAGACGAAATCAGCAGAGCTTTACGAAATAAAGATTTCGACACTAAACATAGTGTTACTCTTCAGAGAATACTGACGATAGCTGATTTGGTAAAGTTTGCAAAAGCAACTCCACCACTAGAAATTAATGCAGAGTTTATGGATGAGGCTGTAGCCTTTGTTGAAAGTACAAAGAAAGAAGATGTGGAAGACCTTAAAACTGACATGAATTGAATATTATACATAACATAGAATTCTCTTCTCCTTATTGGTTGCTACTATTAGCGATCATACCGCTTATGCTATTGTATAAGTACTATAGTAAGCGTCAAGAGATTGAGCCTATGACCTTCTCTACTTTAGAGTCCATTTCTGGGTTATACAGTTGGAAGGAAAAAGCAATAAAGTACTTGCCCATATTAAGATATCTTGCATTGGCCGCGCTAATGTTGGCCATGGCTAGACCTCAACAAACACTTAAAGAAGAAGTGGTAAAAGCAGAGGGAATAGATATCATATTAGCGATGGATCTTTCCTCTAGTATGCTAGCTAAAGATTTTGATCCAGATCGACTAACCGTAAGTAAAGAAGTGGCGGCAAAGTTTGTAGACAAGAGAGTGTATGATAGAATAGGATTAGTCGTCTTCGCTGGTGATAGTTTTACACAGACTCCTCTCACAACAGATCATAACATACTAAAAGACTTCTTAGCCAATATTGAATGTGGAATGCTAGATGATGGTACAGCCATAGGTATGGGTCTTGCCACAGCAACGAATAGGCTGAAGAATAGCAAGTCAAAAAGTAAGGTTATTATATTATTAACCTATGGTGTGAACAATGCTGGTTACATCAAACCATTGACGGCTGCAGAAATTGCAGAAGAATATGACATGAAAATCTACACGATCGGAATAGGTACGACAGGTGCTGCACTTACTCCTGTGAATAGGCGCAACGATGGTAAGTTTGTATTCGGAATGAGTAAAGTAAATATCGATGAAAAATTACTTTCTGAAATATCAAAGATGACTGGCGGACGGTATTTTAGAGCAACAGATGAAGCTATGCTCAATAGCATATATGACGAGATCGATCAGTTGGAAAAAACAGAAATGGAAGTCAATGTATTTAAAAGATACAAAGACATATTTCGTATTCCGCTGATGCTTGCATTCGGACTATTATTATTAGAATTTATTTTAAGACAAACAATATTAAGGACTTTACCATAGATGTTTAGATTTGAAAATATCGATTGCCTATATGCCTTGCCCATTGTATTGGTCTTGGCCGCACTCGTATATTACCTTATGAAGCGAAAGAAAAACCAACTGGCTAAAGTAGGAGATCCAAAACTACTAAATCGATTGATGAAAGATAGGTCAACAAATAAAGAGTGGTTGAAATATGGTTTATGGTTATTCGGAATAGCATTTTTGATAATTGCTTGCTCCAATCCTCAATGGGGAACGAAAAAGGAAAAGGTAAAAGCCACCGCGGCTGATATCTATATAGCACTAGATATATCACGTAGTATGGATGCTAAAGATATATCACCATCGAGATTAGAGCGTTCCAAAAAATTCGTCGAAGAACTTATAAATACTCTAAAAGGTGATCGTATTGGTTTAATCTCTTTTGCGGGTAGTGCATACTTACAGATACCACTTACCTCAGATTACGCAGCGGTACAATTATATGCCAATGCTGCCAATACCGATCAAGCTGGAACCCAAGGAACAGCAATACAAGAAGCTATCGATCTAGCGAGCAAAGCATTTGAAGATGATACGCCACACCAAAGAGCGATCATAGTCATATCAGATGGAGAAGATCACGATGATACGGCCATATCTTCAGCTAGTGATGCTAGGGATAATGGATTGGTCACCTTCGCGGTAGGAGTTGGTACAACAGAAGGCGGTATGATCCCAGTGCTAGATAGGGGTCGTGAGACATATAAGAAAGATGAAGAAGGCGTTCCTGTCATAAGCAAACTAAACATGAGTTTGATGCAAGATTTAGCCGATGCTGGTGGAGGTAATTTTTACCTTATCAATCAAGGGAGTGATGCTATTAAAGATCTAAAATCAAGACTAGACCGGTTACAAAAAAGAGATGTAGAACTAAATTCATTTACTGAATACAACAGTTATTACCAGTACTTTTTATTTGTTGGATTGTTATGTCTATTATTAGAACAATTAGCAACCCAAAGGAAATCCGGCTTTGACAAAGATGGAAAAAGATTGTGGGACTTTTAAATAAACTTTAATGAAGACTACAAATATAAAAAACCGCAGAGAAATAAGATTGATTCTGATTGCACTATGTGTTTTTATTAGCATAACGCTACATGCACAGAGTAAACATCAATTACTACGTAGCGGTGATGCATCTTACTCCGCAGGAGAATATTCTAAGGCAGAGGAGGCGTATAGAAAAGCCATAGAAAAAGAAGGGAAGTCACAAGCGAAATACAATTTAGGTAATTCGCTATACGAGCAAGAAAGATATGATGAAGCACTCGAACAATATCAATCGGCTATCAATTCTGCACCTAATAACCAATCTAAGAGTCAAGCCTATCATAACTTGGGTAATTCGCTTTTCAATGATCAAAAGTTAAAAGAGAGTATGGAGGCATATAAACAGGCTCTAAGGTATCGTCCTGATGATTTAGAAACAAAGCACAATTTATCTTATGCTAAACAAATACTGAAACAGCAACAACAACAGAAAAAACAAGAACAACAGGAAGGAGAAGAGAGCGAAGAAGAACAAGAGAAGAAAGATCAAAAACCGCAAGAACAAAATCAAGAGCAACAGAACGAGGTAAACAACGAATCTGAGTCTGAATCTACTAAAGAGAAACGTGACTTAGACAAAGAAGATGCTCGTAAGCTCCTAGAAATAGCAGAGAACGAAGAGAAAAAAGTACAAAAAAAAATGAGGAAAGTTAGTAGAGGGAAAAAGAGAAAAAAAGATTGGTAGCTTAATCGAAAATAAAAATAACAAATAAAGAACATAAGCCCGAAGAATCCAAAAGCGAACCTAGTCAAATCGTTGATTTTAAAAAAGAACGCACTTTAGTCGGAGAGAAAACATTTATACTTGAAGATTTCTTAGCGCTAATAAAACTCCTTAATAAAAATGTCAATCCTGACAAACTGAAACACAGTCATGATATTTTTTACAACTTAATAATATGAAATACTTTCTATTAATTATTAGTATATTTTTAACTATAGATATCAGCGCACAGACTTCTATATCTGTATCTATTTCTGCAGATACTATTGGATTGGAAGATGCGATAAAAGTTACTTATAAACTATCTGGAGCACAAGAGAAACTAGAAATACTACCATGGGAAGGGTTGCAGCAAGTTGCCGGACCAAATGTCAGTAGTTCGTTCTCCTTTGTTAATGGTGTGAGCTACAAAGAGTATAGTGAGAGCTACATACTAGTGCCAAAGTATGAAGGAATAATATATATTCCATCTGCATCAGTAGTAATCGATGGTGAACCAATAGAGACCGAACCTATTGAACTATTCGTAGTAGCAGAGCCCACTTATCAGAAAAATAAAAATAAAAATAAAAGTCTAGAAAGAAAGTCTATCAAAAAATCACCTACTCAAAAGAGTAAACTAGACGATGAAGCGGAATATCAACGCTTACTGAAAAAGAGAGAGTTGGCTAAAAAGAAAAAGAAATTTTAGAATACATGTAACCTAATGACTAAAGCACTTAACATATTACTATTACTTTTTTTGTCGTCAATGATATCTTTAGCTCAAAACGTCAGATTTGAGGCTAGTGTAGATGCTAGAAAAATAATACAAAACTCAACAGTCAATGTTGAATTTACAATCCATAATGCTGAAGGTCAGAGTTTCACTCCTCCAAAATTCAATGGATTCAGAATAGTAGGTGGACCGAATCGGTCCACTCAAATGAGTTTTGTAAATGGCAAAAACTCAAGCAAAAAGTCTTACGGATATGCATTGATGGCCACTAAGCTTGGGAAATTTAGAATTGGTGCTGCAACCATAGAAGTCGATTCCAAAAAATATCAAACCGAACCTATTACTATAGAGGTAGTTAAAGCAGACCCAAAAAGTATGCAAGCTTCTGAGGAATACGACTTCTTTGTCAAAGCAATACTTTCTGATAGCATTGCAATTATAGGGCAACAAGTCGTACTCAATTATACACTTTATACTAGAATAGATATTCAAAACTATGACTTAATGAATGAGTCAGACTATGATGGCTTCTTCTCTGTGCCGCTCGAAGGAAGACGTGAAAGAGCACAACGTGAGATAATAGACAATAAAGAGTATTACGTACAGAGTCTTAAAAAGGTTGCCTTATTTCCGCAGCAAACAGGAACCTACGAGTTCGATCCTGTAGTAATTAATTTGGGTATTCGAGATGGCAGTAGAAGAAATTCATTTTTCCAAAGAAATACTAAAAAGATACAGCGCACTACTAATCCAATAAAAATTCAAGTAATCGCTAATCCGCCCAACGAACCCTTAAGCTATTCCGGAGGTGTTGGGTCATATGATATGAATGCTCAAGTAGACAAAAAAACAATCACAACTGATGATGCGATCAAAATCACTATGATCATCAAGGGTTCTGGAGATGCAAAAATTGTCACCGCACCGAAACAAGATTTTGACCGAAATCTAGAAGTATATGAACCTAATATATTGAGCGAAGATCAAATGGTTGACAAAGGGTTTGTGAGTTCGCAAAAAATATTTGAATATTTAGTAGTCCCAAAAAAAACAGGCCAATTTACTATACAACCAAAATTTAGTTATTATAGTCCTGACAGCAATAGATATGAAACATTAACGGCTGGACCATTTTTATTCAATGTAGCTCAAGGAATGAAAGCAATCAATACCATGGAGGCTGTGAAGTCGGACAAAGTATTATCCCCTCTGATTGCAAGTCCAACTTTTGTATCTAAGCCTACTATCCTATTTGGAAGTATATTGCATTGGGGATTGTTAGGACTGATACTAGCCGCAATTCCATTCCTGTTCATGTATAAGCTCAAACTCCGTAAAGAGGCAAATATAGACCCTCGACTGATACAAGCTCAAAATGCTGAGAAAGTAGCTATTGCAAAACTGAGTGTCGCAAAATCTCTTATGAAGGCTGGATCAATTCGTCAATTCTACGAAGAGATACAAAATGGAATATTTGGCTATCTATCTGATAGACTCGAGGTTCCCTATAGTCAAATGAACAAATCAGATATCAATAAAATTCTCGCAGATAAAAATGTGCCACAAGATTTTACTGATCGTGTATCCACAATACTACAAAAAGCTGAAATGGCCTTATTTGCTAATGCTGGAAGTGTAAGTATGCAGGAAAGCTATAATGGTGCTAAGGAATTAATATTAGGTTTAGAGGTGCACTTTAAAAGGTAGTTTTACTCTTTAAAAATTCATGTTTTTCACCTTAATGCAATTTCTCTTATGCACAATTAATACAAGATTATGGACAGCCACAGAGCATCTTAGCTGTATATCTTTGACTTGTTAATCTATAATATTCCGCCAATGCAATTAATAAAACGATAAATATTAGCACTAATTTTTTTAGTATTCCAAAAAATAAAAAGGGGGAATCAAAGTAACCACTATTGCCTAATAAGCTCTCTCGTTATTTCCTTCAAAGAAATTGATGAATGCTCTATTTACGACTCGTACGCCGCCTGCAGTAGGATAATTACCTGAAAAATACCAATCTCCATTATTATTAGGACATGCCTTATGAAGATCAGGTAAGGTTTGATAGATCACTTTTACAGGAACTGTTACGTGAGCAGGAGTAACTAATTGTGCGATCTTTTCGGATATCTGTTCATCGGTGTATCTAGCATAGAGAAACTGAATAGCATTTTGCATTTCTTCTGGTGGAAGAGTCTCTTGATGTTTGCAATCCCAATATGCTTTCTTGAGTAAATCTTCTTTACCATCTTTCTTAAGCAATTCTATCAGAGCATTAAATGCTACAAAGTTTTTCATCTTACTCATATCGATACCATAGCAGTCAGGATATCTAATATGTGGCGCAGATGATACGATTACTATTTTTTTCGGCTTGAGTGTATTTAGTATATTGATGATACTTTCTCTTAGCGTGGTACCACGTACAATACTATCGTCCATGAGTACGAGCGTATCTACATTATTTTTTACAATACCATAAGTAACATCATATACGTGTTTTACTAGCTCATCACGCGAGGCATCATCCGCAATGAATGTTCTCATCTTTTCATCCTTCACCGCTAGCTTTTCTACTCTTGGCTTGAAGCTTAGGATCCTATCTATATCTTCTTCAGTTGCGTCTGTACCTAATTCCAGAAGTTTTTTCTTATTGATTTTGTCCACTTCCTTTTGGATACCTTCAACCATTCCAAAATATGCCACCTCTGCAGTATTTGGTATGAAAGAAAAAACAGTATTTTTTATATCGTTATCAATTTCTTTCATGATAGCAGGTGCGAGCAATTCACCTAGCTTTTTGCGCTCTAGATAAATATCTCTATCCGTACCTCGAGAGAAATATATACGCTCAAACGAACATGCGGTACGAGGCAACTGATCTTTGCAAAGTTCCTCGGTTACTTTTCCATTTTTCTTTATGATGAGTGCGTGTCCTCGCTTCAGCTCTTGTACTTCTGTATGATGAACATTCATACACGTCTGAATTGCTGGGCGTTCTGATGCTACCACTACGATCTCTTCGTCCTGATAATAAAAAGCAGGACGTATCGCAGATGGATCCCTCATAACAAATGCATCTCCATGTCCCATTAGTCCAGCCATGATATATCCACCATCAAATTTACGACAAGCTCTCTGTAACAATCTCTGAACATCTATATGCTCTGCTATAAGAGTATTGATTTGCTGGTTACTATAATTTTCCGCTTTGAACCAATTAAATAATCTCTGTACTTCATCATCGAGGAAATGACCAATCTTTTCCAATACAGTAACCGTATCAGATTTTTCTTTAGGGTTTTGTCCTAGGTCAACCAATTCTTGGAACAATTCATCTATGTTAGTCAGATTGAAATTACCAGCCAATGCAAGATTGCGAGTAATCCAGTTGCTCTGTCTGAGAAATGGGTGTACTGTCTCTATAGTATTGCCTCCGTGAGTACCATATCTCAAGTGGCCCAATAATAACTCTCCTGTATATGGTTTGTTCTCTTTGAGCCACTTTGGGTCATTGAGTTGCTCAGATGTACAATCTACAAAGTGTGATCTTATCCCTTGGAATACCTCCTTAATATACTGCGGAGAATTACTTCTACGGCGACTGATATATCTATTACCAGGAGGCATATCTAGCTTGATAGTAGCGACTCCTGCCCCATCTTGACCTCGATTACGTTGCTTCTGTAGCAGTAACTGAAGTTTATTCAGACCATACAGAGATGTACCGTATTTTTCATGATAGAATTCTAATGGTTTGAGTAGACGGATGAGTGCTAGTCCGCACTCGTGATTGATTTGCTCACTCATGTGTATATCCTTAGCTTTCGCTTTAGAGGTTTAGTTGATACCTACAGAAAAATAAATATCTGGTAATACAAAGGTCAAATGTAAAGCTTTTTTTAATTTTGAAAGGGTTATAATCGAATTGACAAATCTAACATATTAAGAATACCAAATAGTGGTAAGGAGGTCTTCTAACTGTCATATAGGTGAATATGTAGTATAGAGTATCCCTTGTACTACATATCACGTAAATCTGCATTTATATAATACTGTATATGAGTGACAAATTGTGTAATATAGCTTTCTGTTTTATTATAGGACTAACCATTTCCACAACTATGAGATTACTTTTTATCATCTTTTTGAGTATACCATTTAGTCTATTCGCTCAATTCGAAACCCCTTACCAATCTACATATACGATTACATCTGAAAGCGAACCTCTGTGGATAACCGAGATGTACAAGACTGATTCCGATCCTGGTAAAGTGGTAGGTCTATATGACGAATACTACAAAACGAATACATTCATAAAGAATAGTCATACTCAATACTACAAAAGATGGCTACGATCAATATCAAGAGAAGTACAATCATCCCCATCATTAGACAGAAAATATAAAGAAACACAAAATCAAATTTCTACACGCACTGAGTCCTGGACCACTATTGGACCGATAGACTGGGATCATGATGCTGCAGCTCGTAGTTATGCCCCTGGCGCAGCACATGTCTATACTATTGAGCAATCAGAGGCAAATAACGATGTTGTATATGCCGGTACTGCTAATGCTGGAATATGGAAGACTACTGATCGCGGCACTAACTGGACACCACTTACTTATAATATCAATACAGGAACAACTACAGCTATAGAAATTAATCACGAAAACGATGACATTGTGTACGCAGAGTTATTTAGTAGTATATATAAGAGTATAGATGGTGGTAATATTTGGTTACCTACTGGAGATGCTTCTTTTCAAGGTACTGCTTTGAATGTAACCGATATCAGAATGGATCCAACAGATACGAACAAACTTTACGCAGCAACCAATGAAGGCTTATACCGTACTACTGATGGTGGAGTCACTTGGACAGAACCTCTAAATGGCGATATACTCGAAATAGAAATACACCCAACTGATCATGATACTATCTATGCAGTTCTTAAATCTAATGATGAGACAGAATTTTATAGATCGCTTGATAATGGACTTACCTTTGATCTCGTTGGAACCGAATGGCCACAACCTGATGTCGCAGCAGGTGAAGAACAGAAAAGAACAGAAATTGCGGTTAGTGCAGATATGCCTGATCGTATAGTTGCTCTTGCTACTGGATCAGCGAATGGTGGATCTGGATTGTATGGTATATATGTAAGTGATGATAATGGGACCAATTGGACCTTTAAATGTTGCGGACCACAACCGGCAGGACCTCCTTCTGAAGATAATATGAATCTTATGGCATGGTCCGATCAAGGAACAGACGATGGGGGTCAATACTATTATGATCTTGCGCTCGATATATCCCCCACTAACGGAGATTCAATCTTTGTCGGAGGGGTAAATATGTGGGTAAGTGGTGATGGAGGAGATACGTTTGTGTGTCCAGCCAAATGGAGTCATTCGTACAAGCCAAATTATGTACACGCCGATATTCATGATATAAAGTACAATACATTCAGTGGAGATCTTTGGGTATTGGGTGATGGAGGAATTTTTTACTCTGATGATAATGGCGATAATTTTACAAGAAAAATTTATGGAATCGCGGGTACAGATTTTTGGGGATTTGGTCAGGGATTTTGGCACGGAGATGTGATGCTCGGTGGAGCCTATCATAATGGCACTATGCTTAAAGAAGAAGAAGTCTACGACAATGGGTGGATCTGTACCGATGGAGGCGATGGGGTGCGAGGATTTGTAAATCCTGGTATAGATCGACAAGCTTACTCAGATTACAATATCAAAACGCTGAACAGCGATAGAACAGTAAGTCCAAGTACAAGGGGTTTTAGTAATAAGCCAAATGGCACTTATACTACTGGTAGGTCTAGTGATTTATTATTTCATCCTGAACAATATACAGCATGGTATAGTGGAAGTGGCACCAAACTTTACTTTACAGAAGACAATGGATATACATTCGAAGAGAGATACGAGTTCAATGAAGATGTATCAAGTATGGACATAAGTTGGAGTAATCCGTACTATATCTACGTAAGTACTTTCCCTTCTTGGTGGGGAGAAAAGAAAATGTACAAAAGTACTGATGGAGGAAATACGTTTACAGACATCACCCCTTCAAACACGGTGATGCCTGATCGTCGATGGATACCATTTGACATAGAAGTAAATGCTGAAGATCCTGAAAAAATATACATAGGACGTACAAGTATGTATGGTGATGGTGCTTACGAATGGGGAGTATACACATCTGATGATGGCGGTACTACTTGGAGCAATATAACTGGCTCTCTAAATGGAGAAGCAATCACCAACATCAAACATCAAAAAGGTACTGATGGAGGATTGTGGATTGGTACACGATTAGGCGTTTATTATAAAAATAATACCATGGCAGATTGGGAATTATTTGTCGATGATCTTCCAATGCGAACACACTCTGTAAGAGTAGTGCCTTACTACAGAAAGGAAAAAATCAGAAATGCAACTAATAGATCAGTATGGGAATCCGACTTATATGAAAACAGTAAACCCTTAGCACAGATAAGTGTAGATCGTAAGTTAGTTTGCACCAGTAATGATACGTTGAATTTTGTAGATCACAGTATCGTGTCTGACAATGATGTGAGTTGGTTGTGGACGTTTGACGGTGGTACTCCAGCAACTAGTACTGAGCGTACAGTACAAGTGGCTTACGCAGATGCAGGACAATATGATGTAACGCTTACTGTGACAGATAACAATGGAACAAGCACTAAAACTTGGGAAAAAATCATCTCTGCTGACAACTATTGTAAGTTAGAAGATAAACCTCTTATGGCACTAGAATGCATTGAAGTTAATGATCATGTAAATGTCCCATCGTTAGACATCACAACTAATAATTTTTCTGTGACAGCATGGATAAAACCCAATGGTATACAAGATGAATACACCGGAATATTTTTTAATGATGAAGACTCTGCAGGACTCAATTTTAGAGAAAGTAACAATACACTTGCATACCACTGGCCTGGAGGGTCTTGGAGTTGGGATAGTGGATTAGAAGTACCAAGTGATGTATGGAGCCATGTAGCTCTAGTGGCTGAGCCATCAGGTGTAACTGTTTATCTCAACGGCATCGGCGTCAAGCATAATGACGCAATTAATACAGCAACATTTGGTACTGGAAAAATAGGTAGTTACAAAGGATGGGACTCACGAAACTATCGTGGACAAATAGATGAAGTATGTATCTGGAATAAGTCGCTCACTCAAGAAGAAATAAGAGAGTATCGCCACTTGGTTAAAAATCCAACATTAGATACGGACATATTAGCCTATTACCAATTCAATAGAAGTGATCCAGCTATCACTGACTTTGCTAATGGTAGAGACGCAACACTAGCAGGAGCAGCTACACTTGTCACATCAGATGGACCGTTTGGCGCTGGTGACAGTGAAAGAGTAACTGTTGTAGAATTAGGTTCTTATGATTTCCTAGATGGAGATATGGATATAGAGTTTGTAAGTGGAATAGTGCCAGATGGAGAGTTAGTAGTTACTCACCTTAGAGTAGATCCAGACATTACTCCACAAGTAAATAAAGAAAATATAGATGCCGGGTATTGGATCTTAAACAATTATGGATCAAATCAAAATCTTGATACATACTTAATAAATAGTTTTAAGAATACTGGCACTATCTCCCAGGCTATGGTAGATGATAACTTTCCAGTTTCAATTTATAATAGAGATCAAAATGCACATACAGATATATGGGAACTACTTATTGACAATACGGATTTAGACAAACAAACTGGTAAGAATGGCATTATAGAATACTCCAATGACAACCGTCATACAAGAATAGATTATCAATATTTAATCCTTAGGGATTCAATGCCAACTGGTATCGCAGATATACGACTGTCTACTCCAGATGCAAACAATACTTCACCAAAAGGTGGTAGTAGTATGGCACTTTATATCGATGCGGTAGAACAAGGACTAAAGCTTCCTGTAATGACTACATTACAAATAGAAAACATTAAGAGTCCAAGTGCAGGATCGGTTATACTCAACAGTACTGACAAATATATATATCTATACAACGGAGCGATATGGAAGGCATTATCTGGAAATTCTTTCCTCGCAGTACCCACAGAAACCGTGACAAATAATACAGCCGGATTCTCTTTTGGTGGAAGCCCTACCTGATCATCAGCATATGCACTGCCTGATAATGCTGGAGTATTATTGCTCAATAGTTTTACTGATGCAAGTGTAATAGATATCGATTACCCCCAGGTAGGTATGATGATATACAATACTGATGATGCATCTATTAATTATTACGATGGTCATCAATGGAAATTAATAATTACCACGGATATAGAAATCACAGCAGCAATTGGAGCAGCGGATTATGTAGAAGGAGTAATCGCAGGAGAAGGACCAAAAGACCCAAATGCAGCACTACAAATCATCTCTGCAGATAAAGTAATTTCGATCCCACAAATGAATGCGACAAGTGTAGTCAATCCCGTACAAGGGCTTATCATATATGACATATTTAAGGAAGCATTAGTATATTACAATGGAGTAAACTGGAATACTTTGAATTAGTCTTGTCTCGAATATAGTTTTATAAAAATGGCATCCTATAACTTAAATTTCTTGCCAGGGTTGTCCTTCAAAAAACTATCCCAGCCACTGTATTTCTTTTGGCCACCCGCAACACTACCTGTTTGATAGTAATGGCATATAGCGACACCTAAAGCATCTGTAGCATCCAAATTAGGCGTATCTATTTTTACTTTGAGAATACTATTAAGCATAGCAGCAACCTGCTCTTTGCTAGCATTACCATTACCTGTAATAGATTGCTTGATTTTCTTAGGTGCATACTCGGAAATATCTAGACCCATTGTCATCGCGGCTGCCATCGCAACACCTTGTGCACGACCCAACTTGAGCATCGACTGTACATTCTTACCATAAAAAGGAGCTTCCACCGCCATTTGTTTTGGTAAGTATGTCTCAATAATTTCTTGTAATTGTAAGAATATCTCTTTGAGTTTCGTTTGGTGATCCTCGTAAGACTTTAGCCTAAGTATACCTAAGGTGATGAGCTTGAGTTCCTTTCCCCTTACCTCTATGAGTGCATATCCTAGTTGATTAGTACCTGGGTCAACACCTAGTATTTTATAACTATCTTTCATCAAAGTTAAAGATAATACATATTAGTGATTTATTTAATGCAACAATAAACATTACTACTTATTTAGCATTACCAAACATAAAAGTCGCTCTCATCTTCCGTACTCTCTTGTATTAAGTTTTATCCACACTTTTGATTCTAATGGTTTTTTCATAATTGTATTGTTAATTATCCGTTCTTAATAACACTTCATTACCTTGCCAATAAATTCAATGTCGCAAAAGATTAATAAACTTTTCGATAATGAATAGTCTCACAAAAATATATTGGACTACGTAGAATATAAATACATGCATCTAAGAAATTATAATTTACAAATAAACTTATTATTTAGTGCCTTCATATTGTTAAGTTTCTATTCGTGTAGAACAAAGAAAAAAATAGAAAATTTGAAAAACAAATATCAAACAGCTTTTGAAGCGAATGACAATTACAGCGCATCATACCAAGAAGGAATAGATTACTACAATGTACTTGCAAATGATTTCGATGAGATCCAAATGAATGCTTTTGGAATGACTGACTCTGGTAAGCCACTACACGAAGTAATCATCTCCGCCGACAAAAACTTTGATCCTGTAAGTCTAAAATTTCAGGGCAAGACGATACTATATATCAACAATGCCATACATCCTGGTGAACCCTGTGGTGTAGATGCAAGTATGATGTTTGCTAGAGATCTAATGATAGATCCAATCAAACACAAACTATTAGAGGAGACAGTAGTGGTCATTATACCATACTACAATATTAGTGGTGCACTCAATCGCGGATCATATAGCCGAGCTAACCAAGATGGGCCAGAAAAATACGGCTTTCGTGGCAATGTACGCCACCTAGATCTCAATAGAGATTTTATCAAGTGTGATAGTAAAAATGCGCAATCGTTTAATCAACTATTCAATAAATGGAAGCCTGAAGTGATGATAGATAATCACACTAGTAATGGTGCTGATTATCAATATGTGATGACATTGATAGCTACTCAAAAAGATCAACTTAATAAACACGTATCTGCCTATATGACGGATAAGATGTTACCTGAATTATACAGTGGAATGGCCACCAAGAGATATGAGATGACACCATATGTATATGCACGTAAAACACCTGATGAAGGTATTTCTGGATTTTTTGACTTACCTAGATATTCCTCTGGATATGCAGCGATACACAATACGATCTCATTTATGCCTGAGACACATATGCTTAAATCATACAAGGATCGTGTTCTGAGTACTTATGATTTTAGTCTTACAATGCTTGAGCACATAAATCGACATAGATCAGAACTCATGTTGGCTAGGAAAAAAGCAGATGAAGACACTCGTACCAAAACGATTTTCGACATACGCTTTGCCTTGGATTATGATCAAGCCGAAACTTTAACATTCAAAGGGTACAAAGCCAAATATAAACCAAGCGCAGTAACTGGAAAATCTAGATTATACTACGATCGCAACAGCCCTTATGAGAAAGAAATACCATTCTATAATACCTATAAAAGTACATTGCAAATAGAAAAGCCAAAAGCATATGTATTCCCTCAAGCATACCATAAGGTCGCTGAGAGACTCATGTGGAATGGTGTGAAAGTAGAGCGTATAGATACTAAGAAAACTATGAATGTGCAGAGCTACTTTATAGAAAATTATAAAGATCAAAAAGCCTATGAAGGCCATTATTTACACTATGATATAGAAATAAGTCAAAAACCTGTCAACCTTAAAGTCTATGAAGGAGACTATATCGTATATACCGATCAGACAAGCAATAATTATATCATGGCTACACTGGAGCCGCAACATCCAGATTCATTCTTCGCTTGGAATTTTATGGATGGTATTTTAATGCAAAAAGAGCATTTTTCTCCCTATGTATTCGAAGACCTTGCAGCAACCATATTGAAAAAAGACGTAGGGTTAAAGGCCGCTTTTGAGTCTAAAAAGAGAACGGACACAGAATTCGCAGAAAACGCCAGCGCTCAGTTGAACTGGATATATGAGCGCTCTCCTTATTACGAAGAAGGCTACAAAAGGTACCCTGTGGCAAGAATAAAATAGTTTACTGAAAATCGTTTGGCTCAATTTATGATTATATGTAACGTGTTCTACGACCAATAGAGAATTAATCATGCTAAAATCAACCCACACGAAAATATATATTATTGCATTGATCCTACTTATAGGATTAAGTCTATCCGCCCAACTTAATATTAAAGTAGGCTATGAATACAACCGAAGTAATAAGGCAACACTGGCAAATCTAATTAGTCAATACAACGCAGAACGACCATTCTTAGAAGTACCTCTTGATCAAGCCAAGAATAAGTCTGGAATTGCATTGGGAATTAGATATAGATTTTACACTGCAGCTGTAGAAATGTTTGTTCACAGATCTAAAGGTGAAAATGAAGCATTTGGTAACGATAATGGAACTAACTTTAATGAAAAAATATCAACTACTAATCTATACTACGGACTAGCACTTGAAAACCAATTTGGAATAATAGGATTAGGTGCTTCTATAGGGTATGAAACTTTAAAATTCAAAACTAAAGTACCTGGAAACAATAAAACTCGAGAGTTTTTAAATCAAAAAGAATTAGCTAGTAGATTATATTTCAATTTCGAATTTGCTTCTGACAAAATAGCTTTCTCAATTAAACCTTATTACCATTTTTCATTAGAAGAATATAATTTGGTGCCATTCAAAAATGAACTTCTTCCTAATGTAGATGTCAATGGGGCAGATCTAGTTATAAAACCGACTTCTTGGGGGATTACTGTGATCCTTTATAATGGTGCGCAATAAGACTAAAGAGAGTCAAGTTTCTACTTTTAGCAACGAGTCGAATATTGCTGTCTATTTCCCTGGCAAGCAAAAAAATAATTGTTTTAGTAACGTATTATAAATTTCCTAATCCTCTTCAATATAAACCGTCTACATTCAAGGCGCCCTCCGTCATATAGGGGAATAACTCTAAATAGCACTGGATTAAATTCTATTATAATACGAGATGTTACTGTAGGTGAAATTGTTGGCTTTGATTCTAGGCTATGCATTTAGATCGCACATTACAAAATTTAGAAAGGGTATATTTCTCTTTGACACTATTGGAATGGAACTGTTTACTATCCTCGGTTTACAAAAGACATTAAACGTCGGCCTATCTCCTGGCATCGCGGTTATGATGGGAACAGTCTCTGCAATATTCGGTGGAGTGATAAGAGATGTACTTACTGATGTAACGCTGCTCATTTTTAGAGCAAAAATATATGCTACCGTATGCTTAGCATTTTCTACTGTTCTAAATTTTTTTTTGAGATAATCAATGTAGTAATGTCTATGATTACTGTATTTGACATCAGGCTTTTCGCAGTGAAAAGAAATAATCGTTAAACTTTATCATTGATTAACACCATTAACATAGAATTCGATGATTTGAAATCCTATGAGGTCTTCATCTCATAAACAGAGTATGATTATATAACTCAACCTAAAGGCTTATGATACTTACCTACTTTCTTCTACTCTTCCCTACCCTCTTATTGTCGAGTTTGATTTTAGATGGTCTACGTTTACTAGGTACTGATCCACTACGAGCTCTGATCGATTCATGCTTTCTTACCTTATTATCATCAAGTAATTTTTCTACAAGATCTTTACGGCCAATACCATTAAGTTTATCTCTAATCTTTTGACGGTTTTCCTTTTTATACCAAAAGAAAAACATGTGTTGATTCTTCTTCTCCTTATCCGTCTTAGCGGTATAGACTGGCTTAAGTGTATATGGATGCACACCAGTATAATAGATAATCGTAGCTACCGTCATGGGTGTCGGAGTAAAATCCTGTACCTGCTCGAGCTTAAATCCCATTGACTTTGTCTCTGCTGCAAGATTAGCCATATCTTGTGGCTTGCAGCCTGGATGGCTAGAGATAAAATAAGGTATCAGCGGCTGATTGAGGCCATGCTTTTCGTTCGCCTCTTCGTACTTCTTTTTGAACCTATGAAAATGCTTAAACGATGGTTTTCGCATCACCCTAAGTGTATCGTCACTCGTATGCTCTGGAGCTACTTTGAGTCTACCAGATACATGTCTACTTACTAGCTGATCTACGTATTCGTCTATGCTATCGTTATCCTGTTTATTGTATTCTGGCACTAATAAATCGTACCTAATTCCACTACCCACGAATGCTTTTTTTACTTTAGGGTGTGCATCTACTTTTCTGTATAGCTCTGTCATCTGACTATGGTCAGCATCTAGATTGCTACATACCACTGGATGAATACAGGATGGACTTACACATCTATCACAGATCTCTTGTACTTTACCTTTGAGACCGTACATATTGGCAGATGGTCCACCAAGATCACTTATATAGCCTTTGAAATCTGGCATACTCGTCACTGTATCAACTTCTTTCATTATACTTTTTTGCGACCTACTAGATACAAACTTGCCCTGATGCGCCGATATTGTGCAAAAGCTACATCCACCGAAACACCCTCTATGCATATTGATAGAAAACTTAATCATCTCATACGCTGGAATCGGTCCCCGCTTAGCATACTTAGGGTGAGGCAGCCTGGTATATGGTAAGTCAAAAGATCCATCGATCTCCTTCTCCGACATCGGAGGATACGGAGGATTGACTACTAGCTTATGATCAGCTACATCTTGTACCAAGCGATCTGCTTTAGTCTTATTACTTTCTTGCTCTACACTTTTAAAGTTAGCTGCAAAGGCCCTTTTATCTCTAAGACATTTCTCATGATTAGATAACACTTTAACAGGCCATAGATCTGGATTAGGTAACTCATCGCGCCTTCCGATCTGGAATGCGGTCTGAGGTATATGTGTCATCTGGTTGAGCGGTACACCTTCTTTCGCCATCTGCATGATCGCTCTAAGCGGCATTTCACCCATACCATACACTAACATGTCTGCCCCACTTTGCTCTAGTATGTTAGGAAACAATTCATCCTTCCAATAATCATAATGCGTCACTCTTCTCAATGATGCTTCGATACCACCAATTAGCACAGGTACATCTGGATAGAGCTCTTTCAATATCTTAGTATAAGTAACCACTGCATAGTCAGGACGAAATCCAGCCTCATTTCCTGGTGTATATGCATCTGTAGATCTACGTCTACGCGAGGCAGTATAATGATTAACCATGGTGTCCATACATCCACTCGTCACTCCAAAGAATAATTTTGGTCTTCCAAATTTTTTAAAATCACGGAGGTCGTCTTGCCATTGTGGTTGTGGTATAATACCTACTCTGAGTCCCTCACTCTGAATAATACGCCCGATGACAGCCGCCCCAAATGCTGGGTGATCCACATAAGCATCCCCAGATATTAGTATAATATCTAGTTCTTCCCATCCATGGGCTTCGACTTCCTTCATTGTGATAGGTAGCCAATCTGTAATTGATCGATTTACTCGCATGAACACAAAGGTAACTCATTATTACGTGACCTACGAACGCATAATCTAATTGATAATACACGGCTCTTTTAATTTTTTCTTCATGTAAACATCCAAACTGTGTCTTTATATCCAATGTACTGATAAATAGTATTTACAGTGTCGTAGTGAAATTGTTTTACCTAGGCATAAGTACATGACTAAAGCCTAGTTTATAAGATCAAATTCCCTGGAGAGGCCCATTTTATTTTGTAGGCATATATATATTATAAAAACTAAGTGGAACCAAAAAGTCAATGTTCGCTACATGCAACCCTCAAAAGATACCTCTGCATGCTGTTAATATCCTCTAATCTGTAATGGATATCAATGTAAAAGATAGGCTTCTCAAAGTTCGTCAGCATGTTGGTGCAGCGACCTTATTGAAAGTTGTAGTTACAGGACTCATTTATTTTCGGATAGTCGGTCCATTCTTTGTTCCTCTCTTTGAATGCCTAG
>Ga0228658_1000098_pt1 | contig 28634 bp, 41 predicted proteins | sample 71DmetaG_FD_183040 | JGI IMG/M metagenome (GOLD analysis project Ga0228658, IMG submission 183040) | Seawater microbial communities from Monterey Bay, California, United States - 71D | ecosystem: Environmental > Aquatic > Marine > Coastal | place: USA: California | collected 2016-10-18 | reverse complement strand
TCTGGCGATCCCGCAGTTGAAGTGACTGCAATTATTGGAAAAACAGGTGCAGGGGCAGACCAAGTTATTGCTGTATACTCTCCAGCTTCATTTGATATTAGTACTGGTGATACAGCAACTATGACAAATGGAACTTTAGCATATGATATTAGACAAAACTTCTCAGTAACAACCACTGGAGCGGCCACAACAGGATCGCTACAAGCAGGTTTGAATATTAGAGATGGTTATTTAGATCCGGCGGCAGTAGCTCCGTTGGCAGATGAGGCTCTTGCAATACAAGACGCCGGTAATGCCGCGGTAAAATATGACACGGACAAGATTATGATTTTAACTAAAACTTCTACACAGGCACACGCAGGTAAGTTAGAACCTACTGCGAATGCTTCAGTTGATTTAGGATCAAATACCAAACGTTATGCAACCATATACGGTGTGGCAACTTCAGCCCAATACGCCGATATCGCTGAAAGATTTGCGGCAGACGTTACTATGGATCCAGGTACAATTGTTGCACTAGGTGGCGTAGAAGAAATTACTAAAACTGCCAAACAGGCAGATGAAAACGTATTTGGTGTTATTTCCGACACTCCAGCATTTAGAATGAATGACGGAGCAGGGAATGATACTACTCACCCGTTTGTAGCTTTTTCTGGAAGGGTACTTTGTAAGATCAAAGGACCGGTTGCAAAAGGTGATAGATTGGTCAGCAGTGACATTCCAGGTGTTGCTGTCAAAGCCGATCCAAATGACAACTGGAAAGCTACCTTTGGTAGAGCTCTAGTGTCAAAAACAACCGACGCGGTTGAAAAAATAACTATTGCAATAGGAGTGAAATAACAATGGCTTATCAACAAGGTGATACAATTACAGCGGCAGACTATAACACGTTTGCATCTAACGTTAATGCAGTGATTGGTACCGGCTCGGGAGCAAAAGGATACGGTTTATCAGAGATTTCATCTTTGAGTGCTGGGGCAACTATTACAGCGGCACAGTGGAATTCTTTACTTTCAGGTCTACAAAAAGCGGCCAATCACCAAGATACTACACTAACTAATGCATCAAACACAGTAACAACAGGTGGAAATATTTTACCTTTGTCAAATTTAGCGGCAGACATTACATTGATCGATACTAACGCGGACAATGTTGATGCTTCAAATATGTCAACGGCACAAGCAGGTATTACATCTTCAAGAACATCTTCTTGGAGTGGAACTATCACGCACACTTTCACTGTTGATTTTAGTAATCAGAATGCGGCAAGACACTTTTTCAATTCAGGTGGAAAAATCCATATGTTAATTGCTAGAAGTGGCGGCTCATCAACTGATCAAAATACTGCTTGGACCAACTTAGGTTCAGGTTTAGGAACTGTGACGATGAATGCAACAGACACTACAAAATCAGGCGGATCATACGGTACTAACACAAACGTTGGTTTTAGAGATTTAACATCTTCAAACCAAACTATTATGTCAGCACCAATTGGTTCAGGTGACTACACAGCGAACGATATTCTTATCCAAGCTAAATCAGATGGATCTGGATTGGTAACAATTCAAATCGATTTGAATGATGATCACGCGGCAGAGACTGGTACATACACTGGTGGCGGTTTAGGTACTGCACCAAATGAAGGTACAGGTTGGACTGGAACTGATTCAGTAGATGGTACAATTTCAAGTACAGTAACTTTTGACAAAGCGGACAATGCCTCTTACGTACAAGTGGCTTCTCCAAGTTTTGCCAATACAGCAACGTTATAATTGATATAATATATTATATAAATTAGTTGACTTATAAAGCCCTCTAGTGTATTATAAACACACTGGAGGGTTTTTTTATGACCGATCAAAGACTTGAAAAAGCATTAGAGTTTGCCAACTACAGATCAACGTTGGCTAACCAAAAACAAAAACTAAAAGACAGATGTGAAGCACAATTAAATTATGCCTATAATGGCGGAGTATTTCATATCAATGAAACACTGATAGCATTTATTGATTCTTTTTGTAGACAAGACAAAAAGTCAATGGTAATGTTGGATTCAAACAAAACACCAATTGACATAGAAGATCTACAAGACTTCTACAATCAGATAACAACTAGGTGGTTTGAATCAGTCAACGAATATCACAGACAGCACAGCGAGTTAGCAAACAAAAGAAAAGTACATAAGCTGGTAGATTAATATATGTCTAGAGGTATTTTATTTTACGCACATAATAATCGTCATATCGATTACGGAAAGATTGCTTTAGCCAATAGCTGTCTGATCAAGAAACATATGAAGAATAATTCTGTAACTATTGTTACAGATGAAGGCACAGTCAATTGGTTATACAAAGCATACAGCAAGGAATTTGTTGATAGTAAAATAGATAACATTATGGTGGAGAGAAGAAGGAACACACCAAATAAAAAAAGATATCACGATACTAGATATTCAAAACAAGTAGAAACATTCTATAACATTGATAGACACAACTCATATCATTACTCTCCTTATGACGAAACATTATTATTGGATGTTGATTATATGATTTGCAACAATCAATTTGATATGTGTTGGGATGTTAACCAAGATATACAAATCAATAAACATTCAAAAGATATATTGTCAACAAGACAGTATGATGAGTTCACTAGGTTAGGTGAGCAGTCAATTGACTTTTATTGGGCCACGGCAGTATTCTTTAGAAAAACAGAAGAAACTGAAATACTATTCAACCTAGTTAATCACGTACAACAAAATTACGAATATTATAAATTACTTTATCACTTTAATGCACCATCATTTAGAAATGACTTTGCATTTAGTATAGCTATACACTTATTGAATGGAATGGCAAACAATAACTTCGTTAGTTCATTACCAGTTCCATTCTTACAACACTCACACGGTTTTGATGATTGCATAGATGTTGAAGGAACAAAATTTAAATTTTTACTAGAGAAACCAAATAATCCAGGAGACTATTTGGTATGCCAAACGCAAGACACAAACATACACGTTATGAATAAGTTTGCGTTAAACAGACTGTCAGACAAAATTATCAAGGAGAACAGCTAATGACATTTAATGAATACCAAGAATTTGTTACATCTATAAAAAGATATCCAACTGAATATAAAATGTTATATCCAACGTTGGGACTATGTGGAGAAGCAGGTGAAGTAGCAGAAAAAGTAAAAAAGCATATCAGAGATGGTGCTAAAGAAAACTTCAAAGAAACTATAACCAAAGAACTGGGAGATGTACTTTGGTACCTGTCAGCTCTTGCTGGCGACTTAGATATTACGTTGCAAGAAGTCGCTGACACAAACAAACAAAAGCTTGAAGACAGGTTACAAAGAAATAAGTTACACGGCGATGGAGATGATAGATAATGGAACAACTAAAACTATTTGAAACAGAAGACAAACACGGCGAAGATATTTTCACAGAGCCAAAACTTGTTAAACAAGAATTAGATTTTAAAACCAGAATGATTGATCCAAAAAATCCAAGCACGGTAGGACAAAGTGCGTGGAATTTAGGAAACCATACACTTGCAATATGTTTTATTGCTTGTATAGTATTTGTAGTATATGCGAGTTATTAATGAATAAAGGATACCTAGTAATAGCACAGAACAGTAATTACGACTATGTTCGTATGGCTTATGCTCTTGCTTTGAGTATCACTAACACACAAAGATCAGTTAGGCGTATCAGTATTGCTGTTGACAAAGACACACTCGTTCCTGAAAAATACAAAACTGTTTTTGATCAAGTAATACAAATGCCGTTCAACGATGATGCACAATTGGCTGATTGGAAAATTAATAACAAGTGGAAATATTATTATATGACTCCATATGATCATACAGTTATCTTAGATACCGATATGTTATTTTTAAATGACGTTGGACATTGGTGGGATTATTTTGCAGACAGATCATTGACATCAACCTGCAACGTTAGAACTTATAGAAATGAAATAGCCAATAACAATGAAAACAGAAAAACATTTTTAGCAAATGATTTACCAAACGTGTATACAGCATTTTTCCATTTCAATAAAAATAGTGATCTAGCAGAAGAATATTTTAAACTAGTAGAACATATCTTTAGGAACTACGATACGTTCAAAGAAGATTTTCTAAAACAACCAAGACAGAAGTTTGTTAGTGCTGATGTAGTTTATGCGTTGGCTGGAAAAATATTAGGCATAGAAGATGAGATGTGTAACAAACATCTAGAATATCCTACTTTTGTACATATGAAATCAAACGTGCAAGGTTGGGGACAAGGTTATTCTAAGAACTGGACCAAGCATATTGGTGCATACTTTTCAAAAGATTGTGATTTAAAAATAGGAAACTATAAACAAACTTTACCATTTCATTATCAAGACAAAGAGTTTCTTACAGATGAAATAATAGTTAAACTAGAGAAGAAAATTGGACTATGATAGACGAAAAAAGATACGTTAGATTTGATTTAGAAACTAGAAATATACTAGGTATTGATCGTAATCAACCTGCATTAAATGAAACATATTTTGAAATAGGCTATAAAGATGTAGAAGATTTTATACAAAACAAGAAAAATCCTGTGCATTATTATATAGACAAGGATCAAAAACAAAGTAAATACTCTATAAAGTTAAAGAAGACAGATATAGCTGTGAAGCTTATAGATGACAGGTTATTTAAAATACCTAAATTAGATACAGGCGACGTGGTTGTAGAAAATAATATAACAGAACAAAAAATGACTATTAAACTTGATGAAACATTTAGGGCTTATATGCTAAAAAAATATAAAATAACAGATGACACACAGGTTGACAATGTCAATGTCGAAGGACAACAATTTTTAGATTTTATATTATGTCACGATAATGATCCACATAATTTAATTCAGTATGCACGTATTCCCGCTCTATACTTGCTAATGAACAAAGAAGCAGTTGTATCGTACAACACAGAACACACAGATCATTGTGTTTATACAAAAAGAATTTATGACGACTATTGCTATAAGGAAATAAAATAATGAGTAAAATAATTGACGTAACCGATATTGATATATTCTATATTAGTTTTGATGAACCTAATATGGAAGAGAACTGGGCTGACTTAAAAACAAAATGTCCTTGGGCTAAACGTGTACACGGAGTACTAGGATCAGATGCCGCACACAAAGAATGTGCTAGGCAAAGTGAAACTGATAGATTTATTTCTGTTGATGGAGACAATATCGTCGATCCAAAATTCTTTGATCAAGTAATTGATTTCAGAGGAGCAGATGTTGACTTGCCAAATTCAGTAATTAGTTGGTGTGGAGTCAACAGTATTAATGGTTTGGTATATGGCAATGGTGGAATTAAATGTTGGCCAGTACAATACGTTTTAGATATGAAGACACACGAGATTGCTGAAGAAGAAAGATCAAAAGTAGATTTCTGTTGGGACTTGAATTACATTCAATTCAATGAAGCATTCAGTAACGTGATGAATAATGCAACACCTTATCAGGCTTACAGAGCTGGATTTAGAGAAGGAGTTAAGATGTCATTGGATAGAGGAATAAAAGTAGATCCAGATAATTTTGAAAAGAGTTTACACGATAAAAACTATCACAGATTATTAGTATGGAGTAACATAGGTAGAGATGTGGAAAACGGTCTATGGGCTTTGTATGGAACAAGGTTAGGTTGTTACTTAACAAACCTAGATCCAGATTTTGATTTTGTTAATGTTGCTGACTTCAAATGGCACACAGAATATTGGACAAAGGAAATTATGCCAAAGTTTGAAAGTGCAGATGATTATGATGAATATGATATTAAATTGAAATATCGTTGGAGTATGGCGAAGCTTGAAAGAGAAACAATCAGACTAGGTGAGCAATTACGTAAGAAATTAAAAATGCCAGTATCTGAATTTGATGCAGAAGGATCCAAGTTCTTTAAAAAGGTTTTTTGGAATCCACCTAGACAAGGTAACTTGGTTACTGAAAAAGATTCCGAAGGAAGGATAACGTATAAGACTGTATGAGAAAAATACTAGACATATTACCTGATTTAATTTTTTGGATAATATGGATACCAATTTGTGTAATACTAATGTTATCTGTAGTTATATTTGCATATCTTAATTGTGCGTATCACTACACTAAAAGTTTCTTTAAAAAAATATTTAAAACAAATGACAGATGAAGTTATTAAAATCAAGCAGACAAGAGATCAGCTTAATGCTGTATCGCCATCGTTCTGTCTAGCCAAGTGGTATCAATCAACGATACACTTGCAATATGGACACACTCATAGCTGTCACCACCCAAGAACACACCAGGTACCGATTGAAGAATTGCAATCTAATCCTAGTGCTTTACACAACACAGAATATAAAAAATCACAAAGAGAATTAATGTTAAAAGGTGTACGTCCACCCGAATGTCAATATTGTTGGAACGTGGAAGACTTAGGTCCAGAACACTATAGCGATAGGAGTTCTAAGTCACACGAACCGTGGGCTAAACCGTTACTAAATGAAACAGCCAATATGGTTGGCGTAGAAAACGTTAACCCAACTTACGTTGAAGTAAGCTTTTCAAATGTTTGTAACTTAAAATGTTCTTATTGCAGTCCTGCATTCAGCAGTTCGTGGATGGAAGAAATCCAATCACAAGGAGCATATCCTACTAGCGATAAATTTAATAATCTGTCTTGGCTAAAGCAACAAGGCAAACTACCGATTCCGCATCGTGAACATAATCCTTATGTTGACGCTTTTTGGAAATGGTTCCCTGACTTGTATAAAACTCTCCAGGTTTTTAGAATTACAGGCGGGGAACCTCTTTTAGCAAAAGACACTTTTAAAGTGCTAGACTATGTTAATAATAATCCAAGACCAGAACTAGAGTTAAGCATCAACTCAAATGGATGCGTACCAGACAAATTATTTGATCAGTACATTGAAAAAATGAAACGTATCACATTAGATAACAAAATTGGATTGACCAGATTGTATACCAGTGTAGATACATTCGGCGAACAAGCAGAATACATTAGAGATGGATTAGACTTTAATCAATGGTATGACAATATGTGTCGTGTGCTAACAGAGTTACCAAAAACAAAAATTACAATTATGTGTACAACTGGATTGTTGTCAATGCCAAGGATACACAAATTATTGGATATGATACATCCACTAAAAACAGAATTCTATAGTGAAGATCGTAAGGTACCTATAACAATTGATACAGCCATTCTAAGGCACCCTGCGTACCTAAGTGCGTCAATATTACCATCAAAATACGGAACGTTGCTAGATCCTGCTATAGCAGTTATGGAAAATAATGCTGAAACACATAGCAATCCATACAAGGGTTTTTTTGATTTTGAATTGGCTAAATTAATGCGTTTTAAGTCATATGCAGAAGCAGATCCAAATGAAGCAGAGCAAATTAACTTAAATACTACTAGAAATGATTTCGTAAAATATATTAACGAATACGATAGAAGAAGAGGAAAATCATTTAAAAAAGTTTTTCCAGAATTGGAAGAATTTTATGAAAGTTGTTTATGAGACATATAATATTTTGGGCACTAGTAATAGGAGTATCAGTTTACTTAGGAATATACGTATGGTAAGAATATTAGGAATATTATTATTGTTAGTATCACTTACTGGTTGCGGTATTGTTGAATCAGCATTTCTTGGTTCAAGTACAACAGCCGCGGCAGGTAGTAGTTACTCAACATATAAAACTGTTACTATGGTAAAGACTGGTGTTGATACTGGACTAGCACTACAAGGACAAAAAACTACAACGGATATGTTTATATCAAGTGTTACTGGAAAAGACTGTGATATAGTAAGAAAAATAAAAAATAAGGATTTAAAATTAATTTGTTTAGAAATGAAAACTCACCCTATGGAGAGAAAATAATGTATAAGCCTTTACCCGACGGACTAACAGTCAAAGAATCAAAATATCACGGATTAGGATTGTTTGCCACACGAGATTTTGATAAAGAAGTTGTACTTGGTATTGTGCATATTGACAATAAAAACTTTCCACACGGTGCAATAAGAACTGCCTTGGGTGCATTTTATAATCATTCAGAAACACCAAATTGTATGAACTTAAAAGGATTTTGGCATCAGTTGCCTGTACGTTATTTGTGTACAATAAAAAAAATAAAAGCCGGAGAAGAACTAACAGCCAAGTATACAATGTATGCTGATTTTAACAAGGATGGAAATTAATATGGACATAAACTTTAAAAAAACAATAGAAGAAAAAGCAAGTTGTGAAATACATTTCATACATAAAAAAGATGAAGAATTTATATTTTCTGAATCAGCTAAAAAAGTAGATGAGCTAACAGAAGGTGCAATAACTAACACAGTTGGAAATAATATTTTCAAAGGCACGTTTGGAAAACATTTCTTTGTTACTACAAACAAACTTCAAAGTAGCGAAGCATTGATTGTTTGCTTAGGTGATAAGGACAAGCTCAATGAAAACAAACGCAAGGACCTAGGTGGAAAAATCTATAGTATTTTACAGGATAGAGGAACTACAGGATTGGTATCAATTTATGCTGACGGTATGGGTGTTGATTTAGCTTTTGGAACATTGTTAAGGACATATAATTTTAACAAATATTACACAGGAAAAAAGATTCCTGAGTATACAGATTTTGATTTAGTAATACAAGATGACACAGACTTTGCTCCAGAACTATTCCAAAATAAGATTGCAATGGCACAAAGTATTTGGTTTACTAAAGATTTAATTTCAGAACCATCTAATGTTTTATATCCGCAAGAGTATGCTGATAGAATTAAACAACTAGAAACAGACGGATTGAAAGTCACTGTGTATGGAGAAAAAGAATTAAAAGAAATGGGTGCTGGTGCAATATTGGCAGTAGGTCAAGGTAGTGCTAGAGAATCTAAAATGGTTGTAATGGAATGGAATGGTGCAGGTGATGATTCACAACCAATTGCTTTAGTTGGTAAGGGTGTTACATTTGATACAGGTGGATACTCAATTAAACCATCAAAGGGTTTAAAAGATATGAAATATGATATGGGTGGATCAGCAGTAGTAGTTGGTACAATGATGTCATTAGCATTAACAAAATCTAAAAAGAATGTTGTTGGTGTTGTAGGACTTGTAGAAAATATGGTATCAAGTAATGCATACAAGCCAGGAGATGTTATTACATCATTAAGTGGACAAACAATAGAAGTTGATAATACTGATGCTGAAGGCAGAGTAGTACTAGCGGATTGTTTATGGTACACACAAGACAAATACAAACCATCTGCAATGGTTAATTTAGCAACACTAACTGGTGCCATTTCAGTCGCACTAGGAGATAAGATTGCTGGGCTATTCTCTAACAACACAGATTTAAGTAATGAATTATTGAAAGCAGGAGAAACAACAGGAGAAGATTTATGGCGTATGCCTTGCGATCCAATTGGTGAACGTTATGATGAATATGTTGATTCTACTATTGCTGATATGCACAATGTAGGTAAAGGTTATGAAGCAAGTTCAACAACAGCGGCACAATTTTTACAGAGATTTGTAAATGACACACCTTGGGCACATCTAGATATAGCCGGTGTTACTTGGAGTGACAAAGGTTCTATGACAGCATCAGGTGGTGCTACAGGTTGGGGTGTACAGTTATTAACTGAATGGATACACAATGAAAAGTTATAAAGTAGAAATCAAAGCAGGTGACTATATTGAAGTTGGTCGTTTTCGTAATGTCGTTGCTAGAGTAAAGTCAATCGAGTTAGATGAACACAATCAGCCAGTTGTTGTTACTAATAAAGGTTCAAGAAAATTATTTAATTGTAGATTTAGTAAACTAGAAAAGAAAGCAAAAGATTCATTAACAAAAAAATACAAACCTAAAGCTACAGCAAAGAAACATCACGTAATACTAAAGACATAAATGAAATACTTGTTTTTATTTTTACTAATATTATTAACCGCATCTTGTGGGTGGAAAACTCGTGTTAGTTGTCAAGTAGATGACAAAGCAGAAACACTAAAAGAAATAGGCGATAAGTGTTGGGAACAACCAGAATTTGGAGTAAAGAAAGAATTTTAAATGCTAGATAAAAAACCAAATGAATCGTATCAGGAATGGAGAGATAGAGTTATTGATAAAATATCTCCTAGCTTCTGTGGTGCGAAATGGTACAATGCTACCATCTGGTTAAACTCAGGATCAACTGCAAGTTGTCATCACCCACCAGCACATAAAATTCCTTTAGAAGAAGTTATCAAGAACTATAAAGCAATTCACAATACCGAATACAAAAAAATGGTACGTAAACAAATGCTCGAAGGAGAACGTCCTAAAGAGTGTGACTACTGTTGGAAGGTGGAAGACTTAGGCAAAGATTATGTTTCAGATAGAACATACAAGAGTGTAATTTACAAAGAAGAAGATCTTAAACTTGCTGAAGCATTATACAATTGGCAAGAAGATGTTCCGTTAAAAACATTAGAGATTGCCTTTGATGCCAACTGTAATTTTGGTTGTAGTTATTGTAATGCAAGTTTTTCTACTCAATGGCAAGCCGATATAAAGAAAAATGGATCATATCAAAATTTAGTCAGTGATGGTGCAAGAGCATTCCAGCAAGATGGTTCTTGGGCAATGAAGTATGGTAAAAAGAATGAAGGCAATCCATACATTGAAGCTTTCTTTAAGTGGTGGGATGAAGAATTAAAAGATACATTAGAAGAACTAAGAGTAACAGGCGGCGAAGCAACTATGTCGCAAGACTTTTGGAGACTTATTGATTGGTGGAATAATAATCCTGACTGTAATGTAAGATTTAGTGTTAACACAAACCTAGGAGCTAAACCGGAGCTAATGCAAAGATTAGTTGATGCTACACATAACTTTAAGCAGTTTGATTTATATACTAGCAATGAAGCATATGGTGTACAGGCAGAATACATTAGAGATGGTATGGTATGGGATACTTGGTTAGCTAACATACATAAGTTTTTACAAGAAGGAAATGTACGTGAGTTTCATATGATGATGACTATAAATGCATTATGCTTGTTTAGTATTACAGAGTTTATGGACGAAATGGTTAACTTAAAAGAACAATATGGAAAACATTTCCCTACAATGAGTTTTAACATATTACGTTTTCCAAGTTTCCAAAGTATAGTCACATTACCAACACATATTAGAAATGAACGTGCAGATGCATTGGAAAAATGGATTGCAGATAATAAAGACAATCCGTTAGTACACGATATGGAAATTGATGGTATTAACAGATTGATTGAGTACACACGAGTCATCGAAGAAGGACACGCAAATACATCTAGTGAAGTAACTAGGCACAGAGACTTTAAAACGTTTTATACTCAATACGATAATAGAAGAGGAAAAAATTTTATAGAAACATTTAAGCACAAAGAACTACAAAAATGGTTTGTTAGTATTCCAGAAACACAATCTAAGCCAGTTGGCCTATTTGATGGAGATGCTACAAAAGGATCGTTACACAAACAAGAACTAGAACAAAGAGCTAAAAAAGAAGGCTGGGTAATTAAACCACAAGGTGCTAATCCCGGAAGTCAAGAATATGTCGACACTAAAGATAATCAGTAAATTGAATCAACAAAAAGCAGACTATAACAATATGAAAGTTTGGTCTGGATTTTTCTTTGATAAAAAATTTAAACTTCCTGTATCAACTATAACAACGCAACAAGTAGACTTAACAGAAAGAAAACAAATATTTTTAGACTACAGAATGTTTTTAGATTATGACATCGATTTATTATCAATCGGCGAAGCACTACAAACATTATATCCTTTACAACAAATTAATGTTATACCACAAATTGCGTATGCTGAATGCAAAGAAGGTTGGGACCTTGGTCCACATATACACGATAACGAAGTTGCTTTACATATGACAGTTTTTTTAAATGAAAAAGAGAACGAAGGATTATATGTTCATAACACAGAAGAAAACTTTTATAATGATGCTGTTTATGTTAAAAATATATATGATAATTGTTGCGTATTTCCATTCACTGGAAAAGAATGGCACGGGCTAAAAGGTGATAAAATTAATGGAATTAGAAAACTACTTTATATAGATTGGATGAAAAACAATGACAAAGTTTAGTAAGAAAATAAAAATATATTTGTTTAAGAATACACAAATGGTTGATGTATCAATAATGGTTACAGAAGATATTGTTAATGGATATAAACTAGTTGTAGAAGATTTTGAAAACATATTAGACCATTGGCGAGCAGGAGTAGGCATTAACAGAGATGGCACTCACTGGTATGTTCAGTACAAAAAACGTGGACCTAGGCCAGAGCGTGAGCCTACACCATAAGTAAGAATTAGTATAACAATAAACGGTATGACTTTCCATCACAGGATATCTGAACAAGAAATGATTGAGTTAGAAAAAGAATACCATAATCAAAAAACGAACAGGATGTATTGGGATGAGTAAAATTTTAATGACTGGTAATCCAACATATGGACTTGCTGAAAAGTTTAATATTGTTTCTCCTACAACAGATTTTGCAAGTAGAGACAATGGTTACGAGTTATGTGAAAAGAAAGGTCGTGTTAAACTTGCAGAAGAAAGTTTGAAGTATGATGTGTTTATAAACTCATCAGCATTGTATCAGTTTAACCAAAGTTTAGTTTTAGAAACTGTTTGGAAAAAATGGAAAGAACAAAACAAAAAAGGACATATTATTAATATTGGTTCTACTGTTGACCGTTCTACCAAAGGTGCAGAATGGATTTATCCTCAAGAAAAGAAAGCACTTAAAAGTATGAGTCACCAATTTGCTATGTTAGGCATTTGGGGACAGAGTGGAATACGTGTTAGCTATATTTCTTTTGGTTCTTTAGAAACTAAAAAAGTAAGTGAGAAACACCCTGATAGAAAACTAATGAATGTTGTACAAGCGGCAGAGTATATTCAGTGGGTCATTGACGCACCTATTAATATTAACATAAACGAATTACATATGGATCCAATACAATAATGAAACACAAAAGACCAACTGATTTTGGAGATAGATGTGCGTTGTTCTTTACAATGCGTTTAAGATGGATTGCGGATACATTCTTTGCAAAACGTTACGGACACAGAGCAGTTGTATTGGAAACCGTTGCAGGCGTACCAGGTATGGTAGCAGGTATGTGGAGTCATTTAAGAAGTCTAAGAAAAATGAAACCCGATGACAGAGGTTGGATAAGAACCTTGTTAGAAGAAGCAGAAAATGAACGTATGCATCTTATGATATTCATAGAGATTGCAAAACCTAATTGGTTCGAACGTTGGATGATCATTACTGCACAGTTTTTGTTTTGGCACTTCTATATGTTCTTATACATTTTCTTTCCAAAAGTTGCACACAGAATGGTTGGTTATTTTGAAGAACAGGCGGTGATAAGTTATACATCTTACTTAAAAGCAATCGAATTAGGAAAGATAGAAAACATTGATGCTCCAGAAATTGCAAAAAGTTATTATGGTTTAAACGCAAATGCAAAATTAAAAGATGTGGTAGTTGCGGTACGTGAAGATGAAAGAGGACACGCACAAGAAAATCATAGAATGGCTGATGTTATAAAGGAAGGCAAGTAAATGTGGAACTTTAAAAAAATAATTGTTGCCGGATGTTCATTTACATATAATAATGAAATGACCTGGGCTGGTAAACTTGCTGAACACACTGACATTGTCAACGTTGGATCTTGTGCGGCAGGCAATGATTATATTGCAAGGTCAGTAATTAACGAAGCCGAGGGGCATAGTAATCCAGTAATAATTTGTCAGTGGTCTGGTATACATAGAAAAAGTTATTACATTGATAGTTCTCATCCTTTACATCAAGAATTTAAAAAAGCTGAGTGGCCTGACTGGGCAGGAGACTACACTGACATTAATTCAGATGCAGTAAAAAAGCCCGACTTTTGGATTAAAACAGGTGGTAACAATATTGCACACCAAGGATCTTCTGATCTTATACACGAACAATTTGTTAAACCTTATGCAAAATATTTCTATTCAGACGAACAAGCCCTTGTAGAATCTCTTGAAAATATATTGAAAGTACAGTATTATTGTAAAAGTAAAGGACTAAAAAATATTATGCTTTGGTGGAAACCTGAACTTGAGAATTACAAACTAGGAAGATTTAGTGGACCGTTGGCTTCACAGATCACAAATGAACACACGGTATGGTTACCTAGTATTGGTGAGTGGTGTGTTGAAAACACAGACCTCACACAACAACAATTGAACCAAGGCTTTCATCCTACTAAAGCACAACACGATCAATATGCAGAAAAGGTAGTAATCCCAAATGTTAGTTAAACCAGTATACGTAGGACACTACGAAAAAATGGAAACCATATCTCGTTTCGTAAGAGATGTAGAATATGTTACTGAGATGCCAGCACTAGGTGGTGATACAAAATTTTGGTTTGAGGTTGCTATGGTAGGAAGTGACATAGAAAACTTTTGGCAGTTTCCAAAAATGCAAGAGATGTTACCCTACTTAAAATTAAAACAGGCACGATTGGCTATTTGCTATATGAGAGAATTTCCGTTTACTGAAAATGAATGGGTGCAGATGCAAAGTAAAATAGGAGAGCAGGCCGCTAACGAACACGGAATAGATCCTGGACAAATATTTTACTTCTATGGCAACGATCCTTCACATTTAGAAAGCTTACATAAAAGAAGAGTCAACGTAATTGAAGTTCCTTATTTTGAAATAGACTTTGTGCATAGATATCTAAACAAAGAAATTCAAATATGCACTCCACAGGAAGCGGCATATAAAAATCCACAAAGACAGTATTTGGATATGAACGGCAAGCCTCACAAGTATATGAGGTTAAGACACGTTGTACATTTATGGAATAAAAGATTAGTTGATAAAGGTATAATCAATTTATTAAGAGGATCTGGTGATCACGAAAATTGGAACAAGGACAAATATTACGAGTTAGTTAGTGATATCATTAATGAAAAAGATTGGGAGAAGTTTTGGAAGTGGTGGCCTAACTCACACGATTCAGCTGAGAACATTGATGAAAAAGTTTTCTTTGGTAAACATCATCCTGGATACCCATACGATAAAAAACTGTTTGAAGATACATTTATGAGTTTAGTTAGTGAAACACACAGCGGACATTGTAATCCCTATCCACACAAAGGCAATGGCACTTGTAATCCACAATTCTTTTTAAGTGAAAAGCTTGTCAAAGCAATTGGTAACTGCCATCCATTTATTGTATTGTCGACACCAAACTATTTAGAACAATTAAAAACGTATGGATATAAAACTTTTGATCCACACATTGATGAAAGTTATGACAAAGAACTTGATCCAGAATTAAGAATGGTAAAAGCTTTAGATCAAATTGAAAAAATTTGTAAAGATGGATTACCTGTTAACACACTCGAAATAGCAATTGAAAATCAATACAATTTGATTAATAGATATTTTAAATTTACTGACGCATTAACACAGATAATAGAGGCAGAATGACAACACTACTAACAGGCGGAGATTCTTTTACAGCACATATTATGGAAGATAATATTGCTTGGCCACATCACATCAATAAAGCAAGAGATCCTTGGAAAGAGTGTAAGGTGATTAATGTTTCAGAAATGGCCAGTGATAATGTATTGATAGCAAGAAATGTTGTAAAGGGTTTACAGAAACACCAAGAAGATATTACACACGTTGCTATCGGTTGGAGTGATCCGAATAGATTTAGTTTATACGTTAATCAAGAACATCCATTATATATGGATATATACGAGACAATGAAAGACCAACCTGGATTTACAAATCAAATATTAACAGGTAAATGGCATTGTTCTACCAAAGGTAGCTTTATCAAGCCAGGTGGTGGATATGATGTTTGGAAAACCAACAGTGATATAGTCAATAAGTTGGTTAAAGAATACATTAAAAACTACCATACTAGAGAAGAACAGATGATGCGTACAATGGAAAGTATCCTGTTTGTCCAACAATATTGTAAGTCCAACGACATCGAACTACTCAACTTTAAAGCCTGGGATACTGATCTATTTCGTACAGAGTATCCAATGACAAAACACCTAGAAAAGCTGATTGACAAAGACACTTGGTGGTTTTATAATAAGAAAGCTGGAATGAAAGAATGGTGTATTGACAAAGGAATGAGTGATATGCCAGGAGGCCATCCGGCAACAGAAGCACAATATCTATTTGCGTTAACTGTTATAGAACCTTGGTTATTTGAATTAGAAGATTAGAACAGGAACAAATTATGTTAAGAGAAATTCAAGATGATGAATTACAGTTGTTAGATGACGATCCAGTACGCCCCACGATATCTATTGATGAAAAACTAGATGGTGGTAAGGTGCTTGTACTTGAATCCGATGGAATGCCTGATGCTGTGATTTGTATAAAATTTACCAATTACGTGCCTATTACAGAAAATGAATTACTAGCATATTCTAAAAAAATAATTGAAGAGAATTTAGAAAGTTCTATAGCTATATTTTATACGTTATGGAGTTATAAAAAAGGATCAGGAAGAGCGATTGTTTTTGAAGCCAGAGATTGGATAAAAGAAAATATGCCAGAAATAAAAAGATTCGTAACACTATCGCCATTAACAGAAGTGGCTAGAAGATTTCATACTAGAAATGGAGCAACAGAGTTACAAGTCAACAGTGAGACTCAAAACTTTGAATACAAGTAATGTCATTCATAATTGATAACCCGTACTACAAAGCGACACCAAGTCAAAATATGCCACAGCTATTTTGTGATAATCCATTACCTAACCTAGATGAATTCATAACAAGTAAGGAAACAAAGTTAATTATATTTGAGCCTTGGGAAGCTGATGTACCTGGTCCAGTAATGAAATCAGGCCAAACAGTTATTGACAACATAACCGAACAGTTAAAAGACATTGATCCAAACGATATCACATTCATCACACCAAATTTGGACTGTAATACTGTTCCGTTTGCTAGTAAAGTTTTACACTATCCTTATCATTTCTTGGACGTACAACAAAAACAAGACAAGTTAACTGGTATGACATTTATGAGACAAAAACATTTTTGTTCTTTTAACGGTGCTATCAAACATAAAAGAATCAAGTTTATTAAATTTTGTGAAGAACACAACTTGATAGAGAACAACTATGTAAGTTTAGTAGGTACATACGACCACGGATATCAAACAGAAGAACAAGTCAATCTATACACACTAGATAAAACAGTTGATCAAGTAAAGGCTGATGATAAAAGTGTTCCGTTAAACATTATGCAAGATAGTTTTTTAAATGTTATAAACGAAACACACGAAGATGATCACGTATTCTTTACTGAAAAAACGTGGAAGCCAATACTAAACTTTCAAGTATTTTTATATTATGGAGTAAGTAATCCTGCTAGGTATTATGAAGAATTACAAAAAATAGGATTCCAATTATACACTGAGTTATTTGATTATAACAATGATCCATTGGATGAACTATTAAAGTTTACAAAATTAAGTATACAAGAAGTACAACAAAAAATATCTCCTTCAAAATTAATGAATAATAGAAAGTTAGCTGAATCAATTGAGTGCGTAAAGATTCGAAACAAGTTATTGTATGATTAAAGTTTACAAACATCCAAAATATTTTTATGAACTAGAATCTGTAACAAGATTTATAGATGTAGAATATGTTGATAGTATTAGTAAAGCTGACTTTATTGCAATTGCTAGTTCTCATAACGAGCCTGTGTTTGAAGATAGTAAGGGTAGCACTATTCCAATTTTGTATTCTTATATAAGGGAACATCCATACGAACACGATGAATATTTAAAAACACAGTTTGATAGTCTAAGTCCTGCACAGGATATTATAATCTTTTCTTTAAGTTCTTTTGAGAAGTTTGCTCCTGGCAGAAAAAATGTAATTATAGATCAGTTTGAACTAGATGCTTATCATAGATTATTTGTTAATAAAGAATGTAAAACTATAGACAATCACATAGAATCTGGTTTAAGGTATTTGTTTCTTGGAGGAAAAGCAAACAAAAATAACAGGAAACCATTATATGATTTATTAGTGAATGCTAAAATAGAAAGTGAAGGATCTTGCTCTTTGTTTGGAGTCACAGAAACATTAGATAATATACAAGTTGAAAACAATCATTATCTTGGATATCCATATGATGACACATTATATCGTATTACTAATTTTAGTTTGATAGCTGAAACACATTTTGATGGTAACCAAGAGTTCCACCCAACTGAAAAGACATACAGGGCTATAGCCAATAAACACCCTTTTATTGTGGCTTCAACGCCTTTCTTTTTAGTTAATTTAAAGCACAAAGGATACCGTACATTTTCCAATATTATAGATGAAAATTACGACTTTGAGAAAGTGCATAGCAAGAGACTGTTTCAGGTTGTTATGGCGCTTAAAACTGCTCTAAGAGGGGATTACACCCCATTTAAAAGCATAGCTGACTATAACGTACAAGTGCTTAAAAACAATGCTGTGAACACATTATACATCATTAATAATAGCTTAAATAATACGAAAGAATAGAAACAAATCCAATGCAAATAAAAGTAGTTACATCAGGTTGTAGTTTTACACACGCACCAGACAGTTGGGCAAATTGGCTCGAGCAACGATATGAATTATTCAACGTTGCTGAAGGTGGCGGTGGAAACGAAATGAACATTAGAAATCTAATGAAAGCAATTTCTAATTACAAACCCCATATGGCTATAATGCAGATATCAGGAATAGATAGATTTGAAGTTGTTGCAAAAGGTAAGCTAGAACACAAAAGCGATCACGTTATATCAAAAGAAAACTATACTTGGTTGAAGAGCACAGGTAACCTAGACTGGGTTGATGATGCTGATTCTAAAATATCAAAACCAATAAAATCATATATGAAATATAATTTTCATAATGTTACACAGGCTCTAAGAACACTTTGCTCTATTGTTGCTTTACAAAATTACTGCAAGGTAAACAACGTTAGATTGAAATTGTTTTGTTGGCAAGAAACATTTACTGACGAATACCACGCAGGTGTAATCAAAGGAAGAGAAGAACTAGAATTTTGGTACAACCAAGTTGACTGGGATCAGTTTTGGTTTCACGATAAAGATGGTGGACTAGCGGAATGGGGTATTGCAAATGGCTTTACGGGTAATTTGTTAGAAGATCATCTAAACAAAGAACCACAAGGCTGGGCTATGATCAATGATAGAAAAACTATGATAGGTCACCCATCAACTGAATGCCACAAGGCATTTGCTGATAAAGTCGTAGAGCATTGGATACAAGATGACAAAAATTAATTTATTATACCAAACGTGGATCGATGGTAGGGCTTTGCCTAACTGTATTCCATTCTGGAAAAGAAACAAAGAACATCATAATAACTGGGGTAATGTAAAATATGAATATCTAGAAGAGATATTAGATTACTGCAATATAGAGTATACAAAAAATAAGCCAGATGCTTTAGCAACAAGCGGGGAAACATTTTGGTTTCATATACAACCAGAGTGGATTGATTTAAGTTTCTTTTATGAGAATGTATTTCATTTCATCGATGAAGATATGTTAAATCAAATAAAATGCAATGATCAAATTAAAATACTAATATGGTTTCCTACAGAAGGTTTCAATTTAGATATGCCAAGGTTTATGGATGACCTATTATGGACTCTCGGGGACAAGGGCATACCAGATGATAAGATTCATCTTGTGTTTGGTGACTTGCGTATGGAAGAAAACTTTAAAACATATCTTAAAAAACGTAGACTGCAATCAGCAATTAAAACATTTGGTATGAATATATTTGAATTAAATTATCGGTTAGAAACTGATCGTATGTATTTTTCACGTGATAGAATGCGTGAAATAAAAGTAGCAGACGAACTGGTACATCCAGATACTGTTGACAAAGATAAGATAAGAACAATGAAATATGTTTGCCGTAATGCAAATCCTAGACCACACAGAATATGGATTATGAGTCAACTGTACAAAAGAAACTATCTAAAAGATGGCTATACTAGTTTTTTAAATCGTTACTTTGTGCCTAGTGTAGACAGCTTTAGTTTAAAAGATGCAGAGCAGTTTACCAAAGGCAATCCAAAAGAAGCAGTTGATGATATGCAAAAATTCTTAACAGAGAGCACACCAATTATATTAGACAATACAGCTGACGACATAGGTGAACAACTGAATCAAAGAAGAATGAAAGTTGAACATTATGCTAACAGTTATTTCTCAATCATTAACGAAACTGTTTGTGAATCAGCACCAAGTGACCCATTGTTTATAACTGAAAAAGTTTATCAACCAATATTACAACTGCACCCATTTATTGTAGTTGGATCACGTGGCACACTGGCACACTTACAAGACTGTGGTTACAAAACATTTGAACCAATGTTTGATAGCAAATATGATTGGATGGAAAATTCAGCAGAAAGAATTGATAGTGCTTGGAGACAAATTAATTTAATGTGTGGTATGAACAATAAAGATTTACATCGTATGTACTTTGAAATATACGATAAACTTTTATATAACAGAGAGCTGTTTTTAAAACTTAACAAGGAAAAATATTTAGAAGGATTCGTAGAATGGCTAACAAAATAATTGCTTCAGGAACTGTAGACTTATTATTAGGATCTGATCATAGAGGATTAAAACTAAAAGAACATATTACTGATTGGATAATGCAAGACGTAAGTCCAATTGACTTTGCTGTAATGTATGACGTAGGAACATATAATGATAAAAGATGTGACTACCCAGATATAGTAAAAAACTTTGCCAAACAATTTGATATATACTCTGTTGGTATCTTGGTTTGTGGATCTGGATTTGGCGTTTCAATCGCGGCAAATAGATTCGATGGGATCAGAGCTGTAGTGTGTAGAACGGTACAAGAAGCCATAATGGCCAGGAAACATAATAACGCAAACGTTCTATGTTTAGGATCAGACTACACTATGCAACTTCCAGCATTTGATATTATTAAGGCATTTGTAAAAACAGACTTTGAAAAGGGACGTCACCAAAAAAGAGTAAATATGTTAAAGAGATTAAACAGATGAATAAAGAACTTTACATAGTTGATTTAGATAGCACACACGATATTAATGGAGAGCTTAATGCTTTAAATTACTGGATTCGTAACAATCAAGATAAAAAAGATACGCATCATATTGTAATTAAAAGAGTGTACGAAGGTGAAATACATTTTTTAAATAAAGAAAATTTTTTACCATATGTACGTGAAGCTTTAGTGGGCTGGCCAGAAGAGTGTGCTAGTTTATTAATGGCTGATGTTAACTTAAAAGAAAACGTAACAACTTGGTTCGCAGGAACAGATAATAAGATTTTTTCAGCTAATTTAGTTTCAACACCTTTTGAATTACTTAGAAGAACCGTTGATATTAAAAACAATAAATCTATCGTCCAACCTAAAATGTACGAAATGAAAAATAGAAGATTCGTTTGTTTAAATGGAGCGGCAAAAACACATAGAGCAAAATTAGTCACTGATTTATTTAATAATGGATTAGATGGATTTGGTGATATATCTTGGATTAATAGATATGGCAATAATGTACCTGACCATCATTTTACTAATCCAAAATTCCAAGGACAAGAACTTAAATTAGATTTTTCAGCCAAGGAAATAGATGAAGGACAGAATCAAGAAATACTACCAATGAATTATCATTACTCAGGATTTGAGATAGTTAATGAAAGCATTGTAAGTGATACTAGTTTGTTTATAACAGAAAAAACTTGGAAGCCAATTTTGTATAATAAGATTTTTATCGTTCACGGCAGTAAGGACACAATGAAGTTTTTAATTGATAATGACTTTCAACCTTACACAGAAGTATACGACCACGAAGCATTTGATCATTTGCCATATAACGAAAGATATAGTGCTATGTGGAATGAGATAGAAAAACTTATGCAACACACACCTGAAGATTGGACTGAGATATATCAACAAGATGATATAAGAGCAAAATTAAATCACAATAAAACTGTGTTTGAAAATATGTTAATTCCAAGTTGGCGGGACGAGTGTGATGTTGGATAAAGATAAATTACTTAAATCAAAAACATTTTGTATGATACCTTGGACACATCTACATACGTGGCCTGATGGCAGAGTACTAACTTGCTGTATGAGTGATATGAATGACTCTATGGGTAATTTAAAAGATATGAGCCTCGAGCAGGCTTGGAATTCAAAACAACAAAAACAATTACGGAAAGATTTGCTAGATGGAAAAGCTAGTAAGATTTGTAAACGTTGTTATGAGCAAGAAAGACACGACATCAATACAACTAGAACTTGGGCTAATGAAAAGTTAAATCATCATTGGGATACCGTTGAGTCAACTAAACAAGATGGTACTGTTGATAAAGTTAACTTACCTTATATTGATTTTAGATTTAGTAACTTATGTAACTTTAAATGTAGAACTTGCGGTCCAGATCTAAGTTCAAGCTGGTACGAAGACCACAATAAAATGTGGGGTGGCGGTGCAGATACTAAAATTATCAGACCATACAAAGATGAAAAAAGATTTTGGGAAGTTGTTGAACCTCATATAGATGGATTAGAAGAAGTTTACTTTGCAGGTGGTGAACCACTTATTATGGAAGAACATTATAGAATACTTCAAAGGCTTGTTGAAAAGAAAATGTTTCACGTGAGATTAAAATACAACACTAACTTCAGTCAAGTAATATTCAAAGGGGTTGACGTGTTTAAAGAATGGGACAAGTTTGAGTATGTAGAAATTGGTGCTAGTTTAGATGCAACACATAAGCGAGGAGAATATTTACGTGCAGGACAAAGCTGGGATCAAGTTGAAGAGAATAGAAAGAACGTATTTGAAAAATGTCCTAGGGCATTCTTTTTTGTTGCGACCTGCGTAGATGTTTTTAATAGTTTCCACGTATCTGATTTCCATATGGACTGGATTAAAAGAGGCTGGGTTGGTCCACATAGTTTGTTGAATCCTTTGCAGACTCCTGAGTACTTGAGAGTACAAATACTTCCTAAGGAGATGAAAGAACAACTTGCAGAGAAATGGACTAAAGCTCAACAATGGATGAATGAGAATACTAATGCTGATCACAAAAGGTATGAGTCAATGATTAGCTATTTGTATGAAGCAGATGGAACAGATAAGATAGAAGAGTGGTTGAGAATTACAAATAAACTTGATAACTTGAGAAAAGAGAACTGGCGTGATATATTTCCAGAATTATTAGATCTAGAGAAATATCAGCTAATGTTAGAAAAAAAGAAGCTTATATCTTAACGTACAGTGGGGTCAAAGCAACCCCGTGGGGTGTTAGTACCCTCGTAATTTTAGGTGATAAGTACCAATAAAGGATTTTATGGGTAGAAAAATAAAAATTAAAATAACTGACGATAAAGAGTTCACAGAAGAAAAAGAAGGCTTGGGTTTTAAAAAAATATTTAAATCCGTGGCAGGTGGTGCTCCAAAAGGCACACAATTTCTAAGAGTAGAATATACAAATAGAAAAGGTAGTGAAGTTAATCGTTGGGTTAAGATGCCGAAGCAATCATAAGTTATAAAAGCTGAGGTATTAATAGTTCAGCCAATAGCTTGTTGCCTTTATCATCAAAATGGTATCCTGCATCAATGGCATACCTATCAAAATCAATATTGTCTTGTACAATTATCTTGTTATCTAGATTTGTAAATGATTTACAAAACTCATCATTTAACCAAAATAAATTTACAACTTTTTTACTTTTATCCTTAGCATAGTAATTGCAATACTCAACTGCCTCACAATATTTTTCAAAGTTAATAGGATGATGTCTTTCTTGATTGTACCAATATGAAACCCTGTCAATAATTTGTTGTTTCGTTAATTTACTTTTACGTTGTATTTCGTGGAAGATGTGTTGTACAAGTTCTGATTGTTCATCAGCAATTATTTGTTCTGCCATACCTATCGTCAAGTGGTAGTAACTTTGTGTATTATCCCATAACTGCAAATAGTTTTCATATACATCGTGGTCTCTAGATATCTTTTGATACTTCCATTGATCAGAAGTAAAGGATAACAAACCTCTGTCCGGAGTAGTGTGTTGTATCACAAATACGTCTGGATCATATGTTTCATTCATATACTTCATAGTGCTAGGATATGTGACCCAGCTAGAGCCAGATCTACCAGCATTAACTACTTTGTTATTAACCTTGTATTCGTTTAACAATTCGTGTACAATATAAGGATAAGTACTAGTGTATGGAATATTGTAACCTTGTGTCCAACTACAACCGATAAAAGCGACATTTAACATATGGATAATAAACTACCTCAAAATTTTTGTATTCTACCTTGGACTGGTTTAGAAGTCCAACCTAACGGCACAGTAAAACCGTGCTGTATGTATAAGGATACACTAAAAAAGGAAAATGGTCAAGAGTATTTAATCCAACAAGACAAGTTTAAAGATATATGGGAAAGCGATGAGCTTTCCACTATACGTAAGAGATTCCTTTCTGGAACACAGCCACGTGGCTGTCATAGATGTTGGATGGAAGAACTATCTGGAAAAGCTTCTAAAAGAGTAAGAGATAATTCCAAATACAAGCATTTAATCAACGAAGAAATCATATGGAAAGAGTCTGCTCCAAGATATTTGGATTTAAAATTAGGAAATATTTGTAATCTTAAATGCAGAATTTGTTCTCCACAGTATTCATCTAAATGGATAGCTGAACAAAAGAAGTATGATAAAATAGATGGAATTGCTAAAGACTACGACAGGCTTGACTGGCCTGAGAAATCAGAAGTGTTCTGGAACAATATTGAAACATTGATTCCTGTGCTTGAGCATTTGGACTTCACAGGTGGAGAGCCATTTATGATCAAGGAACATCTTGATTTGTTACAAAAGATCATCAAGCAAGGACACGCACACAAAATTAGTTTACACTATAACACAAATGGAACACAATTGCCTCTGGATGCTTTAGACAATATATTCCCGCACTTCAAATATGTTGATGTGCATTTCAGCATCGATGGTGTAGGTAAGCAGTTTGAATATCAAAGACATCCAGCTAAATGGGATCAGGTCCTAACAAATTTACAGGGATGGAAAGCATACGAAAGCCACAAGTTAGATTTAACTATATGTCATACAGTTAATATTTTTAATGCTTTCTACTTGCCTGAGTTTGTTGACTGGACTGAAAAGTTTGGTATGAAAATATACCTTAACACTCTGCACGAACCAAAACATTATAGCATAACAACATTACCTCACTTCTTAAAAGAGGTCGTAAAAGATAGACTTTTAGACTATAATTATAAAGGTTTTAATCAAGTAATTCAGTTTATGGAAAACAGCGATAACAGTAAAAAAATAGATGAATTCAAGAAGCACATATATCGAATGGATCTAGTAAGAGTAGAATCTTTTGATAAAACGTTTCCTGAGTTATCAGAGCTAATGAATATTATTAAAATAAGATAGAGAGATATTATGATTAAGTGGATTAAAAATATTTGGATTGAGATAAGAATGCATTTTGCTTACAAGAAGAAAATCAAAGAACTCAAAAAAAGAGATCCTTTCATTTACAAGTAGTTGCCGTTTGAAGTTAAATTTTTACTTGATTTATAAATACCAATGAGCTTCAACTAGAACACCCTATTATTTCGGCTAATGGCACAGTCGGTTTGATAAGACGTTAACAGAAATATCGTAGAAGACTAATTCCAGCTCTTTTAAGTTAACATTTATTAAACTAAGGACTGAATATGTCATTAAGATTAAAAAAAGCAATTGTAAGACTAAGAATGTGGTATGCTGATATACGTGGGCATCACGGTATGAGATGGGACTATGAGCCATCAAAATACTATATGCGTGGTAGAAAATCAGGCAAAGCACATCATAAAGATCAATGAGCAATAAAACCCTTTACACAATAATTGGAGTTTATACTGCTTTATTTGTTTTCGCTTGTTTCCACCAATTGTAAAAATTAGTAATTTAACTGTAGTTGTTTGATAGTAGCTAATACTTTAGGTCCCCAGCCTGGGTCGACTGCGTAAGTATCTGCTATTAGATATACCAATTCGTCGTAATTGATTTGATCCATAAACCACTGATACTCTAACTGTTCTCTGAAGTCTGCATATCTTTTGTCTTCGGATAGTAAGTCCATAAACCCATATACACCATCACATATAGATTCAAATTTGGTCAATTTGATTTTATCATTTCCTTTTGGAACCATATAGTGCTCTGCATTAGGTCCAGCATATATTCCAAAGAAGTTGTAACCTTCTGTTGCAAATCTACTTGTTCCCCAGCCACTCTCGTGTCCTGCAACTGCTACAACTAAAGGTACAGGTATTCTTTTTAGAGGTGGTGCGAAATAGGCGTTGTATTCAACTGCACATTCTTTTATGATAGTAACAAATTGATCTTTGTTTTCATACTTTGTCGGTACTGGTTCAGTTACTAAATTACACGCCAACAGTAGTGTGGCGCAGATGTGCTTTATCATTTACTCTCCTTTGTGTAGATTGGTATTGGTATCATCTTATGTAAATTTTGTTGTCTTATGTTTCTATAAGTTTCTAGCAATTCTATATCCGGTCCTGTAACAATAGCACCCATCTGATCTAGCGTCATTGCTCTTTCCATTTGATCATAAGTCAAGCCACCTAGTTGATCTTGATCAGTTCTACCATCTTCCCACAACCCATCTGTTGGTGGTGCATCAATAATTTCTTGTAGTACATCAAGTTCTTTAGCTAAATCATAAACTTCAGATTTGTAAAAATCAGCTATAGGTGATATGTCTACTCCACCGTCTCCATACTTGGTATAAAAGCCCACACCAAAGTCTTCTACTTTGTTTCCTGTGCCAACAACTATACCTTTCTTGGATCCTGATATCTGATGTAGTAATACCATACGTAATCTTGATTTGCTGTTTGCGAATGCCAGCTCATCATCAAAGGGTTTGCCTATGCTGTCTTGGAATGAATTAAACACCCCATCCATAGGAACTATTGAGTGTGATACGTTTTTAAACTTATTAACTAACCATTCGCCTTGCTTTAAACTTAAATCATTTTGACTGTCAATCTGTCTAATAGGCATCGTCAAAGCATACACTGGCATACCTGTCATAGCACACAAGGTACTAACAACAGAACTGTCTATTCCTCCTGATATCCCAACAACTAAACTTTCTCTGCTATTCTCTATAGCATAGTCTCTTATCCAATTTGATATATTTTTAGTAATCATATTTTCCATACTATTTTATCTTCAATGGCGTGTTGTGCCGCTTGTACATAATCACGGTCTTCTTCTGTTAGGGCTGACCAAAACTTGCTGACGTTCATAGTCAGTTCATACACTTGATCCGGATTATCTATGTGATGATTGGACTCCATCCACTTTTGTAATTGATCCATACGTTCTTTTATCTTAACAGAAATTGTCATCATATTCTTTCTTGTTTATCATTTCTAGTACTACTGCATCTACTTTAGCACATTTATATAAAATGTCAACCGACTCCATTAGCAACGCATAAGTCTTTTCCCACCAATACAGGGTGCATTCCAAATCGTCTCTGGTTACTGTTACCTTATAGTATACTGCACTCATTTACTTTTTTTCTTCTTTTTGGCCTTGGGTTTGTGTACTTGACCAGACCAATCAACATACCCTGATTGTATCTTGTGATAGGTCTCTATGTCCGTGTCGTCCCACATCAGATCTTGCTGTACTGCCGCGATCAATCTTTCAACGTTGGCTTGTAGTTTCACGTGATTTATATCTAAATTTTCTACTTTAACCTCTCGTGGATATGGTCCTTTATCAGGATCTGCGTAAGTTCCTTTTAACTTTTCCCAGAACTTAATCTTCCGTTTGTTCTTTCGTCTCTTCGGCTGTGGTTTCTTTATCATCTTTTTCTACCTCTGTTGGTGGTGTCATAGGCATACCAGAACCATCAAACCATCTGCCATCTGCTGTCATATGACATTTGGTATAAAAGTTAGTGCCGTCTTCTTTTTTTATAACTTTACGTTTGTCGTAAATCTTGCCTTGATACTCTGAGCCGTCTGCTTGTATCAGTCTTTGCATACTCAGGCCTCCGTATATTCTATCAATGTAAAACCAAGAATCTTCTGCACCATCATCATCTATTTCTTTGTGTTTTTTTACCTTGTCATAGTGTTTGGGTAATTCATACATATCTGTCACTGATACCCACATCTTGTTGCTTGTAGGAATTATCTTGGGTGTGTCCGTGCTGTTAAGATCTTTATTGGTCGTGATACCGTTGAGTTTGTCTAACAGCTTTTTGGTTTTCTCTGTTGCCATTATTCTGTGTATACAAATTCCATACCTGCCATATTGGATATCCAAACACCCTGCTTTACTTTACCAAAACTGTT
>Ga0228658_1000079_pt1 | contig 30940 bp, 23 predicted proteins | sample 71DmetaG_FD_183040 | JGI IMG/M metagenome (GOLD analysis project Ga0228658, IMG submission 183040) | Seawater microbial communities from Monterey Bay, California, United States - 71D | ecosystem: Environmental > Aquatic > Marine > Coastal | place: USA: California | collected 2016-10-18 | reverse complement strand
CAAGAGTTACAGAATTATTTGAAGCTCGTAACCCTTCTAATCCTGCAGTTGTTTCTGAGGTAGATGGTGTAGTATCCTTCGGTAAAATCAAAAGAGGAAATAGAGAAATCATTGTTGAATCTAAAACGGGAGACATTAGAAAGTATTTAATTAAGCTTTCTAACCAAATTTTAGTTCAAGAAAATGACTTTATAAAAGCTGGAATGCCATTATCTGATGGAGCAATAACCCCTATTGATATTCTAAGAATTCAAGGTCCATCAGCTGTTCAACAGTACTTAGTCAATGAAATTCAAGATGTATATCGTTTACAAGGTGTAAAGATTAATGATAAACACTTTGAGGTAGTTGTTCGTCAAATGATGCGTAAAGTAAGAATTATAGATTCTGGAGATACATTATTCCTAGAAAATCAATTGATTCATAAGAATGATTTTATTTTAGAAAATGACGCTATATACGGTATGAAAGTAATCGAAGATGCTGGTGATTCTGAAAATGTAAAAGCAGGTCAAATTATTTCTGCACGTCAATTAAGAGATGAAAATTCTTTATTGCGAAGAAATGATCAGACTTTAGTTGTAGCAAGAGATGCACAACCTGCTACTGCAGAACAAGTATTACAAGGAATTACAAGAGCTTCTCTTCAAACTAAATCATTCATTTCTGCGGCATCTTTCCAAGAAACTACGAAAGTATTGAATGAAGCTGCTGTTAATGGTAAAGTTGATCACCTTGAAGGATTAAAAGAAAATGTTATTGTAGGTAAGAAAATTCCGGCTGGAACTGGTATGAGAAGCTATGATCATTTGATAGTTGGTCCTAAAGAAGAAATAGAAGAAAGCTTTAACTTATAAATAAAATGAGCGAAGATCAAAATAAAAAAGGTCAAATTAATATCGAGTTAGACGAAACTGTTGCTGGAGGTACTTACTCTAATTTAGCTATCATCAATCACTCTGTATCTGAGTTTATTGTAGACTTTATTAGAATAATGCCAGGTATACCCAAAGCTAAGGTTAAATCTAGAATTATTTTGACTCCACAACACGCCAAAAGATTAACAAAAGCTTTGGCTGATAATATTTTGAAATTTGAGAAAGCTCACGGTGAAATCAAAGATTACGAGCAACCACCAATTCCAATGAATTTTGGACCTACCGGTGAGGCTTAAAATCATAAAAAACCCAAAACATTTGTTTTGGGTTTTTTTATGATGTAATGTTAGTTTTTTAAAAAGACTATATTTTTCGAGTTTTATTCAATAACCAAAAGTCTGCTAAAACTAAAGCTGTTAGGGCTTCTATCACAGGTACTGCTCTAGGAACAACACATGGGTCATGACGTCCTTTTCCCATAATTTCTGTTTTTTCACCTTTCGAATTGATTGTGTTTTGGTTTTGCATTATAGTAGCAACAGGTTTAAAAGCTACCCTAAAGTAAATATCCATACCATTGCTAATACCTCCTTGAATTCCACCTGATAGATTTGTTTGTGTAGATCCATCTTTATTAAAGATGTCATTATGTTTACTACCCATCATCTTGGTCCCTTCAAACCCACTTCCAAATTCAAAACCTTTAACAGCATTTAATGAAAGCATTGCATTTCCTAAAGCTGCATGAAGTTTATTAAAAATAGGTTCTCCTAGACCTACAGGAATGTTTTTTGCAACACAAGAAATAGTGCCACCTATTGTATCACCTTGCTTTCTGATTTCTTTGATTTTATCTATCATTAGTGCAGCCATTTTCTCATCGGGGCATCGAACTGTATTGGATTCAGTTTTTGAAAAATCTAACTGATCATAGGCTTTATCCATTTCAATATTCCCGACTGATGAGGTATAGGCATTAATAGAAATTGTTGATATCAATTGTTTTGCTAAAGCGCCTGCCACAACCCAGTTGGCAGTTTCTCTTGCAGAAGATCTTCCTCCTCCTCGGTAATCTCTTATACCAAATTTTTTATCGTAAGTATAATCTGCATGAGATGGCCTGTATACATTCGTATTGTGTGAATAATCATGAGATTTTTGATTGGTGTTTTTAATAATAAACCCAATTGAGGTTCCTGTGGTTACCCCTTCAAAAATTCCTGAGAGAAATTCTACTGTATCTGGTTCTTTGCGCTGAGTAACAATATTAGATTGCCCGGGTCTTCTTCTGTTTAATTCATCCTGAATAGCAACAAAATCTACAGAAACCCCTGCTGGAAAACCATCAATAACACCTCCTATAGCTGAGCCATGAGATTCTCCATAAGTAGTAAGTTTTAATATTTTCCCAAATGAATTAAAAGCCATTAAAAGAGATCTATAATTTGAGCAGCTAAGATACTATAAAAATTAGGAAACCATAGTTTTATTGCCATTGCTAAAACCATAATAATTAAGACTTTTTTTACGAATTTATCATCTTTATTTACAGACCATCTACTTGTAACCCAACCTCCTGAGGCATTTCCCAAGGATAAAATTAAACCGTATTTCCAATTAACACTATCATTATAGGCAAATATTGCTACAGCTACTAAAGTATAAATAAGAGCTACAGTTACCTTGATTGCATTACTTTTTACTAATGAAAATTGATTAATGTTAGATAAAGTAAATAAGATAATAAAACCAACTCCGGCTTGAATAAAGCCACCATATAAGCCTATAAAGAAAAAGGCTATTATACTGAGCCAAAAATATTTTCCTTTAATTCTTTCTATATTGTTTTTTGAAATTTTATTAGATTTTAATACCATGTATATAACAATAACAAGCATAACAATACCCAATATTTTATTGAATAGTTCACCTTCTATTTTTATACCTACAATTGCACCTATAATAGCACCAATTGTAGCAGGTATTGCTAAATACAAACTAAAAGGATAGGTTTTTATTCCTTTACTCTGAAAGCCTTTTACGGCAAATATATTTTGAATTATAATAGCTACTCTGTTAGTTCCATTTGCTATATGAGGGGGTAATCCCAAAAAAATTAACATGGGAAGTGTAAGTAAAGAGCCACCTCCTGCTAAGATGTTAATTATACCTGCAATAAATCCTACAAGTATTAATAAAAAGTAGTCTAACATTTTATCAAATTTAGTAGTTAAATGTATTACAAAAAAAGTAGAAATCACTTCTAAAAATTATCAATTAAAAAACACGTAAATACTTTTAAAAAATCAAAACCTTTTCTATATTTGCAGCCGCTGTACGAATTGCGACTGGAGAAATGGCAGAGTGGTCGAATGCGGCAGTCTTGAAAACTGTTGACTGTAACAGGTCCGGGGGTTCGAATCCCTCTTTCTCCGCAAAAGGAAACCCACAATAAGTATTGTGGGTTTTTTTTATATATTGAAAATCATTTTTTTTCGCCTCCTTTTTCTTTAAAATAAATTCAAACATCAAGTTTTCAACATTAGTATTTTTGAATGAAATAAATATTAAAAAATTCATAACTTAGAAATTTATAATTAATTAATGATTTCAAATAATTTGATAAACTTTTCTTCTATTTCTCTCAAAGAAATGGATAACGTTTCGTTATTGAAGAGAGTTGATACCAAATTTTTAACCACAGAGAAAAAGTTATTAGAGATTTTATCCTTGATTTCTTCTGATTATAATATTTTAGACATTGATGATAAAAGGTTGATGAAATATTCTACTTTGTATTTCGATACTAACGATAAAATGCTTTACAACTATCATCATAATAAGAAAGGAAATCGATACAAGATTAGAATGCGAAAATATGTAGACTCAAATATTTGTTTTTTAGAGGTGAAAAAAAAGAATAACACCGGAGTTACCAATAAATTCAGAAGTCCCATTGATAATTTTGAAACCAAATTATCACCGTCATCATTAAAATTTATTAAAAAATATACAGACAGTTCACAAATTTTAACCCCAGTATTATCAAACACTTTTAGTCGTTTTACCCTAGTAAATAAAAACTTACCTGAAAGGGTTACAATTGACTCCAGAATAGTTTTTAAATCCGATAACGATTCTAAAATACTAGATGAAATTGTAATAATAGAGGTTAAACAAGAGAGAGGAAAAGAAAATACTGCAATTTACAAAGCTTTAAAAATGTGTAAAATACCCAATGTAAGTTTTAGTAAGTATTGTGTTGGCATTTCTAATCTAATACCATCAGTCAAAACAAATCAATTTAAAGAAATCAATTTAAAAATTAAAAAAATGTATAACTAAAATGGAAATATTTGGAATTCCCTTTTTCGATAATGATTTTTACAAAATGCTGATTAAGCTCATCATTAATGTAATTTTTTTAACAGGTATTATTCGATTTATTTATTATAAATATTCAAAGAAAAAAGAATATCTCTTTACATTTTATCTCATAGGAACAGTAGTTTTCTTTTTGTGTTTTACTCTTAAAAAGTATGAATTAGATTTGGGGATGGCTCTTGGTTTATTTGCAATTTTTGGGATTTTAAGATATCGAACTACACCGATTGATGTCAAAGAAATGACTTATCTTTTTGTAGTTATTGGTATATCAGTTATGAATGCATTGTCTAATAAAAAAATGAGTTATGTTGAGATTTTATCAGCCAACTCCATAATTCTTTTAGTGGTCTACTTTTTTGAAAGATTTTATAATCAAAATATGGTTTTAAAAAAGGATATTATTTATGAAACTATTGAAAATATTCATCCTGAGAATCACGACAAGTTAAAAGAAGATATACAACAAAGATTAGGGATTCAAATTGTAAAATTTGAAATTGGAGATATTAATTTTCTAAGAGATACTGCAGAAATAACCGTTTATTATAAAAATTAAAATTTTGAAAATATCAATTAACATTTTTTTTCGTCTTTTTTTAGTTTTATTATTCTCAACTGTTCAGAATAGTTTTACTCAAAATCTTTCAGATACAGAAGGATGGAGTTCTATAGAAGTAGGTTTAAATATTTCAAAGAAGTTCTCTTTTTCAGTATCTGAACATCTAAGATATAGAAATAAAATTTCTACCATGAGTAACTATTTTACTCAACTTGAAACGTCTTATGAATTATTTAAAGACTTCAATTTAGGAGGAGGAGTTCGTTTTATAAGAGAGAATGATGATGTTGGAAATATTCAAGGACTTGAAACTCATTTTAGATATCAATTTGAAATAAATTATAAGCATGATCTAAAAATGCTTACTCTTTTTTATAGACTAAGATATCAGCACAAAAATGAACTTGGACTTCCTGAAGAAGAAGTTAACATACCCAATGAGTATATCAGATTTCGTATGGGTTTAGGTTATAAATTAAATGATCCTGGTATAGGATTAAGGTTAAAAGGGGAACTTTTTAATCAAATACAGAAAGAAAATTTAGAAAATGGCTTCAATAGGTATCGTTTAACTTTTGATACGTATAAAAAATTTAAAAATTTTGGAAAAGTTACTTTATTCTATGGGTTTCAAAAGAACTTTAATAGAATAGAGTTAAAACAAAAATCTATTATTGGTATAAAGTATAAATACAGTTTTGATTTATACTAAACGTTAGATAGTAATGAAAAAGTTAATACCACTACTTAGTTTATTTTGTTTTTTAAACAGCTATGGACAAGAATCTCCTGAGATAGATTCTTTATTTAGAAATAGTTATACTGTTTTTGAATTACAGCGGCTTCCCAATGGTATGTATAGAGATGCTACTCTTTTTAGTGGTTCTGATTATCATCCAATTTCAATAGCCAATACAGGGATGGGATTAATTGCACTCTGTATTGCAGACGCTATGGGATGGATAAACAATGCCTCAGAACTGGCATTGAAAACAATTAAAACAGCGACGGGTCATACTTCTGGCTTTTCACCAGATCGTACAGCTAATGGATACTATCGTCATTTTATGGATATTAATACAGGTGAACAAGCTTGGAATTCTGAATATAGTACAATAGATAGTGCAATTTTAGTTTCTGGAGCTTTATTTTCCATGAATTATTTTCAACATGACAGTATTTCTCATTATACCACAGAACTATGGAACTCTATTAATTTTAATGATGCTATTGATAATTCTTCAACAGGTCAAATCTACTTGAGTATGAACTCAGATGGTAGTGGTGTTAATAATTCATTAACAAGCCCTTATAATGAATATATGATTGTTGCTTGGCTCGCAAAAAATTACTCAATTGAGTCAGATAATTTAGGTACTATTTTGTGGAATAATCATTACAGTTCTCCCAGTTTGTTACCCTCAATATCATATCAAGGAAGCTCAGTACTGTCAGATAATAATAATTCTTTTCTCTCTTCATTCACGCATCAGTTTAATTATTTCTTATGTCATTATTTCACTACTTCAACTGAATATTTAACTTATTTTAAAAATTCTCAAGAAGCTGATAGATCTTGGTGGCAAACTATGGATTATAATTTATTTGAATGGGGTTTAGGTGCTGGAAGTGCAATTACCTCTTCCTATCATGCTGATGCAATTAACAATAACGAAGATTTGATTGTTTCCCCACACATAATTGCTGGTTATATTCCTGTAAATACAGAAAGCAAAAGTAATTTGATTGATTTATGGAACTCTAATTTAGGAAAGTTTAATCTTCCAAATGTAAATAATGATCCCATTCTTTGGAGGTATAGTAAGTCTAATACCACATGGATACCCAATGAAATTATTGGAATTGATTATTCCTCTATGCTATTTGGTTTGTCTACTCTAACGGAGTACTTAGGGATTAATTTCTTTTCAACATACAATGACTTTTTTACATCATCATCTCTTAGTATAGATCAATTGGAGTCAGCGTTTGAAATTAAAGTTTACCCAAATCCAACATCAGATCATTTGTTTATTGAGTTAGGTAAATCCCATAAAAATATTTCTGTTTCCATCAAAAATTCTTTAGGACAGACTGTTTTTAGAAATACATACAATAATTTAAATAAAATAAGTACTCCATTAAAACTTAATAAGGGGCTCTATCTCTTAACATTAGATTATAGTGATGGAATTGAAACATTTAAAGTTATTAAAAGATAACCCATTTGATTTACGGAAAAGTTTAAATTTAATCATATTTATAAGTCTGGTATTGGTTTTCTATACTTACAATCTTTATTTAATGTATTGTCTAAAAATACAAATAAAGTAGTTTAAAAATATGTTGACTTTTTTATTTTCTACCTTTAAAAAAGTATCTTTGATAACCAATATTAATATATATATTCTTTATAAATGATCTCGGTCTTTTCCCATTAAATACCCTATATTACTTGTATTTACAAAAACACTTACACATGAAAAAATTAATTGTTCTTATGACTCTATTAGTTTTATTTTCTTGCGAAAATAAGGAAGAGTCAAAATTTTTTAAAACATATGATGAATCTGAACTTATAAAAAATCAACAAGATCATAAAATTTCTAGAATGAAATTTAAGTTAATTCAATCTAAAGTATTAAATATGAATACCATTTTTAAGCCTTTTAATGATGCATTAGCTACAAATTTTTCTGAAGAAGAATATTTAAAATTAAAACCTCTAATCTTAGAGCAAAACATACCCTCTATTCAAAAAAGTATCTCTGAAGGACTACTGACCTACGAAAAATTAACATTATTTTACTTATATAGAATAAGGAAATTTGAAAGCAATAAGAACACTGCATTAAATGCTATTATTTCTTTGAACCCAAATGTTTTGGAACAAGCAAGAGATAGAGATCGTAATAGAGATAAAAATAATTTCTTAATAGATGTATCCATATATGGAATGCCAGTCTTAATTAAAGATAATATTAACACAGCTGGAATGTCTACAACAGCAGGTGCTATAGCTTTATCAAAAAATGAAAATACAGAAGATGCTTTTATTATAAAAAGACTCAAAGAGGAGGGAGCAATTATATTAGGAAAATCAAACTTAAGTGAATGGGCCTATTATTTTTGTGGAACCTGTCCTTTAGGTTACAGTGCTATGGGTGGACAAACTTTAAACCCATATGGTAGAGCTATTTTTGAATCTGGCGGTTCAAGTTCAGGAAGTGGTGTAGCTGTTGCAGCAAATTATGCAGTCGCTGCTGTGGGTACAGAAACTTCGGGTTCTATAATCTCTCCATCGAGTCAGAATTCTGTTGTGGGGTTAAAGCCAACAGTTGGGTTATTAAGTAGAACAGGTATTATTCCTATTTCTAGTACTTTAGATACACCTGGACCTATGACAAAAAACGTTATGGATAGTTATATTTTATTTAATTCAATGTTGGGTTATGATCCTTCAGACCCCAAATCTATTGAAATTGCTGATAAAGATTTTGGTGATGTACAAGAAACTTTTAAAGGAAAACGATTCGGGGTATTTAAAGATATTATTCGTGATTCAATTTTTAAGAAAAACATAGATAAAATAAAAAAGGCAGGAGGTGAAATTGTTTTAATAGCTCCAAAAAAAGTAAATCTCCCAGGTTTTTTATCAATCTTAAACCTTGAAATGAAAGATGAATTACCAAAATATTTAAAATATTATGCAGATAAGAAGGTAAAGGTTTCAGATGTAGAGGACATCATTTCATATAACAAATTAGAAAATGAATTGAGAGCTCCTTATGGTCAATTAAGATTTTTAAATATTGAAAAAGATACAACAACCCAAGCTGATTTAGAAATTATTAAAAAGAAGTTAAAAACAAAAGCAAGAAGGTTTTTTAAAGCTTTTGATACTGAGAATTTAGATGCTATTTTGTCTATGAACAATTACCATTCTGCCTATTCCGCAGTAGCTGAGTACCCCAACCTCACAATACCAATGGGGTATAAGGAGTCTGGAGAGCCCGTTAATTTAACTTTTATTGGAAAGTCAAATGAGGAAGGTAAATTATTATTACTAGGATATACTTTTGAACAAATAATGGAGCACAGAAAAATGCCTAAAAATTTCAAGTAAATTTTACTTTATAAAACGTAATTTTGTCGTCTTTTAAACAAAAACCATGAGAACTAAATCGGTAAAGAAAAATAAGATTAATGTTGTTACGTTGGGATGTTCTAAAAATATTTATGACTCTGAAGTTTTGATGGGGCAGTTGAAAGCTAATGGTAAAGACGTTGTTCATGAAGATAAAAATGATGAGGGTAATATCGTTGTCATAAACACTTGTGGATTTATTGGAAAAGCAAAAGAAGAGTCTGTAGATACCATTTTACACTACGTAGAAAAGAAAGAAGCAGGAGATGTAGATAAAGTTTTTGTAACAGGTTGTTTGAGTGAACGCTACAAACCTGATCTAGAAAAAGAAATTACTGATGTAGATCAATATTTTGGAACACATGATTTACCAAATCTGTTAAAAGTTTTAGAGGCAGATTACAAACACGAGCTTATTGGAGAACGTTTAACAACTACACCCAAGCATTATGCTTACCTAAAAATAGCTGAGGGTTGTGATCGCCCATGTTCTTTTTGCGCCATACCTTTAATGCGAGGAAAACACAAATCTACTCCAATAGAAGAGCTAGTGATTGAAGCTACAAAATTAGCTGAGAATGGTATTAAAGAAATTATGCTTATTGCACAAGATTTGACCTATTATGGTTTAGATATTTATAAAAAAAGAGCTCTAGCATCACTTTTAGAAGCTCTAGTTAAAGTAGATGGAATAGAATGGATTCGAATGCATTATGCGTTTCCTACTGGTTTTCCATTAGATGTCTTAGAGGTCATGAAAAACGAACCAAAAGTTTGTAATTATTTGGATATTCCTCTTCAACACATTAATACAGAGATTTTAAAATCTATGAAAAGAGGAACTACCCATGAAAAAACAACTGCTCTAATTCATAAATTCCGTAAGGCAGTCCCTACTATGGGGATTAGAACTACTTTAATTGTTGGATATCCTGGAGAAACCGAGGAGCAATTTCAAGAATTAAAAGATTGGGTAGAAGAAATGCGTTTTGAGCGTTTGGGTGTTTTTGAATATTCACATGAGGAAAACACAGGTGCTTTTGTTTTAGAAGACAATGTTCCTGCAGAGGTAAAGTTTCGAAGAGTGAATGAAATTATGGAAATTCAATCACAAATTTCATGGGAAATCAACCAAGAAAAAATTGGAAAAACATATACTTGTTTGTTTGATAGAAAAGAAGGTAATTTTTTCTATGGTAGAACAGAATTCGATTCTCCAGATGTAGATAATGATGTTTTAGTTGACGCTAGGGAGCATTATATAAAAATAGGAGAGTTTATACCAATTAAAATTCATGAGGCGGGAGACTTCGATTTATATGGAACTCCTTTAAAATAATTTTACAATTTACAGTTGTTATCTTTTGTAAAATTCTAATTAACAGATACTTGTATTTTTTAGTTATTTCTTTATCTTTAGAGAAAACTAATACTAATGAATAAAAGAGAATTTTTAAAAAATGCATCTCTAGCAGTAGCTGGTCTCCCTTTTATTAACACCTCTTTTGCATCTACTCTAAAGAATTTTGAACATTTATCACCAAAACAAATAGCTTCTGAGGAAGATTTTTGGTTGCAGGTTAGAAAAGATTATTCATTAAAACCCGACTACATTAATCTTGAGAGTGGTTACTATAATATTATTCCTAACCCTACATTAAACCATATGTTAGATCATGCTAGAATGGTAAATTATGAAGGATCTTATTATATGAGAACTGTTCAATGGGATAATAAAAAATCTATGGTTTCTAAATTGGCTAGAGTTGTAGGAACTAGTGATAAAAATTTAATCATAACAAGAAATACTACAGAATCATTAGATATGGTTATCAAAGGTATCGATTGGAAAAAGGGAGATGAAGCCATTTATGCCAAACAAGACTATGGTGCCATGCAAATGATGTTTGAGCAGATTTCGAAGCGGTATGGAACAAAAAATATTGTAGTTTCTATTCCTAACCATCCCTCTTCTGATGAAGAAATAGTTAGCATTTATGAAAATGCAATAACTTCTAAAACAAAGCTACTCATGGTGTGTCATATGATTAATATTACTGGTCAAATACTGCCTATTAAAAAAATTTGTGAAATGGCTCACAGGAAAGGGGTTCAGGTAATGGTTGATGGTGCACATTGCGTAGGACATTTTCAATTTAAAATAAATGATTTAGGTTGTGATTATTACGGGTCTAGTTTGCATAAATGGTTAGCAGTTCCATTAGGCACAGGAATGTTATATGTAGATGATAAGCACATCGATAAACTTTGGCCCATATTTGCTGAACATCACAGGGAGCCGGGAGATATTTCTAGATTAAATCATATTGGAACCCATCCCGTATATCATGATTTAAGTATAGAAAATGCCATAGAATATTATAATATGTTGGGAGCAGAGAGAAAAGAATCTAGACTCCGTTATTTACAAGAATATTGGACTAAAAAAGTTAGAAATCAATCTAATATAATTGTGAATACGCCTATTGATTCTCATAGAGCGTGTGGGATAGCAAATGTTGGTCTTAAAAATATGACTCCTAAGGAATTAGCAAAAAAGTTGATGAGTGAATATAATATATTTACTGTTGCCATTAATTATGCTAATGTAAAAGGATGTAGAATCAGTCCTAATGTATTTACAACTACAGATGAATTGGATGTTTTTGTTAGGGCATTGAAGGAGTTAGCCGCTTAAAGGAAAAGTATCTTTACTTTCCAATACAAAAGTTAGAAAATATATGACCTAAAATATCTTTATCTACGTCATATTCTCCAGTTATATTACCCATATGTCTTAAACATTCTCTAATATCTATAGAAAATAAGTCAGTAGATATTTCCATTTCAATTCCTTTTTTGACCGATAAAATTGCTGTTAAGGCATTGTTTAGTGCCTCAAAATGTCTAGAGTTTGTAACTATAGTTTCATTATTACTCAATGCTCCTGTATTGACAAGAGAAGTCAAATGTATTAGAAGTGTTTCTATACCAATTTTTTCTTTGGCAGAAAGTAATAAAATATCATCTATCTCAGCAGTTATTTCATTTTTCTCAGCAGTTGAAACAGCATCGATTTTATTGGCAATTACTAAAACTCTTTTTTTAGGAAAACGATTTTTGATTGTTGCTATTTCAGACAGAAAAACCTCTTTGGATGTAGAAAATTTATTGGAGTCGATTAGAAAAATAATTAATTGAGCATTTTCTGCTTTTTCATAAGCTTTCTTAATACCTATATTTTCTATTTGGTCATTGGTTTCTCGAATACCAGCGGTATCTATGAATCTAAAAGCTACGCCATCTATAATTAATTCGTCTTCTATGGCATCTCTGGTAGTCCCTGCTATATCCGATACAATCGCTTTTTCTTCATTTAATAAAGTATTTAACAAGGTAGATTTTCCAACATTAGGCTCACCTATAATGGCAACAGGAATTCCATTTTTTAGGGCATTACCAAAAGAAAAACTTTCAATAAGACGTTTTAAAACAGCGATAATTGTATGAACCAATTCCTTAAATTTTGTCCTATCTGCAAATTCAACATCTTCACCAGAAAAATCTAATTCTAGCTCTATTAGGGCCGCAAAATCAAGTAATTTTGCTCTTAAATCTTTTAATTCATTTGTAATACCACCACGCATTTGTTGGATTGCCATTTGGTGAGATGCAGCAGAATTCGAAGCAATTACATCTGCAACAGCCTCAGCTTGACTCAAATCCATCTTACCGTTTAAGAATGCTCTCATTGTAAATTCTCCATTATTTGCCATTCTACAACCATTCTTGAGAAATAACTGAATGATTTCTTGTTGAATGAAACTTGAGCCATGGCAAGAAATTTCTACTACATTTTCTCCAGTATAGGAGCGTGGATTCTTAAACACAGAAACTAACACTTCATCTATAATTTGTGAATTATTTACAATATTACCGAGATGAATGGTGTGTGTTTTTTGATTCTTTAATTGTTTCCCACTTTTAGATATAAAAAATTTAGAAACAATATTAATAGCCTCTTCTCCAGAAATACGTATTACAGAGATCGCTCCAATACCTGAGGGTGTTGCTAAAGCTATTATAGCATCTTTTTCAATCATGCTACAAATATACAAGTTCATTGTATTTAATCCTTAAAGTGTAACAATAAGTATTTCAGTTCGTCTAATTATTGTATTATTAATAAAAAGAGTGCCATAATGATGATAGAAAACAGACAGTTATTAGTTTTAACTCACTTGAGCCAGTTGTTAGATCTTGTTACAGGAGTTGGCGGATTTATAGCACCGCTTGTTATTTGGTTAACTAAGAAAGATGATGTTATTGATATGGATTTACATGGTAAGGCCATATTAAATTTTAGAATTTCTATGTTTATATATATATTAATTTGTATTCCAGCAATTTTTTTATTTGGTTTAGGGATAATTGGTATTATTATTTCAGGTATATTTTATCTTGTTTTTCCAATAATTAATGCTCTTAGAGCAAGTAATAATCAACCACCAAATTATCCATTAAGTATTCAATTCTTGAAATAAGAAAATTAAATACAGTTTATTATATCTCTGTATTTATAAAAAAATAGTTCGAATTTTGGCATTATTTCTATATAAAACTCATAGCAAGAATTCCATGAGTCTTTATTATAAATACTGAATTTTTCTCTGTGATTTATATAAATACGATGAATACTTTTTCCATTTTCTAAAATGTAGGAATCATCAAAGATAACTTCGGGTACATAGTCTTCTTTTAAAATTGTTTTTAGTGATAAAATTTTATCAAAAAGAATTTTATTAACCATTTCATCTGCATGTTCTATATCCAGACAAATCATTGCATTTTTTCGATTAGCAACAAATTTAAAACTCAACCCTTTTATTTTAGTATTGTATAAAAGCCATTTTCTTGGAAATGATTTTCCAAAACACGTCCAAAATTCCTTTCTAAGTGAAGTAGATTCCTGTTTGCTAAACATAATCTAATATTCTATTACCCATGGACTTTGGCAGATACCCCTCTAGTTTTCATCATTTTAGCCTCAAATTTCAAAAGATCTTCCCATTTTTGGTCTACAATGTCTCTATCCATATACTTCCTGGCGTATCTTAAGAATAATGTATAATGATTTGCTTCAGAAATCATTAAATCTTTATAAAATTTAGAAAGTTCTTGGTCTTCCATATTTTCTGAAAACACTTTAAAACGCTCACAACTTCGAGCTTCAATCAAAGCAGCTATAAGTAGCCTATGCACTAATGCAGTAGGTCTATCTTTTGTTTTTGGAAAAAACTTTTGGAGGGATTTTGCGTAATCATTATGTTGTTCTCTTCCAAGAACCATACCCCTCTTTATCATTAACTCGTGTACCATTTTAAAATGCTCTAATTCTTCTAGAGCAATGGCTGTCATATCTTTTACTAATTCCGTTTCTTCTGAGTAATTAATAATTATTGAAATGGCATTTGCAGATGCTTTTTGCTCCTGAAAAGCGTGATCGGTAAGAATTTGCTCAAGATTATCTTTAGCAATATCAACCCATGAGGTTGATGTTTCAAATTTCAGTCCAAGCATTATTATGATATTTTATTAAAATATATTAAAGAATTTTTAAGATGTTTTTTTATGCAAAAGAGAGGCTAATTCTTTTCCGTAATCTATAAATGATATAGTCTCATCTGTTCTTGCAAGTTTAATCTTGTCAAAAATGACCATAGATTCACCGTTGCTTTCAATATGATAAATTTGATGATTTTCAAAAAATTGTATGATTTCGTCTGTAAAGAAAGATCTAATTTCATCTTCATCAGGACCCATCAGTAAGAATTTTTTTGAAAAATCTGGATACATTTCAAAATTGATGTCTTTATAGCCTGTAAAAGCCATTACTCGATCAATAATTTTTTCTAACACTCCTTCTTTCTCCATTGTAAAAATGGGTAATTTTTTATTTAATTTTAAAATCATTAGAGTAGTGTTAAACGTTTCAGCTGTAAAAGCATTTCCTTCATTAAAGGTAACATCTGCAACTTCCCAAGCAACATTAGATTCTTTATATGTTCCTTTCAAACAATTGTATTTACGTTCTATAGGCCTTATCTCAAAAAAATGAAACTTTTTAAGATAAATGGTATTCCAGTCAACTTGGCTACTAAATTGATAATCTTTTTCGGTTGCCAGATTTCGTAATCTTTTTTGTCTTAAAGAAAGCTTTGTTGAAGTATCACTTAAGCTAATTTTAAGAGCTCTATTGTAAGTAGATAATGATACATGAGAGTCTAGGCCTGTAATAAAAACTTTACCTCCTGAAGCTCTTTGTGTTTTTAAGTATTCTACAAGATAATCCATGTAGGTCATTCCAACCAATCTTGTTTCAGAAAGATCTATATTCACATTTACACCTGAAGGAATTTTAGAAATTATTTTATCTATTTTTAAAATTCCTAAAAAATTTGCAACGCCTCTAATCTTTAAATCATAATCATCATCTGAAATTTTTACCAATTTTGTTCTTGATTTGTAAATCATTTTAAAAAATTGAAGAATAGACAATCTTGCTAAAAGCATGTGAGTTACTAAGGCTAATAGTAAACCTCCAAGTAAACCAATGAGTAGATTGGTGTAAAGGGTTAAAATCATCGTTCCAATAAAGAAAATAAGCTGTTCAGTTCCTTGATTATAGGCTTGTTTGAATACAGATGGAGAGGCTAGTTTAAATCCTGTGTAAACTAATAAGATAGCAAATGCACATAATGGTACTTTAGTCATTATTGGACTTAAAACAACAATAAAAAGCAATAGTAAAATACCCTGATACATGTTAGACCATTTCGTTTTGGCTCCGTTGTGGATATTAACGGTACTTCTTATGATTACAGCAATAATTGGTAAACCTCCAATACAACCTGCCACCATTGTGCTCAAACCAATACCAGTTAAGTCTTTATTTAAATCTGTTTTTCTTTTGTAAGGATCAATTTTATCTACAGCTTTTGCAATGGCTAGAGATTCAATACTAGTGATAATTAATATTGAAAATACAGTAGTCCAAAACTCAATTGTATTTATTTTACCAAAGTTTGGAAACATTATAGAGTCCATTATTTTGTCAGGAATATCTAGGAGAAGATTAGGACCAACCTCATATTCTTTGCCAAGAAAAGAAAGTGTTTGTAGTTCAAAAAAGTTAAACACATAAACAAATGGAATGGATAGTGCGATAACCCACATTGGAGCAGGTAAGAAATGAAAAAAACGATAACTAATTTTCGAATGTAACAATAATAAAAGTAACCCTGTTATGGAAATAATGATCACAAATGGGTTTGCTTGAGGAAGATAAAGAACAGCATCAATGAGGTTTTGTATGATGCTAGGACTATCAGAATGTGTCCCCATAGCCACATGAATTTGTTTGGCGAATATAATAATACCAATTGCTGCCAAAATACCATGAATAACTGAGGTGTGAAATATTTCTGCTAATCTTCCCAATTTCATTATCCCTAGAAGCATTTGAATTCCTCCAGAAACAACAACTGCCGCCAATACATAATTGAATGCTTGACCAGAACCGTCATCCATCAATACAATACCCAGTAAAATAACTCCAATAACTCCTTTAGCGGGTCCGTTTACTGAGATATGACCACCGCGATAAAGTGTAGTGACAACCCCTCCAACAATAGCAGAAAAAATACCAGACATCGCAGGTGCACCAGCAGCTAAAGCTATACCTAATGATAGCGGCAGAGCAATAAGCGCAACACTAACTGCAGCAATTAAATCACTTTGCCAGTTTTCTATTAATCCTTTAATACCAGTCTTAGGTGTAGATTCCATTAATTCATAGGTTTTTTATAATTAACCCAGCTGCTAAAATAGTAAATATTGGTAATTATTTTGTTCGATTACAGATACCTTTTTTAAATGATCACTCATAACTATTTATATTTTTAGCATTTTATTGTGCGTGTATTTTTTGTATTTTTAAAGATAAAATTCAATTATGGTAGAATTAGCCGGTATAATTATATTAGGAATATTAGCTCAATGGGTAGCTTGGAGGTTTAAAATTCCTGCAATTCTTCCATTAATTTTAATTGGACTTTTAGTTGGTCCTGTTGCTTCAGAATTTTTAACAGATGATAATAGTAAATATATAGAGCCAATATGGAACGGAACTAAAGGACTATTTCCTGGAGAAAGTTTATATTATTTTGTTTCATTAGCCATAAGTATTATTTTGTTTGAGGGTGGTCTAACTCTGAAAAGAAATGAAATTAAAAATGTTGGTCCAGTTATCACCAAACTTATTACTTTAGGTTCTGCTGTAACTTTTTTCGGTGCCGGTTTTATTGCTCATTATATTTTTGAGTTAAGTTGGGAATTATCTTTCTTATTTTCAGGATTAATCATAGTAACAGGTCCTACGGTAATTACTCCAATATTGAGAAATATTCCATTAAGAAAGGATATATCTGCAGTTTTAAAATGGGAAGGAATACTTATAGATCCTATTGGAGCGCTCGTAGCAGTTTTAGTTTTTGAGTTTATTAGTGTAGGAGGTGGAAGCGGTTTTACTAAAACAGCACTCTCAGAATTTGGTAAAATAATACTATTTGGAACCTCATTCGGATTTACTTTTGCCCACGCACTTACCTTTGTCATCAATAAAAAATGGATTCCTCATTATTTACTTAATGTGGTTTCATTATCTGTAGTTTTGCTTGTTTTTGTTCAATCTGAGACTTTTGCTCACGAATCGGGATTATTAGCGGTTGTAGTTATGGGAATGGTATTAGGAAATGGAAAATTAAAAAATCTAAAAGAACTGTTATACTTCAAAGAATCATTGAGCGTTTTATTGATTTCAATTTTGTTTATCCTTTTATCAGCAAACATAAATATGGTTGATTTAATGTTACTCTACAATTGGAAAACAGCACTATTATTTTTCCTTATAGTATTCATTATAAGACCTTTAGGTGTGTTTATAAGTACTTACAAATCTAATTTAAAGTTTAATGAAAAACTTTTTATAAGTTGGGTAGGGCCAAGAGGTATAGTTGCTGCAGGTATTGCTTCTCTTTTCGGAAGTAAATTATTAAAACAAGGTGTTGAAGGTGCAGAATATATTACGCCATTAGTTTTTATGATTGTTTTAGGAACCGTATTATTAAATGCGACAACGGCTAGATTATTTGCAAAAATAGTAGGTGTCTTTTTGAAGAATTCTGAAGGTATTCTTATTGTTGGAGCATCGAAAGCTTCAAGATTAATAGCAAATTATTTACAAAACTTTGGAAAAAGGGTGGTATTGATTGACGCCAATACTACTTTTGTTGAGGAATCAAACAAACTAGGGTTAGAGGCATATGTAGTCAATATTTATGATGACGATTTAACTGATAATATAGAGTTGAACGATATTGGTTATTTACTTGCACTTTCAGGAAGTGACGCTGTAAATAAGTTTGCGATAAATAATTTTGCTACTACTTTTGGCGAACATGGTTCATTTCGTTTAATCAGTGCTGAAGAAATCAAAAGCCAGGATTATGAATTTCAGAATCAATTTTTTACTCCTAAAGATGATTACATCAACTTAAGCGAAGTTGTTAGAGATTTTCCAAACTTACATGAAGTAACTATAGATTCAGACAAAGCATACAAACAGACTCTTGAGAACTTAGAGAATCAATTGGAGTCTATTCCATTATTTGTAAGAACCTCTGATAATGATATTTTTGTTATCTCTGAATTTGAGATAAAAAAAATACCTAAGAAAGGAGTTACTTTAATATATGTTGGGCAAAAAATATAAACTTTCTAAAGGTCTAATTGAAACGTGTCTTTAAGTTTCTTTAGAAGAGGGTTTTTTTCATTTAATTTATTGTATTTCTCCTGTGGAGTATAGGCAAACTTCTTTTCTATAGTTTCACTTACTGTGACATCAATAGTGATACTGAAATTATTTAAGGATTCTCTCAAAAATTTTAATAGTTTTGGTTTTCCCAACTTTAATTGATCCTCCATTAGTTTATTGGGGAGTGTAAAATAAACCTTAAAATTTTCTGCGAGTTGAGGTTGTGAAGCGGCTAAAATTGAAGCCATACTTTTTTCACCAATTTTCATTTGTAATTTTTGATAATCATTCCATTTCTTTTGCAAATCGTTTTCAGTAAATGAATCTTTTGGGTGATTTTCATAATTTATTTCAGTTGAAGATTTTTTGTATTCTTTCTTTTCATGAATACTTTTTAAGGAGAGCGAATTATTTCTTCTTTTTAGGTTTTGTAACACTGGAGGCTTCGTAAATTCTTTAATATTTGAATTTGCTTTTTTAATAGAATCTTTAAAATCCTCTTTTTTTACAGGCATAGATTTTGCCTTAATATCCTTTTTTACAGTCGGATAAAATGAGGTGAAAAATGTTGCAGGAATTATGTAATTATCTGATTTTTTTTTTTCTCCATTGAAGGTAATAGAGGCAATTTGCATTAAAGTTAACTCTACAAGAAGTCGTTGATTTTTACTAGCTCTGTAATCTAAATCGCATTGATTAGCCTTTTCAATAGATTTTATGAGAAAAGAAATAGACGCTTTAGTAGATTGGTCCAAATACTTTTTTTTCGCATTATCTCCAACTTCTAAAAGTTTAATCGTAGAATTATCCTTAGCAACGAGTAAATCTCTGAAATGAGAGGCTAATCCATTTATAAAATGGTGACCCTCAAAACCTTTAGCTAAAATACTATTGAAATTATTTAAAACCTCAGGAATCTTATTTTCTAATAATAAATCTGTCATTGAAAAATAAGTATCATAATCTAATACATTTAAATTTTGTGTAACAGCTTCACGGGTTAATTTATTGCCAGAAAAACTTATGACTCTGTCAAAAATGGATAAGGCATCTCGCATTGCTCCATCAGCTTTTTGAGCAATAATGTGGAGCGCATCATCATCGGCTATGATTCCTTCTTTTTCTGAAATTGTTTGTAAAAATTTTTTAGTATCAAAAACAGTAATTCTCTTAAAATCAAAAATTTGACAACGTGACAAAATTGTTGGAATAATTTTATGTTTTTCTGTGGTTGCTAAAATAAATATAGCATGAGCAGGTGGCTCTTCTAATGTTTTTAAAAACGCATTAAAAGCTGCTTGAGATAGCATATGCACTTCATCAATGATATAAACTTTATAGCTTCCGGTTTGAGGAGGTATCCTTACCTGGTCGGTTAAGTTTCTTATGTCATCAACTGAATTATTTGAGGCAGCATCTAATTCAAAAATATTAAAAGCAAAATCTTCATTGTCTGAGGTTGAGCCTTGCTGATTAATTCTCTTTGCTAAAATTCTAGCACAAGAGGTTTTACCAACTCCTCTAGGTCCTGTAAAAAGTAAAGCTTGAGCTAGGTGATTGTTATTTATAGCATTTTGAAGCGTGTTAGTGATAGCTTGTTGCCCAACAACATCCTCAAAATTTTGTGGTCTGTATTTACGTGCAGAAACTATAAAATGCTCCATAATTGTTTGCTTATCTTTGTCTAACAAATGTAAGTATCTACAATAGTAATTACAATATGCTTTCTTAACAAAACATTAAAGTTGTAAACAAATTGTAAGAATTAATTACTTTTGAGTATAACAAATAATTAAATCGAAATATGAAAGTTAATAAGAATATTATTTTCACTTGTGTCCTTATTTTTTTAGCATTATCCTTCAGTTTTAAGCCCTCTATTAGTTCACAGGATATTGTTGATAATGAAATTGGACCTAATGATAAAGTAGCTTATTTTGCCAGTGGTTGTTTTTGGTGTGTAGAAGCTATTTTTGAGAGTGTAGAAGGGGTAGGTGAGGCCATTTCTGGTTATGCAGGGGGGCATACAAAAAACCCAACATATCAAACAATTGGAACAGGTAGAACTGGTCATGCAGAGTCAGTTGCAGTTTATTATGACCCACAAATTATTAGCTTCAAAACATTAGTAGATGTATTTTTTGGTTCACATGATCCAACAACAAAAAATGGTCAACATCCAGATTATGGAACTCAATATAGATCTATTGCTTTTTACAATTCTTTAGAGGAAAAAGAAATTATTGAGGGAGCCATCAATAAGCTCAATAGAGAAGTTTACAAGAATAAAATTGTCACTGAAGTAAAGAAAATTGATATTTTTTACGAAGCTGAATCTTATCATCAAAATTATGAAAAACGAAACCCTTATGATCGTTATGTAAGAAACATATCAATTCCCAGATTAAAGCGTTTTCAAAAAAAATTCCCAAACCTTTTAAAAGAGAAACAATAAGCTTAAATATTATTTATAACAAAAAAAACGCTGTTTTAACAGCGTTTTCAATGATTACCTTTCATATATTTTTTCATAAAGGTCTTTATAGATTTCCTTTATAACCTCCCTTTTCATTTTCATAGTAGGTGTAAGATGACCTCCATCAATTGTCCATTCATTGGGTGTCAATTCAAACTTTTTAATTTGTTCCCATTTTCCAAAGTTCTTATTGCATTGATCTACCTCTAATTGAATTCTATCGATGATGATTTGTGAACTTGAAATTTCTTCACAAGAGGACCCAATACTGTGACCTTTTCTTTCTATCCAATCTCTAATAAAAACAAAGTTTGGTTGAATTAAAGCAGCTGGCATTTTTTCATTTTCACCTATAACCATGACTTGCTCTATAAATAATGATTGTTTTAAGTCTCCTTCGAGTAGGGGAGGAACGATGTATTTACCACCTGAAGTTTTGAACATTTCTTTTGTTCTACCCGTAATCTTTAAAAATCCATCTGCATCAATCTCTCCTTTGTCTCCTGTATGAAAATAACCATCTTTAATTACCTCCGCTGTTTTTTTAGGGTCTTTATAATACCCTTGCATTACATTTGGTCCTTTTACTAAAATTTCACCATTTTCAGCAATTTTTACTTCCACATGTTTTAAAATCTTACCTACAGTACCAACTCTGAAACCACGAACTCCATTTTGTTCCATAAAACTCACAGATGTAACTGGAGAGGTTTCAGTTAAACCATACCCCTCCATTATTGGCATTCCGGCAGCAGTAAAAACTCTTGTTAATCTTTGTTGCAGAGCTGAGGCTCCTGACACCATTAGTTTAAGTTCTCCTCCTAAAGCTAATTGCCACTTTGAGAAAATTAACTTACGGGCTAGACCTAATTTTTTTTCATACCACCAACCATTTGCTCCGTATGGTTCATATTTTAAACCAAGATCCACGGCCCAAAAAAATAGTTTCTTTTTTATACCTGTTAATTCTTGACCTTTTAAGACAATACTATCATATATTTTTTCATATAACCTTGGAACAGCTGTCAATACATGAGGTTTAATCTCTTGTGCGTTTTCAACTAATTTTTCAACACCTTCAGCAAAATAAATTTCTACACCACAATATTGGTATAAATAAAGTATCATACGTTCAAAAATATGACATACAGGGAGAAAACTAAGGGCTTTGTCGTTTCCTTTGGTTAATGGAACATTTTCTTCACTTGTTAAAACGTTAGATACAATGTTTCCATGAGATAACATGACTCCTTTAGGTCTTCCGGTAGTACCTGAGGTATAAATAAGTGTTGCTAAATCTTCACTTTTTACTGCATCTTTTCTAGATTCAACATCATTTTGGTTTGAGGTGTCTTTCCCGAGTTCTAAGAGTTCTTTCCAGTTTTTCTCATCAGATATATCATCAAAAGTGTATACCTCTTTAAGCTTCGTATTTCCTTTAATTTTATTGATTTTTTCTACAATAGAAATATCAGACACAAAACAATAAATAGATCCGGAGTGATTTAAAACATATTCATAATCTTCTTTAGATATGGTAGGATATATGGGCACATTTTGAGCTCCAGTTTGAAGAATACCTATATCTACAATATTCCATTCAGTTCTATTAGTTGAAGAAATAACAGCAATTTTATCATTGGCTTTTACTCCTAAACGAAGTAATGCTCTACTTATGGTATTTGCTTTATTTATGTACTCTTCACTTGATGTTGATACCCAATTGTTTCCGTATTTGGTAACCAATGCATTTTTTAAGTTATATTTTTTTTGGGAAAAGTAAGGGAAGTCAAATAATCTGCTTATTTCTGAAGACATAAGGTAATTTTAGTTTTATATATAGTTATAAAGCCAAATTACAAAAAACCAATAGATTTCACAATATGATATTTAAACTGATTTAATATTATAGATTATATATTTTATTGTAAAGATTTTTATGTTTTTCTAAAATTACTTTTCTCTTCATTTTCATTGTAGGCGTAAGATGTCCCGATGTTGCTGTCCATTCTTCATTTGTAATTTCAAACTCTTTTATTTGTTCCCAATTTCCAAAATTTTTATTGCAAATATCTATTTCCTTTTGTATTCTTTGTCTTAGATCTTTATTTTCCTGAAAATTATCTATTGTAATTCTATTTCTTTTTCCCCATGCTCTTGCATATTCAAAATTAATTTGAATGAGTGCAGCGGGCATTTTTTGTGACTCACCTATTACCATAACTTGATCTATGAAACGAGATTTTTTTAATTCACTTTCAAGTACTGTTGGAGCAATATACTTTCCTCCTGAAGTTTTAAAAATTTCTTTTTTACGATCAGTAATTGTTAAAAATCCTTCGGAATCAATTTCTCCTATGTCTCCAGAGTGAAGATATCCATCTTTTATAGTTTCTGAGGTTAAATCATCTCTCTTATAATATCCTTGCATTACACAATGCCCTTTCATTAATATTTCTCCGTCATCAGCAATTTTTATTTCTATACCCTTAAGAGGTTTTCCAACAGTTCCAATTTTTAGACCGTTGTTTCTTAAATCATTTAATGTAGCTCCTGGTGAAGATTCAGTCATGCCGTAGCCCTCATATACTGGAATCCCAGCGGCAGTAAATACGCGTATTAATCTAGGTTGTAGAGGAGCACTTCCAGAGATCATAAATTCTAAGTTATTACCTAAAGCTTCTCGCCATTTTCCAAAAATTAATTTTCTTGCAATATTAAGTTGAAAATGATACCAAAATCCATTTTTATTGTAGGGTTCATATTGCTCTCCAAGTTTAAGTGCCCAGAAGAAAAGTTTTTTCTTTATCCCTGATAAATTAGTGCCTTTGTCTACAATTTTATCAAATATTTTTTCTAAAAGTCTCGGAACAACAGCCATCATGTTAGGTTTGACTTCTCTAATATTATCACCTAACAACTCTATACTTTCTGCAAAGTAAATATTTATTCCCATCATTTGAGCATAATATCCAGAAACTCTCTCAAAAACATGACTGACAGGAAGGTAACTAATTGTTCTTTTTCCATAACCGTTAAGATCTAATCTATCTGCAGTGACTTTAATGTTTTGAACAATGTTTTCATGAGATAACATTACTCCTTTAGGTGTTCCTGTAGTTCCTGAAGTATAAATTATTGTAGCAATATCTTGAGGACTTATATCTTTTTTTATTTCATCAATCTTTTCTTGAAAATCCTCATTTTTTCCCAAATCTAAAAAAGAGTTCCATCCAATTTTTGAGTTATCATCAAGACGGTAAACCTCTTTAAGTTGAGTTTGATTTTTTACAGCCAAGACCTTATTATAAATATCATCACCAGCAATAAAGCAATATTTAGAATCTGAATGATTTAAAACGTATTCATAGTCTTTTTCAGATAATGTAGCATAAAGAGGAACATTTTGAGCACCAATTTGTAAAATCCCAATATCTAAAAAGTGCCATTTTGGATGGTTTACAGGAACTATAATTGCAATTTTATCATTTGGTTTTATTCCTAAGGTTAATAAAGATTCACTTACTTGATTTGCAATATTGATAAACTCTTCAGAGGAATAACTTAACCAGTTTCCATTTTCTTTATATACTAATGAATTTTTTTGTGGATAGTTGGAGTTTTGATATTCAATACAATCAAAAACTCGGGTTATTTTTTCCGTCATAATTATTTTATATAACGGCAAGATAAAAAAAATAGGCTTCATTTCTGAAGCCTAGATAATTGATGTAAAAATTTTTACCCCTAAAAATGAAAAATCAATCAATACAAATCTAAATAAAAAAATATATATAATTAGCAATAATTAATTTTTTTTTTAAAAATGTAACAAAAAAAATTTACTTCTTATTGTTTAACCATTTTCTAGCATTGACAAATGCCTCTATCCATGGGGAAACTTCATCTTTTCTATTTTCAACATAATTTGCCCAATTCCATTGATAGGTAGACCTTTCTATGTGAGGCATAGTAGCTAAATGTCTCCCAGATTTATCACATATCATAGCAGTATTAAAATCAGAACCGTTCGGATTGTGTGGGTAAGCATCATAGGCATATTTTGCTACAATTTCATATTTTTCCTCTGCGTAGGGAAAGCTAAACTTACCCTCACCATGAGAGATCCATACACCAAGTGTAGATCCAGCTAAGCTTGATAACATTACAGAATTGTTTTCTTGAATTTTTACAGAAGTAAATGCGCTTTCATGCTTTTTAGAATCATTGTAAGTCATTTTTCCATGAATTTCATGTTCTGGATTCATTAATTCTAATTCCATCCATAACTGACATCCATTGCATATTCCGACACTCAGGGTGTCTTTTCTGTCAAAGAATGATTTTAGTGCTTTTTGTGCTTTTTCATTATATAAAAATGCACCAGCCCATCCTTTAGCTGAACCAAGAACGTCAGAATTAGAAAATCCACCAACAGCCCCAATGAATTGTATATCTTCTAATGTTTCTCTTCCAGATATTAAATCGGTCATGTGTACATCTTTAACATCAAATCCAGCTAAAAACATTGCATTTGCCATTTCACGTTCAGAATTACTTCCCTTTTCACGAATAATAGCTGCTTTTGGTCTTGGTAGATTGTTATTAATTTTAGGTAGTTTTCCTGAAAAATCTGATGGAAATTTATAATGTAAAGGTTGTTTTTTGAAATTATTAAATCGATGTTCAGCTAATCCATTAGAGGTTTGTTTTTGATCCAGTAGATATGAGGTCATATACCAGGTATCTCTGAGTGCTGGAACATCAAAAGAAAAATGATCTTCATGATTTTTTATGGATATAATATTTCCTTTAGAAGCAGAGCCTATATTGAAAAACTCTATGTTATTATCAGTCAAGGTATTTTCTATTTCTGAATCAGCTTGAAATACAATTCCAGCATTTTCTGAAAATAATAATTTTACAGAGTCTATTTCAGATAATGAGGTAAGGTCAATATCAGCTCCTATATTATTATCTGCAAAACACATTTCAAGTAGGGTAGTAATTAAACCTCCAGAAGCTATATCATGTCCAGAGTAAATTCTATCTGCTTTGATTAAGTTTTGAATAGTGTTAAATGTGTTTTTTACAAAAGATGCACTTTTTATATCTGGAGCTTCACTACCAATAGTATTTAAAATTTGATTAAAGGAACTTCCACCTAATTTATATGAATCTTGTGATAAATTTATATAGTAAATTAGACTATTATTATGTTTTAAAACGGGTTCAATGACCTTACTTATTTCATTACAATTTGCTGCTGCAGAAATAATTACTGTTCCAGGTGAGATAACTTCTTCACTTGGGTATTTTTGTTTCATGGATAAAGAATCTTTACCCGTTGGAACATTAATTCCAAGATCTATAGCGAACTCAGATACTGCTTTTACGGCTTCAAATAATCTTGCATCTTCACCTTCATTTTTACATGGCCACATCCAATTCGCTGACAGAGAAACACTCTTTAAATTGTCTTTTAGTGGCGCCCAAATAATATTCGAAAGTGCTTCTGTGATAGAATTTCTACTTCCTGCTGCTGGGTTTATTAAGCCAGAAATTGGAGAGTGACCAATAGAAGTCGCTATTCCTTCTTTTCCATTATAATCTAAGGCCATTACTCCCACATTATTGAGAGGAATTTGAAGAGGGCCTACGCACTGTTGTTTGGCAACTTTACCACCTACACATCTGTCTACCTTATTTGTTAACCAATCTTTACATGCTACAGCTTCTAACTGTAATACTTCATCTAAATAAGAGTGTAAATTTTGGGTTTTATAAGTAGGATTTTTATAATTCCTTTCTACTGTTTTATCTTTTATTATGGTTTTTGGAGAGCTGCCAAACATATCTTCCAGAGCTAAATCCATAGGGGTGTCTCCATTAGATTTAGATGTAAAAGTAAATCTGTTATCGCCAGTTACATCACCTACTTTGTACATTGGTGAGCGTTCTCTATCAGCAATTTTTTGAAGCATATTTGAATGCTTATCTGCTATTACTAAGCCCATTCTTTCCTGTGATTCGTTCCCAATAATTTCTTTGGCAGACAATGTAGGATCACCAACAGGGAGTTTATCTAAATTTATTTTACCTCCTGTATCTTCAACCAATTCAGATAAACAATTTAAATGACCACCAGCTCCGTGATCATGGATAGAAACAATAAAGTTTTCATCGCTTTCAATCATTCCCCTTACTGCATTTGCAGCACGTTTTTGCATTTCAGGGTTTGACCTTTGCACTGCGTTTAGTTCTATTCCTGAGGCAAACTCACCAGTGTCTGCTGAAGAAACTGCAGCACCCCCCATTCCTATTCTATAGTTATCTCCACCTAAAATGACAATTTTATCACCTTCTTTAGGAGTATCTTTTAGGGCTTGCTTAGCCTTACCATAACCAATTCCACCAGCTTGCATAATTACTTTGTCATAACCAAGTTTTCTTGGAGTTGAAGTACTTGAATACAAATTTTCTTCGTGTTCAAATGTTAACACAGACCCCGTAATAAGAGGTTGTCCAAACTTGTTTCCAAAATCAGAAGCTCCATTAGATGCTTTAATTAAAATATCTATGGGGGTTTGATATAACCATGGACGTTCTTTCATTTTTTGTTCCCATAATCGATTCTCAGTTAGACGAGAATAAGATGTCATATATACAGCTGTACCCGCTAAAGGTAAAGAACCTTTCCCACCAGCCAATCGATCTCTAATCTCACCTCCAGAACCTGTAGCAGCGCCATTAAAAGGTTCTACAGTTGTAGGGAAATTATGAGTTTCTGCTTTTAAGGAAATTACAGAATCAAATTTTTCTGTTTTATAATAATCAGGTATGTCTGCTCTTTTTGGAGCAAATTGCTCTACGTTTGGTCCTTTGATAAAAGCGACATTATCTTTGTAGGCAGAAACGATATCATTGGGATGTTGTTTGGAGGTTTCCTTTATCATTTTAAACAGAGAAGTAGATTTTTCTTCACCATCAATAATAAAAGTTCCATTAAAAATTTTATGTCTACAATGTTCAGAATTTACCTGTGAAAATCCAAAAACTTCAGAATCAGTTAATTTTCTATTAATTTTTTTAGAAACACTTTCTAAATAAATAATTTCCTCGTCATTTAATGCTAAGCCTTCTTTTATATTAAAGGCTGCAATGTCATCAATTAAAAAAATAGGATCCGGCTTAATATTTACAGAATATATATTTTGATCTAAACTTGAAAATTTTTGAAATATCATTGGGTCATAGTCAGAGAAGTCTTTATCAACACTATTGAATTCCTCAATCCTTATGATTCCTGAAATTCCCATATTCTCTGTTATTTCAACGGCATTTGTACTCCATGGCGTAATCATTGTTGATCTTGGACCAATAAAAAAGGCATCTATAGATGCCACCATTTCATTAGATTCTTTTGAAACAAGCTCAGAGCAAGAAAATAACCATGTTAATTTAGCTTTGTATTCACTACTTAATTCTTCTGTTGTTTGAACAGCAAATATTTTGCTGTTTGGGTTTCCAAAGAAATTGATCATTCTAAATATGATTTGTAAAAATTATTAAAGCAAATTTAAAAACTTTCACTCTTAAGTTTAACAATCTAAACCTCTTTTTTCAAAGGTTATAAATCATTTATCAACAAAAAATTAATATTTTGAAAAATATATCTAAAATTGGGTGTTTAACTTAAATATTGAGTCATTAGATTTTGAATATTTGATTATTTGAATCTAAAAACAAAGTATTTTTCTAAAAATTTACTCTACATTTAAACCATTGCTAAAAACTATAGTCTTAAAAAAATACTTTTACATGAAAAAGATTCCAAAAATAATAAGTTTATTAGGTCTACTTTTTATTTTAATTAGTGGTACCATAGATTTGGATAACTTACTAAATTATGAGACTCAAAACATTCCCAATTATATTCTAAAAGATAATACACCTGAATCAAATCAAATTAGCAATTCAATAACCACATTGGGGAGGGTTTTATTTTATGATAAAAATCTTTCGGTTAACAATACTATAGCTTGCGCAAGTTGTCATCAGCAAAATTTTGCATTTAGTGACCCCCTTGTTTCAAGTGTTGGATTAAATGGAGAAAATACAGGTAGACACTCTATGCGTTTAGTTAATAGTCGATTTTCTAATGAAGAGAATTTTTTTTGGGATGAACGAGCAGCTACTCTAGAAGATCAAGTCACCCAACCCATACAAGACCATATAGAAATGGGGTATAGTGGAACTAATGGAGATCCAGATTTTAATGATTTAATAATAAAACTCTCTGCAATTGATTACTATCAAACATTATTTGATTTTGCCTATGGTAATTCTACTATAGATGAAGATAAAATTCAAAGAGCCTTGGCTCAGTTTGTGAGAAGCATTCAATCTTTTGACTCAAAATTTGATGAAGGGCATAATCTTCATCCAAACATTAATGCTCCTTTTTCAAATTTTACACCTCAAGAAAATTTGGGAAAACAATTATTTTTAAATCCGCCTCCAAATGGTGGAGCTGGTTGTGCTGGTTGTCATGCACCACCAGAATTTGACATAGATCCTAATAGCTTAAATAATGGTGTAATTGGTGTAATAGGTAGTTCAACAGACCTAGATTTATCTAATACAAGATCACCTTCTTTGAGAGACATTATAAACCCTGATGGAAGTTTAAATGGGCCATTAATGCATGATGGAAGTTTGACTTCATTGTTGGAGGTTATAAACCATTATGATGATATTCCTAATCATCCTGACAATACTAATTTAGATGATAGATTACAGAGACCAGGAAATCAAACCCAGCAGTTAAATTTAACAGTCAATGAAAAAAATGCATTAGAAGCTTTCTTAAGAACATTAACCGGTTCAGATATTTATACAGATGAAAAATGGTCTGATCCTTTTGATGAAGAGGGAAATATCTCAATTGTAGGAAGCCAATTATCTACAAATGAAAATAGTTTTGAAAAGTCTGTTTCCTTTTTTCCAAATCCAGTTGTCAATGATGTAAATATCCAATTAGAAACGGGAAACTATAGGGTTTTAATATATGATGTAAAGGGAAAAATAGTGATTGAAAACAAGATTTTTGGAAGTGAGATTTTGAATTTACGAACCTTAACAAAAGGAATTTATTTCTTATTAATGAAAGACATTGAATCTTCAAAAGTGTACAAGAAAAAGTTTATAAAACGCTAAAAAAAATAGTGTAAAATAATTTTTAATAGGGATTACTTCACAATTATTTTTTAATAAGTTTTCTAGTTATAGTATTGTAATTATTAGATATTTTAACTAGGTATACCCCTTTATTGATAGAGGAAATATCAAGTACATTATTTTCTGGATAAATAGTTTTTTTAAGTAATTCTTTACCTAAAATTGAATATATGATAACGGTTACTTTTTCTTCATTAATAATTTGTATGAAGTTGCCAGAGGTAGGGTTAGGGAATATAGTTGTTTGATTGCTTAGCTGGTAATCTGAATTAGAAAGAACTGTACCCCAAATTGAATCTACATATTCTGGATAATCTATAAACGGATTTCTGTTTCCTTGAAAGTTATATGCTTCATTATTTCTATTTACTTAACGACC